>Ga0134123_10002834_pt1 | contig 11295 bp, 12 predicted proteins | sample KB303_FD_96460 | JGI IMG/M metagenome (GOLD analysis project Ga0134123, IMG submission 96460) | Terrestrial soil microbial communities without Nitrogen fertilizer from Kellogg Biological Station, Michigan, USA - KB3-0-3 | ecosystem: Environmental > Terrestrial > Soil > Unclassified ...
CGCGCGCAGCTGTGGTCTTTCTGGGTGGCACCACCGAATGGAAATGGCGATCGTTGCCCACCTTTGCCCGGCACTGCGCCCGCGTCCATGTCGGCCGAGTCAACCGGACCCGGCGCCTGTGGACCTGCGAGGATTTCGGGGTCGAGTCGTGCGATGGGACCGGGTGGTTTCGCAAGACAGTCGACGGGTGCGAGGCTGATGGATTGAAAGTCTGGCTCGAGGGAAATCGGCAGGAACCGATGGAACTTTTCCATGTCAACGCAGACCCTTAATGATGAATGGCTCATTGCCCAGGCAGAGAAGTTTCTGGTCGAACACGCGCCAGCCCCTCATCCCATTCTCCGGTTACCGACCGCGCGCGAAGTCGCCGCAGCCATGCGCCGGCCCAAACAGGAAGGCCTTTATGTGGTGGCGGCCGTCCTCGCTGAGTACCGCAAACGAATCGAGGATGCGGACGAGCGTACCGGTGAACCCCTTACCCGTGGCTTTGTCCTCGATCCCTGGTGGACTCTTGTCGAACAGTTTCAGAAGGCCCGCACGGTCTATTGTGGTGGCGGCAAGCGGGCGAGCAAGACTGAGTGCGCGGCCTGGCTCTTCGTCAAGTCGTGCCTTGCTTATCCGGGCGGGCGCCGGTGGGTTCTCGGTGAAACGGAGAATTCCAGTCAGAACATCCAGCAACCCGCGATCTGGCGTTATCTCCCAAGGCCGTGGCGCGTCCAGCTCAACGACAAGGAATCGCGCGAGTTCAAACTCAAGTATGCCGAGGGGCGCGGGTTCTCGGACAACCTCCTGGTGATGCCCACGAACCCACCCACCATCGTGAAATTTCTCTCCTTCATCCAGGATCCGCAACATTACCAGGGGTGGAAACTGGGAGGTGATGTCCACAAACCGGCGATGATCGAACCTCCGGACCGGGCCCCGATCCCGATTCCCAATCTCGGGTGGTGGGCCGATGAGAACATGCCCCTTCTCTGGCTCGAGACAGTCGAGACCCGCTCGCAGGATCTTCAGTCGTGCGGTTTGTGGACCTTCTCTCCGTTACAGGGAATCACCGCCACGATCAAGGAGATGCTTGGCAGCCCAAGGATCGAACAACAACGGGCCGCTGAGTTGCTTCCCCAGGACCGGGTCATGGTCCCAGGCTGCCGCCCCGGGCACATGCCGACCGTGATGGAATGCACCCGGCCCCGCACCCGCGCGGTCTTCTTCTTTCGGGAGGATAATCCCTTCGCTCGTTACGCCGATCACGCCGCTGAGATCCGGAGCAAGCCAGAGACCGTGATCATGCGCGATTCCTACGGGTGGGCCGTCGATGTCCGGCATCGGGCCTTTCCGAAGTTCGGCTCGGTCCACATCGTCAAGCCCGAGCACCTGCCCCGTGATGGAACCAATTACATGTTTACCGATCCTGCCGGCGCCCGCCGGTGGGCCACGATCTGGGTGCGGGTCGACTCCCGCGGGTATCATTACGTCTACCGGGATTGGCCTGACAAGGCCCGCTTCGGAGACTGGGCCGTGCCGAGCGATTCAGAGACCGAGCCGGACGGCAGACCAGGGCCTGCTCAACAAAGTGATGGGTTGGGTGTCACGGGCTACAAGGAACTCTTCCTGGAATCCGAAACGATCGACCTGACTCTCGATCCCTCCGGTGTCTGGGTTGAGAAAGACCCGCACCATCGGTATCTTTGCGATCAACTCATGGCGCGCGCGCGCAAGAAAGAGACGAGAGGTGAGAGGTCAGAGGCGAGGTGGACCCTGGCGGATGTGCGGGAGATTCGTGCAAGCCTGGCCGAGCCGTTGCGCGAGGAGATTCTCGGGCGTTACGTCGACCCGCGCGCAGCGGGCACGCAGCACGCGCAGGAGCAAGGAGCCCGGACGGTCGTTGAGTTATTCGCGGAACGGGTGGTCAATGCGCGCGGCGAGGTTAGCGAACCAATGACCCTTGAGAGTGCCTATTCGGGCCGGCAGATCGGCACGGGCGAGAATGCCCAGATCGGCACCGGCCTCTCCGAGGTCAACGAGATGCTCGATTGGGATCCTTTGAGTCCCGAGGGCCTGGTGCCCGGGGTCAATGAACCGCGCCTGTACGTCTCCACCGAGTGCGAGCAGGTGATCTGGGCCTTGCAGACTTACACCGCCCGGGGCGGCAGCAAAGGGGGCTGCAAGGATTTCTGTGACTTGCTCCGTTACATGGGCCTCGCGAATTTGCAATATGTCGGTGCGGAAGGGTTGGTCGGTACGGGTGGCGGAACTTACTGAAATTGTTTTATGAGTGAGCAGCAGGTTATTCGAGTGCTTCTTCTGGGTGCGGGTGTCCAGTCGACCACGATCGCGTTGATGATTCATCGGGGCGAGATCGAACCAATCGCTTGTGCGGTTTTTGCTGATACGCAGGAGGAATCGGCCGCGACATACAAACATCTGGAGTGGTTGTCCGCTGAGGTGGCCCCGTCGTTTCCTGTTCATATCGTCAGCCAGGGCAAGCTCGGGGCTGATTTGCTGGAGCCTTTCACCGGGTTGGGCCGCCGAATACCCCGCATCCCGGCCTTCATTCATTCGGAGAAGCCCGATGCTGGCATGGTTCCCAGGCAATGTACTGAGCAATATAAACTCACACCGGTCTGGAAGTTCATTCGCCAAAGCCTTCTGGGTTTGAAACCCGGTCAACGCCGGCCAAAAGACAAGGCTATCGCCCAGCTTTTCGGTTTGTCCCTGGATGAACCGGGCCGTGTGGCTCGCGTCCGTTCCTCAGTTATTGATTCTGGTTGTCTTCCTGTGTTTCCGCTGTTTGCAAAGGCGCTGACCCGACGGGATTGCATCAAATGGCTCGAGGACTATCCGGTCCCTCACTCCGTGCCCCGATCGGCCTGTGTCTTTTGCCCATACAAATCCAACGATGAATGGGCCCGTATCAAACAGGCCGATCCTGTAAGCTGGGCGCGTGCTGTCGAGGTTGATGAAGGCCTGCGTGTTCCCGATGTCCGCGGCAATGCAATGCTCAACAACAAAATTTACCTTCACCGTTCCTGCAAACCTCTGGTTGAGGTTGACTTTAGCAGCAGCGACCAACGGACAGGCCAATCGACGTTTTCGTTCGCGAATGAATGCCAGGGAATGTGCGGCGTGTGACGACTCACTTTCAACTCGTTGTGGATGGCCTTCGGATGTGGCTCTCACCGAAGGAGTGCCGGCAGTTGCTCTCCTGTTCGTACAGCACCTTGCTCGCGTATCGGGACAAGAAACAGATCCGCTCCCGTCAAACCCCTGGCGGCCATTACCGCTATTGGCGCGATGATGTTTTGCAAATCCTCAAACCAGCGAATGAATCATGAAAACTAAACAAGTTGCCAAGCACGCTCCCGCGCCAAAGGCGGAACAGAAGATCATTGACCCTCCAAAGAGCAAAGCTCTGGCTGATGATCTCCCTGATCTCAAAGTAATTCAGGCCCACATCGATTCGTTGGCCGAGAACGACCGGCGCAAAGTGATGGAAGGGGCAAACGAGCTTCGCGGGACAATCCGCAGATTAGGTGAGCCGCATGGCTCGGATGCTCTCGCGCTGGTGACGGCGGAGATGGAGGTGTTCCTTCGGGCTCTTGTCACGCCGAAAGAATTGGCAAACAGCCCAACTCATCACTCATCACTTGTCACTCATCACTAGCTTTATGAAACCCGACATCAAGTGCATCTCCACTGAATACCAGGAACTGCTCGACGGTCCCTCGGACGACGTGAGCCGCCGGCAGCTCAATTACAACACCCGCTTCTGCGTCTGGAACGGCCAATCGTCCGACCTCAAGAAATGGAAACGGAACATGCCCCAGGGCCAGGACGTGGTCCCGTGGGAGGGCGCGACCGACAGTCGGATCTTCCTCGTCGACCAGTACATCAATGAGGATGTCGACACGCTAACACTCAGTTTCACACAGGCCACCCCGGAGGCAAAGCCCGTCGCGGTCGATGATATCGCCAAGTCCCGGCGCACGACCCAGTTCCTGAAATGGCTCTGGTCCTCGCAGATCGAGGATATCGATGCGGAAGCCGAGATTCTTGCCAACGGGATGCTCGAGGATGGGATCGCTTATGTCGGTGTGACCTGGGAGCGCAAGGTCGAATTGACCCAGCAGGAGATGACGATCGAGAACATCGTCATGGCCGCGCAGCAGGCGCAGTTCCGGAAGGCCAACGGGGATCCGGACCCGAACCTCGATCTGGTGATCGGCCTGCCGCAAACCTTGATGGATCCGGACCGGGACGCGGACACGGTCGATATCGTCAAGGCGATCTACCGGCAGCAAGCCGCACAGGGTTCCGAGCTGTACGAGAGCGAGATCCCGGACCCGGAAACGGCCGATATCAAGACCGGCATCAAGGAACTGAGAGAGGAAGGCAAGACCACCATTGCCGTGCCCCGCCTTGTCTGTAACCGGCCCAGAGTGACGGCCCTGCGGGATCGGGTTGATCTTTTCCTGCCGGACGACACGCAACGGTTGCAGGACGCGCGCCGGATTTATCGCCGGGAATTTGTCACCGCGGAGGAGCTGGACAACCGGCAGCTCGCGATGGACTACGACGAGGACTGGGTCAAGGAGGTCAAGGAACGGGCCCGGGGCAAGTCGACCTCCACCCAGCTGGGTGGCCTCGAGGAACGCAACTCGATGGGCGTTGTCAATTCGCGGCGCACCCCAGGGGATCCCTACATCGATGTCGATGAACTCTTCGAGATCGTTCACTGTTACGAGCGCAAGTCCAACGACAAGGGTGTGCCCGGGATTTATTGCACCGTCTTCTCGCCCTTCGTCACTCACAAGCATTCCGATGAGATCTATGCCTACAGCGATCTGGTCGGCTACGATCATGGGCTCTATCCGTTCGTGGAATTTCCGCGCGAACGGTTGAGCCGGCGTTGCACCGACTCTCGCGGGTATGGGGAGCTGGGTGCCACCTTCCAGAAGCTGCTCAAGCTCGAGGCCGATTCCCGGAGCGACTCCACCAACCTGACAACGATCCCGCCCCTGATGCATCCGGCGGGCCGCCCGCCCACCCGGTGGGGTCCAGGAGTGAAGCATCCGTACATCCGGCCCAACGAATATTACTGGGCGGCCGTTCCGACCCCGCCCGCGGCCTCGTTCGAGGTTTCGAAGGAAGTTCATAACCAGGCTGACCGTGCCTTCGGCCGGCCAATTCCGGAAGGGGATCCGACCTACGCCCGCAATCGCCGGATGCGAATGGTGGGCCGGTGGCTTTCGTGCTGGACCAAGGTTGTCAGTCAGGTCTTCGCGCTCTGCCAGCAGTTCGAGCCGGACGTGTTCTGGTATCGGGTCACTGGACAGATCGATGGCGAACCGATCCGGGCCGGCCGCGACGATATCCAGGGCAAGTTCGACCTGTCGCTGACCTTCAACATCGCGGGCCTCGAGCCGGACCTGCTCAAGGAACAATTCGAGATGCTGATCCAGTTTGTTCAGGCCGTTGACATTGGCGGCACGGTGGATCGCGACCAGTTGCTGCGCCTGGGCATGGAGGCAATCAACCCGAGCTTTGCCGAGCGTCTGCTGAAGAACCCGCAAGGGGCGGCCTCGGCCGAGATCGACGCGGAGCGGGCCGTGATCACGGGGCTCCTGAACGGCATCGATAGCGATGTCAAGCCAGGCCAGGCGCACCAGTTGCGCCTGCAAACCTTCGATGAGGTGATGCAGAACAACACCCGGGCGATGCAGATCTCCAGTGAGAATCCCCAGGTCGCGGATTTGCTCAAGAAACGCCGGGAACAACTGCAATTCCAGGTCGACCAGAAGACTGTCAACGCCCAGGCCGGGCGGATCGGAACCCTGCCCAGCCAGCAAATGGGGGCCGGGGCATGACCCCCCAGGAAATAACGCAATGGGCGCGGATCACCAACCTCAGCAGTGAGTGCCACGGCAAACGGGTGGTCATCAGGCGTGAGGATGGAAAGTATATGACCCGCAATCGCAAGACGGGTGACTGGGAGTGGACCGAGGAGCGGGACACGGCCTGCATTTACGATTTCAACGAGGAGCGGATTGCGGATCAACTCACTGAAGTTGAAAGGAGGTATGGTGCCAAATGGACCGCGGAAATTTATGCGTGAGCTTTCATTATTCTCTGGTTGCGGCGGCGGCCTTCTGGGCAGCCGCCTGCTCGGATGGACAACACTCGGATACGTCGAACGGGATTCCTTCTGCTGCCGGGTGCTCGCCAACCGGATTAGGGATCGGTTTCTCGACGATGCACCCATCTATTGTGGCGATGTCCGAGAGTTTATTCGCGACGGGTATGCAGCACAATATCGCGGAGTGGTTGACATCGTATCGGCGGGCTTTCCGTGCCAGGAATTTTCCCTCGCAAACTACACCCGCGCAGGCCTCGGCACTGCCGGAACTGGAGATCGCAACGAATGGCCTTCAACGATCGAAATCATTCGCCTTGTGGAACCCGGATACATCCTCCTGGAGAATGTTGTCGGACTCCTCGGGGCCCATGGTTACTTCGGAACCGTACTTGGGGACCTGGCCGCGGCGGGGTATGATGTGCGATGGGATTGTCTATCCGGTCTTGATGTCGGGGCAAGCCATGTCCGACGACGAATCTGGATTGTCGGCCGACGACGATGGCGAACCGTCCGGCCCGCCTTCGACATGCTCGAATGCGAATGTTGCGGTGAAGCCTGGTGCCCTGAATGCGACTGCCACTACGCCGAATGTGACTGTGTCGGACCCGGGCAGGATGATGAATATGAGTACCGAGAGGTATCCGGTATTCTTCAGGCGCGGGCTCAGAGTGTGGCCGACAATAACGGTCAACGATTCCAAGAACACCGGAGGCGAAAGGCAGTTCGCGCGCAACTCGATTCCATTGAACGCAGCTGTAGCTGTGGACGATGGTGGCGCGATCATCCCGGAGAACTTGGGCAAAGCGATTCATCCAAATTTTGCCGAGTGGCTGATGGGATGGCCCGAGGGTTGGACCGCATTGGAGCCATTGGCAACGGACAAATTCCAGCAGTGGCAGCAGTTGCATGGACTCGAATGATGGAGCCGGCATGAAATTCACCGACCTTGAGGAACAGGCCCGCAAGATCCAGACCGAGCAGATCGAGTCCACGCTGCGGCAGTTGATGATGGACCCGCGGTTCCCGGTCGTCCTGCGTATCCTGGAGGATCACCGGGGGGCCCTCGTACAGAGCGCCAGTGCCCCCGCCACCGTGTCCCACGTCTCGGCGGGCACCATCATGGCCCATGCCCTCGGTGGGGTGGATGCCCTCGTCGCGATCCAGGCCCGGATTTACGGCGCCCTTGAAGGGGGCTAAGCGGGAAAGAGATCCTGGACCCGCAGAGTGAACTCGGGAAGTGACCGGCACTGGAGAACCGCATTGAAAGTCTCAATCGAGGCGTACCGGCCTCCGTGGATATCGGTGTAGACCTCAACCTGCTTTTTTGCCACGTCGACAATCCAGTATTCCGGGATGCCAGCCTCGGCATAGATTTCCGCCTTGGCCCGGTCGAGCCGAAGGCTCGAGAGCGCAATCTCAATGACCAGCAGCGCGGTATTCGGATGCTCGTCGAGATATTGTTTGGATGAGCCCGAGACAACGGATATGTCCGGTTCCGGTTCGGAATCAATGAAGGTCAACGGCTCGTCGTACCAGCTCACATATTTATCGCCCAACGCATGGGTGATCAGCATGTAAAGTTCGTGGGTCAACCAACTGTGTCTGGGTGATTTTGGCATCTTTTCAATGACGAGCCCCCGGATCAGTTCAGTCCGCCGGCCCCGCGCGTTTCGCTCGCCGCTCTGGTGATATTCCTCCACGGACATGGGCGCGATCTGTTCGCGAACCTCTGGGATTTCTAGTAGTTCGGTGCTCTTCACAGGCTCTTAACATACATCCCGAACCCTGTTTCATCGAGTGAAATCTCACTGAAACAGGCCGAATCACGCCGAATCACGCCGATTCCGCAGCCCTTTGCCGTTGCGGGCACCCTCCAGTTTCCTGCGAGCATTTGTCCCAATCGGCCTCACGTCCCTTTGGGCCAGAGTTCGTTCAAGCAAGCGAACCAAACCAGGGCGGCAAAATTATGTCAGAGCAAATTGCGGTTCCGCCAGCTGCGGGACCCACGGGACCAACGGCGAGTCCCCAGTCCGAAGCGCCGGCTCAGCAGGCAGAAGGTAACACATCGGTCCTGGACTATGCGCGGCGCAAATTGCGCCAGAAGCGCGAAGCGACCGGACCGAAGGTTGCCAAGGGTCAGTCCGCAAGTGCGGCTCAAGTGCCCCCGCTCCCGCAGGTCGCGGGACAGGAGACGCAGCCGGCCACACCTGGGACAGTCCCGGTGTCCGAACCTGATCTTTCTCAAGCAGCGGAATCGGTCCCGCAGTCGCGGGATCCCGCAGGTGCGGGACCAGAGACGCCCGAAGTCCCTGAAGGCTCACCGGAGGAACCGAGGCCCCCTGAGACTGACGGTGGCGAGGAGCAGGACCTGCCCGAGGATGCACCTGACTGGTACAAGAAACGGATTGCGCGCTTTACCCGGCAGAAAGGGGAACTCGAGCGAAGGCTCGCGGACCTCGAGATTGACCGGAACGCGATCCGCTCCGAGTTCGAGCGGCAGAAGGCAGCCGGACCCGCGGAACCTCCACTCCCGGTGGTGGTCAACGCGGGCGATCCCGCAAGCCAGTTTGTCAACGAACAGCAACTGGACCAGGCCATGGGCCAGGCGCGCCAGCTCAAACGGTGGTGCGAGCAAAATCCCGAGGGCGGGATTCTTCAGGTCCCGAACAAGCAGGGCGGATTTGACCAGCGCGAATTCAGCGCTGAACAGGTCCAGGCCATGCGGTTTGCGGCCGAGGACGACCTTGAGCAGCACCTGCCCAGGCGGCGCGATCATCTGCGGGCCGAGAAGGCCATCACGAGCCAGGCCGTGCAGGAGCATCCCTGGCTTACGGACAAGAACAGTCCGCGTGTGGCGCTCTTCCGGAAGGTGCTCGAGGCTGACCCCGGCATCCGGCTCAGACCGGACTGGGCCAGAGTGACCGCGATCTTTGTGCGCGGTCTCGAGGCCCTCGAGTCGGAATCGAAGGCGGCATCGACGCCTCCGGTCCCGAAACCCAAGGTCGGAACGCCCCCGCCGAAACTTCCCGGAGCGAGCGCAACGGCGCCTCCCAAGAAGGGGCCGATCGCTTCGAGCCAGGCCGAACTGACCGCTGCTGAGAACGCATGGAGAGAGGCACCGAGCCAAAGAACTTTTGCCAGGCTGCAAGCAGTGAAACGGCAGATGAGAGCAGTTAACGGTCAGTAACATTCAACATTCACTAAACCATGCCTGCAGCCAATACCTATGCGTCACCGAGCTGGGCCGGCGGCAACCGGGAGGACCTCATGGATGTCCTCACGATTGTCGAGCCGGAGACCTACCCGGTGACCTCCACGATACGCAAGGGAAAGGCGCCTGACGCCGTATTCTCCGAGTGGCTCGTCGACAACCTTCGCCCCGCCCGAATTGGTGGCGTGCCCGAGGGCCAGGACGTGCAACTGTTCAACAACAAGGCGACCGCCCGGAAACGGATCGGCAATTACGTCCAGATCTTCCGGGACGAGTACGCGGTCACGGACCTCCAGCAGCTTGTCGAGACCGCAGCGGTCGATGACGAATTTGCCTACGCGAAGTTCAAGAGCGCGCGTGAACTCAAACGGGACATCGAGCTCTCGGTCTGCTCGGGCCAGGACCGGCAGGTCGGTGCGGCTGATGTTCCCTACCTGACCCGCGGCCTGTTCAACTGGATCAGCGCCACAGGGCCGGCGGATGTTCCTGCGGAATGCCGCAGTCCAGCCGGCGCGATCCTGACAACGGGCGCGGCCACGACCGAGGACCAGCTCAACGGCGCCCTCCAGGCCCTGTTCGAGGTCCAGGGTGGACCCAAGACTTATCTTGGGGCCTTTGGCACCAACCTGATCCGGCAGGTGGACAACTTCACACGCCTCAGTGGCGCGGCCGATTCCAGCCGGAACCGTTACACGGTCACCGAGGATGCGAGCACGCACACGATCACCCTTCATGTGAAACGATTCGAGAGCACCTTTGGGGACATCAACTTTGTCCCGGACGTGTTCCTGAACCCGACCCCGGGTGTGATCAGCCAGAATGCCGGTCTGATCCTCAATGAGGAACTGCTCGAACTGGCTTACCTCGATCGGCTCCACTCGATGGAGTTGCAGGACCAGGGGGGCGGCCCCCGCGGTTACACCAAGGGCATCCTCCAGTTGAGGGTGCTGAACCCCCGCGGCCTCGGCAAAATCACCTAAAGAACCAATCCCATGAGAGTTTACAGACTTACTGAGGAAGAGGGATCCAATACCGGATTCACTCATTGCATTCGCCTGGCTTATTCGCCCGTCGCCGCCGAGAACGACTTCAACGTCGCGGCCGCCACCACGACCATCAACGCGATCCCGCTTGCGGCAGGGGACGCGGTGGTTGGCTCCCTGGCGCATGTCTACTGCAAGACGACTCCCGCAGGTGCGGGACTTAGCGCCCCCACGGTCTCTGTCGGTGTCACCGGTGTCGCGGCCAATATGGTCGCGGTCACCGCGCTAGCCGCGGGCCGCAGTGGCGTCGCGGTCGGTCCGGCTGCGACCGCAGGAGGCCCGTTCGAGTCGGACGGCGCGGCCAAATTCGTCACCGTCACCCTGGCCTCGACAGGCAACCTGAGCCTGGCGACCGCGGGTGAGGTTCTTGTGTACGTCTCGATCTTGCGAGCGGCAGACCTGGCCAGGGTCCAGGGTTAATTCACTTCACGGCGGGCCTGTGGCGAAGTTTTCCACATAACAGTCATTCAGCGTCAAACCCGGCGGCGCCCTCTCCCTGGCGCATTCGCCGGTCGTCACGGCCCGCCCTTCCGTTTAATGGAGATACTGATCCCGAGATTCGGGGGAATGACCGGCACGGCCCGGCGCCGGATCGAGAACGAGATCCGGTTCGGCAAATTTGTCGACCGCCGGATCGAACGTGAGCGGGCTGATACGCGCCGGCGAATGATTGAAGCAGCGATGCCTTACCGAAACGCGAACCGGCAGCTGGGTGAACTGACCCTGAGCGGCATTATCGATGCCCGGACCTTCTTCCGGTGGATGCAGACCGACCCGGATTTCTGGAGAGACCGGAACAACTGGAAACGCTTCGTGCGGGACAACCCGGAAGTCCAACCCTGGAAATGAGAACCGTTGCTGCCTCCGAGATTTTCCGGACTGCCTGTGGGCTTCACGGGCAACCG
>Ga0134123_10002836_pt1 | contig 11286 bp, 6 predicted proteins | sample KB303_FD_96460 | JGI IMG/M metagenome (GOLD analysis project Ga0134123, IMG submission 96460) | Terrestrial soil microbial communities without Nitrogen fertilizer from Kellogg Biological Station, Michigan, USA - KB3-0-3 | ecosystem: Environmental > Terrestrial > Soil > Unclassified ...
AATTCCTGTTGTTGAAATACTGTCGGGAGAATATTCCCATAAATCCCGCTGGGTAACAAATACAGGATCATACCCGGTGCTGATATAACCTTTGCTTCCAGCAGAAAAGGCAACTGCACACGACCGGGCGGATCCTGTGAGGTTTAATTTCTGTGTCCAGGTGTTGGTTAAAGGATTGTATTGCTGCACATCTTTTGCTGTTTGGGTGCTTAGCTGACCGGTAAGTATATACCCGTAATCACCGATTGCAAATGCTGCTCCGTCACTTCTGCCCCCTCCGGGAATATTTGCTTTTTGGGTCCATGCATTGCTTGCAGGATCGTATTCCCAGAAATCATCCATATATGTAGCGCTGTAACCACCGCCAATATATCCTTTGCTTCCAACGGAAAATGCCATAGCACTGCTGCGCACTCCACCGCCAACGTTAGCTTTCGCTGTCCATACATTAGAAGCCGGGTTGAACTCCCATAAATCCTGGTAACTCGAACTCATGGCATCATAGCCTGTTCCCAAATAAGCGATAGAGTCAATGACAAAGGCTACGGTATAATTTCGTCCTGGCCCGGGCAGGCCGGCTTTCTGCAGCCACGAATTTAAAACAGGATCGTACTCCCAAATATCCTGCTGAACTCCGTTTCCGTCACTTCCGCAGGCTATATAACCTTTATCTGAAACAGAAAATCCTACGGCACCGCAACGCCCGGCTCCGCCAAAATCAGCTTTCTGAGTCCATACATTTGTCGCAGGATCATACTCCCAGAAATCATCGTGAAATGGAACTGGGGCTGCGAATTTTATTCCTGTTCCTATATAGCCTTTTCCGTTTATAGAAAAACCTGCAGACGCTCCGCGGTCGTCACCGGGAAGATCTGCTTTTTGAGTCCATGAATCTGCATGAACGAAATACGATAACATACATAAAACAGGAAGGAATATATTTTTCATAGGCTGGTAATTTTAACAAAGTTTAATAAAAAAAATGAATCATGAAAATAAGAATACCCTTTTTCAATAACATCATTGAACAATCCAAAAAATCCTGAAAATGTTATTATTTAAATTGTTTTTGTTGTGAGCTGGCTTTTTTCTCTCTCTTGTCAGTACAAAAAATAATATTTAAGCCTGAAAATCATTCATTCACCAAAATCTCTTTAGACCAAAAACTATTTTGGTTAAATTGCGCCTTCAATTTTAATTCCTGAAACCTGATGAAAAAGTTCTTAACGATTCTGACAATCTTATGTACATTTTCAACTTATAGCTATCCGCAAACATGGATGAATGTTCAAAACACCGGCTACGACAAAAACGATTCCGGCAATGAAATGTGCAGCGACAACAGCGGTAACGTTTACATAACCGGTCATTTCACCGACTCCATACAGTTCGGAGCCACAAAGCTTTACAGCGACAGCAATCGCAGTGATGTATTTATTGTAAAATATGATGCCTCCATGAACGTAATGTGGGCAAGACGCTATGGCAGCAAAACCCCGGATGAATCCCAAGCCATCAAAACAGATGCTTCAGGAAATATTTACATTGCAGGCGAATTTAACGACAGCACCAAATTCGGTTCTTTTACGCTCAATGCTCCTCCCGCAGGACATGCCGTTTTCCTGGTAAAGCTCAATTCGTCAGGAATACCGATCTGGGCATCCAGCGCCTCCGCAAACGGTTCCGATTTTTGGATTGGAGGGCTCGGGCTCGATGCAAACAACAACATTTATTTAACAGGATTTTACGCAGGCGTTGCCGATTTCGGTAACAGCATTACCCTAAGCAGCGTTATACATCCCCTTTACCTCACCGGTTCAATAGATATATTCATTGCAAAATATAACAGCAGCGGCACCTGCCAGTGGGCGCGCACTGCCGGGAGCTATGCCACTGAACAGAGCTTTGGTATCGCTGTCAAATCAAACGGCACAGCATATATAACCGGGTTTATCGGGCAAACTTCCAATTTCAGCGGATCCACGCTAACGTATCACGGAGGCGGTGTGGACGGATTCATTGCAGGATATAACACCAGCGGCACCCTTGTTTTCCTCACCTCTTTCTATTCGGACGACTATGAAGCCGGCTACGGAATTACACTTGATGCAGCGAATAATATTTACATCACCGGTCTTCACGAAGGCTATACAGTTTTTGACACAGATACGCTGACGCCTCACGGGGATTATGATATGTTTGTTGCAAAATATAATGCTAACGGAAATATTCAATGGATCAGCACTACAATAGGTGACCGGTGGGAACAGGGAAGAAAAGTCGCTGTGGATGAAGGCGGAAATGTGTATGTGGGAGGTGAATTTTCTCATGGCGGAACTTCTTCCTTTCCGGGAATTAATTTTACAAGCAAAGGATATTTCGATCCGTTTGTTGCAAAATACAATCATGTGGGCGAGTTCCAGTGGGCGCAGCGCGGAGGCAGCTACCGCTACGATTACTTGAACGGCTTGGCGCTGATTGATTCAGGAAAAGTTTTTATAACCGGGAGCTATGGAGATACAGCAAGGTTCTCCAACTTTTATCTTCCGCACAATGGTATTACAGGTACCGAAGATTTTTACATAGCCAAAGTAAGAAGTGATATTAATACCGGAGCTATTTCCGGCTTTCCTCTTTGTGCCGGAACAGCAATATCAGTTCCTTTTACTGCGAATATTCCTTTTGTTGCCGGAAATATTTTCACAGCCCAGCTAAGCAATGCCAATGGTTTTTTTGCAAATGCTGTTAACATCGGAACCATTACCGGTACCGTTTCGGGAACTATTTCTGCTGTCATACCTTCCAATACTGTTACCGGAACCGGCTATCGTATCCGGGTTATATCAAGTGATTCTGTCCGTACCGGTGGGGATAACGGAACCGACTTAACTATCTGGCAATTGCCGACAGTCAGCATTGCCTCTGCCGGCACTGATTTCTGTTCAGGAGACAGCCTGCAGATCGCAGCAAATACACAGGTGGGAAATACTTTTCAATGGCAGTTGAATTCAGTTAATATTTCAGGAAGCACGTCATCATCATATTATGCTCTTGCAACCGGTGATTATAAAGTTATAGTTACAGAGCCTGTTCACGGATGTACGCGTACGTCAAACACCATTCATGCAACAAAAAGAAATAAACCGGCTGCTGCAATAACTCCCGGTGCCCCGTTGTCTTTTTGTACCGGGGGAAGTGTTATGCTATATGCAAATTCGGGCACTAATCTTTCTTATCAATGGAAAAAGAATAATGTTAATATCAGCGGAGCCACTGATGTAACATACTCTGCAACAACTGCGGGGAACTATAAGGTTACTGTTACAAGCCAGTACGGATGTATAAAAACCAGCGCTGCTGTTACAGTAACAGTATATGCAAAACCACCTGCAGCCATTACTGCCGGAGGGCCGGTTTCTTTCTGTGCCGGTGACAGCGTGATTCTTACCGCAAACAGCGGAACAGGTTTAACTTATCAATGGAAAAAAGACGGTGCAAGCATTTCAGGAGCCACGGCTGTCAGCTATACAGCAAAAACTGCAGGCGCTTATAAATGCACGGTGGCGAACACTAATGGTTGTACCAAAACGTCCAACGTAATAACCGTTAGTGTTCCCTGCCGGTTAGACGAAGGAGCGGATGCAATAGAAAATACCTTCAACCTGTATCCGAATCCTGTTAATGACAGAGCAACTTTAACTTATACCTTAACAGAAAAGAAAACTGTTGCTGTTGAAATTATTAATTCCCTGGGAGAATCCGTTGAAACATTTAATGAGGGAACAAAAGAAAAAGGGGAATACTTTTTTGAAATCAATACTTCGCATCTCCCTCCGGGATACTATCTTATCCGATTTGTAAAAGATGATAACTCATCCTATAAAAAACTAATTAAGCTATAATATGCTCAGACAAAGATCAAACATGAAAAAAATCACCTCCATTCTTGCAGCATTTCTTCTGATATTTCTTTCGGGCGCTGCCCGTCTGTATGCGCAGACAACAATCACCACTACGGAAGAAGAATATAACTATATAACCAAAGGCTACAAGGTCCAGTTTGAAAGCGGGCTGGATATGAAAAAAGGATACATCCTGAAAGATATGGGAGAATGGAATTTAAAGTATGATAATGTTTCACGCGGATTCGCTTTCAAAGGACTGTACAGGGAAAACGATACGGTTCCGTGCGCGATCATGGCAATTTATCAGAAAAAGAACAATGGAAAAACCTCGATTTCCGAATACTATTGCTTACCTACTATGGATGCAACTGCGCTTTGGGACAGAACGATGGCGCAGCTGAACGAAAACTATAACCAGCCAAATGCAAACCAGATTTACATCGGAATGATCTGGTCGCTGATGAAATTATCTGCACAGGCAATTGTAAAATAAAAGTTTCCTGTTGGTACATCCCGGGAGAACAATTTTCTATTCTCTTTCCGGGCCATCAATATTCCCGCTTTTCTTTTCCTGTTTTTTCTTATAGGGACAATGCCTGCAATTGCTTTCGCAACAATAGCCGCGTTTCAAATGGTATTTCTCAGTGAATACAATAAAACCTTCAGGGGTTAAATAATAATCTTCTTTGTCAAATTTATCTGTGAAAGCCATTCGTGCAAATTTCGCAAAACAATTCAGCCGTTAAACTGCCAAACCACATAATAATGTTAAACCGGATTTCTTTTAATCATCCGTCAGTCTCCCATCTCATCTTTTCTTAGCTTTGCCGACCACAAAATAAATCCTTAATGAAAAACACAATCTCCTGTATCTTTTATGCTGTTATCATAACTGCATTTGTTTCCTGCAAATCCAATAAAACGGAAAACGAATCTGAAGGGCCCGATCCGCTCGCTTCTCACCTGGACTCCACTGTTAACCCGGGAGAAGATTTTTTCATGTTTGCCAACAATGGCTGGTTTAAAAACAATCCCATTCCTGCAAGCGAACAGCAGAATGGCCTTTGGCAACTGATCCAGGACACTATCAATGAACAGGTAAAAAATGTCTGTGAATCTTCCGCTGCTTTAACGGATGCTGAAAAAGGAAGCAACAAACAGAAGATCGGTGATTTCTTTTTTTCGGGGATGGATACCGTTACGATAAATAAAAATGGCATTGCAGACTTAAAAACCGATTTTGACAGGATTGATGCTGCAAAAGATATACATGACATTGTCAGGGAAGCAGCGTATGTTCACGCGGTTTCTGGTGCGCCATTCTTTTCTTTTGCCGTAGGGCAGGATGACAAGATCAGCAGCAAGAATGCAGTCTTTATTTACCAGGGCGGATTAAGCCTTCCTGACCGCAGCTATTATTTTGATACGGATTCGCGCGCCAGCGGCAATCGTGAAAAATTTGTTCAGCATCTCAATAACATGTTTAAGATCATGGGCTATGATGATGCAAAAGCAAAGAGCGCTGCTGATAACATGATGAAGCTCGAAACTGCTATTGCAAAAACATCGCGCAAACGCGAAGACACACGCGACCCTTTTAAAAATTATAATAAAATTTCTTTTAAGCAGCTTACAGAATCAACTCCCAATCTCGACTGGAATATTTTTACTGAAGGTGTTGGGTTGAAAAATGTGGATACGGTAGTGGTAGGGCAGCCGGAAGTTTTAAGCGCTCTTAACGGTTATCTCAAATCTTTTTCTTTGGATGATTGGAAAAATTATCTTAAATATCATCTCGTTCGCGGACTGGCGCGATATCTCGATGATAAGACTTACATGGAGTCTTTCAACTTTTACACGGCCACACTGCGCGGAGTGAAAGAACCCAAGCCAAGATGGAAACGTGTGGTGGAGACTACTGATGGAATGCTTGGCGAATTGATCGGGCAGGTATATGTGCAGGAATATCTTCCGAAAGGAACCAAAGAAAAACTACAGGAAATCGGGAATGGAATTAAAGAAGTGTATGCCGAGCGGATCAAAGCTCTCGACTGGATGAGCGATGCTACCAAAGAAAAAGCGCTGAAAAAACTTTCATCCATGATCTTTAAAGTGGGTTATCCGGATAAATGGAAAGACATGAGCGCGTTGACCGTTGACCGTTCTTCTTACGTTCACAACGTAATGAATGCGAACAAGTGGGAATTCAACTATATGATTTCAAAGTACGGCAAACCCGTTGACCGTACGGAGTGGGGAATGGAGCCGCAAACCTACAACGCATATTACAACCCTTCCAACAATGAGATCGTGGTGCCCGGCTGTAACATCATTGTTCCCGGTTATGAACACAAGCTTGCTGATGATGCCATTCTCTATTCTATAATAGGCGGTTCCACTTTCGGACATGAGATCACGCATGGCTTTGACGACCAGGGAAGCAAATACGATGACCTCGGTAACCTCAACAACTGGTGGACTTCGGAAGACAGTGCAAAGTTTTATGCAAAGACAAAAATGGTGGTGAAACAGTTCAACGAATACGTGGCAGTGGATTCGCTTCACATCAACGGTGAATTAACACAGGGAGAAAACATTGCGGACATCGGTGGCGTGATGATGGGTTACGAAGCATTCAAAAAAACAAAACAATATAAAGACAAAGAGATCATTGGCGGGTTAAATCCCGACCAGCGTTTTTTCCTCGGCTATGCGCTTGCATGGATGATCAATATGCGCCCTGAAGCGATTGCCGACCAGGTGCGCAGCAATGAACACTCTCCTGCTAAGTTTCGTGTAATAGGCCCGCTATCGGACATGCCTGAATTTTATACTGCATTCAATATTAAAGAAGGCGATGCTATGTGGAGAGCGGACAGCGTGAGAGTGAGGATCTGGTAAAAACATTGCCACAGATTCACAGATGGCCCCACCCCAACCCTCCCCGGAGGGGAGGGAGAATCTGTGAATCTGTGGCAATCTTACTTCACGAAATATTCCCGGTCGTTTATTGAACATCCGTTAGTTTTGCAATCTATTTTTTAAACAGGAAATAACAGCATGACAACGGACGCATCCACCCCTAAAAGTAAATTTACACCTTACCAGGTCCTTGCAATCGTAATACTGGCACTCACACAGTTTACAGTTGTGCTCGATTTCATGGTCATGTCACCGTTGGGCGATATGCTGATCAAAACCATGAACCTCACCACCACGCAGTTTGGTTTTGCAGTTTCGGCTTATGCATTCAGCGCAGGTATTTCAGGATTCCTTACAGCAGGTTTTGCTGACCGCTTTGACCGCAAAAAATTGCTGCTCTTCTTTTATGTAGGGTTTATCGCAGGCACGCTTGCCTGCGGACTGGCTTCCTCATACCCTATGCTGTTAGGGGCGCGCATTATTACCGGGGTGTTTGGCGGAGTGATCGGTTCGGTGTCCATGGCTATTATTGCCGACATCTTCCCGCTCGGTCAGCGCGGCAGGGCAATGGGATTTTTACAGATGGGTTTCGGTGCCAGCCAGGTGCTTGGCATACCCATCGGTTTATATCTTGCTAATATATGGGGCTGGCAGGCGCCTTTTTTAATGATCGTGGGATTGTCAACCATTGTATGGCTTCTTGCGCTTATTAAAATGCACCCGCTCATCCAGCATCTTCTCGTGCAAACGGACCGCAAGGCGCTGACGCACCTGTGGCATACCATCGCCAACCGTCATTACCGCATCGGCTTTCTTGCCACTGCTTTTCTTTCTTTAGGAGGCTTTATGATGATGCCGTGGGGAAGCGCCTTTGCCATCAACAATCTCGGGGTTACCACCCACCAGCTTCCCATCCTGTTTATGGTAGCAGGAATTGCCACGCTTATCATTATGCCTGTCATCGGCAAGCTGAGCGACAGGATGAGCAAGTTCAGGTTATTTGCCATTGCATCCGTGTGGATGATGGCCGTGGTGGTTATTTACACGCATCTTACTCCTGTAGCGTTCTGGATAGTGATGCTGATGAACGTGGTGATGATGATGGGCATTATGAGCCGCATGGTACCATCTATGGCTTTGGTCACTGCCTTGCCCGAACTCAAAGACCGTGGTGCATTTATGAGTGTGAACGCTTCGCTGCAGCAGATAGCAGGCGGCATTGCAGCCGGGCTGGGAGGGATGGTAGTGGTGCAGAAAACTACGCACAGCCCGCTCGAACATTATGACACGCTCGGTTTTGTCGTGGTAGTGATCATCCTCCTCAACATCTTTTTTGTATACCGCGTGAACCGCCTCATCATTCAACGCGGCAAAGACAAACCGCAGGTGGTGGTTCCGAAGGATGTTTCGCTGGAAGTATAAAAAAATCTACAACTGTTTTACAGATTCATCTCTGTGTAACTCCTTTTCGACTCCGCGTCCTCTGCGGTGAAACTTTGACGCAGAGAGCACAGAGTTTACCGCAGAGCATGCAGAGTTTACAGAGTTTCACAAAGAAGAATGACTTGTAATGTGAAAAGAACAAACAAAATATTCTTTTACTAATGGTAAATAGTGACGACCTTTGAAAAGGTGGGTGTTGAATCATTATTTTCAAAATATTCAACTCTAATGGTTGAATTTCCACTTGTCGAAATTATATTATCAGAGGATATTGTAGGATCAACTATTGTAAAAATCCAAACTTCACTTCCAGGATCGTAAATTTGACTCCAGTTGACGTTGAAACCTCCAACTCCAATCCACGATCCACTTAACCAACTTACTCTTATTTTTAAGTGCAGGCATTGTTTTAGATCGGCTTTCAGGCTGACATAGCCATTATAAACCAATTTACTTTTATCAAGCAAATTATCTCCGTAAGCTCCCGTAGCCGGATAATGAATGACTGAATTTGTTGGAATAAAAGTTGTGTTATCAATAAACTGCCGGATGTATGTTTCGAAATGAGGAATGGAAGGAGTAATGCCGACATTCAAATAATAGTTAGTAATATTATTTCGGATAGAAATTGTGTCAAGCAACAATGCATGATCGATAAGTGATGATTTGATATTATTATCATCCAATACACCATCCGTCCGGATATCGTTATTTATGGTGGCTGACAATAATGCAAGCTCGCTTTCTGTCCTGAATCCCTGCATAATTGAGGATACAGCAAGCAGGATGGCATTCCCGTCCCCGGGATTTGAAATATCGAGCTCTTCGGAATGCAGCATTCCGCTGGATGAAATATTAAAAATATTCAGTACTTCTGATTGCGCCTGAACTTTTGCTGAATCAAATAAAATTCCGCTGGATAAGAGATATTCCACCCTGGGAACTTCCAGTTCAGTCAGTATATTTATGTGCAGGGAGTTCGGGTTTTCACTGATCGTTGAAATGCAGTGCAGCGTTATTTGCGATGCAGAATTAGTGCCGCACACTTCATTGAAATAAAAACCGTCTGCCCTTATTAACAGGTGCGCTGATGTCAGCGCTAATCCATCCAGTTCAAAACTTCCGGCATTGTTTGTGATCTGCCTGTAAAATGTTCTGCCCGTTTGAGAGTAACTGCTGTCCAGTTCGTACAGGGTAATCGAGCTGCCGTTTAGAAACGGGCCCTTTTGCGCGGAACCTGTTATTTTACCGGGAAGCGAAACGGCAGATTTATCTTTTCTGCAACCGTTAGAAAAACAAATGCAGATGATTCCGAAAGCAAAAAAACAGAATATGTTTTTCATTGATTTTAATTTCACATAACCGGGCACAGGATATTTCATAAGAGTTTTTTAGTGGAATAATATAAAGGTACTGTTAAAAATCATAATTACAGGAAAAGCTGCCGGGTAAATTTCCGGTAGCCGGGTCAGTTTAGATTTTTTGTGCCTCTTAGTGTCTTTGCGATTTGGTGTCAAAATAATTTTTAAAATATAGCCGCAAAGGCACTAAGCCGCAAAGTTTCATGCGAAAACATATAAAAAAACCGCCCCGCAGAAATGCGGGGCGGTGAGAGCGGAGTACACTTTTTTTAATAGGTCTTCTTTGTGGCAATGTCGCTCCACATGCCATATACACCCTGTGCACCTATGGCGCGGCAGCGTGCGCAATACTCGATACCGGACGTAAGCTCATTGAGCAACACCTTACGGCCACCGGTAGCAATACGGAACATAGTCCATGTGGCAGGATCGGTGTTTTTTGGGCCATACCATATTTCATACGCATGAGCCTTTTTAACACTTGTAAACTTTGCATACAATTGCCCTTCACCGGGACCCAGTTCCATACGGAAATTTTCAGGAGCCGGAAGCGGGCCGCCAGCAATTCCTTTTCGCTGGAAATCGAAACCTGATAACATATAGATATCAAGGTCGCCCTGCGAAATTTCAGCGCAGGAAGTTGCGCAATCCAGGAGCATGATCTCGAGACTGCGTCTCAGAGACTTCTTAGCCTGGGTTTGTGCCTTGGTAGGTTCAGGAATGGCGAGCAAATCCTGCAACGAATCTTTTTTAGTTTGAAGCTGAGCCGGAGTAGGCACTAATGCCGGGAACGAGCCGCTGTTTACTGTTAGATTTGTGATGCGCTCACCAGTGTAAACAACTAACTGGTCGTCAGTTTTTTTGTCAAGACCCAGCGCTGGTCTTATTCGTGAAATTACCATAATATATTTGTTTTAAAGTTTAATACTATTACGTCTATGGTTCTAAATGGTTATAGATTTTTTTAGAACTCAATTGTAACTTATTGATTTTGCGGGAGAAAAAATTAAGTACCGTTTGAAACAGGGATAGCTTGCACCCTGTAACAGGAACTTCGGTTATAACAAAAGGAGCTGCGATTATAACAAGAAGAGCACCGTCTATAATGAAATGAGCTCCGGATGTTGCGAATGAGTATAGTTTACAGCAACAGGAGCACAGTTTATTACCAAATAAGCTTTGCCTATTGTAAAATAAGCACGGGTTATTTTAAACGGATCTTCAGTTATTATAAGATGAGTACCGGCTGCTTTTAAATGAGCACAGGGTATTATAAAATGAGAGCAGGTTGCTTTAATCGAAACGCGGGTTTAATTAAAATGAGCTTCCCTTTTTATAAAAGAATTTACTGCTTCCTGCTGCCGTTATACATCAGTTAATTTGTAAGGATCATTCTCTTAGTATCAATTTCTTTCCCGTCAATTACTAATGCATACATATACATGCCTGCCCTGAATTCATTGGCATGAATGGTAATGAATGATTCCCCCTTTTCAGCAATGGAAATCTGCTTTAGCAAAGTTCCCTGCATATCGAAAACCATCAGCGTTTTTGAAATGGCATTACCGGGAATGAAGAAGTTTATTTTTGTATTTGTATTGAACGGGTTGGGCTGGTTTTGATCGAGGCGGGCTTTGTTTTCTCCTGTTAAATTA
>Ga0134123_10002837_pt1 | contig 11285 bp, 12 predicted proteins | sample KB303_FD_96460 | JGI IMG/M metagenome (GOLD analysis project Ga0134123, IMG submission 96460) | Terrestrial soil microbial communities without Nitrogen fertilizer from Kellogg Biological Station, Michigan, USA - KB3-0-3 | ecosystem: Environmental > Terrestrial > Soil > Unclassified ...
ATCTGGCGCGTGCCGGCCGAGTTCCTCGCCGAAGCGCAGGACGATGCGACCCTGGTCGCGATCCGCGACATGGAGCGCGCCGGCATCGACATCGTCACCGACGGCGAGATGCGGCGCGAGAGCTACTCCAATCGCTTCGCCACCGCGCTCGAGGGCGTCGACATCGAGAACCCGGGCAGGACCGTCAACCGCAGCGGCGGTTTCTCGGTCGTGCCCCGCATCGCCGGCCCGATCAGACGCAAGGGGCCGGTCGAAGTTTCAGATCTGCTTTTTCTGAAAAAAAATAGTTCGAGGCGCTGCAAGATCACGCTGCCCGGCCCGTTCACCATGACGCAGCAGGCGCAGGACGATCACTACAGGGACGAAGAGGCGGTGGCCATGGCGTTCGCCGCCGCGGTCAACGAGGAAATGCAGGACCTGCGCAAGGCCGGCGCCGACGTGATCCAGCTCGACGAGCCGTGGCTGCAGGCGCGCCCGGACCGCGCCGCGCGCTACGGCGTGAAGGCGATCAACCGCGCCCTGCAGGGCATCCCCGGGACCACGGTCGTGCACCTCTGCTTCGGCTACGCCGCCGCGGTGGCGAACAAGCCCTCGGGCTATTCGTTCCTGCCGCAGCTCGCCGACAGCAGCGCGGTGCAGATCTCGATCGAAGCCGCCCAGCCTCGCCTGGACCTCGCCGTGCTGCGCGAGCTGAAAAACAAGACCGTGATGCTCGGCGTCATCGACCTCGGCACCGAAAAGATCGAGACGCCGCAGGTGGTCGCCGAACGGATCCGCGCGGGACTGAAAGTCGTTTCTCCCGAGAAGCTCGTGCTGGCGCCCGATTGCGGCATGAAGTACCTGACGCGCGAGGCGGCCTTCGGCAAGCTGAAGGCGCTCGCGGAGGGCGCAGCCATCGTGCGGCGCGAGTTGAAGGGATGAAGCAAGGCTAAACCGCTATAGTTGCGCTCACGGGCTACTGGGAGGTCTTGCACCGTTGGACGAGAAGCACGTCTACGCACTCACCCCCAAGGGATCGCGAGAGCTGAAGTCCGCGGCCACCTCGCTGACGGCGCTTGAGCTCAAGCTGCTGGTGCTCGTCGACGGCCAGTCCACGGTCGGCCGCATCGTCAAGGTGTTCGCGCCGCAGCCGAAAGCCGAGCTGATCGACGCGCTGCACAAGCTGAAGCAGGCCGGCTTCCTCGCCGACGCGGGCGGCGACGACGGCGCCGGCGACGGCAGCATCGAAGCCACCGGCTTCTTCACCCGGCCGATCTTCCCCGAGTCCAAGGAGGCCGGCGCCGCGGCGGCCTCGCAGTCCGACGAGACCCTGCAGCTGCTGCGCAAGAACGGCTACGTGGCGCGCATCGCGAAGCGCGCCGCGGAGGAGCGCAAGCTCGCCAAGGGCGAGAAGGTCCACGTGCTGGTGATCGAGGACGACGAGCACCTCGCCAAGCTGCTGCGCATGTTCCTGGTGATGCACGAGTTCGTGCCGCGCATGGCGGCGAACCGCGACGGCATCACCGCCGCGCTGCGCCTCGCGCCCAAGCCCGACGTCGCCCTGCTCGACGTGACGCTGCCCGACATCGACGGCTTCGAGGTCCTGCTGCGCATCAAGCAGCATCCGGTGCTGAAGACGATGCCGGTGATCGTCATGACCGCAAAGGCGACGCGCGAAGCGGTGCTGAAAGGCCTGGCCTGCGGCGCCGACGGCTACATCACCAAGCCCTTCGACGTGGACGTCATCTCGCACGCCGTGAAGTCGGTGCTCGGCTTGAAATGAGTTGGCAGGACCTGGGCAAGGAGTTCCAGAAGCTGCGCAGGGAATTCCGGGCCTCGCTGCCGGCAAAGCTGACCCGCATGCGCTCGCTTTGGGGCCGGATCGATTGCGAGGAGCCCGATGCCGACGCGCTCGAGATCCTGAAGCGCGAGGTGCACACCATGGCGGGCTCCGCGGGCAGCTTCGGGCTGCCGCAGGTGAGCAAGGCGGCGGCCGCCGCCGAGGCAGCCCTCGACGGTCTCAAGGCGGGTTCGCGCCCCGGCGCGAAACGCTCCGCGAAGTTCCGCGTTCTGCTCGATAAACTGGAAAAAGCATGAAGATCACCGCAATCGACACCTGCGTGCTGACGGTGCCGACGCCCAAGCCGATGGCGCTCAACTACCCGCACCACAAGCTGGTGGTGGCGGAGATCGCCACCGACGAGGGCGTCAAGGGCCTCGGCTACAGCCTGGCGTTCAACGGCGGCGGCGCCGAGGCGGTGCACACCTACCTCGAGACGCGTCTCAAGCCGGCGCTGATCGGCGAGGATCCGACCTTCGTCGAGCGGCTATGGGAAAAAATGTTCCGCGTCGACATGGGCGTGAAGAAGCAGGGCATCGCCGGCTACGCGCTCTCGGCAATGGACATCGGCCTGTGGGACATCGTCGGCAAGTGCGCCAAGCTGCCGCTCTACAAGGTCTGGGGCGCGCACTCGGACCGCATTGCCGCTTACGGCAGCGGCGGCTGGTCGAGCTACAGCATGGCCGACCTGCTCGGCGAGGCCGAGAAGTATGCCGCCCTGGGCTGCCGTTACTACAAGATGAAGATCCACCATCCCGACCCGCGCGAGAACGCGAAGCGCGTCGCGGCCGTACACCAGGCGATCGGCAAGAACGTGCGCATGATGGTCGACGTCAACCAGCGCCTCGACGTGCTCGGCAACGTGCGCCAGGCGAAGCTGCTCGAGGAGTTCGACCTGCTCTGGTACGAGGAGCCGGTGCTCGCGGACGACTTCGACGCTTACGGTGAAATCGAACGGAAAATCAATATTCCCATCGCGGCGGGCGAGAACCATTTCACCCGCTGGGAGTTCCGGCAGCTGTTCGACCGCAAGGCGATCCGCTACGCGATGCCCGACGTGTGCCGCGCCAACGGCTTCTCGGAGACGCTGCGCATCGGCAAGATGGCCGCCGTGCACGGCGTGCAGCTCACGCCGCACCTGATCCACGAGATCTCGATCCATGTCGTCGGCGCGCTGGCCAACGGCTTCCTCGTCGAGTTCATGGACTGGGCGCCGCCCGATCTCTGGGAAGACCTGCCGCCGGTCAGGGACGGCCAGATCCGGATCCCGGACCGTCCGGGGCACGGCATGGCGCTCGCGCGAGGCGCGATCGAGAAGTACAGATCCCGCTAGGGACAACTCGGCAGGCGCAGGAGCTGTTTCGATTCGGGGTCGATCGCCCCGAGAATTGAATTTTCCAGGACGAACTTTTCCCCGGCGGCAATCGCCGCTGCCGCCTCTTCCACGCTCATCGTCCAGCGCTCGCCCTGCGCGTCGACGCCGCCGAGCTCGGTGACCATCAGCGAGTCCTCGGTCGCGGCCTTGTTGATGCAGGTGATGCGGTACTCCACCGCATCAGTCTAGCTTTCTTGCGATTTCCTCGCCGAAGGCGCGCGTGCCGAGCTTGCCGCCAAGATCCTGCGTGCGGGTTTTCGGCTCCTCGATCAGCGCATCCACCGCCCGCTCGATGGCCTGTTCAGCTTCCTGAAAGGAAGGCTTGCCGTGCCTGCGGCCCAGCCAGCCGAGCAGCATCCCCGCCGAGAGCACGAGCGACGCCGGGTTCGCCTTGTCCTGCCCGGCGATGTCCGGCGCCGAGCCGTGCTGCGCCTGCGCCATGCAGTGGCGCTCGCCGGCGTTGATCGAGGCCGCGAGCCCGAGGCTGCCGGAGAGTTCGGTCGCTTCATCCGAGAGGATGTCGCCGTACATGTTGGTGGTCAGCACCACGTCGAAGCGGGCCGCGTCGCGCACCAGCAGCGCCGCCATGGAGTCGATCAGCTGCTCCTCGTAGGCGACGTCCTTGAACTGCGCGGCAATTTTCCTGACTTCCTGCAGGAACAGGCCCTCGGTCACCTTCAGGACGTTGACCTTGTTCACCGCGGTCACCTTCTTTCGCCGCGCGCGCGCCATCTCGAAGGCGGCAAGGGCGATGCGCCGCGAGCCCTGCGCGGTGATCTTGCGCACCGAGAGCGCCACGTCCGGCGTCGGCATGAACTCGCCGCTGCCGACGTGCATGTTGCGGTCGGCGTAGAAGCCCTCGGTGTTCTCGCGCACGATGACGAGGTCCATCGGCGTGCGGCCCCAGTGCGGCAGCCCCTTGCGCGAGCGCGCGGGACGGATGTTGGCGTAGAGGTCGAGCGCGATGCGCGTGTCGCCGGAAGGATTGGCGCCGCCCTGCGCGCGCGGCGGGTAGTCGAGATGCGAGACCGGGCCGATGATGATGCCGTCGGCGGCGCGGCAGGCTTCCAGCACGCGCGCGGGGAATGTCGAACCCTCTTTCTTGAGGCTCGCATGTCCGATTTCATGGGTTTCGAAGGCCAGGCCGAGATTCAGTTTTTTCAGGACGGCAACCGTCACAGCGGTTATTTCCGGCCCGATGCCATCCCCGGGAAGAACGACGAGCTTCATGCGACCCGATTCTCCTCGATCGGCGGCTTGCCGTTCAGCACGTCGACCGCCTGCTCCGCGACCTTGAGCGCGCTGCGGATCTGCGTTTCCTCGGTGCCGCCCGCGGCGTGCGGGGTGCAGACCACGTTCGGCAGCTCGAGCAGGCGGCTCTCGACGCGCGGCGTCTCCACTTCCCAGACGTCGATGCCGGCGCCGAACAGCCTGCCGGCCTTGAGCGCGTCGTAGAGCGCCGCCTCGTCGAGCACGCCGCCGCGGCAGGTGTTGACCAGGATCGCGGTCGGCTTCATCAGCGCCAGCTCGCGCCTGCCGATGAGGTATTTCGTTTCTTCGTTCAGCGGGACGTGCAAGGTCACCAGGTCCGCGACCCGCAGAAGATCGTCGAGTTTTTCCGCTTGCTGAAAGGAGATTTTCTTGTGAGGGTCGTAACCCAGCACCTTGCAGTCGAACGCGGCCTGCCACTTATGCGCGACCCGTACGCCGATGTTGCCGACGCCGACGATGCCGACCGTCTTGCCCCACATCTCGACGCCGAGGATCTTCGTCCGGTCCATCTTCTCCAGCGACCGGATGCGCCGGTCGAGCTCGGCGATGCGGCGACCGACCGCGATGGCGAGGCCGATCGCCAGCTCGGCGACCGCTTCCTTGTTGACGCCGGGCGTGCGCACCACCGGGATGCCGTGCTTCTTCGCCGCGGCGACGTCGATGTTGTCGTAGCCGACGCCCTGCTTGGAGATGATCTTCACCTTCTTCGCGCGCGCGAGTTCCTCGGCCCTGATCTTCGAGCCGCGCACCATCACCCCGTCGGCTTCCTCGGGCCAGTTCTTCACCCTCGGATCGTCCCAGCGGACCACCTCGTGGTACTTCGCCGCGAATTCAACTCCCGCGGGGTGGATCGAATCGAGGATGTAGATTTTCATAGGAGAAACGGTACTCCGCTCCGCTCGCATACGGCTTTTATCTTGCTTAACAATGCCTCTGGTATCGGAATCCCATCTTTGAGTCGCGCGGCCCGGGAAGCGCGCTCGGGATCGCCGGGCACCAGCACCGGCAGTGCCGGGTCGACTGGCGGCGTCGCGTGCAGCACGTCGATCGCCGCGTCGAGGTCGTCCTCGAATGCCCCTTCGGGCCGGAACGCCTTCGGGTCGATCGCGAGGAAGAAGTGACCGAGGCGGTCGGGATCGGACGATTTCTGCGTCTTGTTTCTTATTGGAGAGAAGCTTCCTCCGGAGAGCGTGCCGCCGAGGATATGGCCCATCATCGCCAGGCCGTAGCCCTTGTGGCTCGACATCTCGGCCGTGCCGCCGAGCGGCGTCTGCCCGCCGCCGCCTTCCTTGTCGTAGATGATCTTCAGCGCGGCCTTCGGGTCGCGCACCGCCTCGCCCTTGCCGTCGAGCACCCAGCCCGGCGGCAGCGTCTTGCCGTTCAGCTCGTAGACCTTGATCTTGTTGTTGGCGACGCTGGAAGTCGCCATGTCGAGCAGGAACGGCGCGTTGCGCTTCGTCGGCGCGGCAAAAGCGATCGGGTTGGTGCCGAGCACCGGCACCGCGGCGCGCGTCGGCACGACCGCGATCGCACGCGTGCAGCTCGTCACCATGCCGACGAAGCCGGCGCGCGACGCCATCGCCGCGTAGTAGCCGGCGGCGCCGAAGTGGTGCGAGTTGAAGACCGTCACGACGCCGACGCCCATGGCGCGCGCCTTGTCGATCGCCAGCGCCATGCCCATCACCGCGGCGGGATGGCCGAGGCCGGCGCCGGCATCGACCATGCCGGTGACCGGCGTCTCCTTGACGACCTTGGGGCGCGCCTTGACGTTCAGCTTGCCGCGCGCCTTGAAGCTCTCGTAGTCGACCAGCATCTGCACGCCGTGCGAGTCGACGCCGGCGAGGTCGGTCTCGAGCATCACCTCGACAGTGGTCCTGACGATGTCCGCATCCATGCCCCACGCCGTGAGCAGCGAGGAGATCTGCTCGCGGACCTTTTCCGCCGCAACCTTCATTCGCCCTTGATGCCGACGGCCCTGATGATCTCGGCCCACTGCTGCGATTCGGCGCGCATCGCCGCACCGAATTCCTCGGGCGTGTTGCCGACGACATCTGCACCGAGGTCGCCGATGCGCTTCACGATCTCCGGGTTTTTCAAGACCTGGATGACATCAACATGGATCTTCGAGACCACTTCCCTGGGCGTCGCGGCGGGCGCCAGAAGGCCGAACCAGTTCGTCAGCGAATACCCGGCCACGCCTGCCTCCTGCATCGTCGGCACTTCGGGGAGCAGCGGGCTCCTCTTCGGGCCCAGTACCGCGAGCGCCTTGAGCCGGCCGGACTTGATGTGCGGCGCCGACTGCACCAGGCTATCCATGGAGAGCATGACGCGGCCGCCGATCAGGTCGTTGATGCTCATCGAGCTGCCCTTGTAGGGGATGTGGATGAGGTCGATCCCGGCCTGGCGCTTGAAGAGCTCCATGGCGAGATGCGGCGCGCCGCCGGGGCCGGAGGAGCTGTAGGCGAGCTCGCCGGGCTTCTGCTTCGCCAGCGCGATCACCTCGCGCACGTTCGCCGCGGGCAGGGTCGGATTGGCCATGAACACGAAGTGCACGTCGACCACCTTGGTGATCGGCGCAAGCGCGCGCAGCGGATCGACGCTCATGCTGGCGTAGAGGTGCTGGTTGGCGGTCATGTTGCCCATCGTCGCCATGAACAGCGTGTGGCCGTCGGGCTCTGACTTCGCCGCGACCTCGGTGCCGATCGTGCCGCTCGCCCCGGCGCGGTTCTCGACCACCACGCCCTGCCCCCACGCTTCCTGGAGCTTCGCGCCGACCACCCGCGCGACGATGTCGGTGCCGCCGCCGGGCGGGAACGCAACGATGATTTTCACGGGCTTGGTGGGAAACGCCAGCGCGGCGTTCACCCAGAGGGCAAGAAGCAGGGAAAGACATTTCATGTGTTTACTCCGCCTGAATGCCGACGTCGCGCGCCACCTTGCCCCACTTCGCGAGCTCGGCGGAGATGAAGCGGCCGAATTCCGCCGGCGTCATGCGCACCGTCTCCGCGCCTTCGGACTCCATGCGCTTGCCGGTCTCCTTCGACTGCAGCACTTCCGTCATCGCGCCGTAGAGGCGCTCGAGCACCGGCTGCGGCGTTCCCGCCGGCGCGAGCACGCCCCACCAGTTCTGCGACTCGTAGCCCGGCAGCGTCTCGGCGATCGCCGGCACGTCGGGCAGCTGCGGGCTGCGCCTCGCGCCGCTCGTGCCGAGCGCCTTGAGGCGACCGCTCTTGATGTGCGGCACGACCTGGATCAGCGACGGCATGACGATCTGCGCCTGCCCGCCCATCACGTCGGCCATCGCCGGGCCGCCGCCCTTGTAGGGAATGTGAACCACGTCGATGCCGGCCTGGACCATGAACAGCGCCGCGGAAAGATGCTGGAAGCTGCCGACCCCGGCGGAAGCGTAGTTGAGCTTGCCCGGGTTCTTCTTCGCCAGCGCGATCAGCTCGGCCACCGTGTTCGCCGGCACCGAAGGATGGACGGTCAGCGCCGAAGGCCCGCGGCCGACGATGGTGATCGGCGCGAACGCGGTCGCCGGATCGTAGGGCAGCGTCTTGTAGAGCGCCGGCGCGAAGGCGTAGGCGACCGAGATGAGGAGCAGCGTGTAGCCGTCGGGAGCGGCCTTCGCCACGCCGTCGGTGCCGAGCACGCCGCCCGCACCGCCCTTGTTCTCGATCACCACCGACTGGCCGAGCGGACCGGCGAGCTGCGTGGCGAGCATCCTCGCCACGATGTCATTGCTGCCGCCCGGCGGGAACGGCACGACCAGCCGGATCGGCTTGCTGGGATAGGTCTGCGCACAGCAAACCGAAGCGAAGGAGAAAGCGACGAGGGCGAGGAGCTTTTTCATTCCGCCTTCATCCCGGCATCCTTGACGAGCTTCGCGAACGCATCGGCCTCGGAACGGATGTAGGCCGTGAACTCCTCGGGCGAGGCGCTCGCCCGCATCTCGATGCCGCGCTCGGCGTAGCGCCTGACGAACTCCGGGTTCGCCATGATTTTCCTGATCTCGCCATTCAACCTCGAGACGATTTCGCGCGGCACGCCGGCGGGGGCGACGATGCCGTTCCAGGTCACGTCCTCGTAGCCCTTGAGGCCCGACTCGTCGAGCGTCGGCACCTCGGCAAAGAGCGGCGAGCGCTCGAGCGTGGTGACGGCGAGCGCGCGCAGCTTGCCGCCGCGCACGTGGCCCGCCGAGGTGCTCACCTGGTCGAACATCATCGTGATCTGGCCGCCCATGACGTCGACCAGCGCCTGCGCGTTGCCCTTGTACATCACGTGCAGGAGCTTCGTGCCGGTCATGCGCATGAAGAGCTCGGTGGCGACATGGCCCGTCGAGCCATTACCCGAGCTGCCGTAGCTCACCTTTCCGGGGTTCGCCTTGGCGTACGCGATCAGCTCGCCGACGCTGCGCGCCTCGAATGAAGCGTTGACGACGAGGAGCTGCGGGATACGGCAGACGAGGCTCACGCCGGTGAAGTCGGTGCGCGGGTCGTAGCCGGCGCTCGTCATGATCCCCGGCACGCGCGCGAAGGTGACCGCGACCGACAGGAGCGTGTAGCCGTCGGCCGGCGAATTCTTCACCGCCTGCGTGCCGACGATGGCGCCAATGCCGGGGCGGTTCTCGACGATGACCTGCTGGCCGAGGCCCTTGGCCAGCTCCTCGCCGACCGCGCGCGCGACGAGGTCCTGGTTGCCGCCCGGGACGAGCGGCACGACGATGCGGATCGGCTTGGCAGGATACGTCTGCGCCAGGCTGAGCGGCAGCCATGCCGCCAGCAGGATCGAAAGAAGGAATCTCATCGGCAGATCGTATAGCTTCACAGCTTGAGGTCCCTGACCTGTTTCACCCGGCGCTGGCACTCGGCCATGAGGAAGCCGAGGTCGGTGCCGGTCGAGACGTAGAGCGCGCCCATCTTGACGAACTGCGCGACGAGATCGGGGCGCGAAGAGAGGCCGCCGACGCCGACGTGCTTGCCGCGCTTGCGGCACGCGGCGATGGTGCGCTGGTAGGCGTCGCGCAGCTTCGGGTGGTCGTACTCGCCCGGGACGCCGAGATCGGCCAGGAGGTCGTTGCTGCCGATCATCACCATGTCGACGCCGTCGACGGCGATGATCTCTTCCATCGCCGCGAGCGAGGCCGCCGACTCGAACTGCACCATGACCGTGGTCGCCTCGTTCAGCGCCGGCAGCGCCTGCGCCGCGGGCACGCTGCGGTAGCCGAGCTGCGGCAGGCCGCCGGAGAGGCCGCGGCTGCCGAGCGGCGGGTACTTCGCCGCGTCGACCACGGCGCGCGCCTCGGCCGCGGAGCGCACGCCCGGCGCGATCACGCCAAGCGCGCCGCCGTCGAGCACGCGCGAGATGTACTCTGGCGTGTTCGCCGGTACGCGCACGAAGGCAGGCACGCCGGCCTCGAGCGCCATGATGCAAAGCTGGCCGGTGGTCTCCATCGAGAAGCTCGAATGCTCGAGGTCGATGTAGAGGCTGTCGAAGCCCGCGGTCTTGGCGATGCGCACGATCTCGACCGTCGGCACCAGGCGCACGGTGATCGAGGCGACGACTTCGCCGCGTTGTAGCTTTTCCTTGACGCTGTTGCTCACAACGTCGGGCGACTGCGACATCGCGACCCCTCGAAGCGACACTCTGCGGCCATTCTAGCCGCGCAACGCAGCGTGGCATGAGGCTTGCAGCAGGGTGTACTTCGCTCACACGAGCACCCAACCAGGAGATACTGCATGCGCAAGCTTCTGCAAGTCGTCGTTGCCGGCCTCGCGGCCGTTTCGTTCAGCGCCCTCGCGGCGGACAAGACCGAGGTCGACGCCAACACCAAGATCCAGGGCGACGCCAAGACCGAGAAGTCCACCGGCAGCCACGCCAACTCGGCGGGTAACGCTGGCGTCGGTGCGAGCACCGAGATCAAGACCGACAAGATGAGCAAGAAGAAGAACAAGAAAGAGAAGCGCGCCACTTCCGGCGCCGGCGGCACCACGGCGCCCATGACCAAGGACGAACCCGCTCCCGCGCCGGCCCCGGAGAAGAAGACCAACTAAGCGCAGTACTTTCCTCGCACGAAGGGCGGGCCGAGTCCCGCCCTTTTTTATTGCCCCTTGCCGGCGCTCATCTGGCGAAGCAGCAGGGCCGCTGGTGCGTAGCCGCCATCCGCGGACTTGGTCAGCCAGCCGATTGCCTGGCGCTCGTCCTTGACGATGACGCCGCGACCCTGCGCGTACATGAGGGCGAGGTTGTACTGCGCGTAGGCGTCGCCCTGCGTCGCCGCGCGCTGGATCCACTTCACCGCCTCGGCGTCGTCCTGGGCGACGCCGCTGCCCTTCAGGTACATGACGCCGAGGTTGGATTGCGCGCCGACCAGTCCCTGCTCGGCGGCGAGCCGGTACCACTTGACCGCCTCGGCCGGATTGGCGGGCGCGCCGCGCCCGTTCGCGAGCATGAAGCCGACGTTGTTCTGCGCCACCGCGTCGCCGGCGTCGGCCGCCTTGCGATACCAGCGAAGCGCCATGGTCGCGTCCTCGGGCACGCCCCGCCCTTCCTTGTACAGGTGGCCCAGCGAGACCTGCGCCCGCGGATGGCCCTGGTCGGCGGCGCGCAGCAGCCAGCTCGCCGCGACCGCGTCGTTGCGCCGCAAACCGAGCCCGTCCGCGTACTGCATCGCCATGCGGTATTGCGCTTCGGCGTTGCCGGCGTCCGCCAGCGGGCGGAGCTCGGCCGCGGCGGCGTTGTAGTCGCCGCGGCCGATGGCATCCCAGTAGCCGCGCAGCTCGCCCTGCGCCTCGGCGGCGAGCGGCGCGAGCAGAAGAA
>Ga0134123_10002840_pt1 | contig 11278 bp, 10 predicted proteins | sample KB303_FD_96460 | JGI IMG/M metagenome (GOLD analysis project Ga0134123, IMG submission 96460) | Terrestrial soil microbial communities without Nitrogen fertilizer from Kellogg Biological Station, Michigan, USA - KB3-0-3 | ecosystem: Environmental > Terrestrial > Soil > Unclassified ...
CTGACCAGCGATGATTTCTTTCAGCAGGCGGCAACTCAGGTGCTGGCCGACGGCGTGGATGTGGTGTTCATCGATGGCCTGCACACCTACGAACAAGCCTACCGAGACTGCAGCAATGCTCTCAAGTATCTAACCCCGGGGGGCTTGATCCTTCTGCATGACTGCCTGCCGCGTTCCGAAGTTGAAGCACAGCCGGCTCGCAACAACGAAGATGCCATGAGGATTCTGAGCACGGTGCCCAATGGAGTGTGGGTCGGGGACGTCTGGAAAGCGATTGTGAGACTGCGGTCGCAGCATTCGGACGTGCAGACTTGCGTACTGCACAGCGACCATGGAATTGGATTGGTTCATCGAGCGCAGAATCGCTCGCGCCTGCAACTGAGTCTGCCGCAGGTTGAAGCCATGACGTATGCGGATCTCGTGCAGGATCCGAGAGGACTCCTGGGTCTTGGCAAAGCCAGAGGCCTCATGGCGATCCTTGAGGAGCTCGACCGTCAGCGGCGCGAGAATCATTCGGTGCGCTGACGGTGGTGCGACAGCGCATCCTCACGCGCGCCGTCGCAGTCGATGACCGGCCAGGAACGAGATCAGCAGCACGGACAGAATATAGAGCGGCACCTCGGCGACCATCGCGTAACGGTCGGCCGCCATCGCCACGGCCGCCGGCGCCGCAGCCAGCACCGATGCATGAAGCGCGAGCAGGACGCAGGAGCGGTAGCCCGGCACCAGCGCGCAGACGGCCGTGCCGAGTCCCGCCAGCACCGCCAGCACTGCCCACAGCGACAGCGCCACGCGGTTGATTGCCAAGTGCAACGACCGCAGCGCCGACCGCGCCGGCGCAGGCGCCGAGGTGAAGTGCGACAGCAGCACGTCCGCGTCGGCCCAGGTCACGGTTCGCGCCTGCAACAGCGACGCGATTCGGGCATCGCTGGATCGGACGATCGGATACGTCCGACTGCGCTGAAACGTGAGCACGTCCTGGACGTCCGGGTAGAAGAAGATCGACGACGAACGTCGCGCCACGTGCGTGAGGTTGAACACCAGCGCGTCACGCACCTGTCGCGCGTAGGTCCCGGGAAAACGCCTGATGTATTCCCGCACCACTTCTCCCGGATAGCGATCGTCGTAAATGAGGTCCCATGGCAGGAAACGCGGGACGAAATAGCGATGGCGTGCCGGGAAGAAATCGTAGAACACTCGCAGCGGCCCGGCGACCTGCAGCGTACCGACGGCGTTGTGCTGCGAGATGACGTTGACGAACGCGGCGCCCTGGAGGCTGTTCGAAGGCGTCAGATCGGTCCCGGCGGCGGCGTGCGTCTGACCCTCGAGGTCGCAGTCGGCGTCCGACAGTCCCCAGTGCCCGGTCAGGCGGTGGAAGTGAAGCATCCAGCCGCCGGTGATCACCGTAGTAGCGATCACGATCGCCATGACGCGACCGACGACGGGCAGAAAGCGCTCGGTGAGGCCGGCGCGGCACCACCAGGCCGCGAAGAGCCAGCCGACCATCAGCAGGATGATGATCGCGCCGTTCGGACGAATCAAGGTGGCGACGCCCGCCAGCGCCCCGGCGGCAGCCATCCCCGCGACACCAGAGCGCCGCGTTTTCAGAAAGACCAGGAGCGCCGCCGTGCCGGACGCGATGAACAGCGTTTCGGTCCAGACCACGTTGGCGACGATCGACATAATCGGGCTCACACCGGCGAGCAGCCCGCCGAGCGCCGCCCACGCGGGGCCCACGCGCGGGTACAAGAACCAGGCAGCCAGGACCCCCAGCGCGCAGAGTGACAGGTGCTGCAGCAGCACGATCGCGCGCACCTGGTCGCCGAACAGCAGGATCGTCAGGGCAATCGCGCCCGGGTACCCTGGCGTCCGGCAGGTCGCGATCGCGTCCAGCCGGTGCGTGGTCAGAAGATTGCGGCCGTACGCATAGTAGCCAAGGCCGTCGTAGCTGTAGTGGGCCGGGACCGACATCACATAGGACACATGGTAGGCGAGCGTGCACCCGGCCACCGCGACCATGACCCGGGCAGGCGTCCAGCCGGTCGTCCGTTCGCGAAGCCAGCGACCGATCGGGCTCTCGACAGCGTCGAAGGTCCCGCTCCACCGCTCGAGCCGCGCCGACACGAACGCCAGTCCCCACAAGGCGGCGACGCCCAGCCCGGAGATCAGCAGCCACAGCGCCAGGTGTAGCGGCAGCCCCGCGGCATTGAGCGGTCGACTGATCGGCAGCACGACTTCGCGTCCGCCACTCAATCGCCCCCCCGACCAGGATCCGGCAGCCCACGCCTGCCGCGGCCGTCCGTCAATGGTCACGTCGCGCAGCGAGAACGATCCGGCGGCCGGGTCGGACAGGATCGCGAGGCGATCGATCCGTACCGGCGGCAGCAGCACCGCGCCGCGAAGCTCCGCCGGACGCGACAGCGTCACCGACACCGGGGAACCCGCATGCGCCGAGAGGTGCACCGTGGCACGCTGGTCCAGCCAGCCAATGGTGACGACGGCGTCCGAGGGAGCGAACGTCAGCGTCAAGTGCTTGAATGCACCTTGGGCCTCGATGACGCCGGCGCCGAGCAGCCGCAATGCCGGCGGATCGGTGACCCGCTGCCACGCCTGGGACCAGATCTGCACGAGCCAGGGGGGTAACGCACCGCGATCCGAATCGATGGCCAGCAGCGTTGCCGGCCGATCCGCGTCGAGACCGAGCAGCGTGGTCGTTTCACTGCCCTCCCAGGAGATCGGCAGGACCTGTTCCGCGCGCGGCCCATAGGACACGCGCATCGCCGGAGGGTCGGGACGGTCCGGATCCAGCGCGATCCGCAGCCACATCGATCGCTCCCAGCCGCCCAGCCGGATGATCGCCGATGTGATGGGCACGGCCGCCGTCATCGCCAGAAGCACGGCCGGCAGCCAGCGCCGCACGCGCGCGCGACGCGCCGCCGCGGCCGGATCAGCGGACCGGCCGGTTGGCGAAGTCGTGGCGCGTGTCAGGGGCGGACTCTGGACTGGAACGGGCAAGAACGACGATGCCTCCCGTCGGCAAGGGAAACGGCCGGCGTCGGATCGCGGGCGGCGTCAACCGCTGCAGGCCGGTCACGATCGGTCGCAGCAGCGGAACCGGGAAGCGACGGAAATGCGCGCCGAGATAGTCGAGGCTCAGCGTCTTCCAGCTGGACGTGATCGACAGTTGATCGAAGCCGCCCTGGCGCAGCAGCCGCTCGATGGTCTGAGGATCGAAGTAGAAGAGGTGCTCTTCCTTGAATTCCATCCAGTGGCGCTTCAGCAGGCGGGCCGTCCAGTGGGTGATGGACGGGGTCGAGATGAGGAGCGTGCCTCCCGGTGCCAGGACGCGACGGACGTGGCCCAGCAGCACGGCGGGATTGCGCGCGTGTTCGATCACATCGGACAGGACGCAGACGTCGAAGGCGCCCTGGAGCGCAGAGAGATCACCCGCGCCGTCGCGTGTCGCGGCGGCGGATCCGAGGCGGGCCTGCACCCGCTGCACCGCATCCGCGGAGACGTCGACGCCGTGCACGTCGTAACCGCGCGCTCGTGCGCGCACCAGCAGATCGCCGTGACCGCAGCCGACATCGAGCAGTCGCGGCGCCGCGCTGCCGCGATCGAGCGGACCTCGATAGCGCTCGAGCGCGTCGAGATACCCGTCGGCCGTTGCCGACTTCAGCGCCGAGGTCGCCGCTTCCAGCGGCGGATCGCCGGCGCCGAAGAAGTAGCCCGGGCCGTAGATCGCCCGCAGCGTCGCGTCGGACGGCTGTGGGTGGCGCATGACCAGGCCGCAGTCGGTGCACTGCGCGATTGCGGCGGCGCCGCTGCCGTGCGGCGCTGGCGCGGCGCGCGACCCGCAGAGCGGACACACCTGGATCGGTTGGACGCTGGAATCGGAGACAGACATGAGGGACAGCCTCGCCGTCAGGAACCGCTACCGGCCACGACCGCCCACACCGTCCGCGCGAGAATCTTCATGTCGAGCCACAGCGTCCAGTTGTCGATGTATTCGAGGTCCATCCGGACCCAGTCGTCGAATCGCCAGATCCGGTTACGACCGCTGACCTGCCACAGGCACGTGATGCCGGGGCGAACGCACAGTTTGCGCTTGTGCCACAGCTCGTACCGGCGGAGCTCATGCGGAAACGCGGGGCGCGGACCGACGAGGCTCATATCTCCCTTGAGGACGCTCCACAGCTGCGGCAGTTCGTTCAGGCTGAACTTGCGCAGGAACCAGCCCAGCCGCGTCACCCGCGGATCTTCCTTGATTTTGAAGACCGGCCCCTCCATCTCGTTGCGATCGGTGAGCGCGGCGCGGCGCTCCTCAGCGTCGGCCACCATGGTCGTGAACTTGTAGCCCGTGAACCGGCGTCCCTTGAATCCGACGACCTGCCATCGATAGAACACCGGCAGCGCGGGCGTCGTCACCTTGATCGCGATGGCGATCGCGGCGAACAGCGGCGCCAGCACCACCAGCAGCGCCGCCGACACCAGGATGTCGATGATCCGCTTGACGAACAGCGCATCCGATGCGAAGTCGCGCGGCCGCAGCACCACTTCCGGCAGCCGCAGCGGATCGGCGCGATACACGTACTGCAGATCCTTGAGGCTGCCGAAGATCAACGCTTCCGGCACCAGGCGCAGCGTGATGCGAAAGTAGTCGCAGGTGTCGACCAGCGATCGCAGCCAGTCCCCGCCGTGACTGCCCTGAATCGCGATCACTTCGTGGATCGGCTGGTGGACGAGCAGACCGGCGAAGTCGTCGACGTCGCCGAGCAGCGGCAGATCCGGCGTATCGGCATCAGCCGCACCGCCGAACGGCGGGTCGGCGACGCGGAGCATGCCGACCACCAGGTAATGCGCGGGACTGGTTGTCCGACGCATGTGCTCCGCCATCCAGGCCACGGCGCGCGACGACCCCGCCAGCACGATGTGACGTGCGTAGAAGCCCGAATCGATCCGCCGCAGCTGGTACCACCGGATGAGCAGGCGGTATCCGGCGACCCAGACGATGGACAACCCGGCAAACGTGAAGATGAAGACGCGGCTCCATTGCGGCGTCTTCAGCGAGAAAGGAATCAGCGCGATGGCGCCCAGCCCGACCAGCGGCGCCAGCACGGCGCTCAACGCCACCTGCGTGCGCGTCTGCGAGGGCAGCGGCCGGTAGCCGCCAGTCAGTTGCAGCCCGAGCACGGTCACCGCAATCATCACGTAGAGGACCCAGGCCATCTCCCGCATCGGGCGGAACTCGCCCAGCACGTCGGGCGACAGCGCGAAGACCCAGTCGTGCAGCAGGCTGCCCGAGATCGCGACGGAACGGACTCGCGGCGCCACCACATAGGCGCTGAAGAACGCGCCAGTCAGCGACAACACGTCGATGGCGATCAGGAAGTAGCGCGGGACGTTGGTGCCGAACGTCGCGTCGTCGGCGACGGCCATGACCCGGCGCTGCCGGCGATCCTGCCCTCGGTGCTCTGCGCCGACCGTCACGGATTTCATAGCCAGTTGACCCGCTCCAGAGGAAACCCGACCGCCTGCAGCCGCCCGCGCACCGCATCCTGGTCCACCAGCGTCGTGACGACCAGCCAGTCGAACGTGCGACCGTCGAGCGCCAGTGTCTTCAGCTCGTCGGGCGGGCACACCGGCAGACCGAGGAACGAGTCAATCGGACTGTCATCGACGAACCCGACGAGCCGCACACCGCTGTCGGCAGCGCAGGCAAAGGCCATGCGGGCGATGTCGCCGACGCCGTAGAGCACGACGGCGGGAAAACCGCCGGCGGGCGCAGCCGCCGAGCAGGCGCGCAGGCCGCGACAGATGCGGTCGCGGACGCTGCCGTAGACGATCAGCGCAGACTCCATGTGTTCCCGCCACATGCGATCGCGCGCGACCCGCCCCTCGGGAGTGACCGTGAGCTGCGATCGCCGCCCGCGCGCGGGAACGGGACGCAACCAGCGCTGCCCGACCAGTCCGCGCACGAGCTGATTGACCGTGCCCAGCGAGACCCCCAGCCGCGTGGCGAGGGCCCGCTGGGACACCGACGGGTTCGCCTCGATGACTTCGAGGATCAGGCGGATGGAGTCGGGGTTGGGCATCGCCACACTCCGTGCCCGTCGGTCCCACCGGACCGGGAACGGATCGCTGCGCTAATTCGTTCAGCCCGTGGCATGTTCACGAACTGAACAGTCAATTCTGTTCATCGCGATCGATCCTTGTCAACGTCTTTTGTCATCGCGATCGCCGCCAATCGGGCGACGCGCGGCGGGACCGGTAGATACTATCGGGTTACGACATCATGACCCGTTGGATCAAGCAGACTGTCAACGACTGGGCAAGGCGCGCGGGGTACGAAGTCCGGGCTCGGCGGCAAATCACCAACGACGGTGCGCACGAGGCGATTCATTCGGCCGCCACCTATTCGCCGTGGAATCTCGACGCGGAATTCCGCCGCGTCTTCGACATCATCGCGCACCAGACGCTGGTCGATCGGTACCGGTGCTTCGACCTGTGGTCACTGCTCGGGCAGGTGGACCACTTGCCGGGCGCGGTCCTGGAGGTCGGAGTGTGGAAAGGAGGCACCGGGGCGCTGCTGGCGCGGCGTGTCCAGCTCGGCCACTCCACCGCACAGGTGTTCCTCTGCGACACCTTCCGCGGCGTCGTCAAGGCGTCCGAGCGCGACCCCAATTATCGCGGAGGCGAGCACGCCGACGCGGCGGTCGCGGACGTGAAGGCCCTGCTCGATCGCGTGGGCGCAGGCCAGGTCACCATCCTGACCGGCGTGTTCCCCGACGAGACCGCGGCCCGCATACCGCCCCAGCCCTTCCGGTTTTGTCATATCGACGTCGACGTCTACGAGTCGGCGAAGCAGACCGCCGAATGGATCTGGGATCGCCTCGTGCCCGGCGGCATCATCGTGTTCGACGATTACGGGTTCTACGGCTGCGACGGCGTGCGCGCGTACGTGGACGAGCAGCGGCACCGCAGCGATCGCGTCACAATCTACAACCTGAACGGCCACGCCACGGTCGTCAAGCTTCGCTGATCGCCCATGCACGCGACTGACAGCGATCTCATCGACGTACTGGTGATCGGCGGCGGGGTCGTCGGCCTCGCCGCGGCAGCGGCGGTCGCGGCCGACGGACGCACCGTCTGTGTGGCCGAGCGGCATCCGCGTCCCGGCATGGAGACCAGCACCCACAACAGCGGCGTCATCCATGCCGGGATCTACTACCCCGCTGCGTCCCTGAAGGCGGAACTCTGCGTCGAGGGCGCCGAGCGCATGTACCGCTACTGCGAGCGCCACGGCGTGCCGTACGAACGCTGCGGCAAGCTGATCGTCGGTTCGTCGGATCACGACCGGCCGGCGCTCGAGGCGTTGCAGCGACGCGGCAGCGAGAATGGCGTGAAGGGCCTGGAGGTCGTCGATCCGGCGTTCGTGCGCGCCCGCGAACCCCAGGTGACCGCGTCGCCGGCGCTGTGGTCGCCGAATACCGGCCGTCTCGAGGCGGAAGCGCTGGTGGTGGCGCTGATGCGCGAGCTGAACGGCCTCGGCGGCATCGTCCTGCGCGGCGCGCGCGTGCTCGGCGGCGAGCCGCGCGGCTACGGCTTCGAGGTCGCGCTCGAACGGGAAACGATTGCCGCGCGGACGGTGGTCAACGCGGCCGGGTTGTACGCCGACGAAGTCTCCCGCGCGCTGGGCGGCGAGGCCTTCACCATCTACCCGTGCCGCGGCGAGTACGCGCAACTGGCGCCGTCGCGCCGCGGCCTGGTCAACGGCCTGGTCTATCCGCTGCCGCACGCGTCCGGACATGGCCTCGGCGTGCACCTGACCCGCACGAAGGGGGGAGACGTGCTGCTCGGCCCCACCATACGCTACCAGGCGCGGAAGGACGACTACGAGGACGATCGCCTGCCGCTCGAAGCGTTCGTGGAGCCGGCACGCGCGCTCGTGCCCGAGCTGTCGCTGGCGGATCTGCGGTATGGCGGCAGCGGGATCCGCGCCAAGCTGCACCCGCCGGAAGAGAGCTTTGCCGACTTCCTGATCCGCCGCGACCGGCAGCAGCCGGCCCTGGTGCAGGCCGCGGGCATCGATTCTCCCGGCCTGACCGCTTCGCTGGCGATCGGCGCGCGCATCGCCGCCATCGTCCGCGACGGAGGCGACTGACAGGGATCGCGAAACATCGAATGTCAGGCTGTCGGCGATGGCGTCGGCACGCCCTGCAGATCCTCACGAAGAAAGCGCCGCACCGCGTCCTGCCACGGCGGCATCACCACGCCGAATTCCGCCAGGCGCGCCGGCGACATGGCGCAGAAGCGCGGCCGCGCGGCTTTCGCGGCGACGGTTTCCAGCGTCAGCTCGCGCGTGCGCAGCGGGGTTTCGAGGATCTCGGCGGCATATCGCGCCACGTCCAGCCAGGTGCCGCTGCCGGCGTTGACGCAGTGGTAGGTTCCCGCCGGCAGGCGCCGCTCGAGGATGGCGCGCGTCGCCGCCGCGACGTCGCGGGTGTAGCTCGGCGAGACCGTCCGGTCGACGAAGACCGGCACCACGTCGCCGGCGCGGATGCGATCGACGATGGTGCCGAGACTGCCGCGGCGCGCACCGTTCGACGCACCGGGTCCCCCGAACAGGCTCTCGACCCGGAGCACGTAGTGCTGCGGCGAGTCGGCGGCGAACCACTCGCCGAGCAGCTTCGACGCGGCATAGACGTTGAGCGGGCGGGGTGGGTCCGTTTCGGTATAGGGCCGCGAGGTCTCACCGTCGAAGACGAAGTCGGTGCTGTAGTGAACCATGGTCGCCTGCGCGGCGTGCGCGGCGCGGGCCAGCGCCAGGACGCCGAACGCGTTCACCTGCAGCGCCGCCGGCGCCTCGGTCTCGGCCCGGTCGACGTCGTTGTAGGCGGCGCAGTTGATCACGGCGTCGGGTCGCAGATCGTCGACGACGCGTTCGACCGCGGCGTGATCGGTGATGTCGAGGTCGCCATGCCGGGACGCATGGACCTCGGCGCCGTGTGAAAAAGCCTCGACCACGGCGGATCCGAGCAGCCCGGCGGCACCGGTGACCAAGACCCGCATATCGCTACGACTTCACGGCCGTCGCGACGGCGCGGCTCACCGCGTCGACGACTTCGCGCTGCTGCGGCTCGGTCAGCTCGCCGTAGATCGGCAGCGCCAGCGTCTCGGCCGCGGCCGCCTCGGCGGCGGGAAACTGGCCGCGCCGGTAGCCGAGCCGCGCGAAGCATTCCTGCAGGTGAAAGGGCACGGGATAGTAGATCTCGCTGCCGATGTGCGCGGCGTCGAGCCGGGCCTTCACCGCGTCGCGGTGCGGCACGCGGATCACGTACTGGTTGAAGATGTGCCGGCAATCCTTGACGCGCGCCGGCAGCGTGATTCGCGCCGCCGCGGCGCTCGCCGCGAACAGCCGATCGTAGCGATCGGCGTTGCGGCGGCGCATCTCGGTCCAGCGATCGAGATGCGGCAGCTTCACCCGCAGCACCGCCGCCTGCACCGCGTCGAGCCGGAAGTTGCCGCCGATGCGCTGGTGGAAGTACTTCGGTTCGGCGCCGTGGTTGCGCAGCAGCCGCACTTCGTGCGCCAGGCGGTCGTCGCCGGTCGTCAGCAGCCCGGCGTCGCCGAACGCGCCGAGGTTCTTGCTGGGAAAGAAGGAGAAACATCCCATCGTCCCCAGCGATCCCGCCTGGCGGCCGCGGTAGGTCGCGCCGATGGCCTGCGCGGCATCCTCGATCACCGGAATACCGGCGCGGGCCGCGGCGTCGAGGATCGGCGCCATGTCGGCCGACTGCCCGTAGAGATGCACCGGGATGATGGCGCGGGTCTTCGGCCCGATCGCGGCCTTGACCGCGTCGGGATCGACGTTGGCGGTCAGCGGATCGATGTCGACGAAGGTCGGCGTCGCGCCGACACGCGACACCGCGCCGGCGGTGGCGAAGAACGAGAACGTCGGCGTGATCACCTCGTCGCCGGGGCCGATGCCGAGTGCCATCAGGGCGATGAGCAGGGCGTCGGTGCCCGAGGTCAGGCCGATGGCGTGCGGCACGCCGAGGTAGGCCGCGATCTCACGCTCGAACGCCTCGACCTCCGGGCCGCCGATGAAGCGCTGGCTGTCGCAGACGCGCGCGATCGCGGCGAGGATCTCCTCGCGCAGGGGCGCGTACTGCCCCTGCAGATCGAGCAGAGGGACGGGCATGGGCTAACGGCGCACGACTTCCGGCGCCCCCCACAGCGGCATGTCGCCGCGGTCATCGGTGGGCGCCCCGCCCGGCCCGCTCGCGAGGGTGTTGAAGATCACGTTGATCTCTTCGCCGGCATAGGCGGAAAGGTCGACGGTCACCGGCACCCAGCGGCGCTCCGAGGCGTTGGCGAACGGGTTCAGCGTCTGGTTGAACAATTGCTCGAATGACTTGCCGTCCGAGACGCCGGCATAGAAATAGACGCCGTTCCCCTCGACCGTCCAGGCCTCGGGCTTCACGCCGAGCGACACCTTGAGCCAGCCGTCGTCGGGCACCTTGACGTGGAAGATGATGCGGCCGTTGGGCGGCGCGGCAATCGCGCGCTTGGTCTCCCCGGCGAGCGTGGCGTCGGCGAGTGCGAACGGGCCTCCCTTTTTTTCCGCCTGATCGAACGCCGCCAGCAGGTCCACGCGCTCGGCGCTACCGCGGCGGAACAGCCAGAAGCCGGCCGCTGCCACCAGCACGATCACGACGGCGGTCAGGACCGCTCGGTTCGTCTTCATACAATCGCCTAGTTTATCGTCTTTCCTTCACCGCCGCGCGCGTTTCCCGCTCGGTCTCGCGGCGCTTGATGGTCTCGCGCTTGTCGTGCGCCTTCTTGCCCTTCGCCAGGCTGATCGCGATCTTGACGCGGCCGTTCTTCAGGTACATGCGGACCGGCACCAGCGTCATCCCCTTCTCGACGGTCTTGCCGATCAGTTTCCTGATCTCGGTGCGGTGCAGCAGCAGCTTCCGCTTGCGCGTCGGCTCGTGATCGCTGTAGCCGCGATTGCTGTAGGCGCGGATGTGGACGTTGTAGATCCACACCTCGCCCCCTTCGATGCGCGCGTAGCTGTCGCGCAGGTTCGCCCCGCCCTCGCGGATCGACTTCACCTCGGTGCCGAGCAGCGCCACTCCGGCCTCGAACGTCTCGATCAGGTGATAGTCGTGGCTCGCCTTGCGGTTGTCGGCGATGATCTTCTGCGCTTCCTCGCGCGCGGTCTTGGCCTTAGCCATGGCGTGCCGTTGCTAGTCTAGCAGCGAGCCCGATC
>Ga0134123_10002842_pt1 | contig 11272 bp, 16 predicted proteins | sample KB303_FD_96460 | JGI IMG/M metagenome (GOLD analysis project Ga0134123, IMG submission 96460) | Terrestrial soil microbial communities without Nitrogen fertilizer from Kellogg Biological Station, Michigan, USA - KB3-0-3 | ecosystem: Environmental > Terrestrial > Soil > Unclassified ...
AGCCACGGCAGCTGGCACGGGATGATCCGATCCGGATACGCGCCAGCCCATGCTTCGATGTGCCAGTCGTTCCACGCACGAACGCATGCCATCGCGAGGTCGCGGTCCTTGGTGACCTGCTGCAATCGTTGGCCTGCGAATCCCGGCAGGAAGGACGGGAAGTTCAGCGACGCGTACACGCCGTTGAGGTCCATGTCCTTGACGCGCTCATGGATATCCCATGCGCCGCGGCGCATTTCGTCGAACCGGGCGGGTTCGAATCCGTACTCGGACACTGGGCGCCCCACCACCGCGTTGAAGCCGATATTCGGGAGTGACTGCCCGTCGTACATCCACGTCTGCCCGCCGTCATCCGTCTCGACGACCCGCGGAGCGCGGTCGGCGAACTTCTGCGGCACGCGACCTTCAAATGTGTCCGGCGGCTCCACGATGTGGTCATCGACGGAGATGACGGTGTAGCGGCGGGCGGCCCGCTGGGGCTCGGCCAGGAAGGTGACGGCGCGGTCGTCGCCGGTCTTGGCGGTGGTGAAGTTCAGATTCGCCGACATCTCGTCGATGGACGCCATAGTGATCCCCGTTCCTCGAAAACCCTTGGTGCTCTATGTCAGTACGCTGCGATCTGCCTTGATGGTGATGCGTGCCGCGCCTGCCCAGTAAACATCGGCGGCCCGTTCGATCAGCGACGCCCGCATGCCGACCATGTCGCCACGACTCATCTTCGTCGGGGTCCTGCCGGCCGCCATCACGTCGTAGGCCAGACGGCAGACGCGCTCGATCGACACCGCCCGGTAGACGGCCTCAGCCAGGTTGCGGCCGGTCGCGATGACGCCGTGGTTCGCCAGGATCACGAGGTTGGCGGAACCGATCTGCTGTGCCAGTTCGGCTGCCCGCCAGGGCGCGTCGATCTCACCGTCGTATTTCTCGACCAGATACATGTCGTCGAGGAACAGCGAGCCCGTCTGATGAACCAGTTCCGGAAGTGTGCCTAGGGCAGCGATCAGGCTGACGTAGTAGGGATGATTGTGGATCACCACCCGAGCGTCGGGCCGCATCCGGTGAAGTTCGGTGTGGATGTGGATGGCGGGCGTGACGTCCCAGCGTCCGCGGACCACCCGCGCGTCCTCGTCGACGACGCAGATGTCGGAGGCGGTCAGCTCCTGCCACCACAGGCCCCACGGGTTGACGTACATGTCGGTCTGACCATCGGGCTGCCAGGTGATGTGGCCGGCCATGTTTTCGGCGAAGCCGACCTCGGCGAGGTGGCGGAAGGCGATCGCCAGCTGTTGTTCGTCGGTGAGGTCGACGCCGATGGGGGGCATCTTGGAGGGCGACCAGACCTCGAGGCCGCCGCGTCGTACGTGTTCTGTGGTCATGCCTCGACTCCCACTCGCTCCGGTCCTCGCTCGTTCCTCGCTGCGATCCTCACTCGCGCTCGCCTTCGGGTGCTCATGACCGCTCCAGTGTCTGCCGGACCTTGTCACGAAGAAGGCCTTTGGCGATCTTGCCGCCAGACGAGCGCGGCAGTTCGTCGAGAATTTCGAGGCGCTCGGGCAGTAGCTCCTTGGAAACGCCCTGCTGCTGAAGGTGTTCGACGAGGGTCGGAAGGTCGAGGGCGGAAGCGTGTTTGAGCTCGACAAACACGCAGACCCGCTCGCCGAAGAGCGGGTCGGGCATGGCCACCGCCGCCGCGACGGCGACCGCGGCATGGGTTGCCACTGCCTCCTCTACCTGCACCGCGCTGATGTTCTTGCCTCCGCGGAGGATGAAGTCCGACGTACGCCCCGTCAGCGTGAGATAACCGTCGGCGTCGAGTTCGCAGATGTCGCCCATCCGCATCCAGCCGTCCTTTGTGAACAGCTTGTCGTGGTCGGTTCCGCCCAGGTACCCGAGGCTGAGCGCCGGGCCACGGCACGCGGGTTGGCCATGTCCAAATTCGGTGACGTCCCGATCCCCGTCGAAGAGCCGCACCTGCATCTCCGGCACGATCCGGCCGGCCGTGCGCAGGCGTCGGTGCAGGGGGTCCGCGACGGTGGTCGCGCTGAGCATCCCGGTCTCGTTGGACCCGTAGAACTGCAGGATCGTGACGCCGGTCAGCTCCTCGAACTGGGCCGCCTGGGTGTAGGGCAGCGGCTCGCCGCCGGTGAACACCACCCGCAGGCTGGTCAGGTCGTACTCCCGCGAGGCCGGGCTGGCCAGGATCATTGCCAGCTGCGTGCTGACGCAGCACAGCACGGTCGCCTGGCGGCGCTCGACGGCCGCGCAGGTTGCGACGGCGTCGAACTTCTCGATTCTGACGGCCGTGGCGCCCAGGTGAATCGGCGTGGTGTGGGAGGTCCAGATGCCGAAGCCGAAGGGTGTGGGTATGACAGGGAGGAACACGTCGTCGGCCCTGAGCTCGCCGTTGGCGACGGCCTTCTGATGGAAGTAGTGCCACCGGTTCTGGGTGTGGACAACGCATTTCGGTAGTCCGGTGGTGCCCGATGTGGAGTTGATCAGGAACACGTCGTCGGGGCCGACGGGCGAGAGGCTGCTTAGCGTGTCCGGTCGGGGAGTGGGGTCGATGTCAAGGTCTTTCCCAACGGCGACGACGCGAAGCGCCGGGTCAGCATCTTCGGCCGCCTGCCGAGCTGCGGCGAGCCGGTCGGCATCGCTGACGACGAGAGTTGGCTGCGTGGTCCGCAGGATCGCCGCGACCTCGCGCACGCCGGCCCGGGCGCCCAGCCCGACTGCGATTGCTCCGCAGCGTTCGATGGCGACCAGCAGCACGTGAACGGCCGGGGTGTCCTTGTGCCAGACCGCGACGCCGGCGCCCGGTGCGACACCCAACTCGAGCAGCTGATGGGCGAGGTTGGTGGCGGCGTGGTCAAACTCGGACCACGTCAACGCGCAGTCTGGTGCGTCGAGCGAGAACTCGACATAGGCGGGTTTGTCCGGTGTCGACGCGGCGTTGTGTGCGACGCACCCCGACAAGGTGATGTCGGTCCACCAGCCGGCAGCCCGGTACTGCGCTGCTTCGGCACTCGTGACGGCGGCCGCGTCGACGCCCATCACAAGATCATATGAATATCGGACGCGCCCCGTTCGCGTGGGCTACCTCCACCTCAACAAACCCGCTGCCACAGCATTGCCGGCACATGGCTGGCCGCCGCGGCACTGGCGCTGCGAAAACGACTGCTGCAGAATGCATTCCGGCGGCCGCGCCTGCGACGACCACCAGATCTGTCGGAGCCCGCCGCGGTCCGCCGTCGAAACACCGTCGGAGCATCGGGTGCTGGGTTAGCCTGAGGGGTCCGGGAGGTCCAAACAGCGGGTTTCCATGAGCCATTCTCCGTAGCAGGTAGTCCGTAATTTCCTTGCCGCCTTTGCAGAGCCCAAGCTGGACGAGTTGGTCGGCTATTTCAGTGATGACGCCGTGTTCATCGACGGCCCGCGAGGAGTGCACCGAGGTGTCGAGGCCATCAGGGCCGAACTTGCGGAGGAACTCGCCATGGGCGTCGGAAGCATCAGGATCGACGTGAAGTCGCTTGTCGCCGACGGCGGAACCGTCATGATCGAAGGAGTCGAGAACTACCGCATTGGGGGCAAGCCCTTCGCCCTTGAGGTCATGGGAGCGTTCGCGATCGATGCCGAGGCGCGGATCACGCGGTGGCGCTACTCCTACGACCTGAAGTCGATCACCGACCAGATTGAGGCCGCTGGCTTCGAAGTGCCAGAAACGGTCTAACTGGTTCGTTCCGGACACCTGCGGTCAACTAGCCTCGCCGTCATGGGCGGGAAGGCAATCGAGCGAACCTACGACGCGTCCGCTGATCGCGTGTGGGATGCATTATGGGCGACGATCGCGGACCTCGGCTACGAGGATGCGAAAGCCGATATCGAGGGCTGGACCATCGAATACCGCACAGGCGCTTCGATGTCGGACTGGCGTGGGCAGCAGATGACGGCGGTCGTCCATGGCGATGGGGACTCGACCCTCGTCTCCTTGTCAGGGCATTCGGCCTCGCGGCAGTTGATTTCCTGGGGCGAGAAGAACCGGCTCGCCAAGAAGGTGCTCGACCACGTCGGACGTCGCCTGTCCGGCTAGCCTTGGCTGGTTTTGTCCGGCGGACACGATTGCGCGCAATGCGCTGATTGCATCGTCAACAACGACGCTCGATGACGGCTCGTTCCCGGTGTGGACTGCGATACCGGCATCGGGGTAGGAGGTCCACCAGTTGCAGACTGTCATGGCATTGCGGCTGGATTGCTCGGGTCAGCGGTCACCGACAACGGAACCGGCGTGCTTGCGATCGCCACCGGCAGTACGAACAAACCCGCATCTATGCGCAGACACGCCGCCATGGCGGTGTCGCCCGGTGAAATCAAAGACAGATCGGACACGAACGGCATTTCAATACCGGTGTGGCGCAGCCTATTTGGTATCGCAGTCATCAGATCCTCTTGATCTGTCGCCCCAGTCAGAACTCCTATCTTCTGACGGGGTCCAGCCCCTTTCTAACATGTCAACTTACGCCGCTGGCCGCTGGCGGCACCGCTGGTTGGCCCGTTGGTTCTCAGCGTGTTGTGGCGCGAAAGAAACAGGTGCCCAATAGATTTCAAGCCGCGACTTATTCACCGTCTGCGGGTTTGAACTCGTGCGTCAAGAGCGCTTCCACGGTTCGGCCATAGCGGGATAACATCCGTAGAACGCACATAGTCGGGGTTCCATCGCCGCCATGCTCAGTGAGCGGCAAGGTCTACATCGACGCCGGGTGTGCCCGCTGCGCCGTGTAGTTCAATGCTGCCCGGTCGAGTGCCGGCTGGAACGTCGTACGCAATCAGCGCACTGATACCGATGCCGGGGTTTATCTGCGACGTCGCGTTGGTGTTCAGCGCGATGGTCGGCTCTGCGGCGTAGTCGTACTGCTTGCCATCGACAATTAGTTTTTGATCGATGGCCATATAGGTTTCTGGTTGATCGCCAATGTTGGTGACTGACAGACCGATAACCACGTACCTGCCGTGTGCCTCGTACCGCGCGTGATCCGAGGAGATCGACGGCCCAAGCCTCACTCCATTGACAATGAACTGGAGCCCGCCGTCACGCACGGGCGTGCCCATCGTGGGTGGGGGGCTCGCCGCAGTTATGGAGGGCGCTTCGGGGCTAACCTCCTCCCCGGGGCCGCCTGAGCAGCCGGCCAGCAATCCTGCCAGCAGGACAGCCGGCCAGATCATCCTCCGCATCCGCCGAAGCGTAACCGTACAGGGACGTTCGCGAGGGCGCATCGGTTCCCGCCCTGGGGTCGACGCTTCAGTCGGCGCCGGGTGTGCTCAGACAGGCCGATAACCCCGCCACAGGCGCCGTCTGTGACCCTGGGTCGAGATCCCCACCGCCGCAGGAGCTTCGAGTGCCGTGCGGTGGGTTGGACTAGCTCGCTCAACACAGTTGAGAGCGTACGGCCGGGCCCGGGCCGGAGTGACAACACTGGCTGCGAAATGGCAAAACGAGTACTTCGCTACTCATGTGTCCGGCCGCCGGCGAAATGATCATAGGTAGATATCCGGCATGTCATCGCCGTTACTCTGAAGCCGCGGAGCGGGAGGCGGGGCCATATGGGCGGCATCTTCATCAGTTATCGGCGGGATGACAGTGGGCCGTATGCGGGCCGCCTAAGGGACACGCTGACCCACCATTTCGGAGCGGAGCAGGTCTTTCGGGATATCGACAGCGTCGACCCGGGTGAGCGGTTTCCTCGCCTGATCGAGCAGGAAGTCGGCTCGTGCGACGCCCTACTGGCCCTAATCGGTCCCGAGTGGCTGGCGATCACCGACGCCGCGGGCCGGCGTCGGCTGGATGACCCCGATGACTTCGTGCGCCTGGAGATCGCGACCGCTCTGGGCCGCTCCGATGTTCTGGTCATCCCGGTCCTGGTCGACGCCACGTCGATGCCCGCCGCCGCCGACCTGCCGAAGCCGTTGTCTGCCCTCGTTGAGTGCAACGCCGTGCGGATCACCGACGAGAACTGGGACGCGCAGGTGGCACGCTTGACGGGAGCGCTCGAGAAGGTCGTGAAGCCGCGCGTGGTGGCCCCCCTACATGGTGCTTCCCGAAGCGGTGGTCGGTGGCTATCGCGCGAGAAACTCATCCTGGCGATCGTTGTGCCGGTGTGTCTGGCCCTGCTATCTGCGGCGCTGACATTGTGGATCAATCGGCCCAAAACCGAGTTGGACCTCGTCAAGCTAGACGTCGTGCCCGGCAGTAGCGGAGAAGGACCGAACGAACGAGGCGAGGTTGAGCTGGTGCCGCCGAAGATCCGAGTGACCCTGCGCAATATCGGCGACCAGGTATCCGTCGTAACAGGTGCGGAATTGGAAATTCTGGACTACGCGTATTGGCCCCAGTGCCAGCCAGGTGCAGGGCCGATGCTGGTCAGCCAAAGCTATAACGCAGTCCTACCCGTAGATCCCCGTCCACACGACATAATCCCAGTGGAGCACGTTGCACAGGAGATCGCACCGAACGGAACAGATCAGTTTGAGTTCGCCCTCCAGCTGCGTAACCCCGATGCGCCCGGCACTCACATGTACCAGCTGAAAGTTTCGTTGACACGAGACGGCTCACACAATATAGATGCCGGGGTGGCAGTGGTCGGCGCACCGGAGGTCTTCGACTCAAACCCCACCACCGAGGACCTGGCCGCCTCAGGTGAGGTAGGAGAATGCTTTCGCCGTCTCGCGATCGATTATCGGCGGGTGCAGGACTGGCAGGGAGTGCGGCCGGCAGAGTATTTCACGACTTAGCCGTTCAACGACAGGTGTGAACCCGCGATAGCGCGCACAACGCGATGCGCGCGCCTCCCCGACGCCATCGAGCGATGCGGCCGTCCTGCACGAGACTTGAATCAATATTCGCCTTCCTCAGCGAGGTCGGCCCGCCACCCAAGCGGATGAGGGGCCGATCCCGCTCGCGGCGCTATTTCAATTCGTCGATGTCCTGAGTCTTGTGCAGATAGAACGCCTTGAGAGGACGTCGAGCACGGCTTGCGCGTCCTCCGGCGACCAATCCCGCGACGGGAATACATAAAAGAGTGCCTTCATCTCCCGGAAGATCAAAACCAGCTTCCGCTGGTTGACTTCAGTCGCGGTCATCATCGGTCCACCGCCTGATCGTGGCTGGCAATCTGGTCGATCTGTCGGCCGCAGCGATGAGGGCTTGGCCGAATTCCCTTGCGTGGGCGGCGATTGTCAGGTGGGTGCGCTCGTAGTTGCCTTCATCGAACGCGATGAGCCGTGTGACGTCTCCGGCTACAGACTGCGAGCTGTAGATCTCCACGCGTATGTCGTCGCCGTGCGGATCCTCAACCCGGTCAATGGCGCGCGTTGAGCCGCGGTAGTAGCGGCTTGGGTCAGACACACCTGCGTCCCATTCGGCGAAGTAGATCGCGCGGGGTGCGGGACGTCCGCGAGGTGGTCGGTGGTGATGGACATGCGGTGTCCCCATATCCGATTCGGAGCCACGTCAGACAACCCAAGTTGCACGAATCTTGCGCGAGGCTGCGTCTGCGCTGGTCAGAAACTGCCGAGACAGCAAACCTCGACACTGGCGCGACTTGGTCGAATCGCCTTGGAACTGCGGATATCTCGCATGGACGCGCACGCCTTTCGTGGTCATTCATCCCATACACCGACCTTCGTATGACACACAGATGACACACGGGAGGGCGGAACGCTGGCTGGGAAACAGGGACGCGGAGGTCGGGGCAGGATCCGGCGGCTGCCGTCCTCCAAGCGCGCGGCCTGAAGCATCACCTGGATACCAATGTCGCGAAAGATGCTGAAGCACTTCTATTTCCGGCGGTCCGTAATGGCTACCACCTCAATGACGACGGTTTGCCGACTCATTCAAGGCGGCGGTCGCTGACATCGGCGAGTAGCGCAGCGTCGTCGTGCACGACTTGCGCCACTTCGTCGGAACGCAGACTGCGCGTGTCGGCAATCTGCGAGAGACGATGGAGAGGTTGGGCCACCGGACCCCGAAAGCGTCATTGATCTATCAGCAGATCGTCAACGGTCGCAACGCCGAGGTGGCCGACGCGCTCTCGATGCTGGCGTCGGCCCAACCCAGGTAGCGCGGCCTGTCGATTCAGCACGGCTGTCCAAACCGGTGAATGCCGCCGGGCCGCGTGGCCTGTGCGCAGCACGTGCAGGTTGCCGAGGTCAGCGGGGCGCCGGTGCGCCGTGTTCACGCGGTGATTCTCGACCCAGATTCGGGGTGTTGATCTGCCGGGCACCAACCACCGCCTCCTCGGTGAGGGCCCGGCAACGGTTGGTTACGGATTCGGCACCTCCATAGCGTGGCCGGAAGTACTCTCAGCTGTATTGCAGCTAATCCACAGTGGGCCGCGTGAGGGAGTTGCCGGAATGAAAACACTCGCAGCGGTCGTCGAAGAAAACGGCACTGAATTCGAGTTGCGCACCTTGGACGTTGCCGAGCCCGGCTTCGGAGAGGTGCACCTCAAGTTCGTCGCTTCCGGACTGTGCCACACCGACCTGCATCTCGTTGACGGCGTCCTGGTCGGCCGGAAGCCGATCGTCGCAGGTCATGAAGGTGCCGGGATCATCGAGTCGGTCGGCCCGGGCGTGACGCGCGTGAAGCCCGGCGACCACGTGGTGTGCAGCTTCGTGCCGAGTTGCGGAACGTGCCGGTACTGCGCGACAGGCCGCTCGAGTCTCTGCGACTGGGGCGCGAACGCAGTAAACGGCACCTTTCCGGACGGCAGGTTCCGTTTTCACGCCGATGGGCGCGACTACGGCAGCCTCTGCATGATCGGCACGTTCTCGCAACGGGCAACAGTCTCCGAGCATTCGGTCGTCAAGGTCGACGACTGGCTCCCGTTGGAGGTGGCGGTGCTCGTGGGCTGCGGTGTGCCGACCGGGTGGGGGACGGCGACGACTGCGGGTGGTGTGCGAGTCGGCGACACCGCGATCGTCTACGGGATCGGTGGCATTGGCATCAACGCCGTACAGGGTGCGGCCTACGCGGGCGCGAAGTACGTAGTGGCCGTGGACCCAGTCGAGTTCAAGCGGGAGACGGCGCTGAAGCTCGGCGCCACCCACGCGTTTGCGTCCGCTGAGGAGGCCGCGGCGAAGGTCAACGAGCTCACCTGGGGGCAGGGTGCGGATCAAGCGCTGGTGACGGTCGGGGTGGTCGACGAGAAGGTGGTCCAGGACGCCTTCGACGTTGTTGGCAAGGGCGGTGTCGTGGTTGTGACCGGTTTGGGTGCGCCGGAAGACCTGACCATCCACGTGTCCGGCGCGGTGTTGACCAAGTGGGAGAAGACGATCAAAGGCTCGATGTGCGGCTCGCTGAACCCGCAGTACGACATCGTGAAGCTGCTGCGGCTGTACGACGCCGGAAAGCTGAAGTTGGACGAGTTGGTAACCCGTCATTACCGGCTCGAGGACATCAACCAGGGTTACGCGGACCTGCGGGCGGGCGAAATCATCCGCGGCGTCATCCTGCACGGGAGCTGAGGCCCCGACCGGTCGCGTCCCAAACCGGTTCTGGAGGCCCCATGGCCGCGATCATCCGGCAGGGCCTGGGCCGCAAGACAATCGGATATGACATGGCGAACGCCCGACACGTCGAAGAAGGATGGGCAGGCGAAGAAGAGGTCTAAGGCGGTCGCAGCCCGTGCCCGGCGATGATGAATCCCGGCGCCGCGTCGACCTGACCGGCCTTCGCCTTCGTGATCAGCAGATTCAGTTCCCGCCACGATTCTTCGACCTCGCGGCGACACTGCTGGAGGTCATTGTGCATTTGTTGGGCATTTGCCAGCGCGGCTGACGCCTCCGACACGGCGGCTGAAAACTCGTCTTCCGATGCAGCCTCGGGCTGCTGGCCCTTCGATACCGGCTGCTCGACACCATGGGCACCCGTCCTGGTGGTAAATCTTTCCACCATCCCGGGCCCGCTGCAGTTCGGCGCACCAAGGCCACCGTGGGGTGGCTGACACCGGTCCTGCGGGCGTGCTCGCGGTCGGGCAGTTTAGGGTCGGCCGGTGAGGGATTCGGCGACCAAGTGACGTTTCTGGTCGCGGTTGAGGTGGCGCCGGTTGAGGTTCAGCGCTCGAACGCCAGCGCCCGCTTCTCCTCGTCACTGGGGCCGGTCTTGACGTCGGTGCGGTACCCGACGCCGAGGCGGTCCGCGATCTCGGCGCGGTGATGGCCGTCGACGGTGGTGCCGTTCTCGTCAACGATCACCGGCACCTGGACGCCGTGGGTCCGGACGGACTCCTCAAGTGCCTTCGAGTGAATCCAGACAACGCGCGAATGTCCATGAGTGTCGGCGTGTCGCGCGTCGCAAGGCCGCCGCGTCGCCGCCCGGCTTAGCCGGATGCCACACGGTTTCTCGAACTGGTCGAAAATTGCCTCTGCAGTTAAGTGAGCCCCGCCCGGAAAGCGCTCACGCGAATCCTGATGTTCGAGGGATAGTCGATAAAACCCCTGACGTGTACCTTCCCCAGGAGGGGAACCACGTTGTCGATCCTGACCGGGGCCAAACCCAGGAAGGGTGCGTTGTTCGCATCGATCTCTGTGACGGATGCGATTACGACGTCGGTGGGATGACAGTCGAGGGCAACTATTGCGTCGAATCCGCCGCGGCCGGTGATCGGGGCGGACTGACCAATCGCAACTGCCATTAACGATTCTCCTTGCTGCTCAGCGGCGGGTAGGCCGGGTTGGCTACCGTCGCGTTTGTTGGCTACAGCGATATCGTCCCGTCCGAGCGGCACGCATGGCTTGAGTAGTGGACTACTCGATTCTTGACTTGTGAAGCATCTGCCAAGTTACTGCAAACTGCTTGTGGGGCTGGATATTTCAGAAACGGCAGATTACCCACCACGGCATCACATCTCCGGCAATGCCAGCTGGTGTGCCCTCCGCCGCCGTGCCCGAGGCAGGCGACGTGGCCGATGAGGACCTGGTTCGCGCCGAGTGGACGACCGTTAGGGCATCGGCTTGGTGGTCGGGTGATCCACTTCCCGTCCGTTGTCTGCGCAAGCTCGCCCAGCACACGTCTCAGATTACGGCGGGCGCCGGTACTTGGACTGGAGGTTGGCCGTTCACGAGCCTGCACCCCCATCGAGAATAGGTACCGGCTCAAACCTGGAACGTTGTCGGTCGCCTGAAAGTTGCCGCGCCTGTGTCCAAGACGAACGCGACGGCCGTGGGATTCGCCGTCAACGGTTCTGCATGCCACCAATAGGCATCGTCACGGCTCCGCCAACAC
>Ga0134123_10002843_pt1 | contig 11271 bp, 13 predicted proteins | sample KB303_FD_96460 | JGI IMG/M metagenome (GOLD analysis project Ga0134123, IMG submission 96460) | Terrestrial soil microbial communities without Nitrogen fertilizer from Kellogg Biological Station, Michigan, USA - KB3-0-3 | ecosystem: Environmental > Terrestrial > Soil > Unclassified ...
CCCGACTACATCGCCGAGGCAGTGGCCAAAATCCGCGCGGCCGTGGGCAAGGAGGAAGTCATACTAGGGCTGTCGGGCGGGGTGGACTCCTCGGTCGCGGCGGCGCTGATCCATCGCGCCATCGGTGCGCAGTTGACCTGCGTGTTCGTCGATACCGGCTTGTTGCGGCTCAACGAAGCCACGCAGGTGATGGATACCTTTGCCGACCACATGCACATGAAAGTCATCCACGTGGACGCATCCGCCCGGTTTCTCGAACAATTGGCCGGAGTCGGCGATCCAGAAGCTAAACGCAAGATCATCGGCCGCGAGTTCGTGAACGTTTTCCAGCAGGAGGCGGCAAAGCTGCCGCAGGCCAAATGGCTGGCGCAGGGCACGATCTATCCCGATGTGATCGAGTCGGCGGGCGCCAAGACCAAAAAGGCGCAGAACATCAAGTCACACCATAACGTGGGCGGCCTCCCGGACACGCTTCACCTCAAACTGCTCGAACCCCTGCGCGATCTGTTCAAGGATGAAGTGCGCGAACTCGGCGTGGCACTCGGACTGCCGCATGCGATGGTCTATCGCCATCCTTTCCCCGGTCCAGGTCTCGGTGTGCGCATTCTGGGTGAGGTCAAGCGGGAGTATGCCGACCTGCTGCGGCGCGCCGATGCCATTTTCATCGAGGAGTTGCGCGCCGCGATCGACGCGGACGGGCGGAATTGGTACGACCGCACCGCGCAGGCATTCGCGGTGTTCCTGCCGGTGAAATCAGTCGGCGTGATGGGGGATGGGCGCACCTACGAGCACGTCGTGGCGCTGCGAGCGGTTGAGACCGAAGACTTCATGACCGCGCATTGGGCGCAGTTGCCGCATGCGCTGTTGTCCCGAGTGTCCAACCGCATCATCAACGAAGTGCGTGGCATCAACCGCGTGGTCTACGACATTTCCGGTAAACCGCCTGCCACCATCGAGTGGGAATGATTGCACCCTGACTGATTGAAAAACCGGTCTGTTATATATGCGTGATAAATATAAGATTTGACCATGCCCCATGAAGATTTCATGCGGGTGGCCTTGGCGCTTGCAGTCCGGGCCCGGGAGGCGGGTGAGGTGCCCGTCGGTTCGGTGGTGGTGCGGGAGGACCGCATAATCGGCAACGGTTTCAATTCGCCGATAAGCCGCCAGGATCCTTCGGCGCACGCAGAAATCCTGGCACTCCGCGGAGCGGCGACGACCTTGGGCAACTACCGTCTCAGCGGCTGCACCCTCTATGTCACGCTGGAACCTTGCGTGATGTGCGCGGGAGCGATCCTGCATGCGCGCATCAGCCAGTTGGTCTACGGCGCTGCGGATCCGAAAACCGGTGCCGTTGGCAGCGTGCTGAATCTGTTTGCCGATGACCGGCTGAATCACCACACGCAAGTGGTGGGCGGAATACTCTCCGATGAATGCGGCCGGATGCTGCAAAGTTTCTTTCAGGAGCGCAGAAAGGCAACCGGACAGTGAAATCCCTGGCGGTTCAAGTGCCCACGCAGACACTCGAATTGTTCGACGGCGGCCGCCTGGTGCGCAGCTACCGGATTTCGACCTCGAACAGAGGAACCGGGGAAAAGTATGGGAGTTTCTGCACCCCGCGTGGCCGGCACCTTGTTCGCGCCAGGATCGGCAGCGGAGCAGCGCTGAATACCGTGTTCGTCAAACGCCGTCCCACCGGGGAGATCTACACCCCGGAGCTGTCGGCGCGCTTTCCGGGCCGCGACTGGATTCTCACCCGCATCCTGTGGCTGTCCGGATGTGAGCCAGGCTTCAATCGCCTGGGCGAAGTGGATACCATGCGCCGCTATATCTACATCCACGGCAGCCCGGACTCGGCGGTTATGGGCAGTCCCGGATCGATCGGCTGCATCCGCATGCATAACCGCGACATTGTCGAGCTGTTCGACCTGATAGAACCCGGCACGCCGGTCGACATTCTCGATCTGCGCCCCGTTTGAGCCGACGCGCCGACACTGCGCGCCGTGTCCGCACCAAACCAATCAACAAGGAGAATCCAACAATGCGGCTGAAGGACAAGGTGTGCATCATTACCGGATCGGCGCGCGGTATCGGCCAGGCCACCGCTCTGAAGTTTGCGCGGGAGGGCGCCAGGGTGGTGGTCTGTGATCTCGAGCGCAACGGGGTGGACGCCGTGGTGGCCGAAATTGCCGGCGCAGGCGGAGAGGCGGTCGGCTTCGTGGTGAACGTGGTCGACAAGACCAGCATAGCCGCCATGGTGAAGGGCGTAATGGCCCGCTACGGCCGCATAGACACCCTGGTGAACAATGCCGGCATCGTTGACGACTCCCTGTTCAGAAAAATGTCCGATGAGCAGTTCGACCGCGTCATCGATGTCAACCTGAAAGGAACGTACAACTGCACCCGCGCAGTCGTCGACGTGATGCTGGCACAGAACTCCGGAGTGATCCTGAATGCCTCATCGGTGGTCGGCTTGTATGGCAATTTCGGCCAGACCAACTATGCAGCGAGCAAATTCGGCGTGATCGGCATGGCGAAGACCTGGGCACGCGAACTCGGCCGCAAGGGCATTCGTGCCAATGCGATATGTCCCGGTTTTGTCGAAACGCCGATCCTGCACACCATCCCCGAAAAAGTGATGCGCGCAATGATCGAGCGCGTGCCGCTGGGACGCTTGGCAAAACCGGAGGAAATCGCCAATACCTATGCCTTCCTGGCCTCCGACGAGGCCAGCTACATCAACGGCGCGGTGATTGAAGTGGGTGGCGGCGCCACGATCTGAGCGGAGGCAGGAACCTTCTGATGCTTCCATCCGCCTCGTCCGGTGTCAGCGTCCGGATCGCCGACTGGAATGTCGATCACGCGGCTGTGCGCGCAGTGCGCGAACAGGTGTTCGTGCGTGAGCAGGGCGTACCTGTCGAACTCGAATGGGACGAATTCGATCCGCTGAGCCTGCATGTGCTGGCCGAGGCCGCGCGCCAGGCCGTAGGCACCGGGCGCTTGCTTCCGGACGGACACATCGGCCGCATGGCCGTGCTCGAATCGTGGCGCGGGCAGGGCGTGGGCAGCAGCCTGCTCGAAACCTTGCTGCGTCTCGCACGGCAGCGCGGCATGCGCCGGGTCAGGCTCAACGCGCAATCCCGGGCAGTGGCCTTTTATGCGCGCCATGGGTTTATCGCCGAAGGCGAAGAATTCATCGAGGCCGGCATTGCGCACCGTTCGATGTGGCGCGACGTCTAGCTGTCGGGCGTCGCCCGCGAGGAGACAGCTGGGACGATGGTGAAATGGAATCGGCGATCCTCCAGCAGTTCTGCATTGGCGCCGAAGGAACGCTCGCGGAAGCTCGCTTCGCCGCCGGTCTCAATCAGCAATACCGACGAAGCCCGAGTGCCGTAACCCGGCGCCCGGATGAACGCGGCCGACAGCAGTTTCTCCCAATCGCGGCCGACACCGGTTTCCGGCAAGGCCTCCTCGTCAGCGGTCCGGCGGTCGGCGAGCAAGGTCAGCAGCGGCTCCGCCGGATCGGCGGGATCGCCCTCCATCACGTCCTGCAGCTCGCGCTTGCCTCGCTCTACCTTCGGCCAGGGCGTATTCAGCAGGTGATTGCTCAGTCCGTAGATGCCCGGTTCGAGCGCCTGCGGTTGCGCGCCACGGTTCGAAACGCAATACACGCCGTCCCTGTCCCCGACCAGCAGATTGAAGCCTTGGAAATCGGCTCCGTCAGTGGCTGCGGCGGCGGCATAGGCGGCCGCGGACGAAGCTCCCAGCAGGTAACGCGCCACCAATTCCCCGCGTGACCGTGAACCGATGGAGGCGCGGCTGCCGTCACGGAAATTGGTAACCGCTGCCCAACGGCCCTGCCGGGTCACGCCCATCCAGGTGCCGCCTTTTTCTAGATCGCGGCCGGCGAGAACATGCGGCGCGTGCTTCCAGTAGTCGGCCGTCGCGCTGGGGCGCGAGAAGAATTCGTCGCGGTTGGCGGCCAGCACCAGCGCATATCCGGGAGCGGCCCGATGCGCAAACAGGATCAGGCACATGGATCCACGAAGCACTCGGTATGGCGCCGGCTGCCGGCTTCGATAAAGCCCTCGATCTTCATTGCGGCGATCAGGCGATCCAGTTCGGCCTTGAAGGCGGGGGCATCGCTTACGCCTTCGTAGACTTCCATCCACAATTCCGGTTCGCCGTGTTTGGTCAACAACCGGCCGCTTATGCCGCTTCTCGCCAGTAGCTCGGACTGCATTGCGCGCACGGCAATTCTTGCCAGTTGCGGCTGCGTCACGCGGTAGTAGACGAAATAGCTGAAGGCCAAGGTCAGCGCGCGGGGTCCGGCTGCAAGATTCTGACGGCGGGGCCCTTGGCGCCGCGCAGCCGCAGTGAGCCGCCATCCGCATTGGTCTGGATCACCGCCAGAAAATCGCTGCCGCCGTCCGGCGCGGGCGCGCCATTCACCACCATGCCCCTTGACTGCCCGTCGGCGCTCGACAAGTTGTCCCCGGCCATGGCCGCGACCTCGCAGTGACCGAGCCGCAGCCCGCGTTTGACTTCGCCGAGGTAGTGCGCACGGGCGACGATTTCCTGCCCTGGGTAACAACCTTTCTGGAAATCCACACCGCCAATTGCGTCCAGCGCCACCATTTGGGGAACGAACTGTTCGCGGGTCGCGGCCGTGATCCAGGGGATACCAGCGCGAATCTGCAGCCAGTTCCAGGTATCCATTCCGGCTGGCGCGGCCTGCCGGGCAATGACGTCCCACAGCCCGGCCATTTCCGGTTGCGGCGCAATGACCAAAAACGCGGTTCCGGGCAGGCGCAACAGCGTGGCCGCAGGATATTGAACGGATTCAAGCGGGCGGTGCGGAGGTTCGCCGATGAACTGCTGCAACAGAGTGGGTGCTGCCGGGCCGGCCACACCGATAGCCCGCAGGCTGGTTTCGCGGCCGATATCGACCTTGGCGCGCAGCACGAACTTGCGCAAGCGTTCTGCCAGCACGTCAATGGAATCCGCGGGCAACTGCATCAGGTAAGCTTGCGGCGTGCGCAACAGCAGGAAATCCGCGACCAGGCGGCCCTTGGGGGTGCAGTACCCGCCGTAACGCGCCGCAGTCGGCGCGACCTGCAGCACGTCGCAGGTCAGTTGACCCTGCAGAAAAGTCTGCGCGTCCGCGCCGGAAAAGCGCAGCAGCTCGAAATGGCTCAGCGGGCAAACCACGGCGTGGGAAATGGCAGCCGTGAGTTCGCTTCGCGGATCGCCGAAATGCGCATGAGGAGCGCCGTGCGCGGCATCGGCGATCTGGCTCCAGTCGTAGGGGTGTCCCATTTTGCAAGAATCCGCTTCGGGGCGATTATAAGTCCACTGCTCAAGGAGCATGCATGCTGCGCATACCATTTGCTGCGTCGCGGTCGTTGGCCATCCTGCTGGTGATCGTGCACAGCGTCGCGGGGGTGTGCGTGGTGGCGTTCGTGCCGGCATGGTGGGCGGTGGCGATGCTGATTGGCGCGCTATGCACGAGCGTGGTTTTTCATTTGCGCCGCGACGCACTGCGGCTCTCCGATAATGCAGTGATAGAGGTCACGCTCCGCGACGATGGACGATGCGAACTGCTGACCCGCGGCGCGGCGGTGCTCAACGGCACCGTTGCCGGCTCGTCCTTCATTTCCGCGTGGTTCACCGTGCTCAATGTTCGCCTGGACGATTCGGGTACGCTGCGCTCGGTGGCGGTCATGCCGGACTGCGCCGACGCCGAAGACCGGCGCCGGCTGCGCGTCTGGCTGCGCTACCGAACGCAGCCGGAAATGCCCGATTCATCCACCTTGTAGAACAGTGTCGCGCGCGACCGGAAGCTGCCGCGGATAGTCGCGGCTGAAATGCAGGCCCCGGCTTTCGTGCCGAAGCATGGCGCTCCTTACGATCAGGTCGGCGGTGGCCACCAGGTTGCGCAGGTCCAGCAGGTCCGCGGTAACCCTGAAGTTGGAGTAGTAGTCCTGGATCTCCCCGGTCAACAGGCGAATGCGGTGCTGCGCCCGCTCGAGCCGCTTATTGGTGCGCACGATGCCGACGTAGTCCCACATGAAGCGGCGCAGTTCGTCCCAGTTGTGCGAAATCACGATCTCTTCGTCTGCATCGGTTACGCGGCTCTCATCCCAGTGCGGCAGGGCAGGCCTCGAGGGGCTCTGCTGTTCGAGGATGTGACGCGCGGCGGCCTGGCCGAATACCAGGCATTCGAGCAGCGAGTTGCTGGCGAGCCGGTTGGCGCCGTGCAGCCCGGTGTGGGCGGTCTCGCCGACTGCGTACAGGCCGGCTAGGTCGGCGCAGGCGTTCTTGTCCGTCTGGATGCCGCCACAGGTGTAATGGGCAGCCGGAACCACAGGGATGGGCTGACGCGTGATGTCGATACCCAGTTCCAAACAGCGGGCGTAAATGTTCGGAAAGTGCTCCTTCAGGAAATCCGCGGGTTTGTGGGTGATGTCCAGGTATACACAGTCCAGTCCGCGTTTCTTCATCTCGAAGTCGATCGCGCGTGCCACCACGTCGCGCGGCGCCAGTTCTGCGCGCGGGTCGTGCGCTGGCATGAAGCGGCTGCCGTCGGCAAGCCGCAATACCCCGCCTTCGCCGCGCACCGCTTCAGAGATCAGGAACGACTTGGCGTGCGGGTGATAAAGGCAGGTCGGGTGAAACTGGATGAACTCCATGTTGGCCACAGTGCAGCCGGCGCGCCAGCCCATGGCAATGCCGTCCCCGGTCGCGGTGTCCGGATTGGTGGTGTACAGGTACACCTTCCCGGCACCGCCGGTGGCAAGCACCACCTGTTCAGCACCGATCGTGATCACCCGTCCTGCGGTCTGGTCGAGCGCGTAAAGTCCGTGACAGCGCCGCTCGCTCTGCCCGAGCTTGGTCCCGGTGATCAGGTCCACGGCCATATGATGATCGAGCACGGTAATATTTGGATGGGCCTTGATCTTGCCTTCCAGCGTGGTCTGCACTGCGTGGCCTGTGGCGTCGGCAGCATGAATCACACGCCGGTGGCTGTGACCGCCCTCCCGGGTGAGGTGATAGCCGACGTCGCTGGTTTCGTCGCGGGTGAAGGGAACGCCCTGCCCGATAAGCCATTCGATGGCCTGGCGCCCGCGTTCGACCACGTAGCGGGTCACCTCGGTGTTACACAATCCCGCGCCGGCGATTTCCGTGTCGCGAATGTGATCGGCTGGCGAATCGTCCTTCGCAAGCACGGCAGCGATGCCGCCCTGGGCCCAGTTGGACGCGCCGTCGAGGAATTCGCGCTTGGTGATGATTCCTACCTTCTTGCGGTCAGCCAGATTGAGGGCGACCGTCAGACCGGCCAGGCCGCTGCCGACGATGGCGACATCAAAACGCCTCATGGGTTTCTCACTGGTTGCGAGCGCGGCAGTGTAACCCAGGCGCTATGGGACCGTTGGCGCACAAATAACCCCGCCAGCAGGTGAACTAATCCGGCACTATTGCTGTCTGTGGCTTAGCAAATCGCGGTGCGTTTCCTGGATAGGTCTCGGCGGGTATACTTAGGCGCCCAATCGAGGCGCCAGCGTGATCAAAAACCAGAATATTCAGGAAATGTGGCTAGATGGGCGACCGTGAAGTCGACCAGCAGCTGGTCGAGCGGGCTCAACGCGGAGACAAGCACGCTTTCGAGCTTTTGGTGGTGAAGTATCAGCGCAAGCTCGGGCGCCTGCTGTCCCGTTTCATTCGCGATCCTGCCGAAGTGGAAGACGTGGCCCAGGAGGCCTTCATAAAGGCCTATCGGGCATTGCCCTCCTTCCGGGGCGATAGCGCGTTTTACACCTGGCTGTACCGGATTGGGATCAACACCGCGAAGAATTACCTGGTGGCGATGGGGCGCCGCGCCCCAACTACCACCGAGTTCGACAGCGAGGAGGCGGAGAACTTCGAGGATGGTGACCAACTCCGGGACCTGAACACCCCCGAAGCGGAACTGATGACCAGACAAATTGCAACCACCGTGAACCAGACGATGGAAGAGTTGCCTGAGGAATTGCGGACGGCGATTACGCTGCGCGAGATCGAGGGCATGAGCTATGAGGACATTGCAAACGTGATGAACTGCCCTATCGGCACGGTGCGTTCGCGCATTTTCAGAGCGCGCGAGACCATCGCGGACAGACTGCGTCCGTTGCTGGATACGAGCAAAGACAAGAGGTGGTGAGCATGGAAAGAATCTCAGCATTCATGGACGGCGAACTCGAGGACCATGAGGCCTCCGGGCAGCTGAAGCGGCTTAGAGATAGTGCGGAGCTGCGTGCTGCCTGGGGAACCTACCATCTGATCGGGGATGCCATGCGCGGCGAAGCAGGGTACTCGTCCGACCTGGTGGCCAGAATCGGCGCCAAGCTGGCCGCAGAGCCGACGGTGCTGGCGCCGCGGCCACTACTGCGGTTCCGAAATGTCCGGCGGCTGGCCCTTTCGGCGGCCGCATCTGTCGGTGGGGTGGCGCTAGTAGCTTGGCTCACCTTGTTTGAAAACCCGTTCTTTCCACGCCAGGACCTCGCGGTCACCCAACCGTCGGGTGCCCAGACCCAGTTGGCTGCCACGCCGGCCAACGGTGCGGTCAATGACTATCTGCTTGCGCATCAGCAGTTTTCGCCAAGCACGGCGATGCAGGGCGTTGCTTCCTACGTCCGGACCGTATCCGGACAGAATTCGGAACAGCGTTGATGTTTGCTCGTTCGGCGCTTCTGCTTCCTGCGCTGTTCGGGCTTGGCTTTACCGCCGGGGTTGAGATCGCAGACCCGCTGCAGGACTCCGAGGCGCTGGCGATGCTGCAGAAAATCGCCGATGCCGCGCGCGAATTGAATTTTGCCGGCACGTTTGTGTATCAGCACGGAGACCAGGTCGAAACGTCGCGCATCGTGCATTTCACCGATGCCAGTGGTGAGTACGAGAAGCTCGAGACGCTGGACGGCCCGCGCCGCGAGATCATCCGCAATAACGATGAAGTGATGTGCTATTACCTCGACGCCAAGATCATGCGCAGCGAGAAGCGCGTGGCACGTCGCAGCTTTCCGGCCCTGCTGCCGGAGCAACTCTCCGCGCTCACCGAGCATTACCAGATCCGCAAAGGGGACCCTGAACGCATAGCCGGTTTCGACTCGAATGCGCTGGTGCTGGAGCCGCGCGACGGTATGCGCTACGGCCATAAGTTCTGGGCCGAGAAGACTTCCGGGCTGCTGCTCAAAGCCCGCATGGTCAACGAACGTCACAACGTGGTGGAGCAATTCAGTTTTACCCACCTTGCGATCGGCGGCGGGATCAGCCGCGAGATGGTCAAACCTTCGTTCAGCGTGAGCTTCCCCGAATGGCGGGTGGACCGGTTTGCCCATAACCTGACGACCAACGTCGAATCCGGCTGGGCGGTGAAGAATTTCCCCGCCGGATTTCGCAAGATCATGGAGATGCGCCGCAACAAGCTTGGCAACTCGATTCCGGTCACGCACCTGGTGTTTTCCGACGGACTTGCGGCGGTTTCGGTGTTCATCGAACCGATGGCCAACCGTACCCGGATCAATGAGGGTCTGTCGCATCAGGGAGCCATCAACATCTATACTAGGACCATTAACGATCAGGTCGTGACGGTGCTGGGCGAAGCCCCTGCATCCACGGTCATGCAGATCGCCAATTCCGTGTCGTTCCGCGGCAAATAACGCCGTTTGCTTCAAGTCTGCTTTCCGTACAGGGGACAATTCACGATGCTTAGAAAAGCCATGCTTTCCTTATGCCTGCTGCTGTTCATGCCGCTCGCGGGCGTTGCTCAGGTCCAGGGTCTGCCGGATTTCACCGAGCTCGTGGAAAAGCAGGGGCCGGCGGTGGTAAACGTCAGCACCACCTCCGCTGCGCGAACCGGCCCGCAGTCGCCGGTGCCGGAAGATGACCCGTTCTACGACTTCTTCCGCCGCTACGGACCGCAGCAGCCGCGCGATTACGAGGCCCGTTCCCTCGGGTCGGGCTTCATTATCAGCACCGACGGTTACATCCTGACCAATGCCCATGTAGTCGAAGCCGCCGACGACATTACCGTCAAGCTCAACGACAAGCGCGAGTTCAAGGCCAAGGTGATCGGTTCGGACAAACGCACCGATGTGGCGGTCATCAAGATCGAGGCGACCGCATTGCCCGCTGTCAAGATCGGCGATCCCGAGCGGCTCAAAGTGGGCGAATGGGTGCTGGCGATCGGTTCTCCGTTCGGATTCGAGAGCACAGTGACCGCCGGCATCGTCAGCGCCAAGGGCCGCTCGCTCCCCCAGGAGAATTACGTTCCCTTCATCCAGACCGACGTCGCCATCAACCCCGGCAACTCGGGCGGCCCTCTGTTCAATCTGAAGGGTGAAGTGGTTGGCATCAACTCGCAGATCTACAGCCGCACCGGAGGCTTCATGGGCTTGTCGTTCGCGATCCCAATCGATGTGGCGATGGACATTACCCATCAGCTGCGCACGGCGGGACGCGTGAGCCGGGGCCGCATCGGCGTGGTGATCCAGGAAGTCACCAAGGAACTCGCCGAATCGTTCGGACTGCCCAAAGCGGCCGGCGCGCTGGTCAATTCGGTGGAGAAGGGCGGCCCCGCGGATAAGGCCGGGTTGGAGGCCTCCGATGTGATTCTGAAATTCGACGGCAAGACCGTGAATTCGTCTTCCGACCTTCCGCGTGTCGTCGCCCAGACCCGGCCCGGGTCCAAAGTTACCATGCAGATCTGGCACAAGGGGGCCGCCAAGGACGTTACGGTCACGGTAGGCGAGATGCCCGAGGAGAAAGTCGCGCAGCGTCCGGGCCGCCGGGACAGCAAGTCAGGCAATGTGGTCGCAAGGCTTGGATTGACGGTAAGCGAACTGAGCGCGGAGCAACGCAAGGAGCTCGGCATCGCTGGCGGCTTGCTGGTTGAGGACGTGCAGGGCGCCGCAGCCAGGGCCGGCATCCGCAAGGGCGACATCCTCATGGCGCTCAACAACCAGGACATCAAATCAGTGGAGCAGCTGACCCAGCAACTCAATCAGTTCGAAAAAGCCAAGAGCGTGGCGTTGCTGATCCGTCGCGGCGACGGTGCGCTGTACGTTCCGCTGCGGCTGGACGGCAACTGAGCGGGCCCCCAGCGGCCGTAACGGCCGCGAAACCCCTCATTCGAGGGCAAAATCCGCTACAATTCGCGGCTTTGAAAGCCACCTGAAAGGGCACGTCTTGTGCCCTTTTTTCTAATGCAGCATATCCGCAACTTTTCGATCATCG
>Ga0134123_10002845_pt1 | contig 11267 bp, 11 predicted proteins | sample KB303_FD_96460 | JGI IMG/M metagenome (GOLD analysis project Ga0134123, IMG submission 96460) | Terrestrial soil microbial communities without Nitrogen fertilizer from Kellogg Biological Station, Michigan, USA - KB3-0-3 | ecosystem: Environmental > Terrestrial > Soil > Unclassified ...
AGTGCGGGGGGATACCCTATTTCGACACCGACTCGCGCGTCATCGATCCGGCTAGCCTGAGGGAACTGGGGCCGAACGAGGTGGGCGAAATTATCGTCCACGGGCCGCAGGTGTTCCGCGGCTACTGGAAGCAGGACCGGGCCACGGCCGAAGCATTCATCCAGCATGACGGCAAGAAATTCTTCCGCACGGGCGACCTCGGCTACTACGATGAAGAGGGCTACTTCTTCATCACCGACCGGCTCAAGCGCATGATCAACTGCTCGGGCTTCAAGGTCTGGCCGGCCGAAGTGGAGGCGATGCTGTACGCGCACCCCGACATCCAGGAGGCCTGCGTGATCTCCGCGAAGGATCCGCACCGCGGCGAGACCGTGAAAGCCATGGTGGTGCTCAAAGCCGGGTCGCGCGGCAAGACAGAACCCGAAGCGATCATGGCGTGGGCGCGTGAGAAAATGGCCGCATTCAAGGCGCCGCGCATGGTGCAATTCGTCGAGGCGCTGCCCAAAACCGCGACCGGAAAGGTTTTCTGGCGCAAGCTCCAGGAAGAAGAGAATCGGAGATGAAACACCTGTTGCTGTTGCTGCTGTTCGCATCGAGCCCTGCCCTGGCCCAGATCCAGGTCGAACAACCCTGGGCAAGGGCGACTGCCCCGGGCGCGAAAATCGCCGGGGGCTATATGCTGATTCGCAATGCCGGCGCCACGGCCGACCGGCTGGTGGCGGCTTCGTCGCCGGCCGCGACGAAGGTCGAGTTGCACGTGCACCTCAATGACAACGGCGTGATGAAGATGCGAGAGGTCAGTGCCTACGACGTACCGGCCAAAGGTTCCTTCGAGCTCAAGCCCGGCGGTGCCCACCTGATGTTCGTTGACATCAAGCGCCCATTCAAGGAAGGCGACAAGCTGCCGGTGAAGCTGAAGTTCGAGAAAGCGGGCGAGGTGAGCGCCGAGTTCCAGGTCGGCGGACTGGGCGGTTCCGCGGCGCCGGCGGCACCGCACAAACACTAAACTATTCTATTTTCATTCCCGTGGCCTGGACCAGCCTGGTCCAGCGCTCGAGTTCCCGCGCCAGCAGCGCGTCCACCTCTTCAGGCTTTCCCGCCGGCAGCGGCTCGCCGCCGATTTTCTCGATGCGCGCGATGACTTCCGGGTCCGCCAGTGCCCTGGTGAACTCGGCATTGAGCCGCGCCACGATCGCTTTCGGCGTCGCCGCCGGAACGAGATAGGCGTACCAGGAAACGACCTGCGACTCGGCATGGCCCGCTTCGGCCATCGTCGGTATCTCCGGGAAGATCCTGCTGCGTGCGGGCGAGGCGACCGCCAGCGCGCGCAGTTTGCCGCCGCGGATGTGCGGCGCGGCGACGCCAAAGGGCATGAACGAGAACTGAACCTGACCCGAGAGGATGTCCGGTATCGCCGGCGGAAAGCCCTTGTAGCCGATGCCGACCAATTCCAGGCCCGCATTGCGCTTGAAGAGTTCGGCGCTCATGGTCTGCGAGGTGCCCGCGCCCGCGTTGATGTAGTTGACCTTGCCCGGCCGGCTTTTCGCGTAGTCGACGAACTCGCGCAGGGTTTTGGGCGGCAGTTCCGGGTGGACCACGACCAGGTTGGCGACGTGGCCCATGATCGCGACCCCGGTGAAATCCCTGGTCGGGTGCCACGGCGTCTTCGTCAGCGCCGGCGTGGTGACATGCGACAGGGTGGCGAGCACCAGGGTGTGGCCGTCCGGGTCCGACTTCGCCACCGCCTCGGTGCCCAGGCTGCCGTTGGCGCCTGGCCGCGCTTCCACGAGCACCGGTTGCCCGAGCCCGGCGGCGAGCTTTTCGTTCAAGGTGCGTGCCATCAGGTCGACGATGCCCCCCGCCGGGAACGGCACGATGATGCGCAGGGGTTTGCTTGGAAAGGTTTGGGCTTGAGTTCCCGTGAGAAAGAAAATCGTTCCTAAAAAAACCCAAAACTTTCTCATTCAGTCCAACCCGCGCATGCTTGGATCAGTCAGGATCGCTGTACGCAGGCGGCGCATGCCGCCCAGCCAGCGATCGCGATCCGCCGCCTTGCGCTGTTCGTACTCAGCCACCTCCGGGTGCGGCAGGATCAGGAACTTCTCGGCCTCGATCGCCTCCATGACGCGCGAGGCCACGTCCTCGGCGCTTACCGACCCCTCCGAAAGGAACGACTTGCGGTCGCCGGACGGGCCGAGCAGCATCGGCGTGCGCACGCCCTGCGGGCAGAGGCAGGAAACCTTGATGCCGCGCTCGGCGTAGTTCACCGACAGCCATTCGGCGAAAGCCACGGCGGCGTGCTTGGACACCGTATAGGTGGCCGAATCGACCTGCATCAGCAGGCCGGCGGCGGAGGCGGTGGCGACGATATGGCCGCTGCCCTGCTTCAGCATCACCGGAATCACGGCGCGCGCGGCGAGCACGTGCGCCATGAAGTTGACGTCCATGGTGCGGCGCCATTCCTTGAGTGAAGCGTCCAGGCCGTGACGCCCGATGATTCCCGCATTGGAGCAGAAGATGTCCACCGCGCCGTACTTCTCGAGCGCCGCGACCACCAGGTTATTCATGTCGCCTTCCTGGCCGACGTCGCAGCGCATTCCCATGCCGCCGACCTCGGCGGCCACCGCCCTCGCATCGGTTTCATTGAGATCGGCGCATACCACGCCGCGCGCGCCTTCCTTGGCAAAGCGCCTGGCGAGCGCCTTGCCGATGCCGCTGGCGGCGCCGGTGACGACGGCCACCTTGTCTTTTATTTTCATGCAGCGATTGTTCCATACAATCCCGGGCTATGGCGGAACTGGTGCTGGTGCGGCACGGGCAGGCGTCCTTCGGGTCGGACGATTACGACAAGCTCTCCGAACTCGGCTGGCGGCAGTCGCGCTGGCTGGGGGAATATTTCGCGGAGCGGGGTGCCGCCTTCGACCAGGTGGTGCGCGGATCGATGCGCCGCCATCTGGAAACTCTGACCGGGATCGAGGAGGGCATCGGCCGGCCGCTTGCCGGCAAGGAGGACGCGCGGCTTGACGAATACGACAGCCACGCCTTGCTGCGCGCGCACCTCGGAGACAAGCCGATGCCGCAGGGTGAGGACCGGCGCGCGCATTTCCGCGTCCTGAGGGAAGCGATGTACGGGTGGACCGACGGCACCCTGGGCGGCACGGCGCACGAACCATTCGCGCAATTCCGCGCCCGGGTACTCGCCGCGCTCGCGGCGGCGCGTGCCGGAACGGCAAAGCGCGTGCTGGTAGTGAGCTCCGGCGGACCGATCTCCACGATCCTCGCCGAGGTGCTCGGCATGCCGCTGCGCGGCGTCGTGGATCTCAACCTGCAGACGCGCAATACCGGCATCACCGAGCTGCAGGCGGGCGCGAACCGGATCCACTGCGTCAGCTTCAACAATGTGCCGCACCTTGACCGGCCCGACAGGGCAGGTGCGCTGACGTATTCCTGAATCAGGACGAGGAAAGCAGCAGGCGCCCGAGGTACCAGGCTGCGCCGGCGATGAACGCCGAGCAGGGGATGGTCAGGATCCAGGCCCAGACCAGGTTTCCGGCGATTCCCCAGCGAACCGCAGATACATTCTGGGTCGAGCCGACTCCTACGATCGCGCCGGCGATGGTATGTGTCGTCGAGACGGGAATGCCAAAGCCGGTTGCGGTGAACAGCGCTATCGACCCCGATAGTTCCGCGCAGAAGCCGCCCACAGGCCGGATCTTGGTGATCCGCTGGCCCATGGTCTTCACGATGCGCCAGCCGCCGAACATCGTGCCGGCGCCGATGGTTGCATAGCAGGCGACCACGACCCACACTGGCACCGGGTCCTGGGCGCCGCTGTAACCCGTCGCAATCAACAGCATCCAGATGATGCCGATCGTCTTCTGCGCGTCATTGCCGCCGTGCCCGAGGCTGTAAAGCGAAGAGGAAAACAGCTGCAGCCGACGGAACAGCCGGTCGACCCTGCTTGGCGTGGCACGCCTGAATATCCAGGAAATCGCCAGCAGCAGCAGCGATCCGAGTATGAAGCCGATCAGCGGCGACAGGAATATGAACGCGACCACCTTGAGAATCCCGGCGGGAATGAGCGCCCAGGTGCCCGCCTTGGCGACGCCTGCGCCGACGATACCTCCGATCAGCGCGTGCGAAGAAGAGGACGGTATCCCGTAGTACCAGGTGATGATGTTCCAGGCAATTGCGCCGACCAGCGCGCCGAATACGACGTAATGATCGACGATGCCCTGGTCGACGATTCCCTTGCCCACGGTGGACGCGACGCTCAGATGGAACACGAACAGCGCGACGAAATTGAACAACGCCGCCATTGCCACCGCCTGGTGCGGTTTCAGCACCCCCGTGGATACCACGGTCGCAATGGAGTTCGCCGCGTCGTGGAAGCCGTTCATAAAGTCAAACGCGAGCGCGACCAGCACTAGCAGGGCGACGATCCCGAGACTGGTCTGGGAAACCTCCACTCAGTCCTCTCCCGATTTGCGGCCGGCGCTCAGGAATTCTCCAGCACGATGCCTTCGATGATGTTCGCGACATCCTCGCAGCGATCCGTGATCTGCTCGAGCAGCTCGTAGATGGTGCGCAGCTTGATGAGCTGCTTGACGTCGGATTCCTCGCGGAAAAGCTTGGACATCGCCGAACGCATCACCCGGTCGGCATCGGACTCGAGCCGGTCGATCTCCTGGCAGGTTTTGAGGATTGCGTCGGCGTCCTTGACGTTCTTCAGCAGGGACACCGCGGTGCGCACCCGTTCGCAGCACATCTGGCAGATCTCGGCCAGCTGCTTGGATTCGGGCGTGATCTTGCGGATGTCGTAGAGCACGATCGACTCCGCCACGTCCTGCATCAGGTCGAGGATGTCGTCCATCCTCGTGATCAGCTGGTGGATCTGCTCGCGGTCGAACGGCGTGATGAAGGTCTTGTGCAGCAGCATGATGGTTTCGTGCGTGATCTTGTCCGCGGCGTGCTCGGCGGCGTCGATGTACTGCGCGTGCTTCTCCACCTCGGTGAAGGTGGTGATCATGAGCGCCAGTTCGCGGCTGCCCTCGACGATGCGTTCGGCGTGGGCGTTGAACAACTCGAAGAAATTGCCCTCGCGGGGCATCAGGCGGCCAAACATGGAATCTCCTCCAGGTTCGCCGGATTGTAATGTCTTTGCAACACAAGACTTCTAAATGACGCCCGAGCGGCGCAAATCGTCCTGCTGCGCTTCGGAAAGCCCCAACAGGCCGCCATATATGTCGCTGTTGTGCGCGCCGGCCGCCGGCCCGGCGCAGCGCGCCTCGCCCGGGGTTGCCGAGAGCCGCGGCACGACGCAGGGAACCGCGACCGATCCGAAGTCCGCGTCCTCGATTCTCGTCACGGACTTCCGGAAGAGGACCTGCGCGTCCTGCGCGATGTCGCGATTCGAATACACGGGCGCCACCGCGACGCCGGCCTCGGAGAGTTCGCGAATCGCGTCGCGGTAAGGCCGCGCGCCGATCCACTGCGCCACGATCGCGTTCAATTCCTGCGCGTGTTTCATGCGAAGCGGATTGTTCGCGTACTTCGGGTCGGCGATCAGCTCTTCGCGCCCGATCAGCCGGCAGAAACGCTCGAACACGCTCTGCGTCGCGCCGGCGAAGGTGAGCCATTCGCCGTCGCCCGAGCGAAACATGCCGCCAGGCGAGACGTAGGCGTTGCCGTTGCCGATCGGTTCGTGCACCTGGCCGAGCTGGTCGTATTCGATCGGCAGCACTTCCAGCAGGCGCATCATGGCCTCGGTGCAGGACAAGTCTATTTCCTGGCCGCGAGCTTCCGGATGCTTCGCGCGATGCAGCAGCGCGGCCAGCACGCCAAATGCGCCGAACACGCCGCCGATCGGGTCGCCGATCGGGTAACCGGGGTGCATCGGCGGCTCTCCGGGCGCTCGCGTGATGTAAGTCAGGCCGGCATACGCTTCGAACAGTCGCGCAAATCCCGCGAATCCACTATAGGGGCCGGTCTGGCCGAAACCGGTGATCCGCAGGATCACCAGCTTTGGCTGCAATTCCCAGAGCTTTTCCTTGGGCAGGTTCCAGCGATCGAGCGTCCCTGGGCGGTAATTCTCCACCAGCACGTCGAAGCGCGGCAACAGCCTGCCGAACAGCGCCTGGCCTTCGGGCTTGCGCAGGTCGAGCGTGATTGCCTTCTTGTTGCGGTTGACCGCTTTCCATAGCAGCGATTTGCCTTCCTTGTGCGGCGGCAGCCCGCGCAGGGGGTCGCCGCCGCCCGGAAGCTCGACCTTGAGTACCTCGGCGCCGAAATCGCCGAGCAGCGCGGCGGCGAACGGGCCGGCGATTACGTTGGAAATGTCGAGGACACGCAGTCCCGCGAGGGGTCCGGTCATTCTTTGAAGTTCAATCCAAGGCCTTTGAATTTCTCAAGGTCCGATTTCGAAAACCCCCAATCCAGGAGCGCCTGCCCGCCGCCTTCGCCGCGTTCCGGCGGCGCGCGGCGGATCGCGCCCGGCGTGCGCGAGAACCGCGGAGCGGGCGCCGGCTGGTCCACGCGGCCCGAGTGGACGGAAGCGTGGCGCGCGACGTTGTGCGGATGCGCGCGCGCCTCGGAAAATGTCAGCACCGGCGCGAAGCAGGCGTCCGAGCCTTCGAACACGGAGCACCATTCGTCGCGCGTTTTTGCCTTGAACTTCTCCGTGAAGGCTTTCCTCAGGGCTGGCCAGCCCTTGCGGTCGTGCTGTTTCGGCAGTTCGGTGGCCTGTAAACCAAGGCGCAAAAGCAATTCTTCGTAGAACTTCGATTCGATGGAGCCGATGGCGACGTACTTGCCGTCTTTCGTTTCGTAGACGTCGTACCAGGGCGCGCCCGTATCGAGGATGTTTTCGCCGCGCGTCTCGCTCCAGCGCTTGGCGGCGAGCATGCCGGAGAACATGACGGCGAGCAGCGACGCGCCGTCCACCATCGCGGCATCCACGACCTGGCCCTTGCCCGAGCGTTGCGCTTCTACCAGCGCGCAGGCAATGCCGAACGCAAGCAGCATCCCGCCGCCGCCAAAATCGCCCACCAGGTTGAGCGGCGGCACCGGCGCACCGCCGGCGCGGCCGATCGCATGCAGCACGCCGGTGAGCGCGATGTAGTTGATGTCGTGTCCGGCCCGCGGCGCGAGCGGTCCATCCTGGCCCCAGCCGGTCATGCGGCCGTAGACGAGTTTCGGATTCCTTTTCAGCAGCGCCTCGGGCCCGAGCCCTAGCCGCTCCATGACGCCCGGCCTGAAGCCTTCGATGAGCGCATCGGCCTTGCCGGCCAGTTCGAGCGCCGCCTCGACGCCGCCTTTGGATTTCAAGTCCAGCGTCGCCGAGCGCCGGCCGCGCGCCATCACATCGAACCAGCGGTCGCGGCCCACGCCGAGGCCCGGGTTGTCGGGCCGGTCTACGAGCAGCACATCGGCGCCCATGTCGGCGAGCATCATGCCGCAGAAGGGGCCGGGCCCGATGGCTTCGAATTCGAGGATTTTCAATCCGGCGAGCGGTCCCATGGCCGGGATGATAGCTTTGATCCCGCCATGTCCGAACTGTTGAAGCGCACCGACCGCCTGTGGAGCGGGGAAGCAAGCACTGCACAGCCGGAATTCCACCCTTTCTCAGGACCGAGATTGCTGGAAGAACTCGCCCCGGGCGTCGCGTTCTTCAAGGCCTTCGTCAATGTCACCGCGGTGAACACCGGGGAAGGGCTGGTGCTCGTCGATACCGGATCGTTCCATCCCGCCTCGCACAAGCTGAGCTTCGACGCGGTGCGCGGCTGGAACGGCGCACGCGTGCACACCGCGGTCTACACGCATGGCCACGTCGACCACGCCTACGGCCTGCCGCCGTTTCTCGCCGAGGCGCGCGAGCGGAGCTGGCAGGCGCCGCGCATCGTCGGCCACGACAATGTCCTGCCGCGCATGCAGCGCTATGTCCGGACTGCGGGCTACAACTCGATCATCAACACGCGCCAGTTCGGGGTCGAAACGCAGTGGCCGGTCGAATTCCAGGCGCCGACGACGACCTATGCGGATGCGCTGGAATTTACCGTGGGCGGCGCGCGCTTCCAGCTGCACCACGCCAAGGGCGAGACCGACGACCACACCTGGGTGTTCCTGCCCGAGACGAAAACGCTCTGCACCGGCGACCTGTTCATCTGGGCGGCGCCCAATGCCGGCAATCCCCAGAAGGTGCAGCGCTATGCGGTGGAGTGGGCGGCAGCCCTGCGCGCCATGGCGGCACTAGGTCCGGAGCTACTTCTGCCAGGCCACGGCCTGCCGATTGCCGGTGCGGCGCGCGTGCAGGCGGCGTTGCTCGATACTGCTGCCTACCTGGAGTCGCTGGTGAACCAGACGCTCGAACGGCTGAACGCGGGCGAAACCCTTTACGAGATCCTGGACGCGGTGCGGCCGCCTCCCGAGCTCGCCGCCAAACCCTACCTCAAGCCGGTGTACGACGAGCCGGAATTCATCGTGCGCAACCTGTGGCGCTGCTTCGGCGGCTGGCATAGCGGCGTGCCGAGCGAACTGAAGCCTGCGCCGCGGCGCGTGCTGGGCCGGGAACTCGCCGCGCTTGCGGGAGGAATCGAAAAGCTGCTCGAGCGCAGCCGCGCGCTGCTGGCCTCAGGCGATGCGCGGCTCGCGGCGCATCTTGTGGATTGGGCGGCCGATGCCGAACCCGCAAGCCGCGAGGTGCACGCGGCGCGCGCCGCGGTCTATCGTGCGCTGATGAACGGAGCGTCCTCGACGATGTCGCGCGGCATTTACGGCGCCGCGGCGCGGGAGTCGGAAACGAAATCCCGTTGAATGCCGGTCAGTGAATCCCCAGCGCGGCTTCGATGTTGCGCACCATCGCCACCAGGCGCGGGCCGATGTCTTCCTCGAGCTGGCCCTTCTTCAGGACGAAGCTCGGCACGCCGCAGTTGAAGGTGACGATTTCCCCGTCGACGCTGCGCCGCATCGGGACGCCGACGGCGTATACCTCGCGCCGCAGCTCGCCGTTCGAAATGCAGTAGCCCTTGCCGCGGATGTCTTCGAGCCCCTTTGTGATCGCCGCCTGGTACTTGCGCAGCGACTCCGGTTCCTTGACCTTCATCTGGTTGAGCACCGCTTCGCGCTCCGGCGGCGTGCAGGCGTAGAGGAACGCGCGGCCGATCACCGACTGGGCGATCGGGATCGACGTGCCGATGTCGGGCAGCGTCGTCAGGTTGCCGCTGCGGCAGGCTTCCACGTAGACCATGTTGAGCCGGTCGCGGATCCCCATGTTGACCGAGCCGTTGGCGTAGTCAGCGAGTTCCTTCATGAACGGGCGCGCGATCTGGCGTATGCTCATCGAGGCGAGGAGCGGATAGCCGATGGAGAGCACCGCCGAGCCGAGCTGGTATTTGCCCATGCGCATGTTGTGCCGCAGGTAGCCCAGCTTGGTGAGCGTGTAGGTGAGGCGCGACACGGTCGGCTTGGGCAATCCGGTGCGCACCGAGATTTCCTTGTTGCCGAGCATCGGTTCCACCGGCGTGAAGCAGCGCAGCACCTCGAGCCCGCGCGCCAGCGTGGTGGCAAACTGGCGATCGCCGTCGTGCTCGTAACTGTGGGGGACGGAAGGCGGGGATAGCGATGCAGCGGGCTCGGAAGCACCCATGAAAATCTCCAGGATTGGTACCGCGGAATGTTTCGCATTTCGATATTCCATCCGCGGCAACGGCGTGTCAACTTAGTCATATTGAATTTCACATAGCGGAACAACCATGTCCAAGTCCCTGTTTGATTTGAGCGGCAAGGTCGCGATCGTCACCGGCTCTACGCGCGGCATCGGCAAGTCGATGGCCGAGGAACTGGCGCGCGCCGGCTGCAAGGTCGTGGTCTCGAGCCGCAAGGCCGAAGCCTGCGAAGCGGTGCGCGCGGAATTCGAAAAGCAGGGCTTCGATGTGCTGGCCAAGCCCTGCAATGTGTCGCGCAAAGAGGAACTCAAGGCGCTGGTCGATGCGACGACGGCGAAGTGGGGCCAGGTGGACATCGCGATCGCCAATGCCGCGGTGAATCCGTATTACGGTCCGCTCACCGAGATTCCCGACGAAGCCTTCGACAAGGTATTCCTCAACAACGTGAAGAGCGTGCTGTGGCTGGCGGCGCTAACGCTCCCAGGAATGGCGGCGCGCGGCGGCGGTTGCTTCATCACGGTGGGGTCGATCGGCGGCATCCGCGCGAATACCGTGATTGGCGCTTATGGCATGTCGAAAGCGGCCGACCACCACCTGATCCGCAACCTCGCCGCCGAATGGGGTCCCAAGAACGTGCGCGTCAATGCCATCGCGCCGGGCCTGATCAAGACCGACTTCGCCAAGGCGCTCTGGGAGGATGCGGCGCGACGCAAGGCGCGCGAGGATTCCACGCCGCTGCGCCGGCTCGGAGTGCCGCGGGACATCGGCGGCATCGCCGTCTTCCTCGCTTCGGACGCGGCGGCGTTCATGACAGGCCAGGTGATCGTCGCCGACGGCGGCGTAACGGTCGTTTAAAGGCGGTCGTTTGAAGGCCTACAGGGTTCACGCCGGCGGCAAGTTCGGCGCCGGTCGGCCGGATACCATGTCGCGCGCGGAGCTCGACACGGGCAATGTCGTCGTGCGCATGGCCTTCGCCAGCGTCAACTACAAGGATGCGCTCACCGCGCGCGGCAAGGCGAAAATCGCGCTCAAATTCCCGCTGGTGGCGGGGATCGATCTTGCCGGCACGGTGGAGGAATCGGCCGATGCGCGTTTCAAGCCCGGCGACGAAGTCATCGTGCACAGCTTCGGCCTGGGCGCGGAGCACGACGGCGGTTACGCGGAGTTCGGCAGGTTCCCCGCGGACTGGGTGATTCCGCTGCCGGAGGGACTGTCACTCTTCGAAGCGAGCGCGCTCGGCGTGGCGGGGCACACCGCGGCACTCGCAATCGACCTGATGGAACTCAACGGGCTCGCGCCGGCGAGCGGCAAGGTGCTGGTGAACGGCGCCACGGGCGGCGTTGCCAGCATCGCGATCGATATCCTCGCGCAGCGCGGCTACCGGGTCGTGGCGATGAGCGGCAAGGCAGCGCAGGCGGACTACCTCAACAGCCTCGGCGCGCAGGAAGTCATCGGCAGGAATGACATCAAGGATGCCGGCCGGCCGCTGGAGAGTCCGCTATGGGCGGGTGCGGTGGATTCCGTCGGCGGCGCGCAAATGTCGTGGCTCACGCGCAGCATGCAGAAAAACGGCGTCATCGCCTCGTTCGGCAACGCGGGCGGCGC
>Ga0134123_10002846_pt1 | contig 11267 bp, 7 predicted proteins | sample KB303_FD_96460 | JGI IMG/M metagenome (GOLD analysis project Ga0134123, IMG submission 96460) | Terrestrial soil microbial communities without Nitrogen fertilizer from Kellogg Biological Station, Michigan, USA - KB3-0-3 | ecosystem: Environmental > Terrestrial > Soil > Unclassified ...
CCACTTGCCGTCGGGGCTGAGCGCCGGGCCGACGTTCAGATCGCTCCCGAGCTCGTTGGTGCCGCCGATAACGCGGCGGCCGATCTCGCTCGGCGGCATCGCCGCCGCGAGCACCGGCTGGTAGGCCTTGCGGATCGACTCCTGCCACGCGGCCGACAGCTCCTCGCTGGTGACGCCGAGCACGCGGTGGATGGCGACGTCGGTGTCGCCGCCGGCGGCGGCGGCCGTCGACAGCATCTGCGCGATCACGTCGTCGCCGAAGCGGCCGGCGACGTAAGCCCAGAACGCCTGGCCCCAGCGGTAGGGAAAGTAGCGGCCGTTGTCGAGATCCTTGATCGTCGGCAGGTTGTCGATGCGGCCCTTCTTCTCGTTGCGCTCCTTCTCGTCGAGCGGGCGGGCGGCGTCGCGCAGCCACATGGCGGTGTTCGGATCGACCGGCCCGAGCGAGAGGTACTCGGCCATGCCTTCGATGAACCACAGCGGGATCTGCGACGCGCCGTTCTGTCCGGGCGGCGCGTCGGGCCGGGTCGTCATGTCGAATTGAAAGGCGTGGACGATCTCGTGGCCGAGGACATGGTCGGTGTCGGCGAGCGGCCCGCCGAGCGGCAACACGATGCGGCGGCGCAGCGGCTCGGTGACGCCGCCGGTACCCTCGCCGAGCTCTCCTTGAATGGTATTGGTCTGCTCGAAGTCCGGATGCGAGGCGTAGAGGACGAGCGGCTGGCGTCCGCTCAGCTCGTGGCCGAGGATGCGCCCGAGGCGCGTGCGCCAGCGTTCGGCCATACGCGCAGCGAAGTCGATGCCGTCACGCTCCTCCGGGTAGTAGTAGATGTCGAAATGCTCGGTTTTCAGGACCTGGAAATCGAGCTTCTTGTATTGAACCTTGTTGCGGCCGAAGTACTGCGCCGAGGCGGGCAGTGCGAAGAGGAGGGTGAACATCGCGCACGCAGCCGCGCACGATCCGTGGACTCGGGCTTTCTTCCGCATGAGGGCGCCTGGTGCAATTCATGCGCCGCGCGTATGCGGATGAGGTCAGCGGGCGGTGTCGCAGATCTGCATCCCGACGCCGAGGTTCGGCTGAGCGTTGCAGTACTGCGCGACGGCGGCGCGCACTTCTTCCTTGGCGTTCGCTTCGGCGCGCTCGCGTTCCATCTTCGAGACCGCATTGACCGCCTTGCCGCCGAGATACTTGCCGACCAGGTTCTCGATGAGGATCGTCAGCAGCTGACCGGTGTTGAACGCGGCGTACGGCTGCATCAGCGGCCGATCGACCGGATTGAACATCAGCCGCTGCTGCTCGGCCATGTACAACCCGCCGGCCGGCGTCGGACCGGTCTTGAAGTTCAGCGTCGCGAGCAGTTCCTCGACTTTCTGGCGTTCGAGAATCTGCACGCGGAAGGTGGGGCGCTCGTCAAGCGCGCGCAGCGACAGCCCGGGTTTCTGCTGCAGCCCCTCGCGAATCTTGTCGAGCGACACGGGCAGGTTCAGCTCCGGCGTTGTTTGACGTTCGTCTTTCGAGGCGTGCGTGTCCTGGCCCGCGGACGACGGCTCCTCCGCAGGGGACACCGGCGGGGCGGCCGCGGGCTGCGCCTGTACGGGCAAGGCCGCGAGGGTCGCCGTAAACAGCAGAGCACACAGACGCATACGGTATAGGACGCCCCGGCTGCGGCCGCGGTCGTTCGTATCAGGGTATCGCGGCTGCACGACTCGCGCCACGGCCGGCGTTCGTTTTCGAACAGGTGCGCGTCGCGAGGCGGCGGCGTAGAATGCGTCCTGGTAGGAGAGGGACATGCATCAAGTGCCGCGCGCGGATCAGATCGAGCTCGCCGACGCGATTGCCGAGGGTGCGCGTCGCAGACCGTCGCAGGCCTTCGGTGAATACTTCTCCAGCAAGGGCGGATCGTGCGCGCTCGGCGCCGCGTACGAAGGCGCGTATGCGCTGCCCCACGATGCCGTCTCGGTGCGGCCGCGACTCGATCGCCTGTTCGACTGCCTCGAGAACGTCCGCCGCCGATGCCCGGTCGGCTGCAACAAACGGCTGCCGCTCAACGCAATCATCCTGCACCTCAACGACGATCATCACTGGACCCGTGAGCAGATCGTCGAGTGGCTGCGGAAGTGATTGCCTGAACTTCCCGACGTCGTTGTCTATCTCGAGGCGCTGAGCCGCCACATCGTCGGCCACCGGCTCGAGCGCGTCCTTCTCGTCAGCCCCTTCGTCCTCCGCTCCGTCGATCCCCCGATCGCCAGCCTGCACGGCGAGACCGTTCGCGGCGTGCGCCGCGTCGGCAAGCGGATCGTGCTCGAGTTCGACGGCGGGATCTTCCTCGTCATCCATCTGATGATTGCCGGCCGCCTGCGGTGGCGCGCGCCGGGGCAGAAGCCCGGCGTCGGCCCGCGGATGCTGCTCGCGACGTTCGAGTTCGCGCACGGCACGCTGCTGTTCACCGAGGCGAGCTCGCAGAAGCGCGCGTCGATGCAGCTGGTTCGCGGCGCCGACGCGCTCCGCGCGCTCGATCCCGGCGGCATCGAGCCGCTCGATGCGACACTCGAACAGTTCCATGAGGCATTGACCCGCGAGAGCCACACGCTCAAGCGCTCGCTCACCGATCCGCACCTCTTCAGCGGCATCGGCAACGCCTACTCGGACGAGATCCTCCACGCCGCGCAGCTGTCGCCGATGAAGCTCTCGCGCTCGCTGACCGACGCCGAGTTTCTTCGCCTGTACGACGCGACGCGGGCGACGCTGACCGCCTGGGTGGAGCGGCTGCGCGACGACGTGGCGGGCGGGTTCCCGGAGAAGGTCACGGCATTCCGCGACGAGATGGCCGTCCATGGCCGCTACCGTAAGCCGTGTCCGATCTGCGGCGCGCCGGTGCAGCGCATCGTCTACGCGGCGAACGAGTGCAACTACTGCGCGAAGTGCCAGACCGGCGGCAAGCTGCTCGCCGACCGCTCGCTGTCACGGCTGCTGAAGGACGACTGGCCGAAGTCGATCGACGAGTTGTAAGGACCGGGGCCCGTTCGCCGCTTGCCAATGTCGTATCAATAAATGTAGATTCATAGATGTGAAACAGGCGTCGGCGCTGTATCGGCTGCTTGGCGACGAGGCGCGCCTGCGCCTGCTGCGAGTGCTGTCGCGCGAGCGCCTCAACGTCACCGAGCTCACCGGCGTGCTCGGCCTGGCGCAGTCGGGCGTATCGCGCCACCTGGGCATGCTCAAGGACGCCGGGCTGGTCGGCGAGGAGCGCGACGGCGGGTTCAGCTACTACCGCCTGGCGCCCGCCCTCGGCCGCGACGACGACACGCTGACCTCGATGCTGCGCGCGCAGTTCGACGCGGCCGCCGCCGACCCCGCCGTGCGCGCCGACGAGGCCCGGCTGCAGGAAGTGCTGCGCCTGCGCAAGGAGAACTTCGACGCGCATGCCGGCCCCGACACGCGCGATGCCCGCCAGCTGGTGCCGGGCCGCAGCTGGGCCGCGTGGTCGCGCGCGCTCGGCCTGCTGATGCCGCCGTTGAAGGTGGCCGACCTCGGGTGCGGCGAGGGATACCTGACGATCGAGGCAGCACGCTGGGCGTCGCGAGTCGTCGCCGTCGATCGCTCGGCCGCCGTGCTCAAGCGCGCGCGGGCGCTGGCGCAGCGGCGTCGCGTCTCGAACGTGATCTGGAAAAAGGGCGAGCTCGAGCAGCTGCCGATCCGCGACGCCGCGGTCGACGTCGCGATGCTGTCGCAGGCACTGCACCACGCGCACGATCCGGCCCGCGCCGTCGCGGAGGCGTCGCGGATCACGGCGCCCGGCGGCCACGTGCTGCTGCTCGACCTGCGCGCCCACCAGGAAGAATGGGTGCGCGCCAAGCTCGGCGATCGGCGGCTCGGGTTCGACGACGAGGAGTTGAAGCGGATGCTGGCCTCGGCCGGCTTGTCCGACGTCAGAGTCGGCGTCGGCGCGCGCAAGGCCGGCGACCCGTTCACGGTCCTGATTGCCGCCGCCACCAAAGGCCCGGCGTCGGCCGCGCGCACACGCATGCACGACAAGGGAAAGCGGAGCACCGATGAAGCCTGACGTTCGACACCAGCTCGAGGCGCTGCTCGCCGAGCGGATCCTCGTCCTCGACGGCGCGATGGGGACCATGATCCAGCGCCACCAGCTCACCGAAGCCGATTTTCGCGGCCAGCGTTTCGCGTCGCACTCGAAGGAGCTGCGCGGCAACAACGACCTGCTGACGTTGACGCGGCCCGACGTGATCGGCGCGATCCACCACCAGTACCTCGAGGCCGGCAGCGACATCATCGAGACCAATACTTTCAGCAGCACCGCGATCGCGCAGGCTGACTACGGCCTGCAGGCGCTGGTCTACGAACTGAACCGCGAAGGCGCGCGCCTGGCCAAGGAGGCGTGCGCGGCGTGGACCGCGAAGACGCCGGCGCGGCCGCGGTTCGTCGCCGGCTCGATGGGCCCGACCAATCGCATCCTGTCGATCTCGCCCGACGTCAACAATCCCGCGTTCCGGGCGATGACCTTCGACGAGCTGCGCGAGGCCTACAAAGAGCAGGCGCGCGGGCTGATCGACGGCGGCTGCGACCTGCTGCTGCTCGAAACGATCGTCGACACGCTGAACGCCAAGGCAGGCATCGTCGCCATCGAGGAAGTATTCGAGGAGAAGGGCGTCCGCCTGCCGCTGATGATCTCGGCCACGATCACCGATCGCAGCGGCCGGACGCTGTCGGGCCAGACGATCGACGCGTTCTGGGTGTCGATCGCGCACGCGCGGCCGTTCAGCGTCGGCATCAACTGCGCGCTCGGCGCGCGGGATATGCGCCCGTATCTCGCGGAGCTGGCGCGGATCGCGACCTGCTACGTCAGCTGCTATCCGAACGCGGGCCTGCCCAACGCCTTCGGCCAGTACGACGAGCAGCCGGCCGACACCGGCGGCTACCTTCACGAGTTCGCGACCGCCGGGTTCGTGAACATCGTCGGCGGCTGCTGCGGCACAACTCCCGATCACATCGCCCAGATCGCCAAAGGCGTCGAGGGACTGCCGCCCCGGGCCATCGAGAAAGGGGAATCAGGAACCAGGAATTCGTACTCCCAGTTCTCAGGTCTCGAGACGCTCACGATCCGGCCCGATTCCAATTTCCAGATGATTGGCGAGCGGACCAACGTCACCGGCTCGGCGCGCTTCGCGCGGTTGATCAAGGCTGGCGACTACGCGTCGGCGGCGCAGGTGGCGCTCGAGCAGGTGCGCGGCGGCGCCAACCTCATCGACGTCAACATGGACGAGGGCATGCTCGACTCCGAGCGGGCGATGACCGAGTTCCTCAACTACATCGCCACCGAGCCCGACATCGCCCGGGTCCCGGTGGTCGTCGACAGCTCGAAGTGGTCGGTGATTCTCGCCGGCCTGAAGTGCGTGCAGGGCAAGCCGGTCGTCAACTCGATCAGCCTCAAGGAAGGCGAGGCGGACTTTCTGGCGAAGGCGGCGCTGGTGCGGCGCTACGGCGCCGGCGTCGTGGTGATGGCGTTCGACGAGCAGGGGCAGGCGGACACGATCGAGCGGAAAGTCGCGATCTGCACGCGCGCCTACGGGCTGCTCACCGGGCGCGCCGGCTTCGATCCCTCCGACATCATCTTCGACCCGAACATCCTGGCGATTGCCACCGGACTCGAAGAGCACAACGCCTACGCGATCAACTTCATCGAGGCGACGCGCCTGATCAAGGCCGCGTGCCCAGGCGTCAAGATCAGCGGCGGCATCAGCAACCTGTCGTTCTCCTTCCGCGGCAACGACATCGTCCGCGAGGCGATTCACTCGGCGTTCCTCTATCACGCGATCAAGGCCGGCCTCGACATGGGCATCGTCAACGCCGGGCAGCTCGCGGTCTACGAGGACATCCCGAAGGATTTGCTGGAGCACGTCGAGGACATCATCTTCAACCGGCGATCCGACGCGACCGAGCGGCTGGTCGAGTTCGCGGCGACGGTCAAGGGCGAGGGCAGGAAGCGGGAAGAAGACACCGCCTGGCGGAACGCCACCGTGGAAGCGCGGTTGTCGCACGCGCTCGTGCACGGCGTCGTCGACTACATCGAGGTGGACGTCGAGGAGGCGCGGCAGAAGTACGCGCGGCCGCTCGAGATCATCGAAGGGCCGCTGATGGACGGCATGAAGGTGGTGGGCGACCTGTTCGGCTCGGGCAAGATGTTCCTGCCGCAGGTGGTCAAGAGCGCACGGGCGATGAAGAAGGCCGTGGCCTACCTCGAGCCGTTCATGGCCGCCGAACGCGATGCGCGCGCCGCGGCGGGGGGCAGCCCTGAATCGGCGTCGAAGGGGAAGATCGTCCTCGCCACGGTGAAAGGCGACGTCCACGATATCGGCAAGAACATCGTCGGCGTGGTGCTCGGGTGCAACAGCTATGAGGTGATCGATCTCGGCGTGATGGTGCCGGCCGATCGGATTCTGAAGACGGCCGTGGACGAAGGCGCCGACCTCGTCGGCCTCAGCGGCCTGATCACCCCGTCGCTCGACGAGATGGTGTTCGTCGCCAAGGAAATGGAACGGCGCGGCATCGAGCTGCCGCTGCTGATCGGCGGCGCGACAACGAGCCGGCAGCACACGGCCGTGAAGATCGCACCGGCATACGGCCGCGCGACGGTGCACGTGCTCGACGCGTCGCGCGTCGTCGACGTCGTGTCGAGCCTGCTCAGCGCCGAGCGGCGCGCGCCGTTCGAGCGCAGCAACCGCGAACTGCAGGAGCAGCTGCGCGAGCAGCACAGCGCGCGGCGCCAACGGCCACTGCTCGACTATCGCGCTGCGCTCGCCAACCGGTTCACGACCGACTGGGCGCGAGAGACGCTGCCGGAACCCGCGTTCCTCGGACGGCGGGTGCTTGCCGACGTGCCGCTCGACGCGATCGTCCCCTATATCGACTGGACGTTCTTCTTCGCTGCCTGGGAGCTGAAGGGGCGGTTCCCCGCGATCCTCGAACACCCGCAGTACGGCAGCGCCGCGCGCGATCTCTATGCGAACGGGCAGGCGCTGCTCGACCGGATCGTTCGCGAGAAGCTGATCACGGCCAGCGGCGTCTATGGCTTCTGGCCCGCCGCGAGCGAGGACGACGACGTTGTGGTCTACCGCGACCGCACCCACACCGGCGAGCTCGCTCGTTTCAACTTCCTGCGCCAGCAGGAAACGATTGGCGACGGCAAGCCAAACCTGTCGCTCGCCGATTTCGTCGCGCCGCGCGACAGCGGCCGCACCGACTATCTCGGCGCGTTCGCCGTCACCGCGGGCCTCGGCGTCGAGGAGCTGGTTCGCGGCTTCGAGCGCAACCACGACGACTACAACGCGATCCTCGTCAAGGCGATCGCCGACCGGCTGGCGGAGGCATTCGCCGCCTACCTGCATCATGTGTCGCGGAAGGAGTGGGGCATCGATCAGCCGCTCGCGATCGACGATTTATTGCAGGAGGCTCACCGGGGGATCCGCCCGGCGTTCGGCTATCCCGCCTGCCCGGATCACAGCGAGAAGTTCAAGCTGTTCACGCTGCTCGGCGCCGGCGATGTGGGAATGGGGTTGACCGAGAACGCGGCGATGACGCCGGCGGCCAGCGTGAGCGGCCTGTACCTGGGTCACCCGCGGGCGCGATACTTCACGGTTGGACGGCTCGGGGAGGATCAGATTGCCGCCTACGCCCGCCGCAAGGGCGAATCAATTGACGAGGTCGAAAAATGGCTCACGCCGAACTTGGGGTATGAGCCGGCCCGATGCTAAACCCCATAAGAGTCACCGTTTAGGTGCGATAACGTAATTGATACGACAATTACGATGACTGTATAGGACTTTGAACGACTAATAGGTAATTATTGCTCATTTGAATGCTCTGTTCTGACAATCATGCCTCGAAGTAGACCATTTAGAGCTAAGTGACGACTCTAAGAGTCTGTTACGACAGTTTTCGGGTCTAGACCCAAACACATTGTGCCGTTACAGAACAGAACTCAGCCTGCCTGACGGTACTGAAATAATCAGATAAATAGTTTGGCCTCAGCCGATTACGGCGCGAGAGCGACCCAATGGTTCAGTTGGTCGACCTTTTGCTGTATTAGGCCACGCTATGATTCTGTTTTCTCCAAACCAGGCGCCCAGACGGAAAGCTGTCTGGGGGCCGAGACGCACTGCCGCGATTGCGGTCGGGCTTCTCTTCGCCGTCGCCTCGCAGGCCGGCGCGGAGGGACCGCACCGACGGTCGGCCGAGCGGAAGGCGCCCGGCGTGCGCAGCGCGCGCGTCAAGGACTACCGCGTCGACGACGAGCTGTCGCAGCGCGCGAACGATCGGAACAAGTCGACGCAGACGACGCGCGTGATCGTGACGCTCGTGCCGGGCGCGAAGCTGCCCGCCGATGTGAAGCGGTACCTGCGCCGCGTTGGCAACGTCGAAACGCTCGACCTGCTCAACGCGCAGGTGCTCGATCTGCCGAACGGCCTCGTCAAGCAGCTCGCCAACAATCCGGCGGTCGCGCGCATCCAGTACGACCGGCCGATTCACACGCATAACTATCGCACCGCCGTCACCGTTGGCGCGCGCACCGTCGAGGACGCCTACGGCTACACCGGCGCCGGCATCGGCATCGCCGTCATCGATTCGGGCGTGGCCGCCTGGCACGACGACCTGACCAACAAGAGCTCGACGCTGTATCCGTATGGCAACCAGCGCGTGTCGAAGTTCGTCGACTTCGTCAACGGCCGCGCGCTGCCCTACGACGACAACGGCCACGGCACGCACGTCGCCGGCATCATCGGCGGCAACGGCTACGACTCGAAGGGCGAGAAAGCGGGCATTGCGCCCGGCGCGTCGCTCGTCTCGCTCAAAGTGCTCGACGCCAACGGCCAGGGCACGATCAGCAACATCATCGCGGCGCTCGGCTGGGTCAAGGCCAACGCGAAGGCGTACAACATCCGGGTCGTCAACATGTCGGTCGGCGCGGCGATCCGCGAGTCGTACTGGACCGACCCGCTGACGCTCGCCGTCAAGGCGGTCACCGACCAGGGCATCACCGTGGTCACCGCCGCCGGCAACATGGGCAAGAACGCCGCGGGGCAGCTGCAGTACGGCGCGATCACGGCGCCGGGCAACGCGCCCTGGGTGCTGACCGTCGGCGCGTCGAGCACGATGGGCACGCTCACGCGCAACGACGACACCATGGCGAGCTTCAGCTCGTCGGGTCCGACCTTCATCGACTTCGACTCGAAGCCGGATCTGGTGGCGCCGGGCCAGGGCACGATCTCGCTGGCGGCGCCGGGCAGCACGTTCTACACGACGAAGGCCCAGTACCTGCTCGCCGGCAAGCTCGCGCTCGGCAGCAAGCCGTATCTGACACTGAGCGGCACCAGCATGGCGGCGCCGGTCGTCTCGGGCACGGTTGCGCTGATGCTGCAGGCGAACCCGAACCTGACGCCGAACCTGATCAAGGCGATCCTGCAGTACACCGCGCAGCAGTATCCGGGCTACAACTCGCTGCGGCAGGGCGCCGGCTTCCTCAACACGCTCGGCGCGGTGCGCCTGGCGATGTTTTACAAGACCAACAAGCCGGGCGACAAACTGCCGGTGCAGAAGGTGTGGAGCCGCCAGGTGATCTGGGGCAACCACCGCCTGACGGGCGGCGTGATTTCGCCGTCGGCCAACGCCTGGGGCAACAACGTCGTCTGGGGCGTCGCCAAGACGATGGGCATGAGCGGCGACAACGTCGTGTGGGGCACCATGGCGAACGGCGACAACGTCGTCTGGGGCGTGTCGAGCGGCGATAACGTCGTCTGGGGCGTCTCGAGCGGCGATAACGTCGTCTGGGGCGTTTCCTTCAACGGCGACAACGTCGTGTGGGGCACCGCGTTCAACGGCGACAACGTCGTCTGGGGCACCGACTGCGGCGGCGCCGACTGCGACAACACCGTGTGGGGCGTGGCCAGCGACGGCGACAACGTCGTGTGGGGCGTCGCGTCCGAAGGGGACAACGTCGTGTGGGGCACCTCGACGGATGCGAATGTCATCTGGGCGACGTCGGCCGAAGACGACGCGACCTGGGGCAGCAGCGGCGAAGATCAGGTGATGTATCCGGAGAGCGACGCCGAACCGCTGCCGAGCGTGCAGCTGGAGTTCGGCGATCTCGAACCGCTCACCCTGCCGTCGGTCGCACCGGTCGTTGATACCACGCTGTCCGTTATTCCGGTTTCCCTGGGAGGCATCTAGCCATGGAGAAGATGCCTTACAGCATCGAGCTCGATACGGTGACCATGCAGGCGACCGCGACGCCGATCGTCAGCACCGACTGGCAGCAGGGGCTGCCGACGCTGACCGGCGAGCAGGTCGTGCTGCGCGAGCTGCGCGCGTCGGATGCGGCGTCGTTGTTCGCGCTGCTGACCACCGAGGAAGTCGCGCGTTTCATCTCGCCGCCGCCGACCTCGGTCGACGGCTTCGAGCGCTTCATCGCCTGGACCCTGCGCCAGCGCACCGCCGGCACCTACGCCTGCTTCGCGGTGACGCTGCGCGGCTTCGACACCGCGATTGGCATCTTCCAGATTCGCCAGCTCGAGCCGGGCTTCGGCACGGCTGAATGGGGCTTCGCGATCGGGTCGCCGTTCTGGGGCACCGGCGTGTTCCAGGATGGGGCCGAACTGGTGCTCGACTTCGCGTTCGATACCATCGGCGTGCACCGCCTCGAAGCGCGGGCCGCCGTCCTGAATGGCCGCGGCAACGGCGCGCTGCAGAAGATCGGCGCGGTTCAGGAGTGCGTGCTCCGCAAGTCGTTCCAGCGCAACGGGCAGTATCTCGACCAGGTGCTCTACGCGATTCTCGATTCCGACCGCCGCGAATTGGCCGCGTCGGTTCGGGTGCACTGACCGCGCGTTCGGTCCTTCACCGCGATGTGAACACGGGGTCGGCTTCGAGCCGGCCCTTGTCACGTACGGCCGCTTTCATCTCCGGCTCATCTCCAGCGAAATTAATTTCCGTCTCATCGACGGCACATCGATCGTCCAGCCAGCGGTCGCGATTTGTACCGGCCTTCGATGCAGGCTCAGCGCGGCCCTGAGCCGGTCGAAAGGACCGGACGCAGCGCGCCAGCGAGATCTTGATTGGTGTTGACCGAGGAAAGGAGCGAATGGGCCTGCGCTCGGCCGGCCCATTCCTCGGAGGGCTTACTTGTTGATGACGACGGCCGTCAACGTGCCGCGCAAATGCGAGTTCGTCGCCGACGAACCCGAGATGACAGCGG
>Ga0134123_10002847_pt1 | contig 11266 bp, 12 predicted proteins | sample KB303_FD_96460 | JGI IMG/M metagenome (GOLD analysis project Ga0134123, IMG submission 96460) | Terrestrial soil microbial communities without Nitrogen fertilizer from Kellogg Biological Station, Michigan, USA - KB3-0-3 | ecosystem: Environmental > Terrestrial > Soil > Unclassified ...
GAGGATGACGATCACCAGGCCCACGAGGCTCAGGTAGTTCTCCGACCGATCGAAATCCCGTCCGATCGCATCGTCGGTCGCGCGGTACGACCGCGCGTTGACGTAGTCCTCGCTGAAGTCGTCGCCGAGCGCGCGGATCATGTCGTCAAGCGTCTCGTCGGGGACGCGCGCGAGCACGACGCGGCGGGCGCGGCTGCCGAACACCAGCAGGCCCGTCTGCGGCATGTCGTCGAAGTCGACGAACACGCGCGGCCCGAGCGAGAACGCGCCGAGATTGCGTCCAGGCTCGTTGGCGACGACGCCGCGGATGTCGAAACTCGTCGTGCCGATGGTGATGGAGTCGCCGACGCTGACGCCGAGCGCCGTCAGCAGTTCGGGCCGGACGAGCGCGCCGTGGTGTTCGAGAAGGCTGTGTGAATACGGCGTCCCGCCCTCGAGCGTGAGCGAGCCGTACAAGGGAAACCCGGATTGAATCGCCTTCAGTTCCACCATCCGCGCGGCGACACGATTCGGATCCGCCGGCCGCACCATCGTCGGCGTCTCGATCGTCTCGGTCCGCGCCGTGGCGCCGGCTTCCGCCAGCCGCTTGTCGATGGTCGCGCGGGCCTGGGGTGTCCAGTCGCGGCTGGTGGCGATCAGCGCGTCGGCCGCGATCAGCGAGCGGGCTTCGCCGCCGAGCACGTCGCGGACGCTGCGAATCACCGAGCGCAGCGCGACGATGGCCGCGACGCCGACCGCAATGCAGATGAAGAAGAAGATCAGGCGCTGGAACGAGGAGCGCGTCTCGCGGACGGCCATTCCGAGGACGAACTTCATGTGCGTTCGACCACCCGGCCGTCACGGAAGATCAGGCGCGAGTCCGCCAGTGCCGCCAGTTCGGCATCGTGCGTGACGAGCACGATGGTGGTGCCGCGCGTCTTGTGGACGTCGCGCACGAGCTCCATGATGTGGCGGCCGTTCGCGGTGTCGAGATTCCCGGTGGGTTCGTCGGCCAGCAGGATGGGCGGGTTGTTGGCCAGCGCGCGCGCCAGCGCCACGCGCTGCTGTTCTCCGCCCGACAGCTGCGACGGGTAGTGGTGCGACCGCCCCGTCAGGCCGACTTCGTCGAGCAGCGCCTGTGCGCGCGGCTTCGCGTCGCGCGCGCCGGCGATCTCCATCGGCACGGCGATGTTCTCGAACGCCGTGAGCGACGGGATGAGATGAAAGAACTGGAAGACGAACCCGATCTTCTCGCCCCGGAGCCTCGCAAGGCCGTCCTCGCCGATCTTCGTGATGTTGACGCCGTCGATCAGCACGTCGCCGGACGACGGCGCGTCGAGACCGGCGATCAGCCCAAGGAGCGTGGACTTGCCGCTGCCTGACGGCCCGACGATGGCCACGAACTCGCCGCGCGCGACGTCGAGCGTGAGCGGATGCAGGATCGTGAGCGGCTCGGTGCCGCTGACGACGGTCTTGGAGACGTCCCGGAGCGAGATCATGAACGCGAGGCGGCCACGAGCGGTTGCAGCGCTTTCCAGATGGTGCCGGCGACGATCTCCGCGCCTTCCGCTGTCGGATGGATGCCGTCGCGCTGGTTCAGGCGTTCGATGCCGGCGACATCCTGCAGGAGGAACGGCACCAGCGCGACATTGTACTTTTTCGCGAGATCCGGATACACCTGATGAAATCTGACGATGTAGTCGCGGCCGAAGTTTCTCGGCGCTTCCATGCCCGCGAGCAGCACGGTGATGTGTTTCGCCTGCGCGCGCTCGATGATCGTCGAGAGATTCTGCCGGAGCTCGCCGGGCGGCAGCGCGCGCAGCGCGTCATTGCCGCCGAGCGCGACGATGAGGACGCGGACATCGCCCTCGAGCGCCCAGTCGAGACGCGAGAGGCCGCCGGCCGACGTGTCGCCGGAGACGCCCGCGTTCACGACCTCGTAGTTCAGGCCGTCCTTGTCGATCCGGCGTTGCAGCAGCGACGGATACGACTGATCGACCGGCAGCCCGAGACCGGCGGTGATGCTGTCGCCAAGCGCCACGATCCGGGGACGTGCGGGCGTCTTCGAGACCTGCGCGGCCGCGGGCGACGCCCCCTGGGGACGCGCCGGCTCGGATTGTGATCCACATGCGCTGGCCGCGAGCCACGCGCACGCGACGAACACCGCTGTCCTATGCATGCCCCGTGAGCTGGCGTTCGAGCTCGGCGATGCCCTGCTCGAGCATGCGGCGATGCGCGGGCGAGGCCGCTTTCGCGAGCTCGCTGCGCGCCTGCGTGAGCGCCAGCTCTATGGATCGACGCCGCGCGGCGTCGTCGCGTTCCGCCGGGGTCATGGGGCGCGACACCGCCCGCGGCCCGCGATCGGCCTCAGTCTGCTGAAATTCGACGTCCTTGCTCTCGAAGCCTCGTGCCATCGGTAATATTGTACTGTGCCTCCACTGCAGCTCTCCCTCGGATCACTCGACACGCACGTCCGCGCCGCCGCACCTGACGCTGAAAAGGCCGCCGCCAAGCTGAAGGCCCGTGATCCGTCGTTGTGGAGCAGGCTTCCCGACAGCCAGGCAAAGATCGCCAGACGCCTCGGCTGGATGGACTCGCCGCAGCTCATGGCCACCTCGACCGGCCGCCTCAAAGTCTTCGCGGCGAGCATCAAGGACACCTTCACCGACGTCGTCCTGCTGGGGATGGGCGGATCGAGTCTCGCGCCGGAAGTGCTTCACCGCATCGTCGGCATTGCGCCGGGGTTTCCGCGGTTCCACATGCTCGACTCGACCGACCCCGCGGCCGTGCGCGCCGCAGCGACCCCCCCCGCGAAGACGCTTTACATCCTTGCCAGCAAGTCGGGCGGGACGATCGAGCCCAATTCGCTCGCCGCGCACTTCAGGTCCACGCTCGAAGCGGCCGGCGTCAGCGCGTGGGCGGATCACTTCATTGCCATCACCGACGAAGGGACCGATCTCGCGAAACGGGCGCGCGCGGATCGATTCCGCGAGATCTTCATCAACCCGTCGGACATCGGCGGGCGGTATTCGGCGTTGTCGTTCTTCGGCATGGTGCCGTCGGCGCTGATGGGCCAGGACATCGCGCGGCTCGTCAGCGGCGGCGTGGCGATGATGCACGACGCGCTGTCCACCTCGGGCGCGCTGAACAACCCGGCGGTCGCGCTCGGACTGGCCATGGCGATCGCGGCAAAGAAGGGCCGCGACAAGCTGACGCTGCTCCTGCCCGAGAACTTCGAGACGTTCGGACTCTGGGTCGAGCAGCTCGTCGCCGAGAGCACGGGCAAGAACCGGACGGGCGTCATTCCGATCGCCGGCGAACCCGTGGGCCAGGCCGGCGTGTACGGCGAGGACCGGCTGTTCGTGGACCTGCGCGGAAAGCCTTCGACGCTGCGCCCGGCCGTCGAATACGCGTGGACCGACCCGCTGATGCTCGGCGCGGAGTTCGTGCGCTGGGAGGTCGCGACGGCGATTGCGGGCGCGTTGCTCAACATCAACCCCTTCGACGAGCCGAACGTCCAGCAGGCGAAGGACGCCACCAACAAGCTGCTCGACGAGTTCAAGGCCAACGGCGCGCTGCCGGCGTCGCCGAACGCGACGAGCGTGCTGAAGGGCGATCCGATGACCCTGCTGGGGATGCTCAAACCCGGCGACTACTTCGCGCAGCTCGCGTACGTCAGTCCCTCGTCCGATCTGCTGCCCGAGCTCGAGCGTCTCCGGCTCGCGGTCCGCGATCGCGCGCGTGTGGCGACGACGCTCGGCGTCGGCCCGCGGTATCTCCATTCGACGGGCCAGCTCCACAAGGGCGGTCCCAACAGCGGCGTGTTCCTGCTGATCACGACCGACGCCACGCAGGACGTCACGATTCCCGGGCAGCCCTACAGCTTCGCCACGCTCGAGCGCGCGCAGGCGCTCGGCGACTTCGCGTCGCTCGACGCCGCCGGCCGCCGGGCCGTCCACGTCCATCTGCCGTCAGCCGATCCGCAGCAGGCGCGCGGCATCGCCGACAAGTTGATCGCGGGCATCCGCAGCGGGTCGTCGTAGAATGTTCCTGCATGCGCTATCTGGTCACGGCGCGCGTCAAACCCGGAAAAGAAGCTGAGCTGGCGGACGCCATCGAAGACGGCACGCTCGGCCGGGGATCGGTCGCGGGCGACGAATACGATCGCAACATGCAGGACGCGCGCGCGCTCGACGACGGACGCGTGCAGTGGGTGGAAGTCTGCTACTGCTACACGCCGCTCGACGAAGAGCGCGAGTACTGGGAGGCGTATTTCCACCTCGACAAAGTACAGGACGCCCACGCGCGATCGCGCTGCAAGGACCTGAGCGGCACCGAAGCCTGGGCCTGCGGCGACTGCGACTGCTCCGCCCGCCTCGAAGCCCGCCTCGCCACCAGGGGCCGTCCGTTCCTGGACACTCTTCGCCCCAGAAAATAGCGTCGCGGGAATGCCCTCCTCCTCTCTTTCGGCCCTGCTGGCGCGCGCCGCCACGGCGCTCGAGCGCGGCCATGGCGTCGAGGCCGCGCAGCTGCTCGCGCCGGCGCTCAAGTCGACCCTGCCCCGCGACGACGAACTCGGGGTGCGCGGGATGCTGGCCGAAGCCTGGCTGCAGCAGGACGACCTCGACCAGGCCGCGGCGGTGCTGGGACGCGCGCCCGACACGTTCCGCGACGCCGTCGCGCCCGTGAGGCTCGCGACGCTGTGGCGGCTGCACGGCCGGCTGGCCTCGGCGCGCGGCGATCAATCGCGCGCGATCGCGCTGCATCAGCGGGCGCTGAAGCAGGCGGAAGCCGCGCACGAACCGCGCGCGATCGGCCTGGCGCACTACGAGCTCGCCCAGTGCTATCGCCAGGTCGGCGACACGGCGATCGTCCGCGACCACATCTCGAAAGCCGCGTCCGCGCTCCACGCCGCCGGCGACAAGCGGCACCTCGCGCTCGTGCACTCGCTCTCGAGCATCCTGCTCGCGCAGGTGGGCGAATACGACGAGGCGATGAGCGCGCTCCGCCAGGCCGAACGTCTTGCGACGGTGGTGCAGGCCGACGACGTGCTGGCGACCGTCTGCGGCAACCAGGCGGGCGTCATGATGATGGAGCACCGCTACGAGCAGGCGCTCGCGCTCGCCGAGCGCAGCGTGGCGCTCCAGGAGGCGCGCGGGTCGGGCCACGGCCTCGCGGTCGCGCTGGGCAATCTCGGCCAGATCTGCGTCCGCCTCGGCGACCTGAACCGCGCCGAAGGCGTGCTGCACCGCGCGCTCGAGACGCGGAGCCCGATTCAGTTCCACGAGACGACCGGCGCCGTGTTCGACACGCTCGCGCAGATTCAGATGATCCGCGGCAACTACGAGTCGGCCGCCGACTTCCTGTCGCGCGCCGGCGAAGCGTACGGCGCCTACGGCCGGCAGACGAGCCGCTGGTACGAGTGGTCCGTGCGCGTCCTCGGCGCGCGTCTCGCGCTGCGGCGCGGCGACCTCGACGACGCCGTTGCGAAAGCCGACGAGATCCTCCAGGAAGGCGCGCCGCCCTTCGACACGCTGCAGGCGACGCTCATCGCCGCCGAGGCGCTGACGCAGGCCGGGCGTCTTTCCGAAGCCGAGAAGCGGCTGGCGACCGCCGGCGACACGCTCGATCCGACGGTCGCGCCCGCCGAATGGGGCGAGTATCTCCGCCTGCGCGGCGGCCTCCACGCCAAGGGCGGCAGCTCCGCCGACGCGTACCACAACTTCGCGCAGAGCGCGGCGCTGCTCGATCTGCTCGGCGAACGGTACCAGGCGGCGCTCAGCCATCTGGCGCTCGGCCGCCTGGTCGCGCAGACGGGCGCCCGCTCGATCGCCGAGAAGCATCTCAAGCAGGCGCGAGGCGTCTTCGAACAGCTCGGCGCCGAGCGCGACGCGGGAGACACGGAAGCCGCCAACGAACTGCTGACCACGATCGGCTCGGGCGAATACGTCATCTCCCCCGCCGACGCCGACGACGCGATCGTGCGGCGCATCGTGGACGCCGCGGCGCTGCCGGATCTGCTCGGCCGCGAGACGGCGTCGGCGATGCTCGAAGCGGCCTCGGCGGACTCCGCCGTGCTCTTCGTGCGCCGCGCCGGGGCCGACGTCAAGATCGTCGCGTCGGTGGGCGTGGACACCGACACGGCCCGGACGATGACGCGGTCGGCGTCGAACGGACAGGTGTACGGACGCGGCGTGCTGTTTGTCGAGGGCCTCGGACGCGATCACGAGGGCGAACGGTTCGTGGTCGTCGCGTCGCCGCGGCCGATCGGGCATCCGGTCATGCGGCGCCTGCGAATGATTGCCTCGGTCGCCCGCCAGGGCTTCGCGCTCTGCGCGGCGCGCGATCGATCCGTGAAGTCGTCGGTCGTGGCGATGGAAAAATCACTGGAGCCGCTGCTGCCGGGGTTCCTGACCGCGAGCCATGCGATGGCGCGGCTCGTCGAGCAGATCCAGCGTCTGCAGGGCAACGACCTGACGGTGCTCATCACGGGCGAGAGCGGCACGGGCAAGGAGCTCGTCGCGCGCGCCATTCACGTCGGCTCGCAGCGCAGCGCCGGGATGTTCCTGCCCTATAACTGCACGACGACCGGACGCGATCTGGCGGACAGCCAGCTGTTCGGCCACCGGCGCGGCAGCTTCACGGGCGCCGTGACCGACCAGCCGGGCCTGGTGCGCGCGGCCGCCGGCGGTACCCTGTTCCTCGACGAGATCGGCGACCTGCCGATCGACGTGCAGCCGAAGCTGCTGCGGTTTCTCGAGCTGCAGGAGATCATGCCGATCGGCGAGACCCGGCCGCAGCGCGTGGACGTCCGCGCCCTGGCCGCGACCAACGCCGACCTCGAGCAGCGCGTCGCGGAGGGAAAGTTCCGGGAGGATCTGTACTACCGTCTCAGCGTCATCCGCATTCATGTGCCGCCGCTCCGTGAGCGGCTCGAGGAGATTCCGCATCTGAGCGCGTTCTTCCTGCGAGAGGCGTGCGAGCGCCTCGCGAAGCCCGACGTGCAGCTCGGATCGGATGCGCTCGAGGCGTTCAGTCAGTACGGGTGGCCGGGCAACGTCCGGCAGTTGAAGAACGAAATCCAGCGCGCGGTGGCCATGAGCACCCCGGGCGGGACGATTGAAGCCGAGCACCTGTCGCCGGAAGTCGGCGCGACGGCCGGCACGGCGACGTCGATCACCGGTGCGAAAGCGGCCGGAGCCGCGAGACCGGCGAGAGCCGCCGCCAATCTCGCTGACGCGATTGAAGAAGTCGAACGCGAGCTGATTCAGGCCGCGCTGAATGGATCCGGGGGCAACATCTCTCAGGCCGCCAGGGTCCTTGGCCTGACCCGACGTGGTCTGTACCTCAAACTCCGCCGCCTCGGGTTGGATGCGCCTGCTGAGGTCGGATAACCGTGAATTAACGACAGGCCTAGGTGAATTCCCTATCTTTCGCCTCTGAACAAGCGCACACTCAGTCGTGGCCAAGGACGACGAGGAGCTTGCAACGCGTCTGAGGCGAATTGCTGAGTTAAAAGAGCGTCTCCGAATCGCTCAAGTGGACTCCGTCGAAGCCCAACAGCTCGCCACGCGCGTCGAGCGCGAAACCCTGCTTCTGAATCTTCCGATTTCGCATCCGCGTCATCCTCACAAGAAATAGCGACCAGACCGGATACCAGATATGCATATGTAGTATCCATTCGGCGGCGTATCAGGATACAGAGTATCCATGTGCACACAACGTTCGCTGGCGACGATTTCAATATAAGTTCTAGGAAACAAAACTGTTAGGTCACAACGCCAGTACATGGCTTTCACGGAAATTGGGACGGCCCATCTATTGAGTAAGGTTTCGTCACCTGGACACGCCAGGGAGGAGCCTTGTGAACACTGTCAGCACCGTCAGCAAGCACATCTGGACCGATAAAGCCCTGCGCCCGACGCCTGCCGAGCAGCGCGTGTCGACTCGCAAAGACATCCAGGTGCCGGCTCGGCTGACCTGGAAGGACCAGCGGGGCGTGCAGCGCTTCGCCAGCGTCGTCACGCGCAACGTGAGCGAGCACGGGGTGTATGTCGAGTGCCAGTCGGCGGTGTCGATCCCGATGTTCCGTCTGGTGCAGTTCCAGCTCGAACCTGCGGTCCGCGATGACCGGAACCTTCCGACCGCGCTCCGCAACGGCCGCGTGCTGTCGGCGGTCTACCGCGTGTCGCCCGGCACGACGTCGGGGCGGCCGCAGTGCCTCGCGCTGAGATTGATGGTGGATCCGCGCCGGCGCGTGACCGAGATTCCCGAGGCCGAACTCGCGACGGCCTGATCCGGCAGACCTGCCTGATCCGCAGACCTGAAGGTCTGCGGCTACGCCTGCCCTTTTTTCCGCCAGTATCTCGCCAGGCCCCGCCAATTCAGATCGAATCGTCCCGCGACTTCGTACGCATGCGCGTCGGCGACGTTCATCCGCCGCATCAGCTCGCGCCGCAGCTCCTCCGCGAACCACTTCTCGCGATCGGCATCCTCGCCGTCGCGTGCGAGCGACTGCTTCGCCAGCTGGCTGGCGAGCGCCGTGTGATCGCGCAGCTGCGCGAGATGCGGCGTGACGGGAGCGGTGGGACCGAAGTGCGTGAGGAACAGCGTCTCGGGATGCCAGCGCTCGATGCGATCGAGGCTGACGGCCAAGGCCTCGAGATCGATGTCGGGCGGCGGCGTCGGCGGCATCACGAAGCCGCGGTTCATCAGCCGCACGCCGGCGGTGTCGCCGACGAACGCGATCCCCGACGCGCGATCGAAGAAACTCACGTGATGCGACGCATGGCCGGGGGTGTACTCGACCTCGAAGACGCGGTTGCCGACGGCCATCCGCTCCCCGCCCTGCAGAATCTCCATCGACGCCGCGGGCACCGGCCGCACTTCGCCCCAGAGCCGATCCATCTCGCCGCCGTAGAGACGCGTCGCGCTGGCGACCAGCTTCTCCGGATTCGCCATGTGCGCCACGCCCTTCTCGTGGACGTAGACCTTCACGTCCGGCAGCTCCTTGAGAATCGTCCCGGTCGATCCGGCATGGTCCAGATGGATGTGCGTCAACAGGATCGTGGTCACGTCGTTCATCGAGATGCCCGCGGTCGCGAGCGTCGACCGCAGGCGCGGCAGCGTGCTCGTCGGTCCGGGGTCGATGATCGCGACGCCGCCAGGGCCGTGCACCACCACCGTCGCGATGATCTGCGGCAGCTGCATGAAGTCGAGATCGAAGTACGACAGGCCCGTCGCGAGTGCGATCATGTGTGGTCAGCAGGACGATGGCGCGATCGCAGGAACATCACCAGCGCGGCCGCCGCGATCACGACGAGCAGGGCCAGCCCCAGGTGGCCGATCCACTGTTCGATCGTCTCCCAACTGTACCCCAGCAGGTATCCGACCGCGCCGAAGGTCACGGCCCATGCGACCGCGCCCGAGGCGTTGAACACCAGGAACCGCCCCCAGGGCATATGGCTGGCGCCGGCCAGAATCGCGCCGACCACGCGCAGTCCGGTGACGAAGCGCGCGATGAAGACGGTCTTCGCGCCGTGGCGCGCGAAGAACACGTCGAACTGCGTGAGGCGCGCCGGCGTCAGGCCGAAGAGGCGTCCGCGGCGTTCGAGGATGACGCGCCCGCCGCGCCGCCCGATCCAGAAGCCGATGTTGTCGCCGAGGATGGCGCCCGTAATCGCGACGACGACGACAACCGGCAGGGAGAGATGGCCGAACCGGGCGAGCGCGGCGCCGGCCAGCAGGATGGTCTCGCCCGGGACCGGCACCCCGGCGTTCTCGAGAAGAACCCCGAAAAAAACCACAAAGTAACCATAGCGGGCGAAGAGATCGGTGAGCCAGGCGGGCACGGCGTCTGCTCACTATAGCGATCTGGCAGGGATGTTGCCTGCCAATCTGGAATGGTTCAGCGTCAAATCGTGCTTGTACTTGTGCTCGCGGCGGTGCCGGGATTCGCGCGCGCCCAGGACGTTCTCCATATTGACGAACCCCTACTGACGGCATCGTCGACGCCGATCGCGGACACCCTGGCTCGAGAAGCGGCGAAGCTCGCCGCGGAACCGCAGGACGACACACGTCCACTCGCGATTGAGTATTCGGAGGGTCACGAAACCCGCGCGAAGATTCACAAATATGTCAGCTGGGCGACGCTTCCGCTGATCGGAACGGAGTTCTGGCTGGGACAGCGGCTCTACGACAACCCCGGCGGCGACGACGACCTGCGCGGCGTACACGGCGCCGTCGGCGCCGGGCTCATCGGGCTGTTTGCCGTGCAGTCGGTGACGGGCGTCTGGAATCTGCTCGAAGCCGGCAGCGCGCCGGGACACAAGAAACGTCTGACGCACGGGCTCATCATGCTGGCCGCCGAAGGAGGATTCATCGCCGCGGCGGCGATGGCGCCCGGTCACAGCCGCACCGGCATCAGCCTCGACGCGGACCGATCGACGCACCGTACGGTGGCCGTCGTCTCGATGGGCGTCGGCACGGCGGGCTATCTGTGGATGCTGCTCACCGGAGGCAGCCGCTAGCGTGCTGACCGATCTGGCCACGAACTGGAGCTCGTACTACTCCAACCACGCGCTGCTGCGCACGCTGGTGGAGTTCGCGCACATCGCGGGCCTCGTCGTCGCCGGCGGCGCAGCGGTTGTCGCCGACCGCGCGGTCCTCGCGGCCATTCGGCGCGGCGACGTCGAGCGCCACACGCTGCTCGATTCGGTTCGGCACACGCACGGCGTCGTGCTCACGGGGCTCGTTGCCGTCATGGCCAGCGGCGCGCTGCTGCTTCTTGCTGACCTTGACACGTACGTGGCTTCTCGGTTGTTCTGGACGAAGATGGCGCTCGTCGCGCTGCTCGTCGTAAACGGACTCGTGCTCACGGCCGCCGAACGGCGCGCACGCGAGAATCACGAGATTTCATTGGGGACACTCCGGTGGACTGCGATCGCAAGTCTTGCGCTCTGGTGCCTGACGACGCTGACGGGGACGGGACTCCTGAACATGGGCTAGAGCGCCGGGCCTTTTTGAGGCTTGCCGGCGCCCTCATCGCATTCCCCGTCGCGTTCGGCGAGAGCCTTGGCGCCGCGGGATCCGAATATCAGTACGCCATTCCCGCAGCCGACGGCGCGACGATCGATCGCAAGGCAAAGATCATCGTCGTCCGCTACCAGGAGCACCTCTACGCCTTCAACCTCGCCTGCCCGCACGAGAACACGGCGCTCAAGTGGCTGCCGAAGGACGGACGCTTTCAGTGTCCGAAGCACGAATCGCGCTACCAGCCGAGCGGCCA
>Ga0134123_10002849_pt1 | contig 11256 bp, 9 predicted proteins | sample KB303_FD_96460 | JGI IMG/M metagenome (GOLD analysis project Ga0134123, IMG submission 96460) | Terrestrial soil microbial communities without Nitrogen fertilizer from Kellogg Biological Station, Michigan, USA - KB3-0-3 | ecosystem: Environmental > Terrestrial > Soil > Unclassified ...
CGTGGGCTCGGTGGTAACGTGGCAGCTCAACGCGCCGCGCGTGCCGCCCAACCCCAGCAACTGGCTCGCATCGATGCCCCCGGCCACCGAGCTCGCGCCGCACGTCTGGGGCGGCATCCGCATGCGCGGCGGCGAGGAGATGAGCGAGTTGGGGCGGCAGGCCGTCGAGCTCGGTGCCCTGCTGGTCGACGCCGAGGTGACCTTGCGGGCGGGCGACGCCGAGCAGGCCGCCGACGCGCTCCATCGGATGGCGACGATCCTAGACGACGGCACAATGGGGGACGATGTCGCCACCTTGCGGAAGATCGCCAATGATGCCGACGTCCAGCGCATGCGAGGTGCGTTCGCCAAGGCTCTCCCCGACCTGACGGAGCACCTGCGCGAGCGCTTCCAGCCTGCCGTCCTCGACCTCGGAACGTTCGCCGAAGAGGCCCAGGTCGCCGCGAGCGCCGGCCACCGTGACTTCCTCGAGTCCCGCGCGGCTCGGCGCTACCTCGACTGGTTGATCGATCGTCCGCAGATGGCCCTGCCGATGGAGGGCCAGGACGAGCCGATGCCGCTGCCGGAGAACGTGCAGGCCGCCCTGCGCACCTTGCGGCGCGAAGGCGCGAGCACCACCGACCAGGCGGCCGCCGCGCAGGAGATCCTCGACACCCTCAGCCGCTGAGCGCGCAGCGCCTCAGCCCATGAACCCCAGGTCGGTGCTCGCAAACCTCCCCAGGTTCGGCAGCACCAGCCCCATGTCGCTCTCTGCGACACCGAACCACCGCGCCAGCGTCGCCGCGTACTCGTCGACCGCGGTGGTGGGGATCCACCTCCCCTCCCCCGCGTCGTTCGGCCCGCCGATCGCCAACGTCGGCATCTCCCCGTAGAAGCGGCCGCCGCGGACGGCGCCGCCGGTAACGAGGTGGTGGCCGCCCCAGCCGTGGTCGGAGCCGTTGCCGTTGGGCTGATACGTGCGCCCGAAGTCCGACGCGGTGAAGGTGGTCACCGAGTCGCTTACCGCGAGCTCGGTCATCGCGGCGTCGAACGCCGCCACCGCGTCGTCGAGCTCGGTGAGCAGGTCGGCGTGCGCGCCTTGCAGGGCGTCGGCGCCGATCTGGCCGTCGTGAGTGTCGAAGCCCTGGGCGGCGCAGAAGAAGATCTGGCGCTTGAGCCCCAGCGCCTCGCGCACGGAGACCAGCTGCGCGATCATCTTGAGCTGCGCGCCGAGGTCGCTGTCGGGGAACGCCGTGGTCAGCAGCGGTGCCGTCGCCAGCGCGCCGGAGAGCAGCTCCTGGCTGTCGAGGGCGGTCTGGAAGATGCCGCGGTAGCCGCGCTCGAAGAGGTTGCCGTAGCTCTTGCCGAGCAGCGCGCGCACGGCGTTGGACGCGGCGTCGGAGCCCTGGTCGGCAGGCACGTACGAGCTCAAGCCCACCGGCCCTTCAGACGAGACCTGGTACTGCGTCACCACGTTGCCCACCTGGAAGGTGTTGCTGCCCGCCACCGAGATCGACATCGAGATCTTGGCGTTCTCGTTGAGCGAGCGCAGCAGGTCCGCAGCGCGACCACCCCACCCCGTCTTCGCCGGCTGGTCTGGCAATGACGTCTGCCAGTGCACCGTCTGGTCGGAGTGCGAGAAGAGCTGCGGCGGCACCGCCGCGGTGTGGTTGAGGTACTCGTCCTTGGTCAACGGCGCCACCAGCGGGCCCACGTTGGCGATCACCGCGGCGCGGCCGCCGTTGAAGAGGCCGCGCAGCTTGGGCAGGCTGGGGTGCATCCCCCACGTCCGCGAGTCGCCGGGCGGCGCCTCGAGGGGCGAGAGCGACAGCAGCGAGCTCGACGGCAGCGCCAGCGAGTCGCGCACCGCGGCGTAGGCCGCGTAGTCGGAGGCGCTCGTCGGCACCAGCACGTTGTTGGCGTCGTTACCGCCATAGAGGAAGATACAGACCAGCGTCCGGTAGTCGCCCACCGTCGCCGCGGCGGCGATGCGCCGCAGGTCGAAGATGGTGTTGGCGAGCGCGGTCATCCCCACCGCGGCGCAGGCGGACTGGCGCAGGAAGACGCGGCGCGTGGAGCGGCGGATCTCGGTCATCTCCAATCCTCCTACTTCTGAACGACGGATTCGGGAGTCATGCTCGCCAGCCACAGCAGCGTCAACGTGCGCTGGTTGGCGGAGGCGCTGGGGAAGTCCGGATCGGCGAGCGCGGCGTTGAGGATCGCGCGCGTGCCGTCGCTCATCGCGCCGCCGAAGAAGATCAGGTCGACCTTGTCGAGCAGCGCCGATTCATTGGCCACCTGCGGCGACTGGAACGGCGTGAGGTCGTAGCGCAGCGGACCGTTGCCGCCGTTGCCGAGCAGCTGTTGGGTGAAGTTGGCGGCAGTGACGACGGTGGTCTCGCTGGCGATCTGGAACTCGGGCGACACCAGCCCCGCCTGCGCGACCTCGCCGGGTAGCGCGAAGCCGGGCTCGAAGAAGTTGAACACCGTCGGTGAGGAGAGCGGCGTCTGCCCCACCGCCGACCCGTTCTGGCCGCCGAGCGCGTTGAGGAACCGCCAGCGGCCGTTGCGCGGTTCGCCGTCTACCGCGCGCACCAGGGCGAGGATGCGCACCACCGGCTCGCGCAGGTGGCCGGCGTCGTTGCGCGCCGCCACGTTGGTCGAGCGCGCCTCGTAGTCGAGCAGGATGGTGCGTACCACGGCCGCCAGGTCGCCGCGCACGCCGGCGCCGTTGTTGTCGAACGCCTGGCTGCAGCGGTAGACGTAGCCCGGGCTGGGGTTGCCCGTCACCAGCCGCTGGATCAGCGAGCGGCAGACGAACGGCCCGACGTTGGGGTGGTTGAAGATGACGTCGAGCGACTGCTCGAGGTCGGTCCAGGCGCCCTGGTTCGCCGGCAGCGTGGCGCCGTCAAGCAGCACTTTCTCGCCGGTGTCGTGGTAGAGCGCCCACGGCTCCATCGGGATCAGGTAGTTGCGCTGCGGGCGGAAGAAGCGCTGCGGATTGGCCTGGTTCTGGCCGCCGAAGGTCCAGCCGGTGAAGGCGCGGGCGAGCGCCTTCACCACCTCCTGGTCGTAGGTAGGGATGGGCTGGTTCTGCGCGTCGAGCCTGAGCGTGCCGTCGGGCCACAGCTTGTAGAGACCGATGCTGAACAGCTGCAAGATCTCGCGCGGGTAGTTCTCGTTGGGGTTGCGCCCCAGCTCGGGGATGCTCTTGGTGCTCCCCGTCATGTCGAGGTAGACGCCCATGCTCGGCGCCAGCGTCACCGCCTCCAACAGCTCGCGGAAGTTGCCGAAGGCGTAACGGCCGAGGATGTCGAGGTAGGAGGCCATCCCCTCGGGGAAGTTGCGCACGTCGGCGTCGCGCGCCGAGATGACGAACAGCTCGGAGAGCGCGAAGACGACGCGCTGGCGCAGCTGGTCGTTGCCCTGCGCCGCCTGCTGCACGAACGACTCGACGACGAGGCCCGGGTTGGGCTGCTGGCCGTCGCCGAGCTGCGCCACCAGCTCGTTGTACTTCGTGAGGTGCGAGGTCTGCGGCATCGCCATCTGCTCGGCGATCCAAGGGGCGAGCTGCTTGGCCTGCAACGACTCGACGTCGCCCGGCCGCGCGCCGTAGGTGGCCTGCATCAGCAGACGCGCCGCGTCGTCTGCCGTCGGTGGACCGCCCGGCAGCGCCGGCGGCGCCGGCGGCGGCGTGAAGGTCTGGCTGCCGTTGGTGCGGCGGAGGAAGCCTTTGATCTCGCCTGCCGGGTAAGCGGCTGTGTGTAGATTGAGATAGCACTCGCCCCCCTGCAGCGCGGCGAGGATCGCCGCCACGCTGTAGGTGCCCGTGGCCTGGATGTGCCAGACGCGCGCACCGTCGGCCTGCGGCGCCGTGGTGTCGAGGTCGAAGAGGATGGTGCCGTCGGAGGCGTGGATGTGCTGGCTGGTGATCGGACCGCTGAGGCCGGAGTAGTTGTAGCGCAAGAAGGCATCGGCCTGGTTCTGCGTCAGGGTGAGCGTGGCCGAGCCGGAGCCGCTGCTGGTAGCGTTGCTCTGCGGCGTCAGCGTACCGACGAAGAGGGTGCCACCGGTCTCCGAGGGCGGCGGGGCGTTGATGAAGGTGTAGGTGCCGCTGGTCACCGCGCTCGCCGTCATCCCCTTCTTGTAGGCGTAGGCCTTGATCGTCGTCGTCGCGGTGATCGCGATCGGCGCGGTGTAGACGGGACTCTTCTTGCGCCACGGGCCGGTGCCGTCGGTCGTGTAGTAGATCGTCGCCCCCGCCGTGGCCGTGGTCAGCGCGACGAGGTTGTTGGGCGCCGTCAGGGTGCCCGGCGCCGGGCTGAACACCGGTGCCGCCACCGTGTTCTTGGCAGCGGCGACGATCGCGCTGGCGTCGGTTGCCGGCGCCCCTGCCGCCGCGTGCTGGTGGACGTGCTGCGCCGCCGCCGGCGCCGCCAGGGAGAAGAGTGCCGCCACGAACGCCCCGCCGAGTCGTCTCATCGCGCGCCCTCCCGCTTGGTGATGGCCTGCCGCTTCCGGGTCCTTAGGGGGTGGGACCCTACTCCTGAAGAAAACTTGCGGCTGTGACATAAAAATCATCAGCGCCCCCTCAGGCGCGCCCCCAACCTCGCGATCCCTCGCGGTCAGGCGCGAGCGTCGACCGCCGCAGCGACGGCGGCGAGCAGCCGAGCGGCAACGGCCGGCCCGCGCCGCTCGTCGTCCGCCGAGGCGTCGTAAGCGGTGAGCGACACTGCCGCGATCTCTATCCGCTCGCCGGCCGCCGCAATGGCGGCGGTGACCTCGTCGACGGTGAGCCCACCGTCGCAGGCGTAGAGGTTGGCGCGCAGCTCGGCAGGGTCGATGACGTCGAGGTCGAGGTGCAGGTAGAGGCGATCGGCGCGCCGGGCGAGCGCGTCGAGCGCTACGGGCAGCGCGGCGGGGTCGGCGCGGAGGTCCGGCGGTGCCAGCCAGGCGACATCGCTGTTCGATAAGCCCTCACGCTCGACGTCGTCGAGGGCGCGGGCGCCAAGGAGGACGACGCGCTCCTCCGCCACCGGCGTGAAGCCGTCGAACCGGCGGGACACGCCCGCCCACGCGCGGCCGGCGAGCGTGGCGAGACAAGTGCCGTCGAAGAAGCCCGACGGCGAGCTCTCCGGCGTGTTGAAGTCGGCGTGCGCGTCCAGCCACAGCACGCCGACGCGTGGCGGCAGGGCCGCGGCCGCGCCGAGCGCCGCGTAGCCGCAGTTGCCGGAGAGGACGACCGGCAGCCGCCCGGCCTCGCGGGCCGCAGCGACCTCGCGCCGCACCTCGTGCTGCAAGGCGACCACCGCCGCGACCTCGTGGAAGAAACGATCGGGCAGCCGCACCCGCCGGACCTCGACGTCGTGCCCGGCGCTCGCCAAGGCCGGCGGCAGCGTCGCGGACAGCTCGAGCGGCCCGCTTCCCATCCGCTCGCCAAAGCGGCCGCAGTCGTAGGGAACTTCGATCAACGAGATCCGCATCGCCACTCCCCGCTCAGCCCGGCCAGGTCATCAACCGCGCCGGGTCGCCGCCGCGCTCGCGCACCCAGGCGTCGATGAGCGTGCGCGCGATGCTGAAGGCCGGCGGCACCGGCGGCAGCTCCTCGAGCGCGCACCAGTGCGCCTCGGCGATCTCCGCCGGGTCGACGCGCAGCTCGCCGCCCGCGTGCTCGGCGGTGAAACCGATCATCAGCGAGTCGGGGAACGGCCACGGCTGGCTGCCGAAGTAGCGCACCTCGCCGAGCTCGATGCCCACCTCTTCGCGGATCTCGCGGCGCACCGCCTCCTCGAGCGTCTCGCCTGGCTCCACGAACCCCGCGAGCGTGCTGTAGAGCCCGGGCGGCAGGTGGTTGCCGCGGCCGAGCAGCACGCGGTCGCCGCGCCGCACCAGCACGATGATCGCCGGCGAGATGCGCGGAAAGCTGGTGAGCTCGCAGTGCGGGCAACGGCGCGCCAGCTCGTCCGGCAGCTCCTCGTTGGCGGTGCCGCAGCGCCCGCAGAAGCGGTGCGTGCGTCCCCACTCGACGACGTGCAGCGCGCGCAATGCGAGCCGCACCTCGTCGGCGGGCAGCACCGGCAGCAGGCTGCGCACCTCGCGCAGCGAGCAGCCGGCGGGCAGCGCTGTGCCGGACGGCAAGTCGACGACCCGCAGGTCGCGCGCGTCCGGAAGGCCGAGCGCGAAGTGCGGCAGGTCAGCGAGCGGCAGCTCGTCACCGCCGAGCGCGGCGACGGCAGGCCGGCCGCCGTCGTCGCGGACGACAAGACGGCGGCGCTCGAAGGCGAGCACACGCGACGACGACGACGGCAACTCGCTCACCGCGGAAGCATCGCACAGCGAGCGTCGGCGCCGCGGCCGACTGCGGGCTCTGCACCGTGTTCTATCCTCACGGAGCAACGCGCGAACACTCATGGCGACCTGCTCGCACCTCGAGACCATTCATTACTCGACGCCCACCTCGGGCCGGCGGGTTTGCGAGGACTGCGTGAAGATCGGCGGCTCCTGGGTCCACCTGCGGATGTGTCTCGAGTGCGGGCACGTGGGCTGCTGCGACTCCTCGCCGAACCGCCACGCCACCCGCCACTTCCACGACACCCGCCACGCACTGGTGCGATCGATCGAGCCCGGCGAGCGCTGGATCTGGTGCTACGTCGATGAGCTGATGCCGGGCGAGCTGCCGGACTGAGATTGGTCCGCTACGCCGCGGCGGCCACCGGGGCCGCGGATGGTGATAGGAAAGGCGCATGCGCCGCCCTTCTTTCGCTTCTTTCGTCCCGCTCGCTGCTCTAGTTGCGCTCGCCGCATTCGCCGCCGCACCTGCCCGCGCCGAGCACCCCACCATCGAGCGCGCCGAGCGCGCCATCGCCGCAGGGCGAGTGGTGCCGTCGCGTGACGTCGGGCCCATCCTGCAGGCCCTGCGCCGCTCGCGCGACGTCGAAGAGCGGCGCGCGCTGGTCGACGCCATCGCCGACCTCGGCGAGACCGAGGGCGATGCTCCCAACGCCGTCAAGACCTACCTCCTCGAGGAGGCGCCGCCGGTGCTGCTCGAGGTGGCGAAAGACGGCAACGACCCCTTCCTCCAGGGCGACGCCATCTCCGCCCTGCGCGGCATGGCGGTGCCGCGCGCCGTGCTCGAGCAGGCGGCGGCGATCGCCGAGGCCGACCCCAACGACTTCGTCAAGAGCCGCGGCGAGATCCTGCGCAACTGGATCAAGAGCCTGCCCGCCGAGGACGAGTCGACCACCCAGCGCCCGGTGGAGACGGCGAACGCCAAGGCCGCCCTCGCCTACCTCGACAAGCTCGGCGTCAGCGTCAGCACCCAGGCGCTGCGCGATGCCGCCCGCGACGGCAACCCCGAGATCGTCAAGGCGCTCCTCGACGCCGGCGTTGCTCCCGATACCGGCGTCAAGAACCTCGACGACACGCCGCTGTACCTCGCCACCCGCATCGGCTGCAGCAACCAGAAGGGCGAGACCGACTGGCTGGTCGACACCGTCCGCCACCTCGTGACCGCCGGCGCCGACGTCACCATCGAGGACGACAACCACAACACCGCCCTCCTCTTCGCCGCCGAGGAGTGCGGCCCGCGCATCATCGGCCTGCTCGTCGAGGGTGGCGCCAAGGTCAACGCCCGCAACGGCTCCGGCCTCACCCCGCTCGGCTTCGCCTTTATGGGCAACCACCTCGACAACGCCGAGATCCTCATCGCCAAGGGCGCCCGCCTCACCGCCGACGAGCGCAACATGGTCAAGAGCTTCGCCACCAGCCCGCGGGCGCGAGGCCTCCTCGACAAGGCGAACAAGAAGTAGCGGGAAAGCCTCGCCGGCCGCCGCCGCGCTTGAGCCGCGGGCCGCAATGACCGGTCTTCGCCGGTTCTTGCGCTGAGTCTTCTCAGGAGGACTCCACCATGTTCCTGAGACTCGTGCTCTATGCCTCGCTGGCTTGGATGGCGTTCGGTCCATCGGGCGCGCACACGATCGCCGCCAAGGGCTGCCATATCGACCCCAATGGCGGAACCTGCCCGAGCGGCGCGGCCGCGGGTGGTTCGGAGACCGTCGACCGCGGCGGCATGATCGATCCCAACGGCGGCTCGTAGGCCGGCCAGTCGAGCCGTGGCCCGGAGGCGCTCGCGCGGGCGCCTCCGGATGCCCCTTCCCGCGCTAGAGTCGGCGGCATGGAAGCCACTGCCGTCATCTGGCACCGCGGGCGCCTGGTGCCGTGGCAGGACGCCACGGTGCACGTGCTCGCGCACGCGCTGCACTACGGCTCGTCGATCTTCGAAGGCATCCGCGCCTACGACACTCCCGCGCACGGCACGGTGATCTTCCGGCTCGGCGCGCACCTGCGCCGGCTGTTCGACTCGGCGCGCATCTACCGCTTGGAGATGCCGCACGACGAGCCGACCCTGCGCGCCGCCTGCTGGGACGTGCTGCGCGAGAACGGCCTCGCGGCGGCCTACATCCGGCCGCTCGTCTACCGCGGCTTTGGCTCGCTGGGCGTGGGCGCGATCGACAAGTGCCCGGTCGAGGTGGCGGTAGCGGCCTATAAGTGGGCGTCGTTCCTCGGCGCCGAGGCGGCCGAGCGCGGTGTCGAGGTCGGCGTTTCGTCGTGGCGCCGCGTGGCGCCCGACACCCTGCCGGCGATGGCGAAAGCGGGCGGCAACTACCTGAGCAGCCAGCTGATGATCGCCGAGGCCCGCCGCCACGGCTACGCCGAGGCGGTGGCGCTCGACGCCTTCGGCTACCTCAGCGAGGGGGCGGCGGAGAACCTCTTCCTCGTCCGCGACGGTGTCGTCTACACGCCGCAGACCGCGGCCGCGCTGCTGCCGGGGATCACGCGCGACACGATCATCACCCTCGCCCGCCACCTCGGCCACGACGTGCGCGAGGAGCAGCTGCCGCGCGAGACGCTCTACTGGGCCGACGAGGTGTTCCTGACCGGCACCGCTTCGGAGATCACTCCCGTGCGCTCGGTGGACGGCATCGTCGTCGGCAAGGGCTCGCGCGGCCCGGTGACGAAGAAACTGCAGGAGGCCTTCTTCGGCCTCTTCGACGGCAGCACCGCGGACGCCTGGGGCTGGCTCGAGCCGATGCCGGTGCCCGCCACCGTCGCGGGCTGAATACCACCTCCCCGCCGCAGCCAACGCCAGAATCGCGCGCACGCACACGCGGCGTTCGCCTCCTCGACGCTATCGCTGCAGTGACGCCGGCCCTCGCCGACGGGCCTGTGGAAATGCTACTCTTCCGCGCCAGCGCACCGACGGAGGACTTACAGCATGGGAATGGCGGCCGCCGGCGCCCGTCCGCGCCGGCCCGACGTGCGTCGGGGCCTCGTTCGTCCAGGCCTTGTGTTCGTCTGCCTCTTGGCGGCGTGGCAGCTCGGGGCCACCGCCGCCGCAGCGTGGCAGACGGCCCGCATCGAGCCGCGCGTCGACAACCTCGACGAGCTGCTCGGCGCCTGCGAGCGCAAGCGCGAGGAAGCTCTCGACCGCAACCGCGAGGTCGACGCCTGGGTGGCCTACAAGGCCGGCCAGGGCGAGGACGTCAGCAAGCAGGCGGCAAAGCGCCCCGTGCCCGCCTGCGACTCGGCGTCGATTGCCGCGCGACTGGGGTCGGCGCCGCCCGCCGTGTGGGCGATGACGGTGGCCAACGGGCGGCTGCTCTACGCCACCGTCAACCTGCCGCTGCCCGCCATCCTCGTCTCCGACGACGGTGGCCACAGCTGGCACTATCGCCACGTCTTCCTCGGCGGCTACAACATCGAGCGCCCGATGATGCTGCGCGGCATCGCCTGGCGGGACGGCCTGCTGGCGGTGGCGAGCGACGCCGGCGCGCTGCTCTCCACCGACGACGGCCTCACCTTCAACCACGCCCTCGCCGACAAGTCCCTATGGGCGGTGGCGATCTCGCCGGCCTCGAACCTCCGCCTGGTCGCCGGCGGCGAGGGCACCAGCTTCCTCTCCACCGACGGCGGCGGCAGCTGGAGCGACCTCGCCTTCTCGCGCTTCACCCGCACCCTCGCCTCGCGCAACCCGCACCGCATCGACCACATCACCTCGGCGGCCTTCGACCCCGAAGACCCGCGCACCGTCTACTTCGGCACCGGCTCGCACCTCTATCGCTTCGTGCGCGACCGCGCCGACGCCGCCACCGGCCGCTGGCAGGCGATGGAGGGCGGCGCCGCCGGCCGCGTGCTCGACGACTCGACGGTGTACAACATCGAGATCGGCGAGCGCTTCATGATCTCCACCTGCAACGGCGTCTACTACTTCGACCGCAAGGGCGGCACCCTCGGCAACGGCCTCGGCGGCGACCTCAGCCGCGACCAGGCCGACGTGAGCTGGAAGAAGTTCCGCGACGCCGCCTTCGCCAAGCGCGGCGTCGGCGGTCCGAAAGGGAACCTGCGCGCCTATTTCGTCGCCGAGGACCCGGTCGACCGCGACCGCGTGCTGGTCGCCGACTTCGCGGCGCTCTACGAAGGCACCGACGATGGTCAGGGCATGCGCTGGAAGCGGGTCGAGGCCCTCCCCTACGGCTCGCAGCGCGCCGGCTACCCCGAGTACACCTCGATCGCCTGGACGCGCTCGGGGCAGACGGTGGTGGGCTCGCGCTACCGCGGCATCTTCGTCGACGACGGCGCGCGCAAGGCCGGCCCCGGCCCGAGCTGCGTGCTGCGCTGAGCTGCCCGCGCAGCATCGAGATCGCTTCGCTGTGTTCTCCAGATGCTCGCGATGACGATGAACCGTCATCGCGAGGAGCGCAGCGACGAAGCGATCTCGATGCCCGTCGGTCGCTAGCGCACCGGGCCAGCGAAGATCAGATCGCCCGACACTTCCGCAGGCGAGGCGCAGCCGCAGAGGCCCATTACCACGTCCAGCTCGTCGCGCAGACGCGTCAGCGCCAGCTCGACTCCCTGCTGGCCGGCGATCGCGAGCCCCCACAGCACCGGCCGTCCGACACCGACCGCGCGAGCCCCGAGCGCCAGCGCCTTGACCACGTCGCTGCCACGCCGCACGCCGCCGTCGAGCAGCACCTCGAGCCGGCCGTCGACCGCGTCGACGACCGCCAGCAGCGCATCGAGCGTCGCCACCGCGGTGTCGAGCTGGCGTCCGCCGTGGTTCGACACCACCACCGCCGCGGCGCCGTGCTCGGCGGCGAGCCGCGCATCATCGGAGTGCACGATGCCCTTGACCACCACCGGCAACCTGGTGATCGAAGCCAGCCACGCGAGGTCCTTCCACGACAGCGCCGGATCGAAGAGCGACATCACGTACGCCGA
>Ga0134123_10002850_pt1 | contig 11255 bp, 8 predicted proteins | sample KB303_FD_96460 | JGI IMG/M metagenome (GOLD analysis project Ga0134123, IMG submission 96460) | Terrestrial soil microbial communities without Nitrogen fertilizer from Kellogg Biological Station, Michigan, USA - KB3-0-3 | ecosystem: Environmental > Terrestrial > Soil > Unclassified ...
CTTGGCGAGGTGAACGCGGTTCCGCTCGCCGCCCGACAGCGTGCCGACCTTCCGCTGCTGCTGCGCACCCTTGAAGTTGAACCACGAGACGTAGGCGCGCGACGGGACCGGCCGCTTGCCGATTGTCAACTCGTCTTCCCCGCCGGAGATTTCCTCCCACACGCTCTTGTTCGGTGACAACGCGTCGCGGCTCTGGTCGACGTAGCCGGGCTGCACGGTCTCGCCGATGCGCAGCGTGCCGCCGTCGGGCTTTTCCTGCCCGGTGATCATCCTGAACAGTGTCGTCTTACCGGCGCCGTTGGGCCCGATGACGCCGACGATGCCGCCACGCGGCAGCGTGAAGTTCAGGTCGTCGATCAGCAGGAGGTCGCCGTACGCCTTGCGCAGGCCCCGCGCCTCGACGACGATGTCGCCCAGGCGCGGGCCGGGCGGGATGTAGATCTCGACCTGCTCGATCTTCTGCGCCGCGTCCTCGTTGAGCAGCTGTTCGTAGGCGTTGAGGCGCGCTTTCCCCTTCGCCTGGCGGGCGCGCGGCGCCATGCGGATCCATTCCAGCTCGCGCGCGAGCGTCTTCTGGCGCTTGCTCTCGCTCTTCTCTTCCTGCGCGAGCCGCTGCTGTTTCTGGTCCAGCCACGACGAGTAGTTGCCCTTCCACGGGATGCCGGATCCGCGATCGAGCTCGAGAATCCACTCGGCGGCGTTGTCGAGGAAGTAGCGGTCGTGCGTCACGGCGACGACGGTGCCCTTGTATTCCTTCAGGAAGCGCTCGAGCCACGCGACCGACTCGGCGTCGAGATGGTTGGTCGGCTCGTCGAGCAGCAGCAGGTCGGGCGACTTGAGCAGCAGGCGGCACAGCGCGACGCGGCGCCGCTCGCCGCCCGAGAGCTTCGAGACGTCCGCGTCGGGCGGCGGGCAGCGCAGCGCGTCCATCGCCAGCTCGAGCTGCGAGTCGATGTCCCACGCGTTGACGGCGTCGATGCGGTCCTGCAGGCGGCCCTGCTCCTCGAGCAGCTTGTCCATCGCCTCGGGCGACATGTCCTCGCCGAGCTTCATGTTCAGCTCGTCGTAGCGCTCGAGCAGCGCCTTGATCTCGGCGACGCCTTCTTCGACGTTCCCCTTCACGTCCTTGGTGGCGTCGAGACGCGGCTCCTGCGGCAGGAATCCGACGGAGATGCCGTCGGCAGGAAACGCCTCGCCGATGAACTCGTGATCCTCCCCCGCCATGATCTTGAGGAGCGAGCTCTTGCCCGCGCCGTTCAACCCGAGCACGCCAATCTTCGCGCCGGGAAAAAACGAGAGCCAGATGTCTTTGAGAACGACGGCGTCGGGAGGGTGAACCTTCCCCAGCCCCTTCATTGTGTAGATGTACTGCATGGCACCGGTGGGGATCCCGGATCGGGGATCCGGGATCCGTTGGAAACGCTCAGTATAGCTTCGCTATTGAGACGATGCCTGCTTTTCCGGCAGGAGCGTCAGCTGCGTGTAGCGATCCACCGGGAAGTACTTGCGGAACGCCTCGTGGATGTTCTCGGCCGTCAGCGTCTCCGTGCGCTCGGTGCGGTGGACGATGCTGACCGGATCCCAGCCGAGCATCTGCGCGGTCTGCAGCGCGCCGAGCCAGAAGCCGTTCTGCTTGTACGACGTCTCGAGCCCTTCCTTCTCCGTTTCCTTCACCTTCTGCACGTCGTCGGCGCTCGGGCCTTCGCGGCGCATGCGATCGAGCTCGGTCATCACGGTCGAGACGAGGCTGTCGACGCGGTCGGGCGCGCTGCCGAACGTCACGCTCGTCGAGCCGTAGCCGGGCTGCGGCAGCGTGTTGGAGTAGTCGACGCCGACGCTGTAGGTGCCGCCCAGCTCCTCGCGCAGCTGATCGCGGAGGTGGCGCTCGAGGATGGCCGTCGCGGCCCGCAGCCGGTGCATCTCGAGCTCGTTCAGCGCGGTGTCCGCGTAGAAGGTGATGACGGTCTGCGCCTTCGGCTCCTGCCCCTTGTTCACGACCTCCTTTTTCACGCCGGTCGGGAACTGCAGCCGGTCGGTGGTGTAGGCCGACGTGGGCTTCCCCTGCGACGGCAGCGAGCCGATGTGGTCGCCAGCAGCGGGGCGATCTTGTCCACGTCGAACGCGCCGACGAAGAAGAAGGTGAAATCGGCGGCGTTGGCGTATTGCGACCTGTAGAACGCCTCCATCTTCGCCTGGTCGAGCGCGTCGACGTCCCCGAGCTTCATCGACTTCGACATGTAGTTGTTCGAGGTGTTGACGAGGCGCACGCGCTCGCCGAAGACCGCCCCCGGGCTCTGCGCCTGGTTCTCGAGGTTGGCGCGCAGCCGCCGCTTCATCAGGTCGAACGCGGCGGGGTCGTGATTGGCGGCGGTGAACGACAGGTACATGAGCTGCAGCGCCGTTTCGAGGTCCTTCGGGGTGCTGCCGCCGGACAGGCCGTGTGTGTACGAGCCCATCGAGAGGGAGGCATTGGCGATCTGGCCCGAGAGCATCTTCCCGAGATCGACGGGCGAGAGGCCGCCGACGCCCGAGATGCCGACCAGGCCCGTCATCAACGACGCGTTGCGGTAGTCGGCTTCGGGGACGTTCGTCGTGCCGCCTTTCGCATACGCGGTAAAGACAATCTGATCGTTCTTGAAGTCGGTCGGCTTCAACCAGACCTGCACGCCGTTGGACAGCGTGAGAACGGTGACGCCGATCTCCGGAATCTGCCGCCGCGCGGTAACCGTTCCGGGCGCCGGCTTGTCCGGCATCAGCTCCTTGCCCTTCGACTCGTCCCGCCACGCGGTGAGCGTCGCCGCCGCACCCGAGCGGAGCGCCTCGCGCACCGCGGCCTCGGTCGGCGGCATCACGCCCTTCTTCTCCGGCGCGACCGCAATCACCACGCGGTTGGTGTCGGTCACCAGCTCGCGCGCCAGCGCCGCCGTCTCCGTGGTCGTGATCGTCGGGATGAACCGCTTCGCGAGCTCGTATTCCGTGGCGATGCCCGGCGCCGGGACGTCGTTGAGAAAGAGCGCCACCAGCTCGGAGGCGTAGCCGGGGGTCTCGGACTTGTCGCGCTCGTTGTAGGCGCGCTCGTACGAGGCGAGCGTCGCCTTCTTCACGCGATCGAGCTCCGCGTCGCCGAAGCCGAACTGCCGCACGCGCGCCAGCTCCTGCTCGAGCGCGTCGATCCCCGTCGGGATGCCGCCTTCGTTCACGCGCGCGGAGACGCCGAACGCTTCCACGGTGCGGCCGAGCGTGTCGTCGCCGGCGGAGGCGCCGAGGAACGGCGCCTCGGGCCGCCGCGCGATCTCGCCGAGGCGCGCGTTGAGCATCGACTCGAAGAGGCTGCGCACCAGGTCGCGGCGGTAGTCGCCGACCGTCAGCGACTTCCGCAGCGGGCGGGTGTGGAACACCGAGGCCGACGAGGACTGCGCCTCGGGATCGGTCGCCACCGCAACACGCGTGTCCTTGTGCGGCGGCACGGGATAGACCGGCCGCTTCGCCGACTTCCGCGCCGGGATCACCCCGAAGTACTGACGAACGAGCGCCTCCGCCTGCGCGGCGTCGAGGTCGCCGGCGACCACGACGCCAATCCGGTCGGGCGTGTAGTTCTGCCGGTAGAAGTCGCGCACGCGCTGATACGGCGCCTTCTGGATCGTGTCGGGCAAGCCAATCGGCAGGCGCTCGGCGTATTTCGACGCGCCGTACACCGCGCGATCGGTAATCCCCTGGAGCCGTGACGCGACGCCGAGACGCTGGCGCCACTCCTCGAGCACGACGCCGCGCTCCTTGTCGATCTCCTTGTCCTCGAGGCTCATGCCGCCCGCGAAGTCGGCGAGCGCCTGCAGGGCGCGATCGACCGCGCCGGCGCGATCGGTGGGCACGTCCAGCATATAGACCGTCTCGTCGTATCCCGTATACGCGTTGACGTGCGGACCGAACGAGACGCCGACCGATTCGAAGTAGGCGACGAGCTCGCCCGGCTTGAAGTGCGCCGTGCCGTTGAAGGCCATGTGCTCGAGCATGTGCGCGAGCCCGCGCTGGTCGTCGGCCTCGTCGATGGAGCCCGCCTTCACCGCCATCCGCAGCGACACCCGTTTGGCCGGCCGGTCGTTCTGGCGCAGCAGGTAGGTGATGCCGTTCGGCAGCTTGCCGACGTGGATGGCGGGGTTGAGCGGCAGCTTTGCCGACATCGACTGTGTCGATTGCGGCGAGGCCGGCGCGGCGGCGACGAGCAGCACGAGCGCGATCGCGTATGCTGCAGCAACGATGCGCCTCAAGATCAGACGGCTGGACTCCACTATTTCCCTCCCAACGTACGCGACCGAGGAAGCGGCCGGCTTCGACCTGGCCGCGTCACAGGATGTGAGGCTGGCGCCCGGGCAGATCGCGCTCGTCCCGACGGGCCTCGTCATCGAGGTCCCGCCCGGATTTTTCCTTGCCATTTTTGCCCGAAGCAGCACCCCGCTCAAGCGCGGATTGATCGTCGCCAATGGGGTGGGCGTGCTGGATCCCGACTATTGCGGCCCAAATGACGAGGTCAAGATCCAGCTGCTCAACATCAGTGGCGCCGAAGTGCAGGTGAAGCGGGGCGATCGCCTGGCCCAGGGCATCGTGCTCCCCGCGCCCCGCGTGAGCTGGCAGGAAGTCAGTGACCTCCGCGAGGTCACCCGCGGCGGCTTCGGCGCCACTGGACATTAGACGTGTAATAGGGAGTGTAGGCCGGGCCTGTTGGACCCGGCACATCAGCCGGTGCCAGCATCTCGTCTCCGCCGCATCCTGCACGTCGATATGGATGCGTTTTACGCCTCGGTCGAGCAGCGCGACAACCCCTCGCTGCGCGGGCTCCCTGTCGCCGTCGGCGGCGATCCCGACAAGCGCGGCGTCGTCGCGGCCGCCAGCTACGAGGCGCGCACCTTCGGCGTCCGCTCCGCGATCCCGATGTCGCGGGCAGTCCGCCTCTGCCCGTCGCTCGTCATCGTCCACCCCGACTTCGGCAAGTACCGCGCGGTCTCGCAGGAGGTGTTCGCGCTCTTCCGCTCGATCACCCCGCTCGTCGAGCCGATGTCACTCGACGAGGCGTATCTCGACGTCACGGAGAACGCGTGGAACGAGCCGCTGGGGATGAACGTGGCGCGGCGGCTGAAGGAGGCGATTCGCGCGGCGACCGGGCTCACGGCGTCGGCGGGCGTGGCGCCGAACAAGTTCCTGGCGAAGATCGCCTCGGGCTGGAAGAAGCCGGACGGCCTGACGGTGATCGCGCCCGAACGCGTCGAATCGTTCCTGCACGGGCTGCCCGTCGATGCGCTCTGGGGCGTCGGCCCGGTGACGGCGAAGAAGCTGCGCGCGCAGGGGATCGAGAAGCTGATCGACGTGCGCGCGGCCGATCCGGCGCTGCTGCACGACACGGTCGGCTCGCTGGCCGAGTGGCTGCAGCAGCTGGCGCGCGGCGAAGACGACCGCGCGGTGGTCGCCGAGCACGAACCGAAGTCGTCGGGCAGTGAGAACACCTTCGCGCACGATCTCAGCGACATCGCCGACATCCGCGACGAGATCGGCGCGATGGCGCGCGACGCCGCGTCGTGGCTGAGCAAGCAGGCGCTCTACGCGCGGACGGTGACGATCAAGGTGCGGTATCACGACTTCACGACCATCACGCGGAGCCACACGGAGCAGGCGACACGCGACGAAGAGAGCATCGTCCGCCGCGCGATCGCGCTCCTCGCCAAAACGGATGCCGGGGCGCGGCCTGTGCGATTGCTCGGCGTGAGCGTGCACAACCTGTCGGAAACGCCGTTCATGCCGCCGGACAACCCGCAGCCTCGACTCCCCTTCGAGGCGCCGACCCTGTAACCTATACACCTCATGCTGAAAGGGTCGCGCGAAGGAATCCTGCACAAGCTGCAGCCAATCAGCATTCACGGCCAGCTGTCGTACGACGTGCACTACGAGTTCGCGGACGACCCGGAAGGGCAGATGCGCGTTGCGCGGGTGGGGCCCGAAGCGCTTGGACAGGGCCTGCAGCAAGGCGAGCGGATTCGGCTCGACTTCCTCGTCGGCGTGGTCACGGGCGTGCACAAAGTCTAGGCGGCGCGAGGTCTGCGCTGTCGCGCTGTGACGGCCGGAGCTACAATCGCGCCCTGTCTCTCTGGAGGACCGTATGACACAAGACCGTCGCGTGAAATCCGCCGCTGCCGTCGTCGCCCTCCTCGTGATGGCTGCCGTCAGCCTCGCAGGCCAGAATGGCGGCGCTGCAAATCCATTCAGGGAGGATGCGAACTGGGCGAAGCTGCCCGCCGGCGCGAAATGGGCAGGCGTGATCTCGGTCGACCCCGCGTCGAACGGCGACATCTGGGTCTTTCATCGATCCGATCCGCCGATTCTCCGCTTCGATCCGTCCGGGAAGGTCGTCAAGAGCTTCGGGCAGGGACTGATCGTGCAGGCGCACGGCATGACGATCGATCGCGACGGGAACGTGTGGGTCACCGACGCGCAGATCAAGGACGGCAAGGGCAACCAGGTGCTGAAGTTCAGCCCGGACGGCAAGCTCCTGATGGCGCTCGGCAAGGCGGGAGTGGCGGGCGCCGGCACCGACGTCTTCAGCGGGCCCTGTGACGTCGCCATCGCGCAGAACGGCGACATCTTCGTCGCCGACGGCCACATCGCGGACGTCCCCGTCAACCGCATCATGAAGTTCTCGAAGGACGGGAAGTTCATCAAGGCGTGGGGCAAGCGGGGGTCGGGGCCCGGCGAGTTCGACACGCCGCACAGCATCGCGATCGACTCGCGCGGCCGCATCTTCGTCGCCGACCGCAGCAACAGCCGGGTGCAGATCTTCGATCAGGACGGAAAGTTCCTCGAGCAGTGGAAGCAGTTCGGAAGGCCGAGCGGGATCTACATCGACCGCAACGACAACATGGCGGTCGCCGACTCGCAGTCCAACGCCAAGCAGAACCCCGGCTACACGCGCGGCATCCGGGTCGGCAACGCGAAGGACGGCAAGGTTACCGCGCTGATCCCGTTCGTCGAGCCCGACCCCGAGAAGAACAACAACGCCGGCGTCGAAGGCGTCGCCATCGACGCGCGCGGGAATGTCTACGGCGCGGAAGTGAGCACGGAGGCGCTCAAGAAGTACGTGAAGGGGACAAGCACCTTCTGACGCTGCGAGGATGGGGCCGCGGTGCGTATCGCCCGCGGCCCGCGCGGCGAGGGAAACCCGCGCGGTTAGAAGTTGTCAGCCTGGCTCGCGGTGCCGGAGCTCGACATCAGAATCGTCGAGAGCCATCCCTCGGTGGGCGCCGAGTAGATGCACCACCAAAGCACCGCCCAGAATGCGATCAGCTTCCAGTTGATCTTCTGCATAGCGAAGTGCCGCGCGCGGGAGACTTTTCTCCGAGCCGAACGCACCGGCCGCATGTCGTGCCGCGAGAAACCCGCGATCGCGGCGGCAGGGTTCGATGTCATGCGCATTCTGGACCAACTGGCTGCATCGTGCTGCCCATCAAATCTGTAATTACAAAATTTGCGTGGACGCGCGCGTCGCACCGCGCCGTCGCCAATCGTCACCGCCGTTGACGGGCTGACCATCTCCTGGCCGCGCGTCGATCGCCGGTCGACGAGAAGCGGCGGTTCGACAAGGCGACGTTCGATCGGTGCTCGCGCGAGAACGCTCGGCGCGCCTCTCAGCCGTCGACGGCTCGTGCGCGGAACGACCCGCGTGAGCCAGGGAGGCGGCTGCACGCTTCCCGATCAGCGTTCGAAGAAACCATCATCGATTTCGTCGCGGCTGGCAGTAAGATGCCGCGTATCGCTGAGGTCGACGGGTGTTGCCCCCCGCGCTGGGTCCGATAACCGGTACAAGCCTCCCAATCCGGGTGAGATCCAGCTCTGCTGTTCAGGTTCCTCTCCCCCCTGCGCGCGAGCGTCGTTAGTCAGCGCAACGGTTCAGACGCCATGAAATTCAGTGTTCGAACGCCCGTTCGCCGGATCGCGCATCAGCACCAGTGGGTCCCGCTGGCCGTGCTGCTGCTCGGCTGCGCCGTGACGACGGCAGCCGTCGTCAACCTCGCGGCGCGCGAGGAGGCGGCCGCCGCCAGCACGTTCCGCGCGGACACCCTCGCGGTGCAGCGCCTCGTCCAGGCGCAATTCGACGCCATGGTGGGGGTGACGCACGCCGCGGCGGCGCTGCTCGCCGCCAGCCCCGAGATCAACTTCACCGAGTTCCGCGCGTTCGTCTCGGAGCTGCACCTGGCGACGCGCTACCCGGGGCTGAACGGAATCGGCTTTGCGGCCCGCGTCGGGCGCCGCGGCCTGCAGGACTTCGTTCGCACTGCGTCGCTCGACGGCGTGGATCTCGCCGTCCGGCCGGACGGCGCACGGCCTGTCTACTACCCCGTCGTCCTGATGGACCCGCGCGTCGAGGGCAACGAGTCGGTCATCGGGTTCGACCTGGCGTCCGATGCGGAGCAGCAGGCCGCCATGGACCGCGCCCGCGATTCGAACGCGGCTGCCGTCACCGGGCTGATCGATACGTCCGCGCTGTTCGGCGCCGCGCGGCGGGAATTGATCCTCTACCTGCCCGTATACCAGCGCGGTGCGCCGGTGGCAACGGTCGAGCAGCGGAGGCGGGCCCTGCTGGGATTCGTGTTCAGCCGCCTCAACCCCGAAACGATGTTCGGGGAAAGTATGGCCGCGGCGGCGTCACGTTCGCTGGCGATGGCGATCTACGACAGCACGACTTCCGCCGATGCGATGCTGGTGTCGTCGGGCGAGCCGCCCGCCACGCGGCGATCGACGGCGGGCGTCCTCATCGCCGGCCGCGAATGGCTCGTCGTCGCGAGCGCGCGCGAGGCGCGGTCCGCCGTGCTGCCGCCCGAGGCGCGGCGCATCCTCGCCGCCGGCGGGCTGCTCTCGCTGCTGCTTTTCGCGCTGATGCGGGCGCAGGTGGGCGCCTGGCACACGGCGGAAATGCACGCGGCCGAACTGCACGCCACGGATCGCGCCAAGGACGAATTCCTCGCGGTCCTGTCGCACGAGCTGCGGACGCCGCTCAACGCGATGCTCGGCTGGCTGCAGATGCTGCGCAACGGCAGCGTGCGCGAGGATCGGCGCACCTACGCGCTCGACATCATCGAGCGGAACGCGCGGTCGCAGGCCCAGCTCATCGACGACCTCCTCGAGATGTCGCGTATCATGATGGGCAAGATGCGGCTGGAGAAACGGCCGCTGTCCGTGGTGGCGGCCACCACCGCGGTGGTCGATTCGCTGCGTCCCGACGCGGACGCGAAGGGTGTGACGCTGCACGGCGTCGAAGCCGGCAAGGGCGAGGACCCGATGATCGTCGCGGACCCGGGACGGTTCGCGCAGATCATCACGAACCTCGTGTCGAACGGCGTCAAGTTCACGCCCGCCGGGGGCGCCGTCTGGGTGAACATCGAAGCCGACCCGCAGAACGTCCGCATCTTCGTGCACGACACGGGTGTCGGCATTTCGCCGGAGTTCCTGCCCTACGTCTTCGACCGGTTCCGCCAGGCCGATTCGTCGACCACGCGTTCCCACAGCGGCCTCGGGATGGGTCTCGCCATCGTGCGGGACCTGGTGCGGCTGCATCGAGGCCATATCGAGGCGTACAGCAACGGCCCCAAGCAGGGCTCGCTGTTCGTGGTCACCCTGCCGCGGATGGTGGCGGAGGGCGACGACTCGGACGGTCCCGAGCTCGTCGCCAGCCACGCCTGACGCGGTCCCGACCCGCACGGAACGACGAGCATTCGCCGTCTGCACGCCGGCCTGCGCTGCGCTCAACCAGCGATCGGCTGAAGCAGCTCCTGGCGGGCGAGGCTCACCCGCAGCGACGTCACGTCGTCGCCGCGCAGCTCGCGCAACGCGCAGGTGACGAGCGTGCGCACCATCCGTTTTCGCCACACCAGCTCGAAATCGGCGTTGTCCATCGGCTTGGCGATCTCGAACGCCGCGTCGGCCGCCGACGCGATGACGGCGTCGGTCAGGTCCACGTCGCGCAGGATCGCTTCGGCGCCGGCAGACGCAAGCGGGCGCGACGCGACCGCCCCCAGCACCACGCGCGCCTCGAGCACGCGAGCGCCGTCGATGCGCGCCGCCACGGCCGCCGACGCAACCGGGAAGTCGAACGAGCCGCGGCGGCGCAGCTTCCAGTAGGCGCTGCGCCAGCCGGTCTGGTCGGGCACGTGGATCCGCGTGAGGATCTCGTCGGGACGGCGCGTCAGGTAGTACATGCCGTCGTTGGCGAAGAGGTCGGCGACCGCGATGACCCGTTCGCCTGCGGCGCTGACCAGCCGCACGGTGGCTCCGAGCGCCTGCAGCATCGGCGCCGTGTCGGTGGACGACACGGCGAGGCAGCGGGGGCTCGACGTCGCGACCCAGCAGATCTCGCCCGCCTTCTTCATGCAGAAGCCGATCGCCTGCCGCCACTCGTAGGTCTGGTCGTAGTACGTGCACCGCGTGTCGAGACACAGGTTGCCGCCGATGGTGCCCATGTTCCGCAGGTGCGGCGTGGCCACCTGCGCGGCCGCCTGCCACAGCCCGGCGCACGTCTTCATGACCTGCGGGCTGCGCACGAGCTCCGTCAGCGTCACCCCCGCACCGATCGTGAGCCCGGCGCCGTTGCCAATGCGGCGGAGCGCGTCCACCTGGCGCAGGCTGACGAGCGTCCGCGGCACCTGTTGACGCCGCTTCATGTTCGGCAGCAGGTCGGTCCCGCCGGCGAGCAGCATCGTGTCGAGTGGCGCGTCGGCCAGCGCCGCCGCGGCTTCCTCGATCGTCCGCGGCGCGACGAAACGGAATCGCGGCAGCCGCATCATGCGCGCACGCCCGCGGTGGCTTCGACGCCGGCTTCGGCTTTCCGTTTCTTCCGCGACGGCTCGTTGCTGGCGCGGCCGTCGCCGCCTTCCCACGGCGGGGCCACGAGCAGCGGTTCCGGCCACCGGATCGGCGGGAATGCCGCGGGCCCGTACCGGGCGTCGCGTCCGGCGGCTTTCGCCTGCAGCGCCTTCACGATCTTCTGCGGCGTGATCGGGACCTCGTCGATGCGCACGCCGACGGCGTCGTAGACGGCATTGGCCACCGCCGGCATGATCGGCAGCAGCGGTCCCTGCCCGACCTCCTTCGCGCCGAATGGTCCCGCCGCGTCCGGGTGCTCGATCAGGTCCGTGAAGATCTCCGGCATGTCGAGCGTCGTCGGGCTCTTGTATTCGAGGATCGACGGGAACTTGTGGACGAGCGCATGCGACAGGCGC
>Ga0134123_10002851_pt1 | contig 11254 bp, 7 predicted proteins | sample KB303_FD_96460 | JGI IMG/M metagenome (GOLD analysis project Ga0134123, IMG submission 96460) | Terrestrial soil microbial communities without Nitrogen fertilizer from Kellogg Biological Station, Michigan, USA - KB3-0-3 | ecosystem: Environmental > Terrestrial > Soil > Unclassified ...
CCGGCCAGGACCCGGTCGGCCGCCAGGTCCGGCTGAGCCCCAGCGTCCCCGGGGAGGAGCCGCGCGACCACCGGGTCGTCGGCGTCATCGGCGATGTCCGGCAGAGGCTCCTCTGGGAAGAGCCGCCGCCCATGGTCTATCTACCGTATGACCAGAGCACCCGCCGGCGGATGACCCTGTTGGTCCGCGGCGAGGGGGACCCGCGGCTCCTGCTGCGGCCGGTCCGCCGCGTCCTGGCGCGCCGGGACCTGGCGCTGATCGACCTGATGCCCTTCTCGGCCCACGCCCAGCGCTCGCTCTGGCCGCAGCGCATGAACGTCGAGATCGTGGCGATCTTCGGCGCCCTGGGTCTCGCGCTGGCGTCGCTGGGCATCGCCAGCGCGATGAGCGCGGCGGTGAGCCGGCGCACGCGCGAGATCGGCATCCGCATGGCGCTGGGAGCGACTCCCCGGGACGTGCTCTGGCGGGAGCTCCGCCACGCCCTGGCCTTGATCGCGCTCGGCGCCGGCCTCGGCCTGGCCGCCACCCTCGCCGCCGCGAAGCTCCTGGCGAGCTTCGTTCAGGGAGTGGAGACGATCCCCGAGCCGCTCGTCTTCGCCGCCGTCGCCCTGGTGCTGTTCGGAGTGGGAAGCTGCGCGAGCTGGCACCCCGCCCGCCGCGCGGCGCAGGTGGATCCGCTGGTGGTGTTGAAGGGTTGAAGGGGGGTGGGGCGCCAAGACCAAAAGGACTTAAAGGACTTAAGGGACGTAAAGGACAAAGGACAAAAAGGACCCAAGACCGAGGGGGTTTCCTCGTCCTTTGAGTCCTTTGGGTCCTTTATGTCCTTTCTTCCGCCCTCCTCAGGGGCAGGTCGCGAACGCGCCCGTGTCCAGGATCGGCGCGAAGTTCCGGCGTAGCGGGTTCGTGTAGGTCTTGGTCTGGCCGTTCGCGGTGTCGGTCACGGTGAGGGTGACCTCTACGTTGGTCATGCCGCTGGCGAAGACCCAGTACCGGTTGTTGGCGCCGCAGGCGTTGAGCACCTTGATCGTGATCTCGACGTTCTCCTGATTGAAGAACCAGAAGTAGCCGGTGTCGGGCGTGAGCTTCACGGCCTGCGCGCTGCTGGTCTGGCCTCCGGCGGTCGTCTTGAACGACGCGGTGACCTTGAAGCGGTCGGAATTCAGGCACAGGGTCGGGCCGCCGGTCACACAGAGGGGAGTGAATTCGAAGGCGCCGATGTCGCAGGTGCCCGCCTGGCGGTCCACTCCGCGCTGGTCGGTGACGGTGCAGTTGGCGGCGGCCCCCTGCGCCGGGCTGCCGGCGAGCAGGGCGTGCGTCGGGGTGGTCCCGCCGTTGTTGGCCAGCGGGCCGAGCTTGGGATCGCGCGGCGTGGCCGCCGTGCCCACCAGGTCGCCCTTGGGGGCGGTGAAGTCGATGCAGGCGCCGCCGACTCCGAGGATGTTGTGGCCTTCGGAGACCGGAGCGCCGCCGCAATCGCGGTCGACGGGCGCGGTGTTGCCGGCCAGGATGGTGTCACGCAGCGCGGGCCGGTCGGTGGTCTGGAACGGCGTGGTCTCGGCGTAGAGCCCGCCGGCCTGCCCCCCCGCCTGGTTGCCCGTGATCGTGGCGTTCACGATCTGGGCATCGCTGTTGTCGAACGCGTAGATGCCGCCGCCGACGCTTCCTGCGGAGTTGCCGGAGATCGTCGAGTCGGTCAGGGTCAGCGGACCGTCGAGGGCGATGCCGCCGCCCAGGGTGGCGGCGGTGTTGCCGCTGATGGCGCTCTTCACCACGGTCAGCGATGAGCTCGCGCCGCTGCTGAAGATCCCGCCGCCCGCGCCGCCGGCGGCATTGTTGCCGGTGACGTGGACGTGCGAGAGCGTGAGCTGGCCGGCGTTGCGGATGCCGGCGCCGTTGCCGGTCAACACCTGGGTCCTGCCGTTGCGGATCGTGACGCCGGCGATCTCGACCGTGGCCCCCGCCTGGACGTCGAAAACGCGCTCGGTCGAGCCTTCGATGAAGGTCTTCTCGGCCGACGCGCCGATGATCGCCAGGTCATCCAGGACGTCGAGGTCGCCGGAGGCGTTCTGGTCGTCCGAGGGACCGAAGGTGCCGAGATGATAGGTCCCGGGGCCGAGCACGATGGCGTCGAAACCGGGCGACTGGTTCGCCTCGGTGATCGCATCGCGCAGCGAACAGTCGAGGTTGCACGACCCGTCCGGGGAATCGTTCGTCGTGCTCGGGATGAACACCTCGGCGCTGGCGGGAACGGCGCCCATCGCCGCCAGCAGGGCGAGGGCAAGGACAAGGATCTTCAGGGAACGACTGCGAAACATGAGCTCTCCTTCTGCTTCACCGAAAAGGGGGTGAATCTGTCTTTTTGTACGCAAGTACACCGCGACGCGTCCAGAGGCCACCCCACCGGAGGATGCTAGACTGCCGCCCCGACATGAAGCGATTCCCGCAGACCCGCATCGCCGCACTCCTCCTCTCCCTGGCCTTGGCGCTCTCCGCGGGCGCCGCCTCCCAGGTTCACGCGCAGGTCAATCTGGCGCCCCAGCCGCTCGATCCACCGGCCACCGGCGGCGTCGCCGTGGTCGACCGGGCGCTCGCCAAGCTCACCACCCACAAACGCCTCCTGGTCATCGCGGCGCATCCGGATGACGAGGATACGTCGTTGCTCACCCTTGTCGCCCGCGACATGGGAGGCGAGTCGGCCTATCTCTCCCTCAGCCGGGGAGAGGGGGGCCAGAACCTGATCGGCCGCGAGCTCGGCGCCGGCCTCGGCCTGCTGCGCACCCGCGAGCTCCTCGCCGCCCGCCAGATCGACGGCGGCCGCCAGTTTTTCTCCCGCGCCTACGACTTCGGCTACACCCGCTCGCTCGACGAGACCCTCCGCCTCTGGCCGAAGGAGGTCCTCCTCGAAGACGCCGTGCGGGTGATCCGCCGTTTCAGGCCCCAGGTGGTGGTCTCGATCTTTCCCGGCGTGCCCCATCCCAACCATGGCCAGCACCAGGCCGCGGGAGTGACCGCCCACGCGGCCTTCCCCGCCGCGGGCGATCCGGCCGCCCTGCCGCAGCTCGCCGAAGAGGGGCTGGTGCCCTGGACCCCGCAGGTCCTCTACCGCTCGGCGTTCTTCGACCGCAACGCGCCGGCGATCCAGCTGCCCCTGGGCGTCGTCGATCCGCTCGCCGGCAAGTCGATCTACCAGCTCGCCGCGGCGAGCCGCAGCCAGCACCGCTCGCAGGACATGGGCCGGCTCCAGGAGCTCGGTCCGCAAGAGACTCGCGTCTCCTGGGTCGCCGGCGGTGCCGGCGCCGAGGCCAAGGAGCTGTTCGCCGGAGTCGACACGCGGCTCCTCGCGATCGCCGCCACGATCCCCGATCCCGCGCGACGGCGGCACGTCGAAGAGCACCTGGACGCAGCCGAGGCCGCGGCGGAGAAGACCCGCCGGTCGCTCCAGCCCGAGCGGCTCGCCGACGCGGTCCCCGGTTTCCTCGAAGTCCTCAAGAACCTGCGCGCCGCGCATTTCTTTCTGCTCGATGCGGGAGACCGGCCCGAGGAGCGGCCGGCCGCGGAGCTGATCGCCGAGAAGATCGAGGTCGCCGAGACCGGTCTCGCCGCCGCGGCGGGAGTCGCCCTGGAGACGTTCACGGAGCGCGAGACTCTGACCGCCGGCGAGCCCATTCCCGTGCGCTCCATCCTCTGGAACAGCGGACCGCTGCCGCTGGCCGGCGCCCGCGTGGAGCTCGTGGGAGAAGCAGGCGGCGCGCCCGTGACGGGCGAGGCCAAGGAGCTGGCAGCCGGCACTCTCGGCACCTGGGACCTCCAGCCCACCGTCCCGGCCGCGGCGCCGCCGACGGTGCCCTACTTCCTCCGCCGTCCCCTGGTGGGGAGCCTCTACGACTGGACCGGGGTCCCATCCGCCGCGCGGGGCGAGCCTTTCGAGGCGCCTCCCCTGGTCGCCCGCTTCTCATTCTCCGTGGACGGTGTGCCGGTGACTCTGGAGCGCGAGGTGGTCCACGTCCACCGCGACCAGGCTCTGGGCGAGATCCGCCGGCCGCTCCGCGTGGTGCCGCGGATCGAGGTGGCCGCCGCCGAGGAGCTGCTCGTCTGGCCGACTGCCCAGCGGCAGCCGCGGCGCCTGCAGGTGACTCTCGATTCCCATGCCGCCGCGCCGGTGCACGGCAACCTTGAGGCCCGGATCGAAGGGGACTCCTGGCCGGAGATCCGGCCGCTCCCGTTCGCCCTGGAGCCCGGGGAGGAGAAGGCCCTGGAGCTGGAGATCCGGCCGCCGGCCTCGTTCTCCCCCGGCCGCTACACCGTCCACCTGGCGGCGGTCCTGGAGGACGGCGAGCGCTTCGCCCTCGCGGTGCCGCTCGTCGACTATCCGCACATCCGGGCGACGCCGCGGCCGGTGCCCGCGGAGGTGGCGATCAGCGCGGCGGACGTCCAGCTGCCCAAGCTCACCCGGGTCGGCTACGTGCGCGGCGCCTCGGACCGCGTCCCCGAGCTCCTGCGCCAGATCGGCGTCCCCCTGGAGCTCCTGGATGCGCGGGCCCTGCTGGAGGGAGACCTCCGCCGCTACGACGCGGTGATCGTCGGCAGCCGCGCCTACGAAACCGATCCGGCGCTGGCGCGCGCCAACCACCGGCTGCTGGAGTACGCGAAGGACGGCGGCCTGGTGATCGTCCAGTACCAGCAATACCCGTTCATCGAAGGAAAGTTCGCGCCGTTCCCGCTGGAGATCGCCCGCCCGCACGACCGGGTCACGGACGAGACCGCCGCGGTGACGATCCTCGATCCGCAGAGCCCGGTGTTCCACAAACCCAACGAGATCCGGCCGGACGACTGGAACGGCTGGGTCCAGGAGAGGGGCCTCTATTTCGCGCACACCTGGGACTCCGCCTACGTGCCGCTCCTCTCGATGCGGGACCCGGACGGCGAGCCGGAGCAGAAGGGAGGCCTGCTGGTGGCGCCGGTGGGCAAGGGCCACTACGTCTACACCGGCCTGGCGTTCTTCCGCCAGCTCCCGGCCGGAGTGCCCGGAGCCTACCGGCTGTTCGCGAATCTGCTGGCGATCGGGAAGTGAACCTTCAGGGCCGGGGAGGGATCTTTGCAGCCACATCGGCGTGGACGGCCCTCGCCGCCGTCCTCGCCGTCCGGGTGGCCGGGAGGGCGGCGGATGACTTCTTCATCACCTATCGCTACGCCTGGAACCTCGTCCACGGCCACGGCTTCGTCTTCAATCCGGGAGAGCGGGTGTTCGGCCTGACCGATCCCGGGCTCGGCCTCCTTCTCGCCGGCTTCAACGCGATCACCCGCGTGCCGATCCCCATCCTCGGGACGGTGACCACCGCCGTCTCTCTGGTCGGGATCGCGCTCGTCCTCCTACTCGACCTGGGCGAGCGGGGGCGCCGGATCGAAGCGCTGGCCGGCGGCACGCTCCTCGTCGGCTCCTCCTGGATGTGGGTGAGCCAGGGGGCCGGCGTCTTCCCCTCTCTGCTCCTTCTCCTCCTCGCGGCCCGGCTCGCCGGCCGGCGAGCCGCCCTCGCCGGGCTGCTGGCCGGCGCGGCGGTCTGGATGCGTCCGGACGCGCTGGCCGGAGCCGGCCTCCTCGGGTTGCTCCTCTGGAGCGAGCGGCGGCTCGTCCCCTGGCGCTATGCCGTGGTCTCTCTGGCCGTGATCGGCCTCGGCGCCGGGGCCGCCTGGCTGTGGTTCGGCACCGCCGTTCCCAACACCGTGGGGGCAAAGATCGCCATGGCCTCGGCGGCGGCCGCAGTTCAGGACATGGACCCTCTGCGCTTCTGGGTGATCGCGTCCTCTTTCCTCCCCCGGCATTGGGGACCCTGGTGGGCCGCGGTCGTAGCATTGGGGATTACCGGGCAGGTGCCGCTCTTTCTGGGGAGCGGCCGGGCCGGGCGCCTCCTCGTGCTGTTCGGAGCGGCCCTGGCCGTCATCTATCCGCTGATCGGCGCGCCGTTCTTCATCTGGTATACGGCCGTGACCTTGGCGGCTCTCCTCTACGGCCTTCCCGCCCTCGGGCTCTGGTGGATGCGAGCGTCGGCGCAGCCGGCCACCCGGCCCTGGCGCCTCGCCGGTGGCGCGGTGGCCCTGGCCGTCTTCCTGCCGGTCTTCGTCTCCCTGATTCCCAGGAGCTGTCGGTGGTTCCGCAGCTACAACTGGCAGCGGAACCTGGAGGTCTACCAGCAGGCCGCCCTCTGGATCCGCGAGCGCTCGGCGCCGGACGAAGCCATCGCCTACGTGGAGATCGGAGTCCTCGCCTACGCGAGCGAGCGACCGGTGGTCGACCTGCTCGGCCTGGTGACCCCGGAGGCCGTCCCGTTCGTCCTGGCGAATGACCTGCCCGGCGCGTTCCTGGCTCGGCCGGCTCCCTGGGTGCTCCATCACACGCGTGGACGGATGGAGTCGCTCATCCAGCGGCGCTGGTTCCGCAGGAACTTTCGCGAGGTCGTCCGTTTCGAGAAGCCGGGAGGCGGCCGGCTGACCGTCTACCACATCCGCCGCGACGCCAGGCTGCCGCCGCCCCGGCCGCCGCGGGAGCCCGCACCGCCTCGCACTCCCGGACGTCGTCGGGGGAATGTCCCGAAAGCTGGCGACGGAACCCCGTCTTCGCTATAATTTCATCGATGAGAGCCCTTTTGGAGATCGACGAGACAGTACTTGCCGCCGCCGAACGAGAGGCAACCCGGCGCGGGAAGAGCTTGTCTGCTCTCGTCGAGCTGGCCCTCTCGGCCTTCGTGGCACCTCCGGAGCGGGGGACCGGCGTCTCCCGCGAGCGGATCGATCTGCCGACGTTCCGAGGGGAGGGTCTCCAGCCGGGAGTCAACCTGGACGACTCAGCAGCTCTTTTAGAGAGGATGGAGTCGCCGGATGCTCCTGCTTGACGTCAACGTCCTCGTCTATGCCTATCGGGAAGATGCCCTCAACCATTCTGCGTACCGCCGCTGGCTGATGGACCTGGTCAGCTCTGGCGAGCCCTTCGGTGTCGCCAACATCGTGTTGAGCGGATTCCTTCGCATCGTTACACATCCCAAGATCTTCAAGCCCCCCAGCCCAATCGGAAACGCCTTGGAATTCGCTGCTGCGTTACGTGGTCAGCCGAACTGCGCCATGATTGTGCCCGGGCCGAAGCACTGGCAGATCTTCATGGATCTCTGTCAAGTGACCGAAGCTTGCGGAAACCTCATCCCCGATGCCTACCTCGCCGCATTGGCCATCGAGGCGGATCTGGAGTGGATCACGACGGACGGTGATTTTTCGCGCTTCCCGGGTCTCCGCTTGCGCCATCCTCTCGCCGGCCTGTAGGCTGGCTGAGAATTGCCAGGCTATTCTCTTTGTCGGTACAGGGAATTATTGGAAAAACTAATGGGGGTGAAAAATGGGAATAGGTGCTGCGATTACGAAGCTCGACAGAAACTTTGGATGGTCGTTTCTCGGGTTCGTTTTAGCTGTAATCTTTGGGGCCTTGGCTGTTTACTCGGAGTTCTGGAAAAAAACCGCACCCATACTTGAGTTCGAACTACTGAGCAATACTCCAGTTCTGGATGTTCGCGAGAAACTGCCAGATCTAGAAGTTCTTTACCAAGGCGAAGATATCGCTAAAGCTGGCAGAACCCTCTCTGTAATGCTTTGCCGCGTTGTAAATCACGGTTCGGCCAATTTGCTAAGCGCTCACTATGACAATAAAGCCCCTATCGGCATTGCCGTCAACGGAGGTACGCTGATTCGCGCTGAGCTATCTGCGACGAGTAACCCCTACTTAGCGACTGCGGCGGCGGTAAGAGCTCACGGCTCCACAGTGGCATTTGAGCCGGTGATACTTGAACCAGGCGAGTGGTTTCTCGTCAAGCTACTGGTGCTGCACAAAGCCGGTTCGCCGCCATCGCTCACTGCACACGGAAAGATAGCCGGCATGCACAGCATTCCGATTGTGTTATCAGTGCCGACTTCAGATAAGGAAAGCTTCTGGTATCGCGCTTTCTCGGGAAGTACTTGGACTCAACTCGTTCGGCTGGTTGCCTACTTTTTAGGGGCCATACTTTGTGTTGCCGCAGTGGTCATTCCGTTCACCGCAGCTGCTGAAAAAATCACCACTACGAGGCGAAAGAAGTTCGTCGCTCGATTCAGGGCCGTTACAAAGATTGCTCTGGATCCTGCCGACGAGTTTATTTTCTCTAGATATATAGATAAGGGGCCGCAGTACGTTCAGCGACTTGCTAATGCAGTTGCTGACTCCGATAGGCTACAGAAGCGAGTAGAGGACTACCTTGCAGCTAAAGATGGCCCTCAGCTGGACCTGCTGGACCTTGAACAACTATATATGAATGACCGCCTTTCCGAAGAGTCGCCGGTCCGAATGCATCGGATGCGCTTACGGCGAGACTACTACGAAACAGGAGAGATGATAAGGAATATGTTTATCAAGAAAGTGAATGGCCGGTGGGCCGCCGTACCGGACCGCTTGAAGGTTGCGGCAGCATTTATTGACTACATTGAGCTGCTCGATGCAACAAACGTATAACCGTGACCTGCTCCCCGCCCCCTGAACCACCAAAAGACAGCCGCCCAGTCGGACGCCTCCGACCCGATATTGTCCGCCAGCCGGCCCTCCAGTCCCCGTCCCCTCCTCTCGACTCCCGGCCCCTGCATCCCCCCTCCCCGTGAGGCCCCTGTGCGGCCCCAAGACGTGCGACCGTGCCAAGGCCCATCACATGTCGCCTCTAAGTAGCTGTGCTGGAGTGAGTTGCATGGCCACCCAGGACCGGAATTGCCCCACCGACACCGTGATTTTCAGACATGCCGGCAGCCCCGATCCTGACCGAAAACCCCGGGGGCGAGCGAACCCGCCCCCGGGGGAAGAGAGCTACTTCGAGATCGGCGGGATCAACCCTGCTTCTTCGCCTTCGCGGCTTCGGCCGCCGCCTCCAGGGCCGCGAGCTGCTCCTTCGTATCGGCGATCCTCTCCTCGAGCTTCCGGCGGGGTGGAGCCGCTTCGGCAGGCGCGGCTTGGCGCCGACCTCCAACAGCAGGGGGCTTTCGACGCCGAAGACGCTCTGCGCTCCGGCGATCAGCCGGTTGCGGAAGCTGCGCCCGCGCCGCAAGATGTCCTTGCTGCGCAGGGTCGTCTCGCGCAGCTTGCTGCGGTAGACATCCTGGGCGCTCTGGAGCTCCTCGCCCTCGAGGACCAGCGCCTCGAAGTCCTGCACGGTCTCAACCAACTGCGGCATCTCCGGCAGCCGCGCCTTCACGTTCGCGATCTGCGCCTTCCAGGTGCCGATGTTTTTGGACAACGTATCCGTCGACATGGTCTTTCTCCTATTTTGAGTTTTCTGTCCAGGGTTCGTTTCACCAGTGCGTCCCACCCCCTGCGGCGGGCCCCGGGATGCTGCGTCTCTCTCCATCGCGTCCTCCTTGACGAAGCCGGGTAGGTCGACAGGCCGTTCCCACCAGCCTGCCGGCGTTCTCGAACGCCTCGTCCGTTGTGCTCGTGCCGATGAGCTGGCCGATGCAGGAGGGAGGATAGACCAACGCGGGCATCATGTCAACGGAAAATCACAATCCGGTCTGTGAAGTGTCTTAATGGAATGAAAGATGGCCGAAAAGGTCTTTTGGTTCGCCGAGCGACCCTTTTGCCGGCTGGGAGGGCTTACGCGGGCTAGTTTGCGGTGAAGCGGGGGTCGTTTGCGGAAACCCACGGCCGGTTCACCGTGAATCGGGCCGCGATCATGGAGACCCGAGGCTGGTTCTCGGTGATCTGCCACGCGGTCACGGACACCCGAGGCCGGTTCTCGGTGATCTGCCACGCGGTCACGGATACCCGGGGGCGGTTGACGGCGACCGGCCGCGAGATCGCGATGAACGCACGTCGGTGTAAGATCCCCCGAGCCATGAGACGAATCCTCCTCTCCCTGTGCGCTCTCGCGGGTGTGGCGGTCGCCGGCTGCGGCGACGGCCGCAGGCCGCTCGTCCTCTATTCGCCGCATGGCGGCGACCTCCTCCAGCTGATGGAGAAGGAGTTCGAGCAGCGCAACCCCGACGTCGACGTCCGCTGGCTCGACATGGGCTCGCAGGACGTCTATGACCGCGTCCGCTCCGAGGCCGCCAACCCGCAGGCCGACGTCTGGTACGGCGGGCCGCAGACCATCTTCGCGCGCGGCGCCCGGGAGGGCTTTCTCGCTCCCTACCGGCCGCAATGGGCCGGCGCCGTCCCGCCCGCGAGCCGCAACCAGGACGACCTCTATTTCGGCTCCTACCGGACGGCTCCTGTGCTCGTCTACAACTCGGCAGCGGTGAAGCCGGGGGAGGCGCCCCGCGACTGGGACGACCTCCTCGATCCCAGGTGGACGGGGAAGATCCTGATCCGCGATCCGCTGGCGAGCGGCACCATGCGCACGGTCTTCGGGATGATCCTCGCCCGCTCCGTGGCCGAGACCGGCAGCGCCGACCGCGGCTTCGCATGGCTCCGACGTCTCGACGTCCAGACCAAGGAGTACATCCAGCAGCCGGCCCTGATGATCGAGAAGCTCAACCGCCAGGAGGGGCTCATCACCATCTGGGAGCTCACCGACCTGCTCTGGCAGCGCCATCGTGGCTCTCCTCTGGACTTCCATTTCCCGAGGAGCGGCACACCGGTCATCGACGACTCGATCGGCCTGGTCAAGAACGCGCCTCATCCGGACGACGCGAAGAAGTTCATCGACTTCGTGGGCAGCCCGGAGGGGCAGGAGATCGCCGCCCGCCAGGCCTTCCGTCTGCCCGCCCGCACCGACATGCCGGCGGAGAAGCTTCCGGACTGGGCGCGTGAGGTCCTCCGCCGCATGAGGCCGGCGGACGTGAACTGGAATCTCATCGAGCAGCACGGCCAGGAGTGGATGACCCTTTGGGACCGCAACATCCGCGGCAAGGGCATCGCCGGGAGCTGACCGTGCCCCCGTTCCTCGTCCTCGACGGGCTCGACAAGCGTTTCGGCGGCAACCCGGTCCTCCGCGGGCTGAGCCTGGAGGTCGAGAAGGGGGAGGTGCTCGCCCTTCTCGGTCCCAGCGGCAGCGGCAAGACGACGGCGCTGCGCCTGATCGCCGGCTTCGAGACTCCGGACCGCGGCGCCATCCGGGTCGGCGGGGACGACGTCACCGCGCTCCCTCCCGAGCGGCGCCGCTTCGGCATGGTCTTCCAGCACTATGCCCTGTTTCCTCATCTCGACGTGGCCGAGAACGTGGCGTTCGGCCTCGACGGGCGGCTGAGCCGGGAGGAG
>Ga0134123_10002853_pt1 | contig 11248 bp, 9 predicted proteins | sample KB303_FD_96460 | JGI IMG/M metagenome (GOLD analysis project Ga0134123, IMG submission 96460) | Terrestrial soil microbial communities without Nitrogen fertilizer from Kellogg Biological Station, Michigan, USA - KB3-0-3 | ecosystem: Environmental > Terrestrial > Soil > Unclassified ...
GGCCGGAGATGCTCCAAGGTGCGCATATTGTGCAGTCTGTCGGCGAGCTTGATGAGGACGACCCGGATATCGTCCGCCATCGACAAGACCATCTTGCGAAAGTTCTCCGCCTGTTTTTCTTCATAGCTCCGAAACGTGATCTTGCCGATCTTCGTCACCCCATCGACCAGATGCACAACGTCCTTTCCGAACTCCCGTTCAAGCTCGTCAGGCGTCGCAACCGTGTCTTCCAGGGTATCGTGCAGCAGTGCTGCGACGATGGCAGTGACATCCGTTTTGAGCGAGGTCAGAACTCCGGCAACGGCGATGGGATGTTGAACGTAGGGTTCTCCGGACAGACGTAGTTGCCCGACATGGGCTTTCGCAGAAAACTCGTAGGCCTTGCGAACGAGGCCGAGGTCGGCATCAGCATAGTAACTCTTGATCCGATCCAGCAGCTGGTCGAGTTCTGTGACAGTTTCGTACGGCATAATTCACTCACTGACTTACTCACGCACACTCGGTCGAACATCGCGAATGCGAAGCTGAATCCGGTCACGTCCGTTCCAGTGATTGAGTTCCGGCGTGAAGGCCAAGTCGACGGGAGCACGTGACGGAATCCCCCGTTCCAGCAACGACTTCATGCCGAATCCAATGCTATCGAATGGCAACGATGCCCCTTGCCGCACCGTCATTTTCAGATGTTTCTCACCGACGGTACGCGAATCCATGACCTCGAGACCGGTTACCGCAAACGTAGGTTCTGGATTCCCCTCGCCGAACGGATGCAGCGAACCGATTTCCTGGATCAACTGAAAGTTCACTTCGTCCAGACGCACTTCGGCATCGACGTTCAACGTCGGGACCTTGGCACCATCGTGGGTCCACCCAGCCACTACATCGGAGAATCTACTACGAAATTCATCGATCCGAGACTCGCGCAGAGTCACGCCTGCGGCACTCGGATGCCCGCCGAACCCATCCAACATCTCCCGACAGGCGGCCAAGCCTTGGTAGACATCAAACCCACCGGTCGTCCGTGCCGAGCCTTTGGCCACACCCTGATCGTCGATAGCCATGACAATGGCCGGACGCTGAAACCGGTCGACCAAGCGCGCTGCAACGATGCCAACCACCCCGAGATGCCAGCGCCGAGAGGCCAAGACGAGTGCCGGAGGCAATGCTCCCTCCTTGAGGAAGGCCAGTGCCTCCGACATGATATCCACTTCGATACGCTGCCGCTCCCGATTCAGCTGCTCAAGCCTGTCTGCCAACTGCTGCGCCTCGGCCGGATTGTTGGTCGTCAACAACCGCACACCCAACATGGCATCATCCAATCGCCCTGCGGCATTGATGCGCGGCGCCAGCTTGTAGGCAATCGTTTCCGCCGTGCAATCCCGGGTCACCCCTGCGACCTGCTTCAACGCCTGAACGCCGCAGCGGGTGCCACGCGACAACTGGATCAGTCCTTCACGCACAAAGTTTCGATTCTCATCGTGCAAGGGCACGACATCGGCGACCGTCGCCAAGGCCACAAGATCGAGCAACGACTCCAGCGGCACCCCGGCGACTCCGTAGCGCAGCTGATACGCCTGCGCCACCTTATAGGCCAGCGCCGCGGAACAGAGACCGCGAAATGGATAGCGGGCGCCGGCTCGATGGGGGTTCAGCACGGCCACGGCCGGCGGCATGTCCTCGTCTGTCTGGTGATGGTCTGTCACCAGCACATCCATGCCGAGCTGCGCTGCCAAGGCGATTTCTTTATGCGAGGTGGTGCCGCAATCGGACGTCACCAACAGCGAAATGCCTTCATCATGCAGTCGCTGAACGGCCCCGATGTTGAGTCCGTAGCCTTCCCGTAGACGGTGCGGAACATAGGCCCGAACCTGTGCACCCAACCCTCCGAAAAATGACAGATACACACTGGTCGCAGTAATCCCGTCGACATCGTAATCGCCATAGAAGCAAATCGGCTCCTGAGTCGTCACGGCACGATACAATCGCTCGACCGCCTGCTCCATATCGGGAATCAAAAATGGGTCATGCGGTACCTGCAGCGACATCCATGTCGTCGCTTCATCCGGGGTGGTCACACCACGAGATAAGAACAGCGAAGCAGTGGCCTGAGAAATCGAGAGGGCCTGGGCCAATGAAGCCCGCTGAAAGAGATTGATATCACGGAAAACCCAGAGCTTGGACTTCATAAGAACCTCGTGAACGATCTCGCGTCTCGATTGAAGCTAACTATCTGACAATTAAAGGGATACTAGTCTCACAGCCCTGTATTGTCAAACCAGAAAACGTGACGTGGCACGTCAGGGACGGACGGAGGTTGGGCCGTAAACAACGGAGTGTGATGAGAAGGAAGGAAAGTGAGGGAATAGGCCCACCAGATGACTGGGGCTACTCCCCTCCTTTTTGCACGTAGTTTTTGACGAATTCTTCAGCGTTTGTTTCAAGCACGTCGTCGATTTCATCCACCAGCTTATCGATGTCTTCTTTTAACTTCTTGCCGGCCTCGACGACCTTCGGATTGGCCTTGACCTCTTCCTTCCCCTGAGGCTCTCGCCTGGGTTCCTGCTTACGGTCTTGTTTCTCCATCCGAGCACCTCCCGTTATTATGGGGAACTCTCGTGGATCAGCCAGCAGCATGATCCCGTACGATTACCTTACTCCAGGATTCTTTTAGCCGTCAAGCCAGTGCGGAAACCGTGACGCGTCCCTCGTTCATATTTCGCAGAGATCGCTGCGCAAAATCCCTCGCACACGTGTAAAACCTGTGTCGTCTCTCCTACTTAATGATCAGCGACACGATCAGCAACGCCACAATGTTAATGACCTTAATCATCGGATTGATCGCCGGACCAGCCGTATCCTTATAGGGATCGCCGACCGTGTCCCCCGTCACCGCCGCCTTATGGGTTTCCGTCCCCTTCAAGCCCTGCTCTTCAATGTACTTCTTAGCATTGTCCCAGGCCCCGCCGCCGCTTGTCATCGAGATGGCGACGAACAGACCGGTGACAATACTGCCGACGAGCATGCCGCCCAATGCCTGCGGCCCCAGGATGACGCCGACGAGAATCGGCGAGATAACCGGAATCAATCCCGGCACCATCATCTTCTTGATCGCCGCCTGCGTGACGATATCCACGCAAGTCCCATATTCAGGCTTACCGGTCCCTTCCATGATCCCTTTGATCGTCCGGAACTGCCTGCGCACCTCTTCCACAATGAGACCAGCTGCCTCTCCCACTGCTTTCATACAAAGGGCCCCAAAGATAAATGGCAGCATCCCACCTAAAAAGAGGCCGACCAGGACGGAGGGATTCGAGAGGTCGAACGTGCTCGCCCCGCTCCCTTTTGCCACCTCACGAGCATATTCGGCAAACAACACCACCGCAGCAAGACCAGCTGAACCAATCGCATAGCCCTTGGTCACCGCTTTCGTCGTGTTACCGACCGCATCCAATGGATCGGTGATGTCACGCACCTCTTTGCCGAGGTGGGCCATCTCCGCAATACCGCCTGCGTTGTCTGTGATCGGACCGAACGCATCAATTGCCACCACGATACCGGCCATCGACAACATCGACACCGCCGCCACGGCCACACCATATAAGCCGCCCGATGCCGCGCCGCCGCAGATCCAGTAGCTCGAAAGAATTGCCGCCCCGATCACCACCACCGGCCAAGCCGTCGCTTCCATCCCAACCGCAAGACCAGCGATGATGTTGGTGGCATGGCCCGTTTCACTGGCTTTGGCAATGGCCTTCACGGGCTTATAACTCTTTGAGGTGTAGTAGTCGGTGATAAAGACGAGGCCGAGGGTCACGGCCAAGCCGATTAACGCCGCGATAAAGTAGCTCACCCCGCTCACGCCGCCCACCCCATCCATGATGGTACTCGTCACAGGATAGAACGCAATTGCGGCAATACCGCCCGCCACAAACAAACCTTTATAGAGCGCCGTCATAATCTCGCCGCCCTCACTCACCTTCACGAAGAAAATACCGATAATCGTCGCGAAAATGGTGACGCCTCCGAGAGCGAGCGGATAGAGAATCGGAGCGCTGACTCCCTTGAACAGGGTAAAGGCCAAGACCATTGCCGCCACCGTCGTCACCGCATAGGTTTCGAAGAGGTCCGCAGCCATACCGGCACAGTCGCCGACATTGTCGCCCACGTTGTCCGCAATAACAGCCGGGTTGCGGGGATCGTCTTCCGGAATACCCGCTTCAACTTTTCCAACAAGGTCTGCGCCGACGTCCGCCGCTTTCGTGTAGATACCACCGCCCACACGGGCAAATACCGAGATTAAACTCCCGCCGAACCCAAGACTGAGCAACGCGTGGATCGCATGTTCCTGCCCCGCAAACTGCGATGCCAGCGCATAGAACGTGGTGATGGCCAGCAAGCCCAAACCGATCAACAGGAGCCCCGTCACCGCACCACCACGGAATGCCACGGTCAGCGCCGCGTTCATCCCCTTATGCGCAGCCTGGGCCGTCCGAACGTTCGCCCGCACCGCGATAACCATTCCCACATACCCAGCCAGCGACGAGGCACCGGCGCCGATCAAGAATCCGATCGCGGTCAGTAGGCCGAATTTATCGGAAAAGGCCCCCGCGCCCCACAAGATGACGAACAACACCGCGGCGACGACGCCGACGGTCTTGTACTGGCGGTTCAGATAGGCAGCCGCGCCTTCCTGAATGGCCTTCGCAATATCCTGCATCTTCGGGTTTCCGGCGTCGAGCTTGAATACCCACATGGCCAAATACAGGCCATAGGCGATGCCGGTCACCGCCGCTATCAATGCAAACGTAATAATCACCGAGTCACTCACTGTACTCTCCTCCCGTTATCAGAATGGTACAAATGGTCCAGCATTGTGCCCTTGTCCACCGGCCTGGCATGCCGGTCCGCAGGCAGACAGGTGGCCATGCTGGAGAGCCATTTTGACCATCATGCAAAAGTGCTCATCCCAGCTCTATGTGAAACTGCAACCCCGTGTTGTATGTCACACAACTCCCCGAGGCTTCAACCCATCCAAAGTACATGAGTCGGAAGGACGAAACGCGAGGTGGTGCAGATTCGATCCGTGCAGTAACTACTCGAAAAGTTGGGCCATTCTATACATATGGGAGAGGAGGATCAAGATAAAAGACAGAGCAATCTCGTTCTACCATCAGCACACTTTTCTTGTTAGACAAGCGGTTGAGGGGCAAGATTGGTTTTGTTATGCTCGTCACTGATCTGATCAGAATCTCAGCGTAAGCCACCCCATGACTCGACTTCCGATCATATCCCCCACGGGATGTTCTTTGTGCATGTCGTTTAAGGCGTTGAAGGCGGAGATGGCGACTTCGGCCTCACGCATATAGCCCGCCTCCGCTTTCTGCTGCCAGAACTTATAGGCCCCACGGAGATTGAGCAAGTTGTAGCTGCCAACGCGTGAGTCGGGAACCGTCACTCCCGCTGGGAAGAAAGGAGAGAATGCCGTGAATGATCCGGCGATCGGGTAAGTTGCTGCGCCGACATAATTGTAGGCCACTTCGCCACTTAAGCCGTTGTTCCATTCGCCGCGAACTCCGGCATTCACCTTGCTGCGAGGCGCACCGCGACGTGTTGTATCCATAAAGGACTGTCCAATTTGCTCATAAGCATAGTTGGCAAACCCGCTCAACCAATTGGTGGCGAGGAACTCTACCCCGGCTTCCCCTCCGTAGATATCCGCCTGCCCAGAGTCATTGACAGCCCCAGCAAAGCCAGGTGTTGTCCCTCTAAAATTAATCAGATCAGAAAGATGGTTGAAAAATAGATCTGCACGGACCCTCAGTCGGTGTTTTAAATACCAGCCTTGATAGCCCAGCTCATACGATATCATTTGCTCAGACGTGAGATTAGGAGATGGTGTCACGACCGTTGTGGTGTTTATCGGACCTGCAGTCAGTTGCGCTCGGGCATCTATGTTGTTCTGAGAGAGGCTCGGTGGTCGGTACGCCACTGACAGGGCTCCTCGCACCGTGTGCTCAGGGGCAATATGATATACGAGTGCGATACGTGGGCTGATGGTAGGATTGATGAACGTATCGAGATCGTACCGAGCCCCTGTTACCAGAGACAGGGGCTTGGCAAGCAGCCACTCGCCCTGAATATAAAAGCCGAGCCGATCTTCCCGACTGAACTGAGATATATAGTTATCGGAGAGGGTATTGTGGCGGTAGTTTGCTCCATACGTCAGTCGATGTCCCGGACCGATTTCAACCGAGTGTTGGGCCTCGATGTTATAGGTATCGGCTGTAGTCGAGTCGAGGCGATTTCCAGCTCGGTCTGTATTGAGGTAGAACGGGGCAAGGATGGGATTGGTCACTGGATCACTCAAATCGGTGAAGTGGTTCCAAAAACCTCTAATAAAAAAATTGGGACGTTCATAGACCACATGGGCATACCCCTGAGCGGGTCTTCCCTGCGCGGTTACGATGTCAAGTGTAGGTCCCTCAAAGCGATTACTGTCGACGAGGCCGCCTGAGATTTTGAGTTTGGATAGGCTGGAGAGATCATATTCAGTCTGTAGATTGAATTTATTCGATCGAAACGACAGTGCATTCCGGTCGTGCCACTGGCCCGCTTGGTCTGAACCGGCAGAGAGACGATAGCCGAATTTTCCGACTTTTCCTGCATGAACGGCTGCACTGGAAATGGTTCCGTACCCGCCGCCTCCAAATTGGAGCGTGGTGCCTTTCATGTCTTCTGGTGATTTGGTGATTATATTGATGATCCCGTCGAGTGCGTTAAATCCATACACGGACGAAGCGGGCCCTTTCAGCACCTCGATCCGCTTGATTTCCGGCAGCGTTACCGGAATCATCTTCCAGAACACGATCCCTTGTGCATCGATATAAATGGAGCGTCCATCCACGCACACCAACATTTTATTGGCGGCGAGTTGGTTATCGCCTCTTGCACTCACATTGAAATCCGCTCCGGTCGTCTGCATCACCTCCAAGCCTGGTACCCGCCGTAAGACAGTCGGCAGATCCGTTGCGCCCGAATGCCTAATATCCTCGTCCGTGATCACATAGAGGCTGTTCATAGCGGGAGGCGATGCTCACCGTCTCCTCTTCCTTGATCAGTTCGAGTTCTTGAACGACGCTCTCCTGGCGCCCAGCCTCGGGTTCTGCCGAGAATACCGAAGCACAGATCCACAGGGAGGGAATGTTTATCACGAGGACTGTCAAGAAGAAGCGCAACTGGCCAAACCGGATCATGCGAGTGCCATCAAGAGCAACACTTCTAATTAGGGTGTATTTGGCAGCAGGGCCAAAACGAGTTGGCGCACTTAACAGTAATATGTGCGCCAGAGTCAAGCTTTTAGGATGTTTGGAGGGAATTGGCTTATTCAGTGCATTTCCAAGCGTGTCTCGGTGCCACGTGATCGCCCGAATCATTTCTGATACGACGCGTATTGAATCTGATCCAGACCTGCCAGAGATTCTGGTCAGTTTCTGAGGGATATTATTATCCTTTCAATGAGTTGTGCTGCGCCGGTAAAGAAATGCCCAAACGGCATGGCCCCTGCACTGTCCTGTGGACAAGTGGTGCTATACACACGATTCAACGCACCTCTTAGGTGAGTCAGAATGAAACAGTTCTCGGGAGGAGGAACACCATGATGGCTATCGCATTGATTAATGGCATCCTGTATGCCGGAATCTCGATCGTCGTATTTGTCGGAGCCATGGTGATGGTCATGGGGATGGCAGCAGAGAAGTGATGTGTCGACCAGCCGGAAGTTTTTCTACCACGCTCAATGCTAGCATACACATGAAGTAGCTCTTAACGTTCGCAACTGCGTAAAGATGGTTCCTCCGCCTGAACTCGAACCTTCTCAAATATATTTGTTTTTGGACCTCTCTCAACTCATCATGCGTACCCTGATACTACGCTCGCTTGCACCGCGAGTTCCATAGAGGTTTTTGGACCGGGCCAATCTGATCCCCCCAAGCAATAGGTTTACGGCTGTAGCCGACTTTGTTATAGTGCGCGGCGGAGGGGCTGACTATGGGCGTGGCGCCAGATTATATTTTGGTGGAGGGACAGACCTTCAGCAAGGCGAGGTTGTCGCTCGACAACCACGTGTACAAGAACTGCGCGATCGACGACTGCGATATCTACTTCAGTGGGGGACAATACGAATTACTCGATACCCACATTACCAATTCTCGCCTCATCCTCAACCACCCGGCCAAGGGCATGTACAACGCCGTTGAGATCTTTAAGATGAAGTCTCCTGGCTCCAGCATCATTGCCGAGTAGTTCACGAAATCTATGACGTGCCACGTATACGGTGGCTTGCCTCAAGGCGGTCGAACAGCCATCGTATCAATGACGCGTGGGCAGTTACTTGACGACGGAAATATTCTCGGCGTACTTGATGATTTCGATCGGCTGGAAAACTGGATCTAGCGATCCTCTTGAGGACTCGGCTTCGACACGCTGGATGAATTGGGGAGGACCGGTGAGCGGCGCATAGTTGAGCGTCGCCTCGACATCGAACGTCTTGGTATCTTTCGGCGTGGTGAAGGTGAAGGTCTCGACTCGCGTTTCCTCCGGTTTCAAGACCGTATCTTCAAGAACTTTGACCGCCTCAAAATCGAAGCTCGTCTTCTGGCCCTTGGCATCCTGATAGACTCGCCCATAGATACGCTTGTCGGTAAAAACGGTTTTCAGATTCTTTCCCTTAATATCCAGATCCAACACCACGGATGCCCAGGCCGGATGGGTGGCCGGCAGACTGTGCGGTACAAGACTTTGGACCTTCACTGTGATGGTCGTTTTCTCACCCTCGATTTTTGTTTGGACGTCCAGCTTGGCCGCTTCTTGGCGAAGTTTGCCGATTCGACCGGGAAACGTATGGTTCGCGACTTTTCGCTTCTTCTCCCCGTTCGCAGACTCGCCGATTTGCTCCGGCATGTGACAGGTCTGGCATTCTTTACCGGACTTCACCGCCTTGCTCTGATCCCAGTTGCCCAACAAATCGTTGGTCTTGCCTAGGTAGGCAGCCGATGGGACTGACTGGTGGCAATTGAGGCAGAGATCTGATTTTTGAAACAGCCCCAGTTCCATCGACTGGTGGGCGAGGTTCGGAACGAAATCCTTGTAGGGACCATAGAGCGTCTTGCTCTCGAGTTCGTACTTGGGTTCCGGCGGTTGTTTCGCCCGATCGACGTGCTTGATCAAGTGGCATTGCGCGCAGGCCACCCCATCCAAAGACGGATCACCAGACTTGGCCTGATCGATAAAGACCTGGACATGATCAGAGAATTCGCGCACGTGCGGTGCATGACAGCGAAAGCAGAGGGCCTTGTCTTTTCCTGCGGAAGAAGCCAAGAAGGTGTCGAGCGAGGCACGGAACGCCGGAGAATGAATCGAGTGCGCGAGGGGAGAGGTTTCCCACTCTTCAAACACACGCTCATGGCAACGTTTACATTTACTGGAGCTCGGAAACGTCTTTTCAATGGCCGCCTGAGACTTGACCGCTTCTTGCGCGAATAGGCTGCCACCGAACCAAGGCGAGAGGAATAACACCACCACAACGACCATCGCACCAATAGATATCTGCATACGGATCGAATTTCGCATTACCATCTGCCCTTCTGCCTCGATTCCTTAGATGAGACCGATGATTAGTTGCAGGATACTCAAAAAGACCTGACTTCTCACCCAGCCCTGCCGCGCCAAGACGCGCCCCTAACCCTTGGGAGCACCGTTTCATCGTGCGCGTTCTGCGAGCAAGAAGGGCACCTGGCCACTCCCCCCATTTTTCAGCATCCTGCTAGAGTGATTTGACCCGATAGGTCAAGAGACGCGGCTGCGTATACTCATCGAAAATCTTCTTCGCGCTCTCTCGCTCTTTGTCAGTGGCCAAGGTGGCGAGATATTTCTCCTTGAGCGCCTGGTCTGGCGTCGGAATCAACGCGTAATTCAAGACCGCTTCAACCGATGCGGCGGTCGAGCCGGGCTGAATCGCAAGGGAGAAGGGAACCTTTCGCGTATGGCCGCCTTTGATGAAGGGATCGGGAATCGGGCCACGGAGAATCTTGTCGTAGGGCAAGCCAAACTGCTTGGTCTCTTCCTTCAACACCTTGCCCTGCGCATCCTTGGCGGTAAGGACCAGATAGAACTGCTTGAGTACCGGGTCACCGTCAGGGAAACTGTGCGGGAGACTGCCGATCTTCACCAGTGCCGTTCCCTCCACCGCGGACGGGGACTTGGTGGTCTCAATATCTACTCGGGGCATCCATTCGGCCTGTAGGTTTCGATTCTTGAGGATGGTGCCGGACACCACCACACCGCGGAACCAGTGCCGGCCGATTGCGCGTGTCATCGCACCGCGCTTCGACGTGGAACTGCCGGTCGATGGCTCCATATGGCAATCTTGGCAGATCGTCCCCTGCAGGATTTCACCGGGCAGATCCTTCTGCATCACATCCTTGACCTTGTCGAAGTGGCATGACGCGCAATAGTTCGCACCACGGAACAGCGCGGACTGCGTGGCAGGATGGACGAGATTTTCTTCCGGGTCCGCATAAGGGCCGAAGATCATCTTGCACGGCTCGATCTTGAACGAGGGAGGAGAGTTCGGTGTCTGCTCGACCTGCTTGATCAGATGGCAGGAGGCGCACCCGATGCCTTCCACTTGTGGTTTACCGGAGAGCACCTGTGCCACAATCTTGTCGGCATGTTGAGGGAACACGGTGGTTGATGGCACATGGCAGGCGAGACAGCGCCCACGCTCGTCGGCCGTCGGATTGGTCTGGAGCCAGATACCCAATACCGTACGAAAGACCGGCGACTCCAGCGATGTCCCATGCAGCAGCGCGGCATCAACCCGGCCGAACGTTTTGAGGTCCGGCGTTTGCTCTCGCGCGCCTTTCCACTCCTCATAGTGCCGATCGTGGCATTGCTTGCAGTTTTCCGATCGAATGAAGATCTTTTCTATTTCCGCCATCCAGTCGCTCGAAGCCTCTGGCTTCTGCGCAATGGCTCGGCCTTCATCCAGACCGATGCCACCTACAACGAGCACGAGGTACAGGCCAACGATGATTCGTGGTATGGACCGTCTGCCTCGTGACATCATCAATCCCGTTTGCATCCGACGAAATGAAAGTTGACTCCCCGCCCGGCCGGGTCGCCTGGATCAGCAGGCTCGTAGGTACCGACGGTGAAGTTACAGGCTTTCATCCCACGCTTGATCGCCCGTCCA
>Ga0134123_10002854_pt1 | contig 11247 bp, 7 predicted proteins | sample KB303_FD_96460 | JGI IMG/M metagenome (GOLD analysis project Ga0134123, IMG submission 96460) | Terrestrial soil microbial communities without Nitrogen fertilizer from Kellogg Biological Station, Michigan, USA - KB3-0-3 | ecosystem: Environmental > Terrestrial > Soil > Unclassified ...
ACGAAGTCGCCGCGCGCGCCCTTGAACGCGAACGTCGGATCGCGCAGCGACGCGAGCTGAACCGAGCCGAAGCCGCGCGCGGCGGGCGCGCCGTCGTCGCACGCGGCCAGCGCCGCGCCGCACACGGCGAGACAGCACAGCGTCGCCCTTGTCGTTGCCGACGTCATTGCCGATCCTCCGGCGTGATCGTCGCGACCCACAGCCCGTCCTGCGCCGACGGGTTGCGCCCGCGCACCAGGTAAACGATGCGATGCGGCCGGCCGTCGTCCTGAAGAGCACGCGATCCGTACGGCAGATCGAGCGACACGTAGTACGACACCGCGGGCGAGATCGGACGCGTCTCGCCGCTGTCCCGGTTGATGAGCGCGAGCCGGCCGGTCGCGTCCTGGTCGCTGTAGTCGTGGCCTGTCACCACCCAGCGGCCCATGTCCAGCGTCGGGCCGAACGCCCGCTCGGTGATGTAGTGCGTCCGCACCGGATCGTCGTGCACGTCGACCCACACGAGATCGGTGTCCAGCACCAGCTCGAGCTGGCTGTCGCCCACGAAGTGCGGCTGGTCCACCGGGGCGTAGATAGCGCCCGCGATGTCCCCCGTGCCGATGGCGCGCGGCGCGCTCCCGTCGCGGCCGGCCGTCCACAGCGTCGCCTTCTCGTCGCGCGGCTCGTCCAGCCAGACCATCGCGGTGCCGTCCGGCGAGAAGTCGGCGAAACCCACGTTGTTCGCCGCGACAATCCGGCACACGTTCCCGTCGCTCGCGTTCGGGACCATCAGCAGCAGCGGGCTCGGGTCGCTCAGCTGCAGGCCGTTCGTCCGCTGGACGAGGAACAGCGTATTTTCGTTCGCGGGATCGCCGATCGCATACGGGTATTGATCGGCGGGCCACGCGCACGTCGCCAGACGGGCGCTGGCCTCGCGCCAGACCCGGAAGGTGCTGGTGGGCGGGTTTCCCTCGACGGTGCTCCACGCGGGCGTCAGCGGCCACGAATGGTCGAAGCGAAAGTTGTAGGGCTCGATCTGCAGGAAACTCATGTTGGAGTCCGGGCCGATCGGAAACAGGGCCAGCTCGCGCGCGGTCTCCGCCGCCTGCGGCCCGACGAACATCACGCGACTGCCGTCGTCCATCACGCGCATGTACGCGTAGTGCCCGATGCCCGACGAGAGGAAGAACGAAGGTTCGGCCAGGCCGGCCGACGCCAGCGCCGTCGACGGCGACGCGCCCGCCGCCCACGCCGCCGGGCCCAGCGCCGCGGGAATGATCTCCGTGGCCGTCGTCGGATCCTCGTCGGGGATCGCGAACACACCCAGGCCGTCCGTCGTGCCCGGGGCGGGCGCGGTCACCAGCGTCGTCGCGGGCACTTTCCAGAGCACCTGGTGCACCACCACCGCCAGCGGAACCTGATGCAGATCGGTGTACGGCCCGGTCCAGAACGTGACGGTGTCGTCCGATTCTTTTCGCCAGACCTCGAACGTCGGATCGGTGGCGGTGGGGCAAGACGACAGCGCGGTGTACACGCGGTCGATCACCGTCGTTTCGCCCGACATCGTATTGGTGATCACGAAGTTGCCGGTCAGACCGTTCTGGTCGGTCTCGTATTCACAGCGAAACGCGGGCGGGGGCGAGTGGCTGGTCAGGTCCGGCGGCATCGTGCCGAGGTCGTGAACCTCGCCCGTCTGGACGTCGATGGACCAGTAGGTGGTCGTCGAGGTGCCGTAGCCGGTCTCGTAGAAGACAAGATCGCCCTTCCTTCCGTAGAAGATGAACGTCGGATCGCGCAGGTTCAGGATCTGGTGCGAGCCGAACCCGCGCTGGACGGGCGTCCCGTCCTCGCACGCGGACAGCGCCGCAATTGCCAGCGCGACGACTGCGATCCGACCAGGCCATCGCCCACGCACGGGGCCGATCTTGCCATACGGCGCGGCGCGATGTCGCGTGGGGGACGCGCTTGTGGAAGACTTGCGTGCGGATGCGGCGGATTCGCGCGGCGATCGTGGCGGCAGCGGCGATTCTCGCCGGCGAGCGGGGTGCTGCCGCGGACGACGATTCATGCCCGCCCAAGGATCCGGCCGGGGATGGGTGCCGCGAGACGTGCACGCTGCCGCCCGATAGCGGCGAGAAGCCCTCGGAGTACTTTCTCGCGAAGCTGCGATCGATCAAGCCGACCAAGCACCACATCGACACCGTGTTCGGCGACGCATTGTTGCGGACCTTGCCGACGTTTTACGTCGCTCCCTTTTATCTGAGCGCCCAGGACGTGAGCAGCTGGAAGCAGAACGGTCGCTGGGCCGGGCCGTGCACCGACCTGGTGGCGGTGTTCTATTCCAAGGCCGTCGAGGACAAGGATCCCCGGAACGCCGTCGAGCTCTACGAGCTGCGCTACCCGACCGAAGCGAAAGCGCGCCGCGTGGCCACGTTGCTGAACACGTCGTGGGACTGGAACTACCATCCCAAGCTCGCGGTTCCCTCGGGCCGAAGCGTCATCGTTGCGGAGGGCCGCCACCGCGCCTGGAACGCCATGGACGCCGTTGCCGCGCACCTTGGTTGGCCGCGCAGCGCCCGCCGGCGGCCGACGGTCCTGCCGCTCTGCGATCGCGATTCAGGATCGACGCCGGTATTCTCCGGCGAGGGTCTCGTCCTTCACGTGGTCGGCTTCTCGCCGTCGGGCGGCATCGCGTGGCTCGAGGAGCGCGCGCAGCCGACGGGAGGCGCGGCCTGGCAGCTCCGCGTCGTCGACCTGATGAACGATCGGGGGGTGGCCGGCCGGACCTTCGACGTCAGGAAGTCGGGGGCCGCGGCGTTCTGTGTCCGGCACGCCGCCGACGCGGTGACGTTGCTGACCGAGCGAGGTATCTCCGTCGCGGCCTTCCCGGCGTTCGACAAGCCGACGCCGGACGTCGATCCCTCGGCCGTGCTGATCCGCGCGCGGTCCGATGCGGGCAGCGAGGTGGTGATGCAAGGCCGACAGGGGAGCAAGGTGCTGGGCAAGTTGCCGGCGGCGGCCGACGTCACGCGCGCGCTGGGGTTCTTGCGCAGCCCCTTCGAGGCGCGCGTCGCGGTGGTGGTCGCCAGCAAAGGCTCCGACGGCCGTCTGGTCGTGCGCGTCCTCGGCGGCCGGCTGGACAAGGGCTGGCGCGGCGATCCGCCGCGGCGCTGACCGACACGCGATCTGATTCAGTCGGGACCCTCAAAGGGTCCCGAACCCCCCGCGATGGTACGCGCCGAGCAAAGCTCGGCGGCTCCCCACGCGTCAATTCAGCGCTTGCGCGTTCGCGGCGCGGGCGAAACGTCGGCGACCGGCTGAAGCCTGTGCGTGTGGCAGGGCTCCGATTCGTCGGCGTGGCCGGGATGCAGGCGCCGCCAGCCGTCGCGCAGCGCGAGATCGGTCTCGACCGAGACGCGGAACTTCTCGTAGTGCGCCGCCGCGACGTCCGCTTCGGCGCGGCGTCCCAGCTCGCCGAGCGCGAGCGACCGCTGGTAGAACCCTTCCTCCGATTCGGGATCGATGGTCAGCAGTCCGTCGGCCGCGGTCAGCGCCCCGGCGGGGTCGCCGGTGAGGCCGCGGGCGCGCGCGACCAGCGCCAGCGCGATCCGATCGCCGGGCAGGCGGCGCGCCAGCCGTTCCGCGACCGGACGCGCCGCGGAGAACCGGTAGCCGTCGAGCAGCGCGCGCGTCTCCAGCGCCAGCGCCGCCGGGTGATCGGCGACGCGCTCGCGCGCCGCCGTGGCCCAGCGAACGACGTCGTCGGTCTGGCCCTGCCGGTAGGCCAGCCGCGCCAGGCCGATCAGCGGCTCGACGCGCGCCGGCCACTTCGCGCGCGCGGCCTCCAGCGGGTCGCGCGCCTCCTCCGCGTGGTCGGCGGTGGCGTCCGCCAGCGCGATCCCCCAGTCGACCAGCGTCGCGGCATCGTCGGTGCGGGGCGCGCCGGCCGCGATCTCGGCGGTCGCGACCTCGGCGACGGGCAGGTCCAGACAGCGCGCGCGGGCGGCGTCGGCCGGCAGATCGGCGCACGCGAACGCCGCGTAGGCGGCGGTGAACTTGCGGTAAAGCAGCCGCGCGCGCACGCGGGCCGTGCCGGCCGGCACCTCGTAGCGCACCACCTGCGGATCCGACGGCGTCAGCGCCGCGTCGAACGCCATGCCGCGCTGATGCTGTGGATCGCGCTTCGTCAGCGGCGCGCCGTGCGCGTCGACGGGTTGCGCGCGCACCAGGTGCGCCTCGCGGTCCAGCGCGCCGTCGCGCCCGCGCCCGCCCGACATCGCGATCACCTTGCCGGCGGCGTCGAACGCGGTCACCTCCAGCCACACCTCGTTCGAATCCATGGTGCCGCCCGGGAAGCGATGGCCGACGCCGCGCGCGCGCATCAGCGCGTCGACGCGCCGTGGGCCCGACCAGAGCAGCGCCAGCGACGCACGGCCGCGCAGGTTCTCCATCGTGCGCCGTTCCTGTTCCGCGTCGCCGCGCAGGTGGGGCAGCGCCGTGTTCGCGCCCAGGAACCGATGCGACCGCACCATCCCGTTCTTCGCGCCCGCGTCGCCCTGCACGGCGGGCTCCAGCGGCATGTGGCAGTCCTGGCAAAGCTAGGCGGCTTCTGGTCGGTACACGCTGCCCGCGCCGTTGCCCGAGACGGCGCTGATGTGCCAGGCGTCGTAGTCGTTCTGGCCGCGCAGCCAGCGCTCGCCGGCGGTGACGTCGGTGCCCAGGCCGACCTTGTGGCAGGCGGCGCAGAACAGCGCCTGCGACATCAGCGGCGGCCGCAAACGCGGCCCGTGCGCGCCCTTCGCCGTCGGCACCGGTCGCAGGTCGGCGTCGTAGCGGCCGTTGCCCTCGCGATCGACGTGCGCGATCGAATGGCAGACCAGGCAGGTGACGCCGGCCTGCGCGGCGCGCGTGCCGCGCTCGATCGTCGGGCGATCCATCGCGCCCGTCGCGACCAGGAACGGCTCGTGGCAGTTGCCGCAGAAGCGCGACGCGACCGCGCCCTTCTCGACGCGGAACGCGTCGGTGGCGACGCGGTAGTAGGGGTTGTTGAACGACGAGAAGCGGTGCGCGGACGACGCCCACTGCGCGGCGACGTCCTTGTGGCAGCCGATGCAGTCGCCGCTGCCGACGGGCGCGCCGGCGTAGAAGCCCTGGCGCTTCACCTCGGCGGCGACCTCGTCGTTGCTCGGACCTTCCTCGATCCCCAGCGCGACGCCGACGTCGCGACCGTGCGGTTCGAAACGGGGCAGCGCGCCCGGCGACGATCCGCGCGCGATGACGGCGACGCCTGCCGCGACCATCGCGGCGCTGACGCCCCAGACCCAGCGTGCGTCGGCGCGGATCCGCCGCCGGCCGCCGGTCATTGCGCCGCCGCCTTTCTGCGATGCGCCGGCTTGCCGGCGATGCCGAGCAGCGGCACCGGGGAGCGCACCTCGTCGCGCAGCACGACCTTCCCGCGCGGCGCCGTAGCCAGGCCCTTCGCGGCCGTCGCCGGCGAGCGCCCGGCTGGATCGCCGGGCGGACCGCCCCACGTGTCGTAGTGCGGCTCCTTGCAAGCGACCGCGCCGGTCCAGTAGTGGCGGATGATGTAGCGGCCCTGGAAGTTGTTCACGCCGCCGCCGGCGGCCTGGCTGACGGTTGCGCCTTCATCGCCGTTGGTGCCGTTCCAGTTCGCGCGCCCGCCCATCGCCGGTTTCGCCTCACGGAAGATCAGATCCTCCGACAGCGTCTCCTTGCTGTAGCGCGTGTGCAGGCGGGTCAGCACCCAGGAGGTGTACGGCGCCGCCGCCGCTCCCGCGCCTTCGAGGATGTCCAGGCCCAACGTCGACAGATCCTGCGGCGTCAGCGGCGGTGTCGGGCATGGATCGCACCCGTTCGTTTGCCAGGCGTATTCGGTGACGACGACCTTGCGCTCCATCTTCTCGACGGTGGCGTCGAACAGCTCGGCGAAGAACGCGGGGAAGTTTTTGCGCACGCCGTCCGCGACCTCGAGGTTCGTCGGGATGAAGGTGTTCGCGTAGTTCGCGACCTCGAAGCGCGCCGTCGGGTGAATGACGTAGACGATCAGATCCTGCTTGCCGCCGGTATTCAGCAGGCCCAGACGCACCGGGAGCCGCAGCTCGTTGGCGTCGAAGGCGAACCGCAGCGGCGACAGCTGCACGACGCCCTGCGCGTCACGCTTCACCTTCTTGATGTTGACCTTCGCGACAAAGAACTTCGACTTGTCGCGCACGTAGGGCGCCAGCGCGGTGGCCGCGCCCTGCGGGATGTTGTACTTCTCCTGGCGCAGCCAGGTCTCGAGGCCGGACGACTCGCGCGCCGACAGGATGACGATCTCGTATTCGCCGGCGACGAACCGGGCCTCGATCTTGACGCCGAGGTCAGCGCCCTTGTGCCGCCCGTACCCTCCGCCGCCGGAGCCAACGCCGATGAGGCCGAGACCGCCAACACCGTACGCCGTCGCCTGCGGCGCGCACGGATCCTGCTCCCAGTACTCGACCAGGCGCGGCGCCGACAGCGAGTCGACGCGATCGAAGACGTCGGAAGGCAGCGTCTTGACGTCTCCCTTCTTCAGGACGACCGGCACGGGCACGATCATCGCGAAGTTTTCCGGCGGTCCCTGATAGGTGTTCGACATCGTCATGACGGTGCGGTTGCCCTTGCGCATCAGCACGACCTGCGAGGCGTTGTTGGTCAGCTTCGCGTCGCTGCCCGCCACGAAGAATCCGCAGAACGCGTGCGCGCGACCGGGCGTCGCGCCGATCGCCGTGCCGGCGACCGCCGCGACGGCCACCCAGCGGGCCGTCGACACCATCACTTGGACGCCTTGTGCCGCCGGTGCGGCGGCTTGCCGGCGATGCCCAGCAGCGGCACGGGCGAACGCACCGACGACGTCAGCACGACCTTGCCGCGCGGCGCGGTCGCCAGGCCCTTCGCCGCGGTCGGCGCCGGACGTGCGTTCGGGTTGCCCGGCGGTCCGCCCCACTGGTCGTACTGCGGGCTCTGGCAGGCGACCGGTCCGTCCCAGTAGTGGCGGATGATGTAGCGGCCCTGGAAGTTGTTGATGCCGCCGTCGCCGGCCTGGCTGACGGTGGCGCCCTCATCGCCGTTGGTGCCGTTCCAGTTGGCGCGCCCGCCCATCGCCGGCTTCGCCTCGCGGAAGATCAGATCTTCGGACAGCGTCTCCTTGCTGTAGCGCGTGTGCAGGCGCGTGAGCACCCAGGACGCCCCGCCGCCGAAGAAGGGCCGGCCCATCGGGCGGCGGTTCTGCGGCGCGTTCGGCGGCCCGCCCGGCGGCACCGCCACGCCGACGCCCTCGAGCACGTCCAGGCCCAGCGTCGCGAGATCGGCGTCCGTCAGCGGCGGCGTCGGGCACGGGTCGCAGCCCGTCGTCTGCCACGCGTACTCGGTGACGACGACCTTGCGGTTCATCTTCTCGATCGTGGCGTCGAACAGCTCGGCGAAGAAGGCCGGGAAGTTGTTGCGCACGCCGTCCGCGACCTCGAGGTTGGTCGGGATGAACGTGTTCGCGTAGTTCGCGACCTCGAACCGCGACGTCGGGTGGATGACGTAGACGATCAGGTCCTGCTTGCCGCCCGCGTTCAAGAGGCCGAGGCGCACCGGCAGCCGCAATTCGTTCGAATCGAACGCGAAGCGCAGCGGCGACAGCTGCACGACGCCCTGCGCGTCGCGCTTGACCTTCGTGATGTCGACCTTCGCGACGAAGAACTTCGACTTGTCGCGGATGTAGGGCGCCAGCGCGCCGGCGGCCCCCTCGGGGATGGTGTACTTCTCGCGCCGCAGCCAGGTCTCCAGCCCCGACGAATCGGTCGCCGACAGGATGAGGATCTGGTACTCGCCCGAGACGAACTGGGCCTCGATCTTCACGCCCAGATCGGCGCGGCCTCCGGCCGCGGCCTCCGGCGCCGGCGCCGCCATGGAGCGCTTCGCGCCCTTCATCTTGTAGAGCTCTTGCGGGCGACACGGATCCTGCTCCCAGTACTCGACGAGGCGCGGCGCCGACAGCGAGTCGACGCGATCGAACACGTCGGCGGGCAGCGTCTTGACGTCTTCCTTGTGCAGCACGACGGGCACGGGCACGACCATGGCGAAGTTCTCCGGCGGTCCCTGGTACGTGTTGGACATCGTCATGACCGTCCGGTTCCCTTTGCGCATCAAAACGACCTGCGACGCGTTGTTGGTCAGCTTCGCGTTGCTGCCCGCCACGAAGAATCCGCAGAACGCCTGCGCGCGTCCCGGCGCCGCCGCGACGACCGCGCACGAAACCACCGCTGCCACCAGATACCGAACTGCCGACATGGTTCCTCCTCGCTGAGTGGTCACTTCGACATCTTCCGCCGCGTGGCGGCGTCTTGCCCGGCGATCCCGAGCACCGGCACCGCCGAACGAACCTCACTCTTCAGCACGACCTTTCCGCGGGGCGCCGTCGCCAGCCCCTTCGCCGCGGTCGGCGTGGGATCGCCGCCGCCGGGCGGACCGCCGAAGTTGTTGAACTTGGGATCCTTGCAGGCGACCGGCCCCGTCCAGTAGTGGCGGATGATGTAGCGCCCCTGGAAGTTGTTGATGCCGCCGTCGGACGTCTGACTCACGCTGGCGCCCGCATCGCCGTCGGCGCCGTTCCAGTCGGCGCGCCCGCCCATCGCCGGCTTCGCCTGGCGGAAGATCAGGTCCTCGGACAGCGTCTCCTTGCTGTAGCGCGCGTGCAGCCGCGTCAGCACCCACGACGGCGGCGTGCCGTAGAACGGCTTCGGCATCGCGGCGGCGCGCTCGCGCGCGGCGACCGACGGCTTGGTGCTGCCCGGTGGGGACGGCGGCGGTCCGGCGACGCCGATCCCTTCGATGACGTCCAGGCCCAGCGTCACCAGGTCGTCGAGCTCCAGCGGCGGCGTCGGGCAGGGATCGCACCCGGTCGTCTGCCAGGCGTACTCGGTGACGACCACCTTGCGGCCCATCTTCTCGACGACGGCGTCGAACAGCTCGGCGTAGAACGCGGGGAAGTTCTTGCGCACGCCGTCGGCGACCTCGAGGTTGGTCGGGATGAACGTGTTCGCGTAGTTGGCGACCTCGAAGCGCGAATCCGGGTGGATGACGTACACGATCAGGTCCTGCTTGCCGCCGGCGTTCAACAGGCCGAGCCGCACCGGCAGCCGCAGCTCGTTGGCGTCGAAGAAGAAACGCAGCGGCGACAGCTGCACGCCGCCCTGCGCGTTGCGAACGACCTTCTTGATGTTCACCTTCGCGACGAAGAACTTCGACTTGTCACGGATGTAAGGCGCCAGCGCGGCCGCCGCGCCCTGCGGAATGTTGTATTTCTCCTGGCGCAGCCAGGTCTCGAGGCCGCCGGAATCCTTCGCCGACAGGATCACGATCTCGTATTCGCCCGCGACGAACCTCGCCTCCACCTTGACGCCCAGGTCCTTGCGGGGACGCGCGTCGGAGGCGTCTTCTTCGATGGCCATCACCGAGCTCGGCGCATACATCACCGGCGGCGGCGGCGGCGCGCAGGGATCCTGCTCCCAGTATTCGACCAGGCGCGGCGCCGACAGCGAGTCGACGCGATCGAACACGTCGGCGGGCAGTGTCTTGACGTTCGCCTGCTGCAGCACGACCGGCACCGGCACGACCATCGCAAAGTCCTGGGGCGGCCCCTGGTAGTTGTTCGACATGGTCATGACCGTGCGGTTGCCCTTGCGCATCAGCACGACCTGCGACGCGTTGTTGGTCAGCTTCGCGTCGCTGCCGGCGACGAAGAACCCGCAGAACGCGCGCGCGGGCCGGGCCGGCACCGCCGCATACACCCCCGCCACCGCCAGCACCCCGACGACGAATCGATAAGACATGCCGCCTCCTTGGTCAGTCGCGCGGCAGCCTGGGACGTGCGGGCGGCCGGAAGGATCTTCCCGCCCGGAGGATATCCCGTTCGCTACGGCTTCGTCATCAGCGAGCCGTTCAGCCGGATGTCGCCCGACGACGCGCCCACCATGATGCTGACCATCCCCGCTTCCAGGGCGAACCGCTGGTTGGCGGTGTCCCAGTAGGTGAGCGCCTCGCCCGCCAGCGGGAACGTGATCGTCTGCGTCTCGCCCGCGGCCAGGTGCACGCGCTTGAACCCGCGCAGCTGCTTGGTCGGGCGCGCGATCGCGCTGTCGGGATAGCCGACGTACAGCTGCACGACCTCGTCGCCCTCGCGCGTGCCCGTGTTCTTCACGTCGAAGCTGACGGTGGTCGAATCGCAGAACTCCAGGCTGGCGGCGCCGACCTGCAGGTTCGAATACGCGAACGTCGTGTACGACAACCCGTGGCCGAAGGGGTACAGCGGCGTCCCCGTGAAGTACTGATAGGTCAGGCCCTTGCCGGCGCGGATGTCGTACTGGAAGACGTTGGCGGGCAGGTCGTCCTCGTGGGCGTACCACGTCATGGTGGTGCGGCCGGCCGGGTTGTAGTCGCCGAACACCACGTCGGCGATCGCCGTTCCGATGTCCTGCCCCGAGTTGCCGATGTGAACGATGGCGGGCGCGTTGTCACCGATCCAGTCGAGCGCCTGCGGGTAGCTGGAGACCATCACGACGATCGTGTTGGGGTTCGCCGCGAACACCTGCTGCGCGAGCGTGATCTGGGCGAGCTCGACGGTGATCTTCTGGCGGTCGATCGCCTCGCGCCCTTCGTTGGGCGAATCGCACTGCAGCCACCCGGCGTTGTCCGAGCAGTAGGGGTGGTTGCCCAGCGCCAGGATCACCAGGTTCGCGGCGGCCGCCGTCGCGACCTGGGCGGCGGTGTCGGCGTCGGGCGCGGTGGTGATGGTGACGGCGGGGGTGGTGCCCGCGAACTTGGCGCGGATGCCGTCGGTGATCGTCACCTTGTAGGGCGGATTTCCGCCGTACCAGTCGCGCACGATGTTGTTCGCGCGCGGGCCGACCACCGCGATGGTCGTCTGCGCGGCCTTCGCCAGCGGCAGCTTGTTGTTCGCGTTCTTCAACAGCACGACGGTCTTGCGCGTGACGTCCTGCGCCTTCTGGAACGCCGGCCCCTGCGTCCAGGGCGCCTCCGTCCCCAGGATCTTCTTGCCCGGGACGCGGTCGGGCGGATCGAGATCGCCGACGCGGAAGCGGACGCGCAGGTTTCCGCGCAGCGCCGCGTCCATCTCCTCGACGGTCATCTTGCCCGTCGTGTAAGCGTTCTTGACGGTGTCGCGGAAGCCCGCCTGGTCTTGCAGCACCAGCGGCGTGCCCGCCTTGACGATCGCCGCGA
>Ga0134123_10002856_pt1 | contig 11240 bp, 7 predicted proteins | sample KB303_FD_96460 | JGI IMG/M metagenome (GOLD analysis project Ga0134123, IMG submission 96460) | Terrestrial soil microbial communities without Nitrogen fertilizer from Kellogg Biological Station, Michigan, USA - KB3-0-3 | ecosystem: Environmental > Terrestrial > Soil > Unclassified ...
AAGTAGCCGACGTTGACGTGCACCACCGAGCGGTCTTCCAGGAACGAGACGCTCGAGATGCCGTTGAAATAGTAGTCGCCGCCGAAGTAGCCGGCCGAGAAGGCGAGGCCGTAGCCGTTCGGCTCGAGCGGCTTCAGCAGCTTCTTCCCCTGCAGGATGAGGTTGTTCTCCCCTTCGATGCGGTTGCCGCCGAGCGTCCACTCGACATCGAGCTTGTTGCACGCCGGCAGGAACCAGAACTCGTGGCCCGAGTAGGCGCGCTGCTCCTTGTAGAAGGTCTCGAACTGGCAATGATCCGGATCGACGGTGCGCGCATCGTCGGTGACGAAGGGACGCGCCGCGTGGCCCAGCGGCGCGACGAAGCAGAGCAAAGCAACGACGAAGTTTTTCATTTCCTCTTTTTTCCTTGCCCCAACCTGACAGTTAACTGTCGGATTCTAAACGGGTTCTCGGCTTACAATGCGCGCCCGAATGCGAATCTACCTCCTCGCGCTGCTGCTTCTTCTGATGACGGCCTGCGGCGAAAAGCCCGCGCCGCAGAAGCGCGCCGAGCCGGAAGGAAAGGCGGCGGTGGGCGGCGGCGTCGCCATCGGCGATGCTTCGCGGCAGTTCCTCACCGTGGAAACGCTGGCGCCGAGCAGCGGCGCGGCGGAGAGAAGCTACTTCGGCCGCACCGCGTTCCGCCCGCGCGCGCTTTCCGCCGTCACCGCGCCATTTTCCGGCCGCGTCGCGAGCGTGGTCGCCGAGCCGGGGCAGCGCGTGAAAGCCGGCGCGACCCTGTTTACCGTCGAGAGCGCGGACGCGGGCGGCATTCGCGCCGCGCTCGACCAGGCGCGGATCAAGGTGCGCGTGGCCGAGGAAGGATTCGCCCGCCAGAACGAGATGGTCAAGCGCGGCGTCGGCCTCGAGGTGGAACGCTTCGACGCGGAGATGAAGGTGCGAGAAACGCGCGCCGAGCTCGACCGCGCGGAGCGCAGCGCCGCCCTGGTCGGCGCCGGCCAAGGCACTGCGATCCACGTGCGCGCGCCGGTCGACGGGGTGGTGGTCTCCGTGAAGGCCGCGCCCGGCTCCACGGTCCAGGCCGGCGGCGACGCGCTGGTGGAGATCGGCAATCCCGACGGCCTCTGGATCGTCGCCGACGTCCCGGAGGGCGAAGCGAGCCGCATGGCGAAGGCGAAATCGGCCGATGTGCTGATCGACGCACTCAACCTCAAGGTGCGGGCGACGATCGTCGGCGTCGCGCCGCGCAGCGACGTCGAGACGCGGCGCACACCTGTCTACCTGGCGCTCGACAAGGCGCCCGGAGATCTGCGCGCCGGCCTGCTGGTGCGCGTCAACGTCGCCCTCGAGGCGAGCGACGCCGAGCTGTGGCTGCCGATGACGGCGGTGCTGGTGAAGGAGGGCAGCAAGCGCGTCGTCTACGTCGAGGAGCGCGGCGGGCGCTTCGTCGCCCGGCCGATCGAGGCGGGCGAGGAGCGCGGCGGTCGCGTGCGCGTGCTCTCCGGCCTGCAGTCCGGCGAGCGCGTCGTCACCAAGGGCGCGCTGCTGGTGGATCGCGAAGCCGAGCAGCTGCTCTAGATGCTCAACCGGCTGATCGAAGTCTGCGTGCACCGGCGCGTGGCGGCGATCGTCAGCATCGCCATCCTCGCCGCCTGGGGCGTGCGCGCCTACCTCAACACGCCGATCGAAGCCTACCCGGACGTCACCAACGCGCAGGTGACCGTGATCTCGCAGATGCCGGGCTATGCGCCCGAGGAGATCGAGCGCGCCATCACCGTGCCGCTGGAACGCGCCCTGAACGGCACGCCGCGCACGATCCAGCTGCGCAGCGAGAGCCTGTTCGGCCTGTCGCTCATCACGCTCACCTTCGACGACGACGCCGACCCGTTCAACTCGCGCATGCAGGTGGCGCATCGCATCGCCGCCGCGGTGGGCGACCTGCCCGAGAGCGTGGTGCCGGAGCTCGCGCCCGAGGCGACGCCGCTCGGCGAGGTCTACCAGTTCCGCGTCGTCAGCGACCGCCACGACCTCTACCAGCTGCGCGCCGAGCTGCAGTGGACGATCACGCGGGTCCTGAAGGCCGTGCCGGGCGTCGCCGACGTGGTCTGCTTCGGCGGCTACCTGAAGGAGATCCACGTCCGCGCCTATCCGGAGAAGCTGCGCGCGCACGGCGTGACGCTGCCCGAGCTGTCCGAGGCGCTCAACAAGAGCAACATGAACATCGGCGGCGGCTTCCTGCGCAGCGGCGACCAGGAGCTCACCGTGCGCGGCGTCGGCTACATCACCTCGCCCGACGACATCCGCCGCACGGTGCTGAAGACGCGCGAAGGCACGCCGGTCACGGTCGGCGACGTCGCCGAGATCGTGCAGTCCAACACGCCGCGACGCGGCGCCATCGGCTGGAACGAGCAGAAGGAGGCGGTCGAGGGCTTCGTGCTGATGCGCCGCGGCGAGAACCCGTCGCGCGTCATGGACGGCGTGCACGCCAAGGTCGCCGAGCTGAACCAGCGCATCCTGCCGCAGGGCGTGAAGATCGAGCCGTTCTACGACCGCACGGTGCTGGTCGGCAGCACGCTCAAGACCGTGAACAACAACCTGCTGCACGGTTTCCTGCTGGTGGTCGCGGTAGCGTGGCTCTTCTTCCGCAGCGTCACCGGCTCGCTGATCGTCGGCGCGGTCATCCCGCTTGCGCTGCTCGGCGCGTTCATCGGCCTGTACGCCCTGAAGCTGCCCGCCAACCTGATCTCGATGGGGGCGATCGACTTCGGCATCCTGGTCGACGGCGCGGTGGTGCTGGTGGAGAGCGTGCTGCACGCGGTGCAGCACGAGCGGCCGACGAAGCGCTCCGACATGCTGCGCCTGATCATTCGCGCCGCCGAGCAGGTCGCGCGGCCGACGCTGTTCGCCATGCTGATCATCATCGCCGCGCTGGTGCCGGTATTCACGCTCGAGCAGGTCGAGGGCCGCATTTTCCGCCCGCTGGCGCTGACCTATTCCTTCGCGCTGGTGGCGGCGCTGCTCCTGGCGCTGACGCTCGTGCCGGCGCTGTGCGCGGTCGGCTTTGCCGCCGGCAAGGCGCGCGCCGAACCGGCCTGGATCACCGGCCTGCGCGCGCGCTATCGCGGCGGGCTGATGCGCCTGATGCCGCTGCGGATCCTGGCGATCGGCATGGCGAGCGTGTTCCTCGCCATGACCCTATGGGTCGGCGCGAAGATGGGCACCGAGTTCCTGCCCGAGCTCGACGAGGGCGACATCCTGGTGTTCGTCGAGATGCCGCCGTCCATCGCGCTGGAAGCGGCGCAGACCATGCTGGTCGAGATCCGCCGGCGCATCCTCCTGTCGCCGGAAGTCACGCAGGTGCTCTCCGAGAACGGCCGCCCCGAGGACGGCACCGACAACGAGAACCCGAACATGAGCGAGACCTTCGTGCGCCTCAAGCCGCGCGATGAATGGCGCAAGGGGCTGAACAAGCGCCAGCTCGCCGACGAGATCCGCGACCGCCTCACCGAGATCCCGGGCGTGCGCTACAACTTCTCGCAGCCGATCAAGGACAACGTCGAGGAGGCGGTCGCCGGCGTGCGCGGCAAGGTGGTGCTGAAGGTCTTCGGCACCGAGACCAAGCCGATGCGCGACGCGCTCGAGCAGGCGCGCTTGCGCTTGGCCAGCGTGCCGGGCATCGTCGACCTCGGTCTCTACCGCGATGCCAGCGTGCCGCAGCTGCAGATCAAGCTCGACCGCGACGCGCTCGCCCGCGCCGGCATCCCGGTCGCGACGGCGAACGACTTCATCGGTACCGCGCTCGCCGGCAAGGTGACGACCACCGTCTGGGAGGGTGAGCGGCCGGTGCCGGTGCGCCTGCTGCTCGTTTCCCGCGAGCGCGACAGCGAGCAGGCGATCGGCGAGCTGGCGGTGCCCCGGCCCGGCGGCGGCAGCGTGCCGCTGCGCCAGCTCGGTTCGGTCGGCGTCGCGAGCGGCGCGGCCAATATCTACCGCGAATCGAACAGCCGCTACCTCGCGCTCAAGTTCAACATCGAAGGCCGCGACATGGGCTCGGTGGTCAACGACGCAATCGCCGCGGTCGGCGGCTCGGTCAAGCTGCCGGACGGCTATTACTTCCAGTGGGGCGGCGAGTTCGAGAACCAGCAGCGCGCCATCCGCCGCCTCGAGATCATCGTGCCCCTCGCGCTCGCGGCGGTGCTGTTCCTGCTCTACGGCGCGGTGCAATCGGGGCGGGCGGCAGGCGCGATCCTGCTCACCGCTCCGTTCGCCCTCACCGGCGGCGTGTTCGCGCTGCAGCTCGGCGACATGCCGCTTTCGGTGAGCGCGGTGGTGGGCTTCATCGCGCTCCTCGGCCAGGTCTCGCTCCTCGGCCTGCTTCTCGTGAGCGCGATCGAAGCGCAGCGCATCGCCGGCGCCGACCTGCTGACGGCGGTGGTCGAGGGCAGCACCGAGAAGATCCGGGCGGTGCTGATGGCCGGGTCGCTGGCGCTCTTCGGCCTGCTGCCGATGGCGCTGTCGCAGGACATCGGCAGCGAGACGCAGCGCCCGTTCGCGCTGGTGATCGTCGGCGGCATGGTGACGACGCTGATCATCACGCTCTTCGTCCTGCCGGCGGTGTACTACGTTCTCGCCTCCGAGAAGTACGAGACGCCGGAGCAGCTCGATGAAGCCGGCTAGGTTTTTTCTTTTCCTCGTCGCGCTTCCGGCCTGGGCGCAGCCGCCAGCCACGGTGACGCTGGACGAGCTGCTGAAACTGGTCGCGCGCAGCCCGCGCGTGCTCGCCGCCGAGCGCGACGCCGAGATGGCGCGCGCCGAGCGCCTGACCGCGGGCGCGTTGCCCAACCCGACGATCTCCTTTGGCGTCGCGCGCCCGAGCGCCGGCGAGCGCACCATGTTCGACGCCAACTCGCAGCAGCAGGCGACGATCGAGATGCCGATTCCGGTGTTCGGCCAGCGCGGCGCGCGCATGGACGCCGCCGACCGCCAGATTGGCCGCGCCGAGTCGCAGGTGCGCCTGACCTCGAGCGAGGCGCGGCGCGCCGCGGCGCTGGGATTCGCCCGCCTTGTGCGCGCCCAGGAAACGCTGGCAGCGCGTAGCGCGGCGCTCGGAGAGGTCGAGCGCATCCGGGGGCTGGTCACCGGCCGGCAGCAGAGCGGCGTGGCGAGCCGCTACGACCGCTCGCGGGTCGACGCGGAATCGGCGCTCGCAGCGCTTGCGGTACAGCGCGCCGAGGCGGACGTGGGCGAGCAGGGCGCGGCGATCGCGGCGCTGGTCGATGCGCCGGGCTGGAAGCCGCGCGCCTCGGGCAGCCTCGAGGCGATGCGCGGCGCGCCTGGCGCGGAGCGCGACATCGCGGGGATGCTGGCGGCGAACCCGGCCGCGCGCCTCGCGCGCGACGAGTCGGCGGCGGCCGAGGCGCGCATCGAGCTGGCGCGGCGCGAGCGCTATCCCGTGCCGAGCCTGGCGTACAGCCGCGCGTGGACAAGCGGACCCTTTGGCGCGACCAATTTCATCGGCGTGCAGAGCGAGATCCCGATCCTCGACAGCCGCAAAGGCGGCGAGGACCGCGCGCGCGCCGAGGCCGCGGGCACGCGCGAGCGCGAGCGCGCGGCGAACGCGGCGCTCGCCGCGGAGTACGAAAAGCAGCGCGACGTGCTGCGGGCGCGGCGCGAGGCGCTGCGCCGCTTCGAGGCCGAGACGGCGGACACGCAGGGCGGATTCCTCGAGATGGCGGAGAGCGCGTACCGCCTGGGACGCGGCACGCTGTTCGAGCTGCTCGATGCGCGCCGCACGCGGCTGGAAGCGTCGCTGGCGCGGCTCGAGCTGCTCGGCGCGATCGTCGAGGCCGAGATCGAAATGCGCGCCCTGACGGGAGACCTCTAGCCGATATCATAGGGGGATGGCTCAATACGTCTACACGATGCGGCGGGTCAGCAAGACCGTGCCGCCCAAGCGCACCATCCTCAAGAACATCTCGCTCAACTTCTTCCCCGGCGCGAAGATCGGCGTGCTCGGGCTCAACGGCTCGGGCAAATCGAGCCTGCTGCGAATCATGGCGGGCGTCGACGACAACCACGAGGGCGAGGTGATCCGCATGCCGGGGATCCGCGTCGGCTTCCTCGAGCAGGAACCCCTCCTCACGAAAAACCGCACGGTCAGGGAAGTCGTGGAGGAGGCGATGGGCGAGACCGCGGCGGCGAAGAAGCGCCTCGAGGAGATCTACGCCGCGTATTCCGAGCCCGACGCCGACTTCGACAAGCTCGCCGAAGAGCAGGCGAAGCTGGAAGCGATGGTCAACGCCGGCGGCGCCGACGAGCTGGACGTGGCCGCCGACGCGTTGCGCCTCCCGCCTTGGGAGCAAAAGGTCGAAGTCCTCTCGGGCGGCGAGAAGCGGCGCGTCGCCCTCTGCCGGCTGCTGCTCTCCAAGCCGGACCTGCTGCTGCTGGACGAGCCCACCAACCATCTCGATGCCGAGAGCGTCGAATGGCTGGAGCAGTTCCTGCAGCGCTTTCCGGGCACGGTCGTGGCGGTGACGCACGACCGCTACTTCCTCGACAACGCGGCCGGCTGGATCCTCGAGCTCGACCGCGGCATGGGCATCCCCTGGGAAGGGAACTACTCGAGCTGGCTCGAGCAGAAGCAGAAGCGCCTGCAGGTCGAGGCGAGCCAGGAAGCCGCGCGCATCAAGGCGATGCAGCACGAGCTGGAGTGGGTGCGGCAGAACCCGAAGGGCCGGGGCGTCAAGTCGAAGGCCAGGCTCGCCCGCTTCGAAGAATTGTCCTCTCAGGACTATCAGACGCGAAACGAAACGCAGGAGATCTTCATCCCGGTGGCCGAGCGCCTCGGCAACGAGGTGATCGAGTTCAAGGACGTCAGCAAGGGCTTCGGCGACCGGCTGCTGATCGACAAGCTTTCCTTCAAGGTTCCGCCGGGCGCGATCGTCGGCATCATCGGCCCGAACGGCGCCGGGAAAAGTACCTTGTTCAAACTGATCAACAACAAGGAAAAACCGGACGCCGGGAAGGTCACCATCGGCAAGACGGTGAAGATCGCCCACGCCGACCAGGCGCGGGACGAATTGCAGAACGAGAAGTCGGTGTTCGAGGACATCTCCGGCGGCAACGACATGCTGCAGGTCGGAAAATTCCAGATGCCCTCGCGCTCCTACCTGGCGCGCTTCAACTTCCGGGGCGCCGACCAGCAGAAGCAGGTGGGGCAGCTCTCCGGCGGCGAGCGCGGCCGGCTGCACCTGGCGAAGATGCTGATGTCCGGCGCCAACGTGCTGCTGCTCGACGAGCCGTCGAACGACCTCGACGTCGAGACGCTGCGCGCGCTGGAGGAGGCGCTGCTGGAATTCGCCGGCAGCGTGATGGTGATCTCGCACGATCGCTGGTTCCTCGACCGCATCGCGACCCACATCCTCGCCAGCGAGGACGACTCGCAATGGGTGTTCTTCAACGGCAACTACCAGGAGTACGAGGCCGACAAGAGGAAGCGCCTCGGCGAGGAGGCGGCGAAGCCCCATCGGATCAAGTACAAGGCGCTGAAGTGACGAACTAAGCTGCCGTCGCGGCGGTCCGTTCTATATGCGGGCCGTTACCCTCGCGCCGGGCCAGGCGCAGTCCCTGGATCTTGAGGAAACCGAAGAGCCGAAGCCGCAGCAAGGCTCGGTCCTGGTGCGTACGCTGGTCGTGGGGGTCTGCGGCACCGACCGCGAGCTGGTCGAGGGTGCCTACGGCGAGGCCGTGCCCGGGCGTGAGCGCCTCATCCTCGGGCACGAATCCCTCGGCCGCGTCAGCTCGGCGCCTGCCGACAGCGGCTTTGCCATCGGCGACCTGGTCGTCGGCATTGTGCGACACCCGGACCCGGTGCCCTGCCTGAACTGCGCGCTCGGCGAATGGGACATGTGTCGCAACGGCCGCTACACCGAGCGCGGCATCAAGCAGGCCGACGGCTTCGCCGCCGAGCACTGGCGCGCCGCGCCGGGATTCCTGGTGAAAATCGATCCGCGCCTTGGCGTCGCCGGGGTGCTGCTCGAGCCGGCGAGCGTGCTCGCCAAGGCCTGGGAGCACATCGAGCGGATCGGCCTGCGCTCGCGCTGGGCGCCTGAGCGCGCGCTCGTCACCGGCGCGGGGCCCGTCGGCCTGATGGCGGCGCTGATGGGGGTGCAGCGCGGGCTCGACGTGCACGTCATGGACCGAAACGGCGACGGACCCAAACCGCAGCTGGTGCGCGAGCTGGGCGCCACCCATCACGTACGCTTTCCCGCGTTCGAGCCCGAGATCGTGATCGAGTGCACCGGTTCGCCCACGGTGATCGCGCAAGCGGTCGCCGGCAGCGCGCCGGGCAGCATCGTCTGCCTCACCGGCCTCGGCGGCGCGCAGCACGCCGCGTCATTCGACGTCGCGACGCTCAACCAGTCGATGGTGCTCGAGAACCGCGTGGTCTTCGGCACGGTGAACGCCAACCTGCGCCACTACCACGCGGCCGCGAAAGCGCTGGCGCGCGCCGACCGCCAGTGGCTCGAGCGCATCATCACCCGGCGCGTGCCGCTCGAGAACTGGCGCGAGGCCTACGAGAAGCGCGCCAACGACGTGAAAACGGTGCTCGTCTTTGAGGATTGAGGACTACGCCCTCGTCGGCGACTGCCACAGCGCGGCGCTGGTCGGTCGCGACGGCTCGATCGACTGGCTCTGCTGGCCGCGCTTCGACTCCCCCGCGTGCTTCGCCGCGCTGCTCGGCCGCGCCGAGCACGGGCGCTGGAGGATCTCGCCCTCGCAAAGGCAGTTTCGCGTCACGCGCCGCTACCGCGAGGACACGCTGATCCTCGAGACCGTGTTCGAGACCGCGTCCGGCGCGGCGACGCTGATCGACTTCATGCCGGTGCGCGACGAGCATTGCAACCTGGTGCGCATTGTCTCCGGCACGCGCGGCCAGGTGGCGCTCGACATGGAGTTCATCCTGCGCTTCGACTACGGCGCCTCGGTGCCGTGGGTGACGCGGCTGGACGACGGCGGCGGCGTGCGCGCCATCGCCGGGCCCGACATGGCGACGCTGCGCTCGCCGGTGCCGCTGCAGGGAAAGGGCCTGTCCACGGTGGCGCGCTTCGAGATCGCGGCGGGGGAGCGCAAGGCGTTCGTGCTGACGCACGGCGCCTCGCACGCCGGCGTGCCGCCGCCGCTCGACGCCGAGGCGGCGCTCGAGCGCACCGCGAAGTTCTGGCGCGACTGGTCTTCGCGCTGCCGCCCGGCCGGCGAGTGGAGCGGTGCGGTGAAGCGATCGCTGATCACGCTGAAGGCGCTTACCTACGCGCCGACCGGCGGCGTGGTCGCGGCGCCGACCACCTCGCTGCCGGAGTTCATCGGCGGCGTTCGCAACTGGGACTACCGCTTCTGCTGGCTGCGCGACGCCACGCTGACGCTGCTCGCGCTGATGAACGGCGGCTACTACGAGGAGGCGGGCTGCTGGCGCGACTGGCTGGTGCGCGCGGTCGCCGGCTCGCCGCAGCAGATGCAGATCATGTACGGCATCGCCGGCGAGCGGCGCTTGCCCGAGGCGATCCTGTCCTGGCTTCCCGGCTACGAAGGCTCGGAGCCGGTGCGCATCGGCAACGCCGCCGCGGGCCAGCTTCAGCTCGACGTGTACGGCGAAGTGATGGACGCGCTGCACCAGGCGCGAAAGCAGGGCATCGGCAGGGAAGACGCGTCCTGGGATATGCAAAGAAAGCTGCTCGAGCACCTCGAGACCTGCTGGCACGAGCCCGATCAGGGACTATGGGAGGTGCGCGGCCCGCGCCGGCGCTTCACCCACTCCAAGGTGATGTGCTGGGTGGCGTTCGATCGCGCCATCAAGGCCGCGGAGCAGTACAGCCTGCCCGGCCCGGTGCCGCGCTGGCGGGAGGTGCGCGCGCGCATCCATGACGATGTCTGCCGGCGCGCCTGGCGGCCGAAGCTCGGACACTTCGCGCAGAGCTACGGCTCGGACGATCTCGACGCCAGCCTGCTGCTCATTCCGATGACCGGCTTCCTGCCCTGCAGCGACCCGCGCGTGCGCGGCACTATCGAGGCGGTCCGGCGCGACCTGACCCTCGACGGCTTCGTGCAGCGCTACCGCACCCGGCGGGCGCTCGACGGGCTGCCGCCCGGCGAAGGGGTGTTCCTCGCCTGCAGCTTCTGGCTCGCCGATGCGCTGTGCATGCTTGGCCACGGCGACGACGCACGCGCGATCTTTCAACGGCTGCTCGGCCTCACGAACGACGTCGGCCTGCTCGCCGAGGAGTACGAGCCGGCGTCCGGACGCCAACTCGGTAATTTTCCACAGGCTTTCTCTCATGTCGCGCTGGTCAATACCGCGATGAACCTGAGCGCCGCCGCCAAGCCCGCCGAGCAGCGGGCCGACAAGAAGGCCGCCTGAGAATTCGGGGTCAGGGTCTTAATTCGGCGAGCCATGCGGGTTGGAATTGCGACCCTGACCCCGAATTCTGTCGCTGCCTGACGACAGTCCGTCGGGGCGGTGGCGACGTCACGTGAAACCAAGTACATAACGGCGATGGCGCTTCGGATCCTCATCGCGGACGACGACCGGGACACGGTGCTGAGCCTAGCCACGCTCCTGCTGCAGGAGGGGCATGAAGTCCGTGAGATCTATCGCGGTGACGCGGTGCTCGACCAGGTGCGCGTCTACAAGCCCGACGTGCTTCTTCTCGATATCGGCATGCCCGGGCTGACCGGCTTCGAGGTCGCGCGGCATGTGCGGCAGGAGCTCGGCCGGGCGCCGCTGCTGATCGCCGTCACTGCGTGGAAGCAGAACTCCGCCAAGGTGCTGGGAAAGCTGGTGGGCTTCGATCACTACCTGACGAAGCCGTACTCGATCGACGAGTTGCTCGGCCTGATCGCCCCGGCTAGACGAACCGCCTGATCAGCTCGTTGACGGTTCCCGGCGCCTCGATGTGAGGCACGTGGCCGATGCCGGGAAGCGAGCGGTATTCCGCGCGCGGAAACGCCCCGGCCACCGCCTTGCAGCCGGCCTCCGGCGTGACGACGTCCTCGCTGCCGCAAGCGACCAGCACTTTCTTCGCGAACTTGCGTGCATCCTCCGCGAGCCGGCCGTGCGTCAGGCAATGCACCGCCTGCCGGTAGCCCTGCGGCCGGATCCGCCGCTGCGTCCAGGCCATCAGCTCGACCGCCTCGCGCGGTGAAGCCTTGCCGACGAGCGTCGGCGAGCGTTTCTCCGCCAGTCC
>Ga0134123_10002858_pt1 | contig 11240 bp, 10 predicted proteins | sample KB303_FD_96460 | JGI IMG/M metagenome (GOLD analysis project Ga0134123, IMG submission 96460) | Terrestrial soil microbial communities without Nitrogen fertilizer from Kellogg Biological Station, Michigan, USA - KB3-0-3 | ecosystem: Environmental > Terrestrial > Soil > Unclassified ...
TCGCCCAGTGCCAGGCATTCTTCGCGGCCCATGCCGCCCTCACGCCGCGCGCCGAGGTCGACACGGCAGGCTCCGCGCGGCGCGTCGCCGAGACGGGCGATCGCACGCTCGCCGCGATCGCGAGCGCAGCCGCGGCCCGCGTACCGGCGCTGCGCCGCGAGGTGGCTGTAGCTGCCCTCGACGCCCTGGTACGCCACGCGCAGCGGCACGTCGGCGCGCTCGCGCACGGCGCGCTCCTGGTGCGCGACGGACATGTCCATGACGACGCGGTACATGCGCTCGATCTGGTGCGGATCGAGGCCCGCCCCCGCCGCCATCGCGCGCAGGCGGGCGAGCAAGCTCTCCTCGCGCTCGCGGTCGCGGAACGGGCTCGCGCTCGCGAGCTTGGCCTCGACGACCTGCTCGACGATCGCGAGGCGCTCGGCGAGCAGCGCGATGATCTGGCGATCGATCGCCTCGATGCGATCGCGGAGGGTGGCGAGCTCGACGGCCGTCATGGGCCAACTGTACTGCCAGCCGCCCCGACCACGGCCACCGGGCGGCCCCTGCGAGAATTGCCGGCTCGATCTCGACCGTATCTTTTCCGGGCTCGGGTACGTCTCTCCATCATGAGCAAGCCATTCGAACCCTCGGAGACCGAGCTGCCGGAGGTGGTGCGCGGGTCCTGGCATCGGTTCCTCGACACCTACGAGCCGCTCCGCTCCGAGCTCTACCGCTACTGCCGCCACCTGACCCGCAGCCCGTGGGACGCCGAGGATCTGGCCCAGGACGCCCTGGCTCGGGCGTTCGTGACCCTCGGGCAGATGGGGCACCCGCCCACCAGCCCGCGCGCCTGGCTGTTCCGCGTGGCCTCCAACCTCTGGATCGATCGAACGCGCCGGCGGCGGCGGGAGGAGCCGCTCGACGACGAGCTCGCCGCGACCGCGACCCCGACCGATCCGCTCGCGGCGCGCCAGGCCGCCGGCACGCTGCTCGGCCAGCTCTCGCCGCAGGAGCGCGCGGCGGTGGTGCTCAAGGACGTCTTCGAGCTCTCGCTCGACGAGGTCGCCGAGGCGCTCTCGACGACGACCGGCGCCGTGAAGGCCGCGCTCCATCGCGCGCGCGGCAAGCTGGTCGAGCCCGGGCCCGAGGCCGCGCCCCCGCCCGCCCCCGCCGTGCTCGACGCGTTCTGCGCGGCGTTCAACGCGGGCGACCTCGATCGCCTCACCGCGCTCCTGCTCGACACCGCCGCCGTCGAGGTGGTCGGCGCGACGACGCAGTACGGGCCCGAGGCCGCGCGCCGCACCGTGCTCCACGGCATGCTGCTCGGCAGCCGGCGCATGGCGACCGCAGACGTCAACGGCGGGATGGAGGCCCGCTTCATGCACGGCGTCCTGCCCGACGCCCCCCGCGTCGAGGCGCGCGCGCACCGCGGCGAGTGGTTCCTGCTCCACTGGTACGCGCACCGCGACGGCGAGGCCGTCCGCGCGATCACGCGCCTCGAGCCCGACGGCGATCGAGTGGCGCGCCTGCAGAACTATTTCTTCACGCCCGACGCGATCGCCGACCTCTGCGGCGAGCTCGGCGTACCGTTCCGGCCGAATGGCTACCGCTGGTGGCTCTCGGGCCGCTGCTGACCTGTCCGTGTCCCGCCCCCCGAAGGAGGCGCACCCATGTCGCTCACGCTCCACTTCCACCCGCTGTCGTCGTATTGCCAGAAGGTCCTCATCGGCCTCTACGAGCTCGAGGTGCCGTTCGAGAAGCACCTCGTCGAGCTCCGCGACGAGGCCGCCCGCGCCGCGTTCCTGCAGCTCTGGCCGATGGGCAAGTTCCCCGTCCTCCGCGACGAGGCGCGGCGGCGCACCCTCCCCGAGTCGACCATCATCCTCGAGTACCTCGATCGCCACTGCGTGCCCTCACCGCGGTTGATCCCGGCCGATCCCGATCGGGCGCTCGAGTGCCGGCTGCGCGATCGCTTCTACGATCTGCACATCCACGCCGCGATGCAGAAGATCGTCGGCGATCGCCTCCGCCCTGCGGACCGGCGCGACTCGCTCGGCGTCGAGCAGGCGAGGGCCCAGCTCGAGACCGCCTACGCCCTCGCCGACGAGCAGCTCCGCGAGAGCGCCTGGGCCGCCGGGGACTCGTTCAGCATCGCCGACTGCGCCGCCGCGCCGGCCCTGTTCTACGCGAACAAGGTCGCGCCGTTCACCGACGCCCGCCCCCACCTCGCGTCGTACCTCGCGCGCGTGTCCGCGCGCCCCTCGTACGCGCGCGTGCTCGACGAGGCCCGCCCCTACCTGTCCCTGTTCCCCGCCTGACCCGGCGGCCGACCGCCCCGCCGCGTATGCTGCCGGGATGGCGAGCTTCGACATCCTCACCAGCGGCATCTGGCAGACCACCACGACCATCATCGCCTCTCGCGGGAGCTGCCTCGTCGTCGATCCGGCGTACTTCCCGCGCGAGCTCGACGCGATCGTCGCGCGCGTCGGCGAGCTCGGACAAGCGCACGCCGTGGTGTTCACCCACGGCCACTGGGATCACGTGATGGGTCACGCCGCCCTGCCCGACGCACCGGTGTGGCTCAACGCGAAGCTCGCACGGGCGATCGCTGAAGGCGATCCCCGCGCGGCGAGGTACCTCGAGGACGCGCGCGAGTTCGACTCGCGCTGGTACGTCCCGCGACCCTCCGGGCACCGCTGGCCGGCGGCGCCGAGCGGCCTCGCCGATGGCGAGGCGCGCGAGTTCGGCGAGCTCGCGGTCCGGGCATTCCACATCCCGGGCCACAGCCCGGACGATCTCGCGCTGCGGGTGGAGGGCCTGGAGCTGCTGCTGGTCGGCGATTACCTGTCGCCGTGCGAGATCCCGTTCGTCGACGACGCCGCCGCGTACCGCGCGACGCTGCTCCGGCTCCTGGACCTGCTCGGTGGCGTCCGCCGCGTCATCCCCGGCCACGGCCCGCAGCTCACCCCGTCCGAGGCGAGCGCGATCGCGCGCGCGGACCTCGACTACATCGATCGTCTGATCGACGCCGCCGGGCGCGGCGACGCCGAGGCCGCCCACGCGATCCCGCTGCCGCGCGCCACCGACGTGGTCGGCATGCACGACCACCATCGCAACAACTGCCACAAGCTCGGCCTCCGCCGGGCCGCCCCGCCGTGACCGCTCCGTGGCCTCGTCGGCGTGCTCGATCGTGAACGCCCAAAACTTGCCAGGGTCGTGGCGCAGCCGAGGATCGGGCGAGGGACGCTGACGAAACGGTTGTCCCGTCGATCTCCGAACCTTTGACCTGGGCCGAGATCTGCGAGCGGTATCCCGATCAGCAGGTATGCCTGGTCGAGATCGATCGGATCCATCCGCGGGGGTTCGATTTCCGTACGGCGCGCGTTGCGGGTCATGGCAAGACGCGCCGCGATGCCTTCGAACAGATGCGATCATGGGGAGGGCGTTACGATGAAGTCGGGCGCTACTTCACGGGACGGACAAACGGGTTGCTCATGCGCCCATCGCTGATCCTCGATGACGAGACTCGAGACGCCATTTGTCCTCCACGGTGAGCTGATCATCGTGGAGACGTTCGTGGCCGGCCCTCGCGGAGGGGGTACAGCCCTCGCGTTGGTGTCAATCGGACTCGGGTTCACACAGCGGTGGGAGCAGAGGAGGGATACCTCTTGCATGTAGCCGAGCTCGCCGCCCTCGGATACGCGATAACAAGCTTCCCGGTCCACGTTTTCGACCTCGGCCACGACGACATCGATGGCTTGCTCAGGATGAATTTCCAGAGCCAGCTCAACATCGAGATCCGACCCGCCGAGCGGCGCATCCTCGCCGAGAAGATCTTGCCGTGACCGTCCACGGTCCCGGGCGGCTGCGCAGGCGATCGCATGCTGTAACGAGCGTAGAATCTGGCGGAGCGGACGGGACTCGAACCTGTCTGAGGTGGAGTCGAGAATCTCAATCTCGACGCAGCCTTGCAAGGATCTCAACAGGTTCGACGGCCCTGATGTCCCGCTAGTAGGGCCTGGATCCCGCCTGCTCTCGTGTGTCGTGGCAAAAATTTGCCGCGGTCTGCGACCTGCCTCCGCTTGTCCGCAATACCGGCGCGCGGGGGCGGGCAGCAGATCCGTTGCGAGTCGCGGGCGACGTGGTCGTCTTGACCCTCGCAGATGATCCCACATGTGGTGTCGCAGTCACCTGGGGTGCATTTCGCACGTCCCATTCGCGGACGAGCGGCGGCCAAGATCATCGTCTCCTTGACGGAGCAGTTCGTTCCGTGGTCAGGCCTTCGCAGCCGAGGTCAGGTGACCGCCCCGCCCGAGCGGTCACGATGGTTGCAGCAGGTCTTCCACCAACCGGTGCCGGTCACGCATGTGCGCAAGAATGTTGCCACAAGGCGCATATTGCCTCTCACATCTTGATTCTCGCCAAACAGATCTCTAGCCTCGCCTCTTCAGCGAGGTTGCGGCGGCCACCAGGCAAGGGCCGCGCCTGCACCGCTGCATAGAGGAGGCGACGCATGCGCTTTGATCGGAAGCTCTGGCTTGCTGACTACTACGATGTTTTTCCAGCGTGGCCTTGTCCCAATTGCAAACAGACCGCGCTCGAACGTGACATCAGCAAGGAATGGCTAATCTATGAAACGGCTGACTCGGCCGAGGCGCACGCGGACGAGAATTGGGATCCAAGCTGGATTACCGAGCGTGCAGCTGGTGCCCTTGTTTGCAAACATTGCAAGGAGCCTGTGATAATGTCTGCGGTCGTTGGTTACGAGGAAGACGTTGACAAGGATTTAGGTGATCGCATCCTTGTTCAAGGCTTCAAGCCTCTATATTTCGAGCCGCCCTTGGAAATGATTGACGTTCCATCCGAAACCGCAGATGACGTGCGGCTGGCACTCACGCGCGCATTCAGCTTGTATTGGAGTGATCCATCCTCGAGCGGAAATTGTACCAGAACGGCACTCGAATTAATGCTTGACCAGCAGGGCATTGCCCGGGGACGCAATGACTCCAAACGTGGCGAGCGTGTTCGTCGGTCGCTGCACGAAAGGCTCGAGATGTTTGCTAAGCGCCGGCCAGAGTTGAAAGAGACACTGATGGCGGTAAAGTGGCTCGGCAATGCAGGTACACATGATGTCCTCACGCATGCGGACGTACTCGACGCATTCGAGTTGCTCGATCACACGTTGGACGAGGTCTATCGGCAGAGGTCAAAGCGAATCTTAAGGACAGCAAAAGCCATCAACCGTGCGAAGGGGCCAGTCAAGAAGAGCAAAAGAAAGCCGTGAGGAAACACTCCTCGTGGCGGCGCGCAGGCCCGAGCGACTCGCCACCGCTGGCGGTCACTACCCTCACCCCGGCTCCTTCCATCGCCGTGCAGCCAATGGAGCACCAGCTCCTGCCAGCCGGCGTGCAACGAGCGGCCGCACGGAGCGTCTCAGCGTGCGGTGTTGCACCGATCGGGCCGGGGGCGACGCGAGCGTTGCGACTCCAGGCGGCGCGTGCTCCTCTTTGGCGACCGGCCACGATGACCTTACGTCCACCACACAATTGTTTTGGCATCTAGTACTCCCAAGAAGCAGCTAAGCAGGACGCGGGGGCCAACACACGCATTTACTGCATGCACTAGACCACCATTAAACAAACACAACAATCCCTGGGAGACTTGGAGGTCTCCTTCCGATAGGCCATCACATAATCCACCGGATATGGATAACCAGAATCTGTAATTCTGAACCGAGCACGCTCTGAATCGCCGGGCAGGATATTCCACAGCAACAACTCACCGCCTGAGACTGGCGCCTGCACATAGAGATTTAGAGCAAAGACATGTGCTACCTTCGTTATCTCAAATTCCGCGTTTATCGAAGCCCGTACCTGAGCAATATCATCATGAGGCGCCAAGGCATATACACCATTCCCGTTCCACCACATCGCACGGCAACTCCACGCCTCACTCCCATTATACCGAGCAGCGCGGATCTCGATCCCTTCCTCGAGGGCAAATAACCGCAATGCAGCAATAAAATCCGTCACCGGATTCGACAACCCTTCAAATAGGAACTCTATTTCATATCCCTTTTGGGCGACCTCTCTAAAATATGCCTCTGGCGACTTCCGGTAATGAAAGGGTCCCAGAGAACAACCAGGAACGCTGTCTTCGCGTTGCAGCGGAACACTGTTCCAGAACCTACTCGAAATCTCGCCACAGAGTTCTAAATTCGCGAAATCCGCCCATGTCGCTACAGGCACTTCATTGCGCAGTACCCTTAGCGCGCAATGGGCGTCGTCCTTTCGACAAGCCAATACTGAGAAGTCAGAGAAGGATGTTATCATGATATTTTAACGGCGTTGTGTCAACTCCGCTATGTACGCCAGATCATGTCGTTGTGATTGACGTTGGTCGAGAGCCCAATTGCTCGATGTATTCAAGGCCACACCCAGTGATCGAAAACACTCGGAATGCGAGGGGATATCTAGACTTGCTTGTGAGCAGGCCAACCTGACCACTTCTAAGACGCTCGGTTCAAGCGACTCTAGCAGGATTGGATTAGGACGCAGTTGGTCGAAGAGTGGTCTCGACTCTGCCAGCCGAAACTCATAAATGGAGCGGAATGAGATGCGCTCATGGCGAGCACATACACCCAGAATACTTCGTACCGGTGTCCGGTAGGCCAGATCACCGATCTCAATGCAAAACCAATCACGTCTCACTACGCCCTCCGACAATTGCAACAACTGCTCCTCGGCAGTCGCGCGATACGCGACCGTGACAACCATGCTATCCCCGGCTTGTACATCGAGCTTGAATTTCTCTCCTGAATTCTCCCCTTTGGTTACAAGTTCTTTAGTATCGCGTGTCCGCATATAGACTCTTCGTCGTGGCGTGCCTTCGCCTGAGCTGACAGCTCGGCAGCGAACTTCCGTGGAATCTTCAGATGCAAAGGTAACGATCTGGACCTTTACGGATAGCAACGAATCGTCGCTTGGCTCGTTCATGAGAAAGAAGGTCGCGAGTGATGCCACTTTGGCTTGCGAAGGTAGTTGATCGATCAAGTGAGTGCTCAGGCTGTCTCTAAACTGAACTCGATGGAGATGCGAGACCTCACCTGTCAAGTCTTCGATCTTCGCTCGCAGTCTAGGTGTCGAGGGTCCCTGTCCTCGGCCTGGCCCTCTCACCACGTGCGTTGCTGTGAACGAGTGATCTGGCAGTAGCCCAACATCCCATCGAAAGGATCCGCGCGCCGATACGTGCCAGCGCCGCGGGAAGATCTGCACGGCGATAGCCCCATCTTCATGTTGCAGAAGTTGTCCAAACGAGTACGTATGCGAGGGCTCAATCAAATCTTTCAATGCCACTCCATCGACCTGTTTGTCAGGAATCGCGTCGTTGTGTACCGCACCAGCGTGAAGCGCAAGGAGTGAGCCGCCATCACCGGCAGTGATCTGCGTGATCCTTGGCTTGTGAATGTGCCCTGAAAGATGAACATCCACTTTGCCATGAATTGTACGTATCATATCCCGCTCATTCGTCAGCCAGTCCTGTGCGAAGGGGTGATGGGTTAGAAGTATGGTAACCTCATTGTCACTCGAATGCCTAAGCTGACTTGTGGCCTGAGGGCGCACCTGTAGTCGGCCCAAGTCTTGGCCGTTAGCTAGGACAGCAGTATCCCAGCCAAGAATTTTTACGACATATTCGTTTGCTGTTATGCGAGATTCCCAGTCAGGGTATGCGCACTGCGGATTGATGCGCTTGGCGAAGGCCATGAATGGCGCTTCTCGCTCATCCAATTCATGAAGCTCTGCCTCGCCGAGATCTTCCAGTGAGAGGCTACCTTGTCCCAAATTCATTGAAACAAACCAGTCTGGCACGGTCTGGAACCGGCGCACGTCGTGGTTGCCGGGGACGAACAAGAACCGATCGAACGGCACCCTGACTGTTCGCGATATCTCGTTGAACGCTGCGACTGCAGCGTCATACTCATTGACGTTTTTCCGATTGCGAGCTGCGGCGCTGAAGGCGATATCTCCAGTGATGAACACGTAGTCTGGGCTCGGTGCTCGGTCTGAGGAAATAAGCATCTTGAGATCGTCGCAAAGGGCATTGACAACCTGGAGCTGATCGTAGCCGTGTCTTGCATCTCCATGGCCAAAGTGAATGTCTGAAAGGTGAAGCCAGCGAAGTATTGTATTCATTGAGTTCACCGATATTCTAATGCCGTAAGACGCTGTGGGATCAGGTCCGCCGGCTGGCAAGGTCTCTTCGCGACGTTGCCATCGGCATTGGCGACGGTATGCCACGATTCCGGCGCCCGTTGAAGTGCTGCCCTATTTTCTAAGGCAAGCCTTGATTGTCGCCAGTTCGTCGCCCATCGTGCCGATCATCAGGCATTTGCGGCCAGTGCGCAACGGATCACCTCTGCATGGTCCTCGTGTCTCGCTGGGGTACCTCGGGAGCGGATGCAGGTTACAAGCCCAGCGAAACGTTTACGGTGGGTGCGCTCCGGCAGTAGACGCCGATCATCGACTACGCGGGCTGGTAGGCCAGGCCACGCAGGGGAACACCCGTTGATGACCGACGGGCGACCAGATCCCAACTCGGGCGACGTGGTGTCGACTGTGGTAACCCTAGCGACGCGGATGTACTCCGAGGTCGGGAAAAGATGCGCCTGTTCGGGCGCTGGTGATCAGCGACAACATTGATGGCGGCCGAGGAGCATGGCGGATGTGGCGGTCACCAGAGGCAGCGGCGGTGGTGCAACAGGATCGTCCACCACAGTTTCGGGCTTCACGGCTGCCATCGAGTGAGCCACCTTCCACTGTGAGAGGGACGTGTTGACCTTCGGGCGCGCTATCGACGGCTACTCCTCCTGCTTCAGCTCGTGCGGAACGCGGACCAAGCGCTTGAGTTGGCCGTCGTTGCGGACGCGGAACACCGCGACCTGCACCTTACCGCTCGTGAGGGTCACGTACAGCTTGCCGCCGATTTCGACGACGGTTGCCTTGGTGTCGTCGAGGGATGCAGGCGGTTGGCCCACGCGCGCGAACCGCCAGTAGCCAGCGAACGCTCGACGCTTGAGGTCGTCCTCGTCGCGCTTCGACCGCTTCCTCGTGGCCATCGTCGGCCCCGACGCTACCAGCGTGACATCAGTGTAGTTACACCGGTGCAGTTGCACAGAGAACTGCCTTGCAGGGATGAGGGTGGCCATGCCACCGTGACGGCACCGCCAAAGAGCTGTCATCGAGAGGGGACCCCACCGACCGAGCATCCTGGTACAACATGCGTTCGCTCCTCGCCGGCAACCCTCTCGGGTCGGCTCTTGGCGGAGACTTCCTCGGCGGTAATCGTCGGCGGGGGGCCTTGCGCTTGCCGTTAGGAGTCTCCGCCATGTTTCCGAAGAAGAAACCTGCCACGAGGAGTCCCAAGCCTACGCACGTAGAGCGGCGCCACGGTCCCGATGCCGCGGCGCCACCTCAGAACCCCGTCGAGCCTGACCTCGCTTCGGTCGAGCGCTCGACGGATCCGCCTGACCTCACCGAATGGACCGCGCTCGGGGCATCGCTCCTCGCGTTGCCGAACGGCGCGCACCGGGTGGCGCTCGCCATGCACACCGCTCGTGCGGCCGCGTCCGGCGGGATCGAGATCGGCGCCGATGAGGCACGCGCGATGAAGCAGTGGCTCGCCGACACGATCGACCTGGCCATCACGCGCGGCGGCGAGAACGCCGCATCGGCCATCTGGCACGTCATCGCGGGCGACTGGCAGCGGGATCCGAGCGCGATCCGCCCGGCTCGTTGCCCCGCTGCTGCCAGGATCGAGGCCGGCTCCGGTGAGCGTGAGCTCGCTGCGATGCTGCGCACGCACGCACGCATGTACATCCGAACCGTGATCAGCGGCGCCAGCGGGCGTGACGTGGCGCTCCTCCGCGAGATCGTCGGGGCGGACGAGCAGAGGCTCGACGAGCTCCGTCCGTTCGGCGCGTGCGCGAACCTGATCGAGGATCGCGCCCCGTGGGAGGATCTCGAGGACGCCCGCGCGAGCCTGACCGCGCGCTACCCGTCGGCCGATGACGTGTGCTCGGGCGTGTGCGCGTGGGCGAGCGGCATGGCGTCCGCCGCCTACGAGCACGCATTGACCCCGGTGCTGCGGATCGGCGCCATCGCTTGGCTGGCGCACGTGGCGCTCGCGGGCGTCGCGCAGCCGGTGACGGGAGGGTGCGTCGTGATCCAGAACGAGACCTCGCTGCGCGGCTTCCTCGGCCGCATCCTTGGATGGTCGGCGGCGTCGGCCGTCGAGAACGCGCTCCGCTCGGTGCATCTGAGCGTCGCCCACAGCGCCACGCTGGTCCTGCTCGGCGATCCCGACCTCGTGCCGATCGCGCAAGGGCTGCATTGTCGCGCCGTCGGCGCCGAACCGCCGTTCGTCGTGTGCGATCGTCGTCGGGCCGACAGGCTCGAGTCGGTCCGCGCCCCGAGGAGCTACGCGAGCGGCGTGGCTGCAATCCGCGCCGCGACCGGAGGCTCGGTGTGCATCCGCCGTCGTCGGATACCGCGCGATTTCTGGTCGATGGCCGAGATGGTGAAGGGGCACGCACCGATGCAGCTCATCGTGTGCGCTGAGTCCCACGAGACGCCGCACCCGTTCCTCTTGCGTCCGGCGCAGCTCCAGATCCCGCCGCTCAGCGCGCGCACGAGCGACCTCCCGAGCATCGTCGAGGAGTACGCGTTCGACGCGATCCACGAGCTGGGCGCCGGCGAGACCGTGCTCACGCGCGCGGATCGCGACTGGGTGATCGCGCACTCCGCCTCGACCTTGCCCGAGATCGAGAAGGGCACCCGCCGCCTCGTGGCGCTCCGGCAGGCCGGCTCGATCTATCGCGCGGCGGCGCGGCTCGGGATCTCGCACGTCGCGCTGTCGCAGTGGCTCGGGCGGCGCGGGTATGGGCGGCGCGGGCACCGGGGAGGTGAGTCGTGAGCGCACCGGGCAACCCGCCCGAGGAGGAGAGCGAGCACGTCACCGAGGGCCAGCTCGGGGGTGAGGGCGCCACCAGCCACGAAGGTGATCTCAGGGACCTGTGGGAGCACACCCTGCGCCGCGACCACAAGGTCGCGGACGCGCTCGTGGTCATCGCCGAGCACGCGGCCGGCGTGACGCCCACCGGACCGCTGTGCTCGGCGATCGCCACCGTCCTGGTGTTCGTGGCGCGCAACGCGGGGAGGCGGGAGGTGACACCGTGAAGACCGCGCTCGCGCTCGCGCCGA
>Ga0134123_10002859_pt1 | contig 11238 bp, 9 predicted proteins | sample KB303_FD_96460 | JGI IMG/M metagenome (GOLD analysis project Ga0134123, IMG submission 96460) | Terrestrial soil microbial communities without Nitrogen fertilizer from Kellogg Biological Station, Michigan, USA - KB3-0-3 | ecosystem: Environmental > Terrestrial > Soil > Unclassified ...
ACGAAGATAATCGTGGTCGATTCATGCGAGCATGGTGTGCCCAGGAGTTTGCAGAGTACGGTATCGAGTTCTTGCCTGTCCAGGCAAACCTAGGGTATAGCGTGCGCAAGGGGACCGTTCGAGGCATGCACTACCAGGATGCTCCAGCACTCGAGGCCAAGCTTGTCCGTTGTACTCGAGGAGCCATGTTCGATGTTGTCATCGACCTCAGAACAGAATCCCCATCTTTTGGGGAATGGTACGGCGCAGAGTTGAGCGCTAACAATGGGCGGATGATGTATGTACCAGAGCATTGCGCACATGGATTCCAGACTCTTGAGGAAGAAACCGAGATGTACTACATGACATCGGGATTTTATGATCCGGACTCGGTGAGAGGGGTCCGATTCGATGATCCGGCATTCAATATTCAATGGCCTCTCGTTGCCACGGTAGTTTCTGAACAAGATCTCAAATGGCCGCTCCTGAGCGGTAGGAGGTAACGACATGAATGTCGATACAGCGCTTCGAGAGCGTGATACGAAGGGTAACCCCATCCGCGTAGGAATGGTCGGAGCCGGTGCGACAAGCCGCGCCATTGCCTTACAGCTTGGAACACCGGTGCCTGGCATCCGCCTCGTGGCGATCGCAAATCGGACGCTGGCCCATGGTGAACGGGCATTCCGGGAGGCCGGCATCACGGAGTGGCGGCATGCAGAATCTTCTCGTGAGGCGGAAGCGGCAATAAACCGGGGGGTCCCGGTCTTGACTGACGACCCGTCGGTTCTTACCGCCTGCGATGCCATCGATATACTTGTGGAAGTGACGGGAACTGTTGCGGCAGCAGCGCATGTCGTGGTTGAGGCGTTTGAACACGGAAAGCATGTGATTCTGGTCAACGCCGAACTCGATTCGCTCCTCGGCCCAATCCTGAAGATGAAAGCGGATCAGGCAGGGGTGGTGCTTACTCATACTGATGGGGATGAGCCGGGTGTGGCCATGACCCTCTTTCGCTACCTCCGCTCGTTGGGGCTCCGTCCCGTAGCAGCAGGCAACATCAAAGGCATGGTTGACTACTATCGGACACCAGAGACCCAGCGGGCATTTGCTGAAAAGCATGACCAGGATGCCAGGAAGGTCACTTCGTTTGCAGACGCCACCAAGCTATCCATGGAAACGACGGTTCTCGCCAATGCAACAGGATTTCATGCCGGGCGCCGTGGTATGTACGGCCCTGCTTGTGGGTACGTACGCGAGCTGGCGCAACTGCTTCCCGCTGACCAGATGCTCAGCACAGGCCTCGTCGACTATGCCGTCGGTGCGGCGCCACACACCGGTGGTTTCGTTATCGTTCACGAGGAATCGCCGCTCAAAAAAGTACAGCTGGCGTATTACAAGCTCGGCGATGGCCCGTTTTACGTCTTCTACACGCCGTTTCACTTACCGCACATCCAGATTGCCTCGACGATCGGTCGAGCCGTGATCCATCGAGATCCGACCGTTGCCCCCCTTGCAGGCCCCGTCTGTGAAGTGGTGACGATTGCCAAGCGTGACCTAAAAGCTGGCGAGAGCCTCGACGGTGTCGGGGGGTTCTGCACGTATGGGCTTATCGACAACACTGCTACAGTGCGCGATTCGGCAGGTCTGCCAATAGGGCTTTCTGAGGGCTGCGTATTGCGCAGAGACGTCTCGAAGGACGCTGTACTATCTCTTGATGACGTGGATGAGCCAATCCGTGACCGGCTGGTCGAAGAACTTTGGGCTGAACAGAACGCACGGTGGCCACATGCGGAGCGAGTGTCGCAGCCGCCATCAATGCATCGAGCACCTGCGGGAGCCATTCGGTAAATATTGTGTTGTCCTGTATGAGAAACCGCGTCATGGAGGAAGCAGTCACCGTCGAATCCTATCTTCCCAACAGCCGGCTCGCAGCATGTTGGAAATGGAGAGGCCATGCTTAACCGTTCGTTCTGGCAGGGCCGCAACGTTTTCCTCACGGGGCACACCGGTTTTAAGGGGAGCTGGCTTTCCCTTTGGTTAGATGCACTCGGAGCCAGGGTAACGGGATATGCTCTTGACCCGCCCACCCAGCCGAGTTTGTTCGAGCAGGCGGGAGTTGCAGGCGTTGTGCGATCCATTTGCGGGGATATTCGCGATTTCCCGCGGCTCAAGTCTGCGGTAGCCGAGTGCAAGCCTGAAGTTGTCATTCACATGGCTGCACAGTCCGTTGTGCGTCGCGGCTACGAGGATCCTATCGAAACGTACGCATGTAACGTCATGGGGACGGTTCATCTTCTAGAGGCACTGAGGCAGATCAAGCAGCCCTGTGTGGTGGTTAATGTCACTAGTGATAAGTGCTATGACAATAGAGAATGGGCTTGGGGATATCGGGAAATCGATCCGCTGGGGGGACATGACCCCTATTCGAACAGTAAAGCTTGTGCCGAACTCGTGACATCGGCGTTTCGCGATTCCTATTTTTCGGCTGCAAACTCTGAGCAAATTATTGTTGGCACTGCCAGAGCGGGCAATGTGGTTGGCGGTGGTGATTGGACCCGCGACCAGCTTGTTCCTGACCTCATGAGGGCGTTTCTTTCCTCCCAGCTGTGCATGATCAGAAATCCTAACTCAATTCGGCCATGGCAATTCGTTTTAGAACCGCTACGCGGCTATCTTATGCTTGCCGAGAGACTCCAGGAGGATGGCGAGCGGTTTGCCTCAGCATGGAATTTCGGGCCTGCTGAAGGAGACGCGAGGCCAGTGTCTTGGATCGCAAACGAGTTGGCTCAATTGTGGGGAAATCGCGCTGCATGGAGTGAAGACACAGGACCACACCCTCGAGAGGCCTATTATCTCAAATTGGATACCTCAAAAACGCAGGCACATCTGGATTGGCATCCGGTGCTTTCCTTGAACCTGGCCCTCGACTGGATCGTGGAATGGTATCGTGCTTTCCTGGCGGAGGACGATCTTCGGCGCCTCACTCTGGCTCAAGTCGAGCGGTATGAGACACTCTTAAAGAATTGAGGCCTGAGCCGTTCATATCAAGACTGCCTGTAGCGCAGGTTGACCGCAAGCCGCTATATGCTCAGCCACAACCGGTCGCATTAATACAGAGGGAAGAATAGGAAAGCTTTCTTTCATGCCAAACGTCGTTGTCTTGGGAAGTGGAATGGCGGGATTCGGTGCTACTTCGCGGCTCCATGCCGAGGGTATCACTCCAACTATGTACGACAAGAACGCTTACCATGGCGGACACACGGCGTCGTTCCGCCACAACGGCGGTTTCCTATTTGACATCGGTCCGCACATCTCCTTTACCAAGGATCCTCGCATTCAGGAGCTTTTCGCCGATAGTGTTGATCAACAGTACGAAACGGTTCAGATCCACCTGAATAATTACTGGCGAGGCTACTGGCCGCAGCATCCTGTGCAGCTCCACCTGCACGGGCTGCCGGAAGACGTCATTCTCAAGGTCATCGCTGACTTCGTGGAGGAGCGCCATGCACCAGACCGGCCGGTGAAGAACTACGCTGACTGGCTGCTTGCGAGCTTCGGTCGAACATTTTCCGAACTATTTCCCATGCCGTACGCAAGAAAGTATCACCTTACCACTGCGGAAAACATGACCACAGATTGGCTGGGCCCACGAATCTACAGGCCGAGTCTTGAGGAAGTCCTACGTGGCGCGCTTTCACCGTCAGCACCACAAGTACACTACATTACACACTTCCGATATCCAAGCGAGGGTGGATTCGTATCCTATCTAAAGAAGTTCGTTCCGCTGGGCAGTCTGAAATTCAATCATGCGCTGGTATCGATCGATCCCGTTGTCCGACAGCTCACCTTTGCGAACGGTATCGTGGCACAGTACGATGCACTGATCTCTTCCGTACCGCTGCCGGATCTCGTTCGCATGATACCTGGCGTGCCACAGGACGTTCTCGAAGCCTCCAGGCGCCTGGCTTGTTCCACCTGCGTGCTCGTGAACATCGGTGTGGATCGCCATGACCTTTCCAATGCACACATCACCTATTTCTATGACGAAGACATTTGTTTCACCCGCCTCAGCTTTCCGCACCTACTGTCTGCCTCGAATGTTCCTCCTGGCGCAGGAAGTATTCAGGCGGAAGTCTATTTCTCTGAGAAGTATAAACCCTTGGTTGGATCCCCTGACGACTGGATTAAGCCCGTCATCACAGACCTCCACCGTTGTGGGGTCTTGAAAGAGAACGACCGCATCCTATTCAGCTCTGCGATGTTAGTGCGATATGCAAACATTATTTTCGACCTCGAACGTGCGGTTGCACTCGAGACGGTTCATGGCTACCTCGATGATATCGGAATCAATTATTGCGGACGTTTCGGAGAATGGGGCTATCTCTGGACTGATGAGTCGTTCAAAAGCGGCGAGAACGCAGCGCAGAAGATTATTGACAAATTTTAAGAATGACAGGCCCCGTAGGAGATAATCTCAGATGAAAGTTGTACTGTTTTGCGGAGGGTTAGGAACTCGCTTGAGAGAAGATCTATCTAGCGGATTGCCGAAGCCGCTGGTAAGCATCGGATATAGACCCATCTTGTGGCATATTATGAAATATTATGCGCATTATGGGCATACGGAGTTCATTTTGTGCCTCGGGTACAAAGCGGATCTGATCAAGAATTTCTTTTTGGGCTATGATCCCTGCCTTTCTAATGATTTCATCTTGTCTAAAGGCGGCAAGCAAATGCAGCGAACAGAAACCGATATTCCGGACTGGCACATTACCTGTGTGGACACCGGCTTAACATCAAATATCGGCCAAAGATTAAAGGCGGTAGAGAAATACGTCAAAGATGAGGAAATGTTTCTGGCGAATTATTCAGATGTGTTAACCGATTTGCCCCTACCAGAAATGGTTGAGTGTTTTAAGGAGAGCAAGAAAGTTTGTGGTCTTCTGTGCGTGAAGCCATCACAAACATTTTCTGTACTTACTCTGGGGAAAGGTGATCGTGTGAACAAAATAGAATATGTGAGAGATACGGGTCTCATTATAAACGGTGGATATTATGTTTTATCAAATAAAATATTCCAGTACATGAAGGACGGCGAGGAGTTGGTGGTTGAGCCATTTCAACGATTGATCGCTGAAAACCAGTTGCTCGGTTATAAGTACGACCGGTTCTGGCATTGCATGGATACATTTAAGGAGCATCGTGAGTTAATCGATATGTTTGAGCGTGGCAATGCGCCCTGGGTCGTGTGGAAAAATCGGTCATAACTGATCCGAATCTAGAGAAAGTTACGGCGTGCTAAATTGTCGATTGAATTCGAATCATGGAGAGGCGCTTACGATATTATGTTTGGGCGCGCACAGTGATGATATTGAACTCGGCTGTGGCGGGACGATTCTTAAACTGATCGAGGACCATGAACGTACCGAGTTGTACTGGGTTGTATTTAGCTCCAATAAGAAAAGAAGGCAAGAGGCTGCAGCAAGTGCGCGCGCGTTCTTGGAAAAGGCGAAGCGGAAAACAGTAGTAATAAAAAGCTTTAGGGACGGCTTTTTCCCATACAGCGGTCGAGAAATCAAGACCTGTTTCGAAAGGCTCAAGGAAAAGGTCGCCCCGGATGTTGTGTTTACGCACTATCGATCAGATCTCCATCAAGATCATCGCGTGATATCCGATCTGGCCTGGAATACGTTCAGAAACCATCTGATCTTGGAATATGAAATCCCTAAATATGATGGAGATTTGGGAAGTCCTAATTTCTTTGTGCATTTAACGGAGTCGCTTTGTAAGCAAAAAATCAATCTTCTCGTCAAGTATTTCAAAAGTCAACGGGAGAATCAGTGGTTTGATCGAGAGACATTTCAGTCTCTCCTGCGGCTGCGCGGAATCGAATCAAACGCTCCTGATAAATATGCCGAAGCCTTTTACTGTCGCAAGCTTGTGCTGTAGTTGTTCTCATTCGATTCCTCATAGGAATGTCTGTTAGTGCCCCTTCCTAAATATCGATTGAATGCCCACCATCTACAGTATTACCCTTGATGCATGGCTTAACCCCAGTAAAGTGTGCCTCAGGTATTGATGATTTGCGCCCAAGCAGACTTGAATTGGCGAGAGGGGTTCAGGTGATGAGCCTAGAGGCCCAGCCACTCGTTAGTGTCGTTACCCCTGTGTATAACATGGGCTCTTTTCTTTCGGAGTGTATAGAGAGCGTTTTAACGCAATCATACAAGAATGTTGAATATATTATTGTAAATAACTGTAGTACTGATCATTCGCTGGAAGTTGCATTGAGTTACGCCAAGCGAGACCCCAGAGTGCAAGTTCATAGTAATGAGAGATTCGTCGGAGTTATAGAAAACCATAATATCGCCTTCTCCCGTATCTCCCCGGCGGCAAAATATTGCAAGGTCGTTTCAGCAGATGATTATATTTTTCAGGATTGCCTAATGCGGATGGTGGAAATTGCTGAGGCCAATCCATCAGTGGGCATCGTTGGTTCTTATCAACTTAGCGGGAGTCAGGTTAGGTGGCAGGGATTCCCATATCCGAAAGCCCTTTTCTCGGGCTACGAAATCTGCCGCAAAACATTCCTTGGTGATGACAAAGCCTTCGGGTTTGGGTCTCCAACCTCAATATTGTATCGAGCTGATCTTGTGAGAAATAACGAAGCCTTTTACCCCAACCCATCGCCACATTCCGATACGAGCGCCTGTTTTAAGGAACTGCGACATTCAGACTTTGGATTTGTATATCAAGTGCTTTCATACGAGAGGGTTCATGCCGGTACACAGAGTTCGGCATCTGAAGAAATTAATCGGACTGTATCGGCAAATTTAAATGATCTATTAGAATATGGTGGTTTTTATCTCAGCAAGGATGAATTTGATATTACGCTACATAAAACACTAAGGCGATATTATGAATATTTGGCGGTCAATATGATTAGGTTTAGAGGAGAACAATTCTGGCAGTATCACAGAAGCAGACTCCAGGAGTTGGGTTTCCCAATCACGCGATCAAAACTGCTAAGGACGCTTATATCTAAAGGACTTAGAGAACTTCAGAACCCAGGGCAGGCTATGAGGAAAATATTTCACCATTCGTGAAGTGATCGTGTCATCGCGTCCTGTCCGGCGCGCACCGCCCGGCGAGTACGGTCCTGAGGCTCAGCGTGTCGCTGCTCAATCATCCGGCGATACCGTATATTGTCAGATATCCCGGTCCCCGGGTTTCCTGGACCACCGACCCACCCGATTTCCGTATGAGCTGTAGCGCGCGGACTTGAATTCGTCGGTAGACTGACGTCGCCGTGTTTCTTCCATGATGACCTCAAATTATATGATTCTCACTTAAGGCGGAGTTTGTAAAATCGGAGGAGGGGCATTGCCTTTTAACTGTTCATAAGGAATGTGTAAGACTCTGTCGAATGGTCAGCCTTCTCAAATGAAACGACATGGAAACTGCTTCATCAGCTCAATTGCCTGCCTACGAACGTATTACTTTGCTTCTTGAGCAGTACCCGTGGAGTGCCTTCTATCGAATAGGGCTTGGCTGCGTATTGCCGCTACTGTACTGTCGTATCTCCTCGAAAGAGGACTCTGAATGGTTTCTGATACTCTGGTTTCTTTCTTGCCTCTTTGCGATTCGCCTCTTCCCGGCAGTGTTTCGTAAAGTCTTTCCTTTCTCTAAAGAGGTAAAAGGAATATGGGCAGAGAGACGAGAGATAGCCAAGCGGTACGATTCTTACCAGTGGAGGAAACTTATCTGGTTCGGGATAGGCATGGCATGTTATGTGGTGTTATCGGGGACTTGGAATGCCGTCGTAGTCGCTCTCACCGCATTCTGTGTTGTAGGTGGAGGAATTGGAGTTTTTGTTTGGCGCAAAAGGTCTGCGGCTGAAAAGGTCGCTATCGCGTGAGAGCAACGCCTCAAGTGTCGTTGGTCTCCAAGCTCTTGTTCAGTTCTTCTACAATGGTTGTCCTGATGTACGATTGAGTCACGACAGTAGAGACTATGGAGAATGGACATGGGTGAAAGTTCGATTTCAAGGATTTTGGGATTGAAAGCGGACGAGTGGGTGGAAGTTCGCAGCAAGGCAGAAATTCTATCAACATTGGATAAGAACGGCCGGCTGGATGAGTTGCCGTTCATGCCCCAGATGTTGGAGTACTGCGGCCGAAAACTCCAAGTCTATAAACATGCCCATAAGTTGTGTTGTTTTGCAAACCGTCCCGCCGGAAGTGGAATGTCCAATGCAGTGAATTTGAAGGGTGTCCACTGCGACGGTCAGGCTTATGGCGGATGCGAAATGCGGTGCATGATTCTATGGAAGGAAGCCTGGCTGAAACGAGAAGGACAGCCCGAGTCGCCTTTTAGTTCTGCGAGATATGGCGAGTCCGTTCATGATCGCGCAACCAGTGAAAGCTCAGGCTGTTTGGAAAGCGACATCTGGGCGGGGACACGCGCCCCCCACGATAAGACAGGAGCAGGTGAGCCTGTGTACGTGTGTCAAGCTACCCAGTTGCCACAGGCGACACAACCTCTGCCTCGTTGGGTCTTCAGTCAATATATCGAAGACTATATCTCAGGCAATGTGCCTATATCGAAGATCTTATCCGGCTTACTGTTCCAGGCCTATGATCAATTTTTTGTAAGGTCTGGAGTTGGTTTCGGATCACTCTTTCGCTGGGTTTACGATGTATTCCAAACTTTCCGGGGTGGTATGCCTTATCCTTGGCGTAGGGGTCAAGTGCCGAAAAACAGTCCTACGCCTTCGGCGAATCTAAACCTACAGGTTGGTGAACTGGTTCGTGTCAAAGATTATCGAGAGATTCTCAAGACGTTGGATGATAAGTGGCTGAATCGTGGGATGATTTTCCATGCGGAATTGTCGATCCACTGTGGGAAGACATTCCGCGTCCTTCAGCGACCTCGGAAACTCATTGACGAGAAAACCGGGAAACTCATGCTACTTAAAAACGAATGTATAGTCCTTGATGGGGCAAACTGCGAAGGCAGATACACAGACCCGCTAAATTGTGCGCGGGCTTCTTATCCCTATTGGCGCGAAATCTGGATCGAGAGAGTTCAGGAAAAAACTTGTAGCACATCTGAGAAGCGGGCCGAGCCGTCGTGAACTCCCAAATGAAAGAACTCAAGGAACAGAGCCTTCGAGCTGCATTCATAAAAATCTTTGCCCAAGGCGCAAATTTGCTCCTTCGTGTCGGCTCCCTAATGGTACTAGCACGACTACTGGATCCAAGAGACTTCGGTCTCGTGGGCATGGCGACGGCAATCACGGGAGGCTTTAACGTTTTCAAGGATGCAGGGCTTGCGATGGTCACAATTCAACGTGCGACGATTACCAATGAAGAAGTTTCAACGTTGTTTTGGATCAACATGTTGGTGGGATTCTTGCTCGGGGTATTGTCATTAGCGATCGCCCCGTTTCTAGTCACCTTTTACCATGAACCTGCTCTTTTTTGGGTGACGGCGTCATTAGCGACCGGATTTATCTTTACCGGGGCTGGGGTACAACACTCAGCACTTCTCCAACGCGACATGCGTTTCGGCACCTTGTCGGTGGTAGAAACTCTTGCCCAACTGGGCAGTACTGCTTTAGGTATTGGTATGGCGTTGGAAGGCTACGGATATTGGTCGCTCGTCGGAATGACAGTCATGAACCCGGCCGTATTCACAGCGTGTTTATGGTTTACCTCAGCATGGGTTCCCGGTAAGCCCCAACGCGGAGCGGGCGTGGGTTCTATGTTACGTTTTGGTGGCACGGCCGTGTTGAATGGCTTGGTCCAGTATACTTGCGGCAATCTCGAGAAGGTCCTTCTGGGCCGATTCTGGGGTGCAGAGGCTTTGGGGATATATGGAAGGGCATCCCAGCTTATCGCTATACCATCGGAGAACCTCAATTCAGCAACCGGTGGGGTGCTGTTTTCGGCGCTGTCACGCCTTCAACACGACCCCGCCCGTTTAAAAAACTACTTTCTGAAAAGTTACACTCTGCTTTTATCATTAACCCTACCCAGTACCCTCGCCTGTGCCGTGTTCGCCGATGACATAGTCTTGCTTGTCCTTGGCCCAAAGTGGATAGATGCGGCCGTTATTCTCCAATTGTTGATCCCGGCGATTGCAGCCCTTGCACTAATCTATCCCATGTATTGGCTGCTGTACTCAATTGGAAAGGCGGAGCGAAGCTTGAAAATGGCGCTTGTCATAGCGCCACTAGTAATTATGGGATACGTTCTGGGATTGCCCTATGGCCCGAACGGGGTAGCATTTGGTTATTCTATCGTGATGACGCTGTGGCTGGTTCCTTGTCTTGCATGGTGCATGCATGGCACCATAATTTCCCTGCGAGATCTCTTCCCTGCTATCGGGCGACCTTTTGTGTCGGCAATGGTGGCTATAGCGGTGACCTACTTGGCGCAATCGCTTTACGGGCCAGCAGTGGCTCCGTTACTGCGGCTAATATTGGGTGGAGCGATTCTCACTCTCGTATACCTTTGGATCCTTATCTGGGTGATGGGTCAGAAAGAGCTTTACCTGGATCTTCTTCGGGGATTTAAGGAGGACTTTCTTACTAAGGTAACTGGTTGATAGGCAAAGAGAGATAATATTTGTTGGTGACCGGATTTGAGCTTACGCCCCCCCTTATTACCTCATTACCTCGATGTTTCACGACAGAATAGCTAAGCCCATCGGACTATGAATTCAAGAATTCCTAAACGCATTATTCAGACAAGTAAGAACCTTGATTTATCGGTGCTTGCAAAAGCTGTCGTTTCAAATTTAAGACTGCTGAATCCTGATTTCGAATATATGCATTTTGACGATAGGCAAGTTGAGGAGTTTATTGCCAAAGAGTTTCCGGAATATCGAAGTGTCTTCGACTCGTTTCCTATTCCTATCCAGCGGTACGATTTCTTCCGTTATTTGGCGGTCTATCGCTTTGGCGGATTTTACTTTGACATGGACGTCATTCTTGCATCAGCATTATCAGAATTATTGGACTTTGGTTGTGTCTTTCCCTTTGAAGCGTTAACGATTAATGCTTGTTTGCGCGAAGATCACAACATGGATTGGGAAATTGGCAACTATGCGTTTGGGGCCTCGGCAGGTCACCCATTTCTCCGTGCGATCATTGAAAACTGTGTGAGGGCGCAGAAAGACTCGGATTGGGTCGAGGCAATGGCGAAATCCGTTCCAGGAATTTTTCGGGAAGATTACACGGTACTCTATACCACCGGA
>Ga0134123_10002862_pt1 | contig 11229 bp, 7 predicted proteins | sample KB303_FD_96460 | JGI IMG/M metagenome (GOLD analysis project Ga0134123, IMG submission 96460) | Terrestrial soil microbial communities without Nitrogen fertilizer from Kellogg Biological Station, Michigan, USA - KB3-0-3 | ecosystem: Environmental > Terrestrial > Soil > Unclassified ...
CGGGACTGGAGCTGAGCGAGGCCGACCTGCAGGCCGACGTCGATCGGCGCCGCACCGGCACCTCGCAATTCGTCAGCCAGCGCAAGGAAGGCGACGAGGTGAAGATCCTGTCCGGCGTCTTCGAAGGGCGCACCACCGGAACCTCCATCGGCATCCTGATCGAGAACACCGACGCGCGTTCGCGCGACTACGAGAAGATCAAGGATCGCTTCAGACCGGGGCACGCCGACTACACCTACCAGCAGAAATACGGCTTCCGCGACTACCGGGGCGGCGGGCGTTCGTCGGCGCGCGAGACCGTGATGCGCGTGGCGGCCGGCGCCATCGCGCGCAAGTACCTGCGCGAAAAGTTCGGCGTGGCGATCAGCGGTTACCTCGCGCAGATCGGTGCGCTGGTCATCGCGCCGGTGGAGCCGGCGGCGGCGTACGACAATCCTTTCTTCTGTCCCGATCCATCGCGCTTGAAAGAACTCGAGGACCTCATGTGGAAGATCCGCGGCGATGGCGACTCGCTGGGCGCCAAGGTCACGGTGCTGGCGCGCGGCGTACCGCCGGGCTGGGGCGAGCCGGTTTTCGATCGCCTGGACGCCGATCTCGCGCACGCGATGATGGGCATCAACGCCGTCAAGGCCGTGGAGATCGGCGCGGGCGTCGCAGCCGCGGCCCAACGCGGCAGCGAACACCGCGACGAGCTGACTCCGCAGGGATTCCTCTCGAACAACGCGGGGGGAATTCTCGGCGGGATCTCTTCGGGCCAGGATGTGGTGGTTCACGTCACGTTGAAGCCCACCTCCAGCATCCAGGTGCCAGGCAAGACAATCGATATTGCCGGCAATCCGGTCGAGGTCGTGACCACCGGGCGGCACGACCCCTGCGTGGGCCTGCGCGCCACGCCGATCTGCGAGGCGATGATGGCCATCGTGCTCATGGATCACTGCCTGCGCCATCGCGCGCAGAATGCCGACGTGCAATCCGCCACGCCGGTGATCACCCGGCCGAGGTAGTTAGAGGCCGGGCGCGGCGACCGGCAGCCGGCCGTCATTGCCGTATGACACCGGCGGCGCGGGTTGGGGCAGGGGAACCGGGGCAACCCCGAGGCCAACGGGTGTCAGTACGCAGGGCTGCACCCGGGATTCGGGGTCAAAACCACCGAAAGCCGCGAAACGCAACACGTTTTATGTCGGCCCCATTAGGGAAGATATAAGTCATCAACCCGTGACTTAACTTATGCATCGGCAAAGACAACATCAGGTAGGGTGCTGGCGTGATCAGCATCCGTACGCCCCGGATTTTGGTGCGCGAGCATATTTAAGTTATATTGCGGGCGGATTCAGTTTTGGGCCGGAAGTTTCGGCTCTAAGTTTTTGTTTAGATAAAGAAATCAGATAGCCGACGGTGGATGTGGAGACGCGAATGATGCGTATTGGTCTCGCCCGGGGTTTAGTCGCGGCGCTGCTGCTCTTGCCCGGAATCTCCCATGCCCTGGGACTTGGCGACGTTCACCTCAATTCGCCGCTGAACGCGCCGCTCGATGCCGAGATCGAGCTGGTCAACGCCACCCCCGAAGATCTGGCCACCCTCGACGCCAAGCTGGCTTCGAAAGACACCTTCATCCGTTACGGCCTCGAATGGCCGGTATTCATGTCGAGCGTCACCGTGACGCGCGATCGTTCGGCGAGCGGCGCGCAGATCCTGCGCATCAAGTCGACCGAGACCGTGACCGAGCCGTTCCTCACGCTGCTCATCGAGGCGACGTGGGCGCGCGGTCGCCTGGTCCGTGAATACACGGTACTGCTCGATCCGCCGGTGTTTGCACCGAACAACGTGGCTGCCGCACCGGTGGCGCCACCCGCCGCGAGCCCGGGCGCGACGCAGGGTCAGATTTCCCGTCCGGCTCCCGAAGAAGCGGCGCCGAGCAACCAGCCGCCCCAGGCGGCCGGTGGTGGTGACAGCTACGAAGTGCAGCGCGGCGACAGCCTGTCGGCCATCGCGCGCCGCCTGTCCGCGAGCACCGGTGCGCGCACCGACCAGCTCATGGTTTCTATCTATAGAGGCAATGCGCCTGCGTTCGAAGGCGACATGAACCGCCTGCGCGCCGGCGCGGTGCTGCGCATTCCGAGCGCCGACGAGATCGCCGCGGTTTCGCCGGCCGATGCGCGCGACGAAGTGCGCCGCAGCGTCGGCTCGTATGCGGCGTCCGCGGGACAGGAAGGCAGCGGCCGCCTGCGCCTGGTGCCGCCCAGCGATTCGGCCAGCGCCGGTTCGGGCACCGGCAATTCGGCCGAGGTCGCGCAGCTGCAGGACCGCGTGCACGAACTCGAAGGCCAACTCACCGAATCAAAGCGCATGCTCGAGCTGCGCAACACCGAGCTCGCCGACCTGCAGGCCAAGCTCGCCGCTTCGCAACAGCCGGCCGCGACCCCGCAGCAGGTCACGCCGCCTGCCGAACAGCCGGCCGCTACGCCCGAGACCGCTCCCGCAGCCACGCCCGAAGCCGCGCAGCCCGAGGCGGCCCAGCCGGAAGCTGCGGCGCCGAGCACCGAACCTGCGCCGGCTCCGGCAGAAACACCGCCGCCCGCGGCGGCTGAGCCCGCCGCTGAACAGCCGGCGGCTGAAGGCGGGTCACTGTTCGACACGCTGAAGCAGTACTGGTGGGCACTGGCCGCCGTCATCGTGGCGCTGCTCGCCCTCGTCTTCATGAAGTCGCGCGGCAAGCGCAAGACTGTCGAGTTCGACGAGCGCCTCGGCCACCTCGCCGAGCAGGGCAGTGATCGCCTCGCCGAACCTGTGCCCGAGCTTTCGGATACCGGCCGCATGCGCGCGCCCGTTGCCGCCAGTGCCGTGCCGGACGACATCCTGGTCGAAGAGTCCGGCACGCATCGGGCGCTGCAGGAAACCCAGGACATTCCGCTCGCACCCTCGGTGCGCACGGACGAAACCATCAGCAGCGAGACCGCGGTCAACCTCGACCAGGGCGATCCGCTGGCCGAAGCCGATTTCCACATGGCCTACGGTCTGTACGACCAGGCGGCCGACCTGGTGCGCATCGCCATCCAGCGCGAACCGCAGCGCCGCGATCTGAAGCTCAAGCTCCTCGAAGTGTTCTTCGTGTGGGGCAACAAGGAGCAGTTCCTCACGATGGCGCGCGAGCTGTCGGAGACGCGCGCCGGCACCGAAGCCGGCGAGTGGGAAAAGATCGTCATCATGGGCAAGCAGATCGCGCCGGAAGACCCGATGTTCGCCGACAGCGGCGCGGGCGGTGCGGTGGGCGTGGACCTGAACCTCGAAGCCGGTGGTGCCGGCGGCGTGGACTTCGATCCGTTCGACGTCAGCGCACGCATGGACGTGACCGGCGGTGGCAATCCCGACGCGGTCGATCTCGACCTCGGCAACGCATTGCGCGACCCGGATGCGACCGGCGAGGGCCTGGCGCTCCCCGATCGCAACAGCACGGGACAGACCACGCGCGAGATGACCGTGAAGATGGCGTCGGCCGGCTCGCAGGAACCGACCGTCGAGCAGCCCGCGCTGCGTCCGCTCGATGAGCCGACGATCCGCGAGAAGGTCGAAGGTGCCATGCGCCGCAAGCTGAGCTCTGACCAGACCGCCGAGCTCGCGCTCGACGATCTCGGCCTCGAGCTGGGCTCGCTCGAACAGACCGACTCCTCGCTGAGCAAGCCGATGGCGGCGGTCTCGGGTCCCGATGCCAATGCGCCCACCATGGTTGCCGGCCTCGACGAGAATTCACAGCGCCTGCTGCGTGCCGCGGCCGAGCGCCAGGCTTCCATGGCCAATGGCGCCGACGATTCGCAGCTGACCGAACACGGCGCGAGCGGCACCTGGTTCCTCACGGAACGCGAGCTCGGCGGTGACGTGGACCTGACCAAGGGTCGCCCGATCGATCCGAACTCGACGGCCGCCGTGCCGAAGTTCGAGATGCCGGACGAAGGCTTCGACATTTCCTCGACCTCGCGTATCGCTTCGATCGATCGCAACAACCTAGACTTCCCGGTCGAGCCCACCCGCGAACAGCCCGCCATGGGCGCGCGCAAGGTGGACCTCGATCTCGGCACTGGCGGCATCGAGCTTCCCGGCGCGCCCACCGAAGAGCTCGCGGTCCCCGACCTCGAGCCGGTGACGCTGTCCGAAGTCGGCACCAAGCTCGACCTGGCCCGCGCCTACGTCGACATGGGTGATCCGGACGGCGCGCGCAACATCCTCAACGAGGTGTTGAGCGAAGGTTCGGCCTCGCAGAAGCAGGAAGCCCAGCGACTGTTGGAATCGCTGCCCGGATAGTCGTTCGCCTCGATGGCGCGAATAGCTGCCGGCATCGAGTACGACGGCCGCGCCTATTCCGGCTGGCAGTCGCAACCCGGACTCACTACCGTGCAGGACGCGCTGCAGCGCGCGCTGTCACGCGTCGCCGATACGCCGGTCGCATGTACCTGTGCCGGTCGCACCGACGCCGGCGTGCACGCGCTCGCGCAGGTGGTGCACTTCGACAGTGACGCGGCGCGCAGCGAGCGCGCCTGGCGACTCGGCGCCAACACCTATCTACCCTCGGACGTGAGCGTGACGTGGGTACGCGAGGTGGCCGCGCATTTCCACGCGCGTTACAGCGCGCTGTCGCGCAGCTACCGCTACGTCATCTTCAACCGCGATTCGCGGCCGGGTCTCGACGCCGGGCGTGTGACCTGGGAGCGCCGGCCGCTCGATGCGCCGCGCATGCATGCCGCGGCGCAGGTATTGCTGGGTGAGCACGACTTCAGCGGCTATCGCGCCATCGAGTGCCAGTCGAAATCCCCGGTACGCCGGGTCGAACAACTCGCGGTGCGCCGCCAGGGTGACTGGGTGCATATGGACATCACGGCCAACGCCTTCCTGCATCACATGGTGCGCAACATCGCCGGGCTGCTGATGACCGTCGGTTACGGCGAATCCCCGCCGGAACGCGTGGCCACGGTGCTGGCGTCGCGCGACCGCAAGACCAATGCCGCAACCGCACCACCGGACGGCCTGTACCTGGCGTCGGTCAGTTACCCGGCCGAGTTCGGACTGCCAGCCACTCCGGGGGACGCGGCCCCGGTTTCCGCTGCTATTATCTCGCGCACTTTCGGATAGCCGCTGATCGGGGATGGCCGCCAAACATGTCCTGGTTCGAAAAAATCATGCCCTCGCGCATCAAGACCGAGCGCCGTACGCGCTCGGTTCCCGAGGGCCTGTGGATCAAGTGTTCGGCCTGCGACGCGGTGCTGTATCGCGCCGAACTCGAGCGCAACCTCAACGTGTGTCCGAAGTGCAGCCACCACATGCGCATCGGCGGACGCGAACGGCTGGTGTGTTTCCTCGACGAGGGCGAGATGCTGGAGATCGGCGCCGCCGTCTCGCCGGAAGACCCGCTCAAGTTCCGCGACAGCAAGCGTTACCGCGATCGCCTGGCGGCGGCGCAAAAGGCCACGGGTGAGCGCGATGCGCTGGTGGCGCTCGCAGGCACGCTGCAAGGTCTGCCCATCGTCGCCTGTGCCTTCGAATTCAAGTTCCTCGGCGGCTCGATGGGGTCGGTGGTCGGCGAGCGTTTTCGCCGCGCGGTCGATTTCTGCATCGAGAAGCGCGCGCCCCTGGTGTGCTTCTCCTCGAGCGGTGGCGCGCGCATGCAGGAGGCCCTGTTCTCGCTGCTGCAGATGGCCAAGACCAGCTCCAACCTGACGCGCCTCGCGCAGGCACGGCTGCCGTTCATCTCGGTGATGACCGACCCGACCACGGGCGGCGTGTCGGCGAGCCTCGCGATGCTCGGCGACCTCAATGTCGCCGAACCGCGCGCGCTGATCGGCTTTGCCGGTCCGCGCGTGATCCAGCAGACCGTGCGCGAGACACTGCCGGAAGGCTTCCAGCGCAGCGAGTTCCTGCTCGATCACGGCGCGCTCGACCTGATCATCGACCGGCGCGACATGCGCGACAAACTCTCGGCATTGCTGCGCATGCTGATGCGTCAGCCTGCGGCGCCGCCGCCCGCGGCCGCCCCGGCATCTTGAACAGTCGCAATGCGCTCGCTCGCTGACTGGCTCGACCAGCAGCAGAAATCTCACCCGAGCGCCATCGACCTCGACCTGACGCGCGTGCGCAGCGTGGCGCAGCGCCTGCGGCTTCTGCCGCCGCCGTACCGGACCATCACGGTGGCGGGTACCAATGGCAAGGGATCCACGGTGGCCTGCCTGGACTGGCTGCTGCGCGTCGCGCACAAGCGCGTCGGGCGGTTCACCTCTCCGCACCTGGTGCGCTACAACGAGCGCATCTGCATTGACGGGAAAGAAGCCTCCGACGCCGACCTCATTGCATCATTCGAACGCATCGAAGCGGCGCGCGGTGCGACCACTCTGACTTTTTTCGAATACAACACGCTCGCCGCGCTCGATTTGTTCACGCGCGCCAACGTGGACGTGGCGGTGCTCGAGGTTGGGCTCGGTGGGCGCCTCGATGCCACCAACATCGTGGATGCCGACGTGGGTGTGGTGTGCTCGATCGGCCTCGATCACGCCGAGTGGCTTGGCGATTCGCTGGAACAGATCGGCCGGGAGAAGGCCGGCATCTTTCGCGCTGGCCGCCCCGCCGTTCTGGGCAGCGAACAGATGCCAGCGTCGGTATGGCAGGTCATCGAGCAGCTGGGAGCGCATCCCGTGGCGCCCGGACGGCAATACCGCGTGCGCCGGCATGGCGACCTCTGGGATTTCGAATTCGGCAAATCGAAGCTGGTCGATCTTCCATTGCCCTCCATGGCCGGGGAGCATCAGGTCCGTAACGCCGCGACTGCGATCGCTGCCATCGTGGCGCTGGCGGCTCAAGATGTCGTGCACCCGCTCGATCGGTGGGAAGTCCGTCGCGCACTCAGTCTCGTGCACGTCCCGGGCCGCTTTCAACGAGTGTCCGGTGAGGTGGAGTGGATTCTCGACGTGGCCCACAACGTGCCCGCGGCCGAGACACTGCGCGACAACCTGCGGCGAGTGCCGCGAGCGCGGCGCACGCTGGCCATATGCGGAATCCTCGGCGACAAGGACATTCGAGGCATCACCTCGACGGTGGCCGGGGAAATTGACGCGTGGATTCCGGTCACCCTCGAGGGGCCGCGTGCGGTGAGCGCCGAGCAGATCGCGCAGCAGCTCCCTGCCAATGCTTCGGTGTTGTCGTGTGCCGCCGACGTCGCCGAAGCCTGTCGTGCCGCGCGCGCAGCCGCGAGGCCTGGTGAACGCGTGCTGGTGTTCGGCTCCTTCCTCACCGTCGGACCGGCGCTCGAGTTCCTTCGGCTATAGTTCACGCCATGGAATCGCGAGCCAAGCAACGTCTGACCGGCGCGGTCATCCTCGTCGCGCTGTTCGTATTGCTGGTTCCCGAGTTGCTCACCGGTCCGCGCGATGCGCATCCGCCGGCCGCGCCGACCAATGAAGAAGGATTGCGCAGCTACACCATCGAACTCGATGCACGCGACGCGGCCACCCCCGCGACAACGGCCCCCGCAAACGACGGCGCGGTTTCCCTGCCAGCGGTTCCGGCGCCCGCGTCCGTGCCGGGCGAGGCCGCGGCACCGCAAGCGTCGGTGGCGCAGCCACCCGCTGCGAATCCCCAACCGCCGACCGCGCGACCCAACAACGTCGCGACCGCACCCGCCGCGAAACCTCAGCCCACCCAACCGGTGCGCGCCGATGCCGCGCGTAGCGAGGCTCCGAGTGCGTCCGGGCCGTCGGCGCCGCCGGCAGCCGGTGGCAACTTCGTGGTGCAGTTGGGCACCTTTGGCCAGCGTGAGAATGCCGACCGGCTGGTGCGCGAGATGAATGCCAAGGGATTTGCCGCGTTCGTGGTGCCGATATCCAGCAATGGCCACGACCTGTATCGCGTGCGCGTTGGGCCGACCCGCGACCGTGCCTCGGCCGAGGCGCTCGCGGCACAGCTGAAACGCGTGGGCCAGTCCAGCAGCATCGTGCCAATTTCCTAGAGGGACGCCGGGATTCTGTCGCCCAGTGCGCACTATCCCGACTTTCCCTGCCAGACACCGCAGGCTGTCGAGTACAATGCCGCGCCTCCTCCGAGGGCGTCGCAGCCAGACTAATGATCGCAGTCGACTACATCATCCTCGCCATCATCATTGTTTCGGCCGTCATGGGTGTGATCCGCGGACTCCTCCGCGAATCCATCGCGGTCATCACCTGGTTCCTCGGCATCGTCCTCGCCTGGAGTTTCGCCAGCACCCTGGAGCCGCACCTCGGCGGTGTGCTCGTAGGCTCCCCCCTACGGATCTGGGCAGCCCGCGTCATCATCTTCGTGGGCGTGCTGCTGATCGGCGGCGCGGTGGCGACGGTACTTGGACATTACGTTCGCGTCTCCATGTTCGCCGGCATGGATCGGTTCCTCGGCGGTGTTTTCGGGATCGTGCGCGGCATCGTGATCGTGGGCGCCTTCACGATGGTGATCCAGGCGCTGCGAATGGACGAAGACCAGGCCTGGAAACGCTCACGGCTCCTGCCCTATGCAGCGAGCGTGGCCGACGCGCTGCGCGGCGTGGTCGGCGAGAATCTCGAGCGCCTCGAGAAAGCAGCCCCTTCCAAGTCCAGCCCCAAATCCACCTGACGAGGTTCCCCACGAATGTGCGGCATCACCGGAATCGTCGGAACCAGCGGAGTCAACCAGCGCATCTATGACGCGCTGACGGTGTTGCAGCATCGCGGCCAGGACGCCGCGGGCATTGCCACGGTGGCCGACGGCGAGTTGTTCACCCGCAAGGGCCGTGGGCTGGTGCGCGACGTGTTCGAGCAGCACCACATGCAGGAGCTCAAGGGCAACATGGGCATGGGCCATGTGCGCTACCCGACGGCCGGCTGCGACAGCGCCTCGGAAGCCCAACCTTTCTACGTGAATGCGCCGTACGGCATCTGCCTCGCTCACAACGGCAACCTGACCAACGCACGCGAGCTCGGCGAAGTCATCGAGCGCGAAGACCGCCGGCATCTCAACACCAGTTCCGACTCCGAAGTACTGCTCAATGTGCTGGCTTCGGAGCTGCAGCGCGTGGGCACGCCGCGCGTGACGCCGGCCGACATCTTCGCCGCGGTCGGCGCGGTCTATCGCCGCTGCCGCGGGGGCTACGCCGTCGTCGCGATGATCATCGGCCATGGCCTGCTCGGCTTCCGCGATCCCAACGGCATCCGTCCGCTGGTACTGGGACAGCGCGAGACGCCGAAGGGCGCCGAGTGGATGCTGGCGTCAGAAAGCGTCGCGCTCGACATGCTCGGGTTCAAGCTCGTACGCGACGTGGCGCCGGGTGAAGTCGTCTACATCGACGTCTACGGTCGGCTGCACACGCAGGTGTGCGTGGCCACCACGCACCATGCGCCGTGCATTTTCGAGTACGTGTATTTCGCGCGCCCCGACTCGCTGATCGACAATATTTCGGTGCATCGCGCGCGCATGCGCATGGGTGACCGCCTCGCCGAGAAGATCCAGCGCGAACGCCCGAGCCACGACATCGACGTGGTCATCCCGATCCCGGACACCAGCCGCACCAGCGCCATGCAGGTGGCGCAGCACCTCAACGTGAAATACCGCGAGGGGTTCGTGAAGAACCGCTACGTGGGCCGCACCTTCATCATGCCGGGCCAGGAGCAACGTTCGAAGTCGGTGCGCTCCAAGCTCAACGCCATCGACCTGGAATTCCGTAACAAGAACGTGCTGCTGGTGGACGATTCCATCGTGCGCGGCACGACCTCGGCGCAGATCATCGATCTCGCGCGCGAGGCGGGCGCCCGCAAGGTGTACTTCGCCTCGGCCGCGCCGCCGGTGAAGTATCCGAACGTGTACGGCATCGACATGCCGGCCAAGAGCGAGCTGGTGGCAAGTTCGCGCAGCGACGCGGAGGTCGCCAAGCTCATCGGTGCCGACTGGCTCATCTACCAGGACCTGGAAGACCTGATCGCGGCCTGCGTGCACGATCACTCCAGCATCAAGGAATTCGATACCTCGTGCTTCTCGGGCAACTACGTGACCGGTGACGTCACGCCGGAATACCTCGCGCGGCTGGAATCCGAGCGCTCGGACTCGGCCAAGGCCACGCGCCGCGAGTCGGATCGCGGCGGCCTCAAGGTCGTCAAGACCTGAGCGGTTGACCAGGCGCTCACCTTGAGCGCACGCCACACAATCCTCGAAATGTTCGACGCCGCGCTGCGCGCGGTGCATGGACGCGCCTGCGTCGAGCGGGCGCTGCGCGGCAAGACCCTGCCTGCGCCGATCGACGTCTTTGCCATCGGCAAGGCCGCGAGCGCCATGGCGTTGGGCGCGCGCGATGCGCTCGGTGAGCGCATCAGGCGCATGCTGGTCATCACCAAGCTCGGGCATTCGGATCCCGGCCTCGCCGGCGACGGCATCGTGCAGCTCGAAGGGCCGCATCCCATGCCGGACGCGCGCAGCCTCGAGCTGGGTGAAATGCTCGCGACCCGCGTGCGTGGGCTCGCGCCGGACCGATTCCCGCTGTTCCTGGTGTCCGGGGGCAGCTCGAGCCTGGTCGAGTCATTGCGCGACGGGGCATCACTCGACCAGCTGCGCGCACTCAATGCGCGCGGGCTCGAGTCCGGGTGGAGCATTGCCGCGTTGAACGCGGAGCGCGCCAGGCTCTCGCGCATCAAGGGCGGGGGAATCGCGCGCCTGCTGGGCGCCCGTCCCGCGCTTGCCTTGTTCATCTCCGACGTGCCCGATGAGGATCCCGAGGTGATCGGCTCCGGTTTGTTAGGCCGTGGCAGCGACGACGAAGTAGCGCGCGAAATCGTCGCCAATGTCGGCGCGGCGGTCGCTGCGGTGGCGGCAGCAGGCCGTGCGCGCGGGCTCACGCTCGAAGCGCGCGCCACGCGTTTCGACGGCGAGGCCATCGACGTGGCCCATGAGTTCGTCACGGCACTGCGCGAATCACCGGCCCATGGTCTCGTCTGGGGCGGCGAGTCGACCGTGAAGCTTCCCGCACGCCACGGGCGCGGCGGGCGCAACACGCACCTGGCGCTGGCGGCGGCGCAGTTGTTGCGCGCGGGCGAGCCCCTAACCATCCTGGCGGCGGGCACCGACGGCACCGACGGACCTGGCGAAGATGCCGGCGCCATGGTCGATGCGGGCACGGTCGAACGCGCCGAGCTCGCCGGTTGCGACGTCGAGCGCGCGTTCCGCGAATTCGATTCGGGAACGGCGCTCGAGATGTCGGAA
>Ga0134123_10002863_pt1 | contig 11228 bp, 8 predicted proteins | sample KB303_FD_96460 | JGI IMG/M metagenome (GOLD analysis project Ga0134123, IMG submission 96460) | Terrestrial soil microbial communities without Nitrogen fertilizer from Kellogg Biological Station, Michigan, USA - KB3-0-3 | ecosystem: Environmental > Terrestrial > Soil > Unclassified ...
AGCCGAAGATCTGCGGATACTTGTCGCTCCAGCCGGCGTAGTAGACCCAGCGGTCGATGACGCTCTCGATCTCGCGGCGCGCCTCGGCCGCGGTCGAGCCCTGCCGCCGCAGCTCATCCGCGAGCTCCGCCGCGCGCGACTCGCACACCTCGGCGATGCGATAGAGGATCTGCCCGCGGTTGTACCCGGTCTTCCCGCTCCACGCCGGAAGCGCCTTGCGCGCCGCCACGACCGCATTGCGCAGATCTTTCCTCGAGCCGCGGCAGGCATTCGCGAGCAACTCTCCCCCTTTGCCGCGGACGGCGTAGAACCGCCCCGACTCGGTGCGCGGGAACTCGCCACCGATGTAGAGCTTGTAGGTTTTGCGTACGTTCAATCTGGTCATGGCTGGTTACGCGGTTGCGCGGTTACGCGGTTACGCGGCAAAACCCCACCGCGCAACCGCGCAACCGCGCAACCATTCCTCACGACAAACTCACATAAGGAGCGAGCCCATGCATCCCACCCTCGCGTCCGAAACCCGATTCCTTGTACCCCCCGAACGGCGAGGCGGGATCGAACTTGTTGTACGTATTCGCCCAGATCACGCCGGCGCGGAGCTTCGAGGCCATCTTCAGAATGCGCGAGCCTTTCTCCGTCCACACACCCGCCGACAATCCATACGGCGTGTTGTTCGCCTTCTCGATCGCTTCCTCGGGCGTGCGGAACGTGAGCACCGAGAGGACGGGGCCGAAGATCTCTTCCTGGGCGATGCGGTAGGACTGCGAGACGCCGGTGAAGAAGGTCGGCGCGAACCAGAAGCCGCGCGCGGGCAGCTTGCACGCGGTCTGCACCATCTCCGCGCCTTCCTCGACGCCGCTCTCGACGAGCTCGCGGATCTTCTCGAGCTGCGCGCGCGAGTTGATCGCGCCGACGTCGGTGTTCTTGTCGAGCGGATTGCCGACGCGCAGCGTCTGGATGCGCTCGCGCAGCTTGCGGATCACCGGCTCGACGATCGATTCCTGCACGAAGAGCCGCGAGCCCGCGCAGCAGACGTGGCCCTGGTTGAAGTAGATGCCGTTGATGATGCCCTCGACCGCCTGGTCGATCGGCGCGTCCTCGAACACGATGTTCGGCGCCTTGCCGCCCAGCTCCAGGGTCAGCTTCTTCTTCGAGCCCGAGATCGAGCGCTGGATGCGTTTGCCGACTTCGGTCGAGCCGGTGAACGCGATCTTGTCGACGTCGTCGTGCGACACGAGCGCGGCGCCCGTCGCGCCCGCGCCGGTGATGATGTTCACCACGCCCGGCGGCAGCTCCGCTTCCTGAATGATCTCCGCCAGCAGCAGCGCGGTGAGCGAGGTCGTCTCGGCGGGTTTGAGGACGATCGTGTTTCCCGCGGCCAGCGCGGGCGCGAGCTTCCACGCCGCCATCAGCAGCGGGAAGTTCCACGGAATGATCTGTCCCGTCACGCCGAGGGAGGAGACGTTGCGGTTCGGAAAGGCGTATTCGAGCTTGTCCGCCCAGCCGGCGTAGTAGAAGAAATGCGCGGCGGCGAGCGGGATGTCGATGTCGCGCGACTCCTTGATCGGCTTGCCGCCGTTCATGGTCTCGACGACCGCCAGCGCGCGCGACTTTTCCTGGATCAGCCGCGCGATGCGGAAGATGTACTTCGCCCGCTCCGACGGCGCGAGCTTCTTCCACACCTTCTCATACGCGCGCCGCGCCTCTTTCACCGCGCGATCGACGTCTTCCGCGTCCGCCTCCGCCACCTCCGCCAGCCGCTCCTCCGTCGCCGGATTGATCGTCTCGAACCACTTCTTCGAATGCGGCTCGACGAACTTCCCGCCGATGAAGAGGTTGTAGCGCGACGCCACCTTGATGTGGTCGGTCGATTCGAGAGAGGGAGCATATTCCCAGATGGCGGAGCTCGCAGGTCCGGGTGTGAGGCGTTCGCGGGTTTCGATTTCGGTTGTGGTGCTCATCGTAATGAGATGAATGCAGAATGCAGAATGCAGAATGCAGAATTAAGAATGGGGTCCGACAGCGGGTTTTTCATTCTCAATTCTCAATTCTGCATTCTGCATTCTGCATTCTGCATTCATTAGTCCATCGTAAAGTAGTCAGCCGACTGATACGCGCCCGTCCGCTCCTTCTTCAGCTGCATCAGAATGTCATTCAACAGCGTCGACGCCCCGATGCGGAACATGTCGGGGCTCATCCACTCGCCGCCGAGGGTCTCGTAGAGGACGACGAGGTACGCGAGGGCGAGTTTCGCGTTCGAGATGCCGCCGGCGGGCTTCATGCCGATGCGCTTGCCGGTGACGTGGTGGAAATCGCGGATCGCTTCGAGCATCACCAGCGTCACGGGCAGGGTGGCATTCACCGGCGCCTTGCCGGTCGAGGTCTTGATGAAGTCGGCGCCGGCGTACATCGCGATCAGCGAGGCCTTGCGCACCTGATCGTAGTTCGCGAGCTCGCCGGTCTCGAGGATCACCTTCAGGTGCGCGGGCCCGCACGCTTCCTTCACCTCGGCGATCTCGTCGAACACCTTCTGATAATTGCCGGAGAGGAACGCGCCGCGATCGATCACCATGTCGATCTCGTCGGCGCCCGCGGCCACCGTGGCGCGCGTCTCGGTCACCTTGATGTCCGTGAAGGTCTGCCCGCTCGGGAACCCCGTCGCGACCGCGGCGACCTTCACCTCGCTCCCCTGCAGCGCCTGTTTCACGAACCCGATCATCGACGGATAGACGCAGACCGCGGCGACGTGCGGGATGTCGGGATCGCCCGGGTCGGGGCGCATCGCCTTCTGACACAGCGCGTGCACCTTCCCGCGCGTGTCCTTGCCCTCGAGCGTGGTGAGGTCGATCATGCTGATCGCGAGCTTCAGCCCCCACACCTTCGCGTCCTTCTTCAGCGAGCGTTTCGCAAGCGAGGCCGCGCGATCCTCGGCGGCGACGGCGTCGACGCCGTGCGCCAGCTCGAGCGCGTCAGCGAGGCTGCGGCGGAACAACGCCGGCGCGTACGCCGGCGAGTGCGCGATCAGAGTCTCCGACATGGGAGGGATACGTTAGCACTAATTGCCGCGAGGCACGTCGATCGACGACGTGGGCGGCTCCGGCGTACGCGGCGCCGGGTTCGCCGACCGGCGGTGGCCCATCGGATCGATGCGCGGGGACCACGTCGTGCCGTTGAAGATCCACGTGTCGGAGTAATAGAGCGCGGCATAGCCGCCGAACAGCACGATCTCCTGACCAGCCGGGTCCCACGCCATCATCCCGTTCTGCCGCGCGGCAGGCGCGAGCGGCGGATTGAGCTTCGTCCACGAGCTGGCCGCGCCGTCCCAGATCCACGTGTCGTTGTCGAAGAACAGGCGGGGCGAATTGTTGTTGCTCGCGTCGAGCTCGTGGCGAAGCCCGCCGAAGAGCACAAGCTTGCCGTTGCGCGGGTCGACGGCGATCTGCGCGCCGAAGCGCGCGCCCGGCGTCGTGCTGACGTTGAGCTTCGACCAGCCCGTTCCGTTGAACGAGTACATGTCGGAGTAGCGGGTGATGCGCTCGTCGATGCTGCCGCGCCCGAGGCCGCCGTAGATGATGGTCTTCTTCTGCAGCGGGTCGTACCACATCGAGAACACGCCGCGGTTCGTCGGGCGGTCCTTCTTGACCTCGGTCCAGTCGGTGCCGTCCCACGTCCACGTGTCATTGCGGTAGTTCGTGCCGTCGAAGCCGCCGAACAGCACGGTCTTCTTCAGCGTCTCGTCGTAGACCATCGCCGCGAAACGGCGCGTCGGCGGCGCGTGCTTCGGCGTCATCGACGCCCAGGCCGTGCCGTCGAATTCGAACGTCTCGGAGCCGGAGCAGTTGAGGACCAGCTTCGAGCGGCCGATGTCGTACGCCGCCAGCGGAGCGGCGCAGCCCGCGGGCGTGTCCTTCACGCCGAGCGCGAACCACTGACCTTTCTTATAGCCCCACATCACGCCGTTGCCGGTCACGCGGTCGAAATCGTCGATGTAGATGGAGCTGAGCTCGTTCAGGCCCCCGAACAGCCACACCGTGTTCGAAACCGGATCGGTGCGGAATGCGGAGAGCGAGCGCGGCGACGGACGCACTTCATCCAGCGCCAGGCGGTACTCGTTGTTGCGGAAGAGGAGCGTATTGGGGCTCGGGATGCTGGAGAACGCCTCGAAGCCGCCGTAGGTCACGACCGCATCGCGCAGCCCGTCGTACGTGATCGCCTGCGCGGTCGCGCGGGAAGGGTTGGTGACTTCGAGCTCGGTCCACGTGGTGCCGTTCCACGCCCACGTCGCGTCGGTCGTCGAGGTGGTGATGCTGCAGACGCCGCCGACGAGGACGATGGTCTCGCTCGTGGCGCGATAGACCATCGACGCGTCGTTCACGCACGGCGGGAACTTCTCCTCGGCCGCGAAGGTCTTCTTGTTCCACGCGCGCGCCGCCGGGTCGTAGAAATACATCTGCGGCGCCACCGAGGTGTCGCTGCCCACGAGCACGACCTGATTCCGCTTCGCGTCATAGGCGAGCAGCGGGAAATTCGCCACCGGCGGCGTCGCGACTTCGATCTTCGTCCACGTGGTTCCGTCGAACTCCCACGTGTCGAACACCGCCTCGAAGGCCTTGCCGTCCGAGGTGAAGCGGCTTCCGCCGAAGAGAACCACGCGGTCGCGCGCCGAGTCATAGGTCATCGCGAACAGCTGCCGCGGCTCGGGAGCGTTCGGCGTGCTGATCTGCCGCCAGTTGCCGCCGTCCCAGATCCAGGTGTCGTTGAGCAGCGAGACCAGGCCGTCGGGCACCGTCGCCGCACGCCGGCCGCCGAAGAGCACGACGCGGGAATGGTTGCTGTCCCAGACCATGGCGTGCGCGGCGCGGGACTGCGGATGATTCGCGGGGAAGCGCTGGATCCAGCGGCTGCCGGTCCACGTCCACGTCTCATCGCTGTCGTAGCTGAGCCGCGTCCCGCCGTCGAAGAGGCTTTCGCCGCCGAACAGGACCGCGACGCCGTCCTGCCGGTCGAACGCCATCCGCGCGTACGAGCGCGCCGACGGGTGAGCGGCAAAGGCGGTGGTCGAAAGAAACAGCGCAACTGCGATGAACAACAGTCGTTTCGGCGTGAAAACGCTCATCCGTGACGATGCCTCGTTTGCAGACTAAGTATTTGACACTGCGACGAGTTGCCCGAACCCGGCGCCCCTGATGATAATTCCGACGTTTCAGAGGCAAAAAGGATACGGTCGCGCGGTCACACCTTCCACCGCACGGTCGCCAGCACCTCGCGCAAATGCAGCTTGAACCGGCTGCCGATGTTGTGGCGGGTGTACTCGACGGTCACGTCGAGGCCGGATTTGAGGCCGACGCGGACGCCGCCGTCGAACTTGGTCCATTGCCACCACATGCTCGGCGCGGGCTGGATCAGCCCGTTGCCGATGAAGCGGTTCGTGAGGCCGCTCGCGCGCACGGCCGGCTGAATCGACTCGATCCATCCGAGATTCACCGGGAAACGGTAGCCTGCCTCCCCTTCCCAGCCCTCGCGCTGCAGACCGGCGACGTTCTGCTTCGTGAACTGCGCGATGAACGTCGCGTTGCGCCACTCGCTGTACAGCCGCGCGCCGTACTCCTCCTTCGTGCGCCCCCTCAGCGGCAGACCGCCGCCGTTGAACGGGCCGTCGAGGATGTCGATGTCGCCGCCGTAAAACGTGCCGGTGAGGTTTTCCGTGTCGGACATCGAGCGCCGGTAGTGAAACGCGATGAAGTCGAAGCCGAGGGTCTGATTCTCGCGCTCCCATCGATAGCCGACCGCCTGTCCGAACTGCACGTGATCGGTCCGAAAGAAGAGGTCCTCGGTCTCGGCGTTGTAGAGGATCGGGAACCCCGGCTGCAGATCGATGTCCGGGGGACGGTTGCGCATGCCGGGCGTGCCGTTGTCGCCGGCGAGCGCGTTCGGGTCGCGGAAGAAGAGCGGATTCCCGTTCGCCGCCGACACTCGCCAGTAGAGATTGCGCCCGACGGACCCTCCGGCGATCGCCTGCACGTCCTCGAAGCGATTGAACGACGTCGACGCGACGCCGTAGCTCTCGAGGAGGCGCAGCGGCTGGCGCTCCATGCGCGGCGCTTTCCCGGCCTGCAGGAAAAACGACGTGCCGGCGGGACGCTCGAGGAAGTCCGGATTCGGACCGAAGCGGACGAACAACTCATCCGCGTCGATTTTGCGATCGCTCGTCGTCGGATTGCGGCGGTGCAGACCGTTGAAGTGCACCTTCGCGCGCGCGGTCAGCCAGTCGCCGTACCCGACCTGGAGCTGCAGCTCCGCCGTATTGAATTCGACGTGGCTGCCCGGATCGACCGTCGCGAGCGCGCCCGTCTGACCCGGCCCGAGGAACCCCGGAGGAAACTGAAAGCGCGTCGGATGCCGTTCCGCCTCGCTCCAGCGATAGTCGCCGCGGAGCTCGAGGCGATGTTCCCAGGTCCAGGTGTTCTGCGCGATCGCGGGCGCGCAGAAGAGGAGCGCGCAGAGAACGATGAGCAACTTGTACGGCATGATTCATTTTAGCGGTTGCGCGGTCACGCGGTCACGCGGTTTCGCGGCCCCACCCCCGCGTGACCGCGTGACCGCGCGACTGCGTGACCGCTAATCAGCCTTCCGCAGCAGCGTGCCCGCGCGGTCGACATCCTGGCGGCGCTCGCGGCGCGAAACGAAAATCTCGTCGAACGCCACCTGCAGAATCGCGGCGACGGGGATCGCGATGATCGCGCCGATCACGCCGAGGAGCGACGCGCCGATCATGAAGGCGATGAAGATCGACAGCGGCGAGATCGCCATCCGCCGCGACATCACGCGCGGGATGATCACGAGGTTCTCGATCTTCTGAATCAGGATCGCGAACCCCAGCACCGACCAGAACTGCCATCGCGACGACAGCAGCGCGATCGCCAGCGCCGGGATCACCGCGAGCGTCGGCCCGATCATCGGAACCAGCTCCCCGATCGCGGCCAGGATCGCCAGCGGCAGCGCGTACGGCACGCCGATCGAGATGAAGAAGATGAACGACGCGATGCCGATGATCGCCGAGAGCAGCAGCTGGCCCGAGAGCCAGAGACTCATCCGGTTTCCCATGCGGATGAGCGTGGCCCGGCGGTCGCCGCGCACGTCGGCGGGATAGACGAGCAGGATCGTGTTCCGCAGTCGCTCGGCATCCACGAGCATGTACGCGACCATGAACAGCACCGCGAGGATCGACGCCGCCGCCGTCGCGGCGTTGCGCATGTACGCGAAGACCTGCGAGCGCGGCAGATCGACGCCGTGCCGCAGTTCCTGGCGGATGAAGCCCACCGGCACGTAGTGCTCGAGCGGGACGAGGATGTTCTTCTCGATCAGCGTCGGAATCTGCGCGCCGAGCTCGCGCGTGTCGGCGACGAAGCGCGGCAGGACCACCACGCCGAGGACGATCACCGCCGCGAGAAACGGCAGGTAGACGATCATCACCGCCGGACCGCGCGGAAGGTTGCGGCGGAAGCGGAAGCGCCACAGCAGACGCACGCGATACACCGCGGGCGCGATGCCGGCGGCGAGGATCGCGGCGATGAACACGAGCATGAGCACGCCGCGCGCGGCCCACAGCAGGAGGATCGTCGCGGCGACGGCGACGACGATCAGCACTTTGCGCGTGAAGGTCTCGAGATCGCTTCGCTGGGCCACGATCCTCATCCGAGGTACCGCTGGATTGCCGCCTCGATCTGCCCGCGAGGCACCGCGCCGACCAGCCGTCCCGCTTCCTTCCCGTCGCGGAAGAACACCAGCAGCGGAATGCTCTGCACCCCGAACGCCTCCGCCGTACGCCCGTTCTCATCGATGTTCAGCTTCCCGAAGCGGACGTCCGTCCTCTCCGACGCCAGCTGCTCGATGACCGGCGCGATGATCCGGCACGGCCCGCACCACGCCGCCCAGAAATCGACGACGAACCGGCCGCTCGCGACCGCCGGCTTGAAACTCGCGTCGGTGAGCGTGACGACCTCATGCCCTCCGTCGCCGTCGAGCGCCGCCCTGCACTTTCCGCAAACCGCCTTCTTCCCGCTGCCGAGCGGCGGCACCCGGTTGGCCTGCCCGCACGAGGGACAGCGGACCACGACATCGGTCGTCATACGTCCCCCAACTGCGAAATACGCGCCGGAACGCGCAGGCGGGACGCCTGCGGGCCAGCCGGCGAGGACGCCGGCGCTCCGGAACGCCGCCGTCCCCGGCGGCTGGCCCGGCGGCGTCCTCGCCGCCGCTGTGCTAGAACGCGTCTCGTGATCCGCACCGCCACCCGCGACGACCTCCCCGCGTTGCGCGCCCTCTTCGCGCGCGCGAACGACGCGCCATACGCCCTCGAGACGGTGGCGGAGGAAAAGTGCTTCGGCGACGGCATCGCCGGCGCACCGGCCGTCCGCGTGTTCGAGCGCGGCGGAGCGATCGCGGGCGCGGCGGTCTCGTGCGGCAAATGGCTGCGCATCCTCGCCGTCGACCGCGGCGCGCGGCGCCAGGGCATCGGCACCGCGCTGCTCGCCGACGCGCACCCGCAGGTGATCGCCGCCGAGCCGGGCAACTACTTCACGCCCGGCGTGTTCGATGCGGGCTCGCGGGCGTTCTTCCGCGCGCGCGGGTTTGTGGAGCAGGCGTGGACGTGGAACCTGGAGTGCGGCAGCAGAGCTGCCGCTTTCCAAAGCGGCGGCTCAGCCGCCGCAGTCCATAAAGAATCCTCCGAGCGCGTCCTCGACTTCATCGAGCGCGAGTTCGGGCGCATCTGGCGGTTCGAATGCTCCCGTGCGCAGGGGATCGTGACCACCGAACACCATGGCGAAATCACGGGGTTCGCGGCGTATGAGGCGAACAATCGCGGGCTCGGGTCGTTCGGGCCGACGGGGGTGGCGAAGGGGATGCGCGGGCGCGGCATCGGGCGGGCGCTGCTGCTGGCGTCGCTCGCGGAGCTCCGCCGCCTCGGCTACGAGCGCGCGGTCATTCCGTGGACCGACGCGATCGACTTCTATCGCAAATCGTGTGGCGCGCAACCCGCACACCAGTTCGTTGCGTTAGTATCCGGGCCGTGAAGAAGAAACCGCTTCGCAGGGGCAAACGCCGGCATCACTTCCTGCCGCTGGCCATCGGCCGGAGCGGCGGCGTGGTCCTCGGCGCGCTCGCGCTCTGGTTCTTCAAGAAGCAGGCGGACAACGTCGTCGACGGCGACGCCGACCGCTACGACAACCTCGTCATGGACGCGGTCCACAGGATCGACAACCCGACCACCACGCAGGTCCTGCACGCCGTCACCCAGTTCGGCTCGCACTGGGCCATCGGCACCGCCGCCGGCCTCACCGCGGTCCTGATGCTGAAGCGCGGACGCAAACACGACGCGATGACCGTCGTCGTCTCCACCGGCGGCGCGATGGCGATCAACACCATCCTCAAGAACATCTTCCGCCGGCAGCGGCCGAAGGAACTGGCGCGGAAAATCGCACTGCCGAAGTCGCACAGCTTCCCGAGCGGGCACTCGCTGCTGTCGGCGGCGACGTATCCGATCGTGGTCCATCATCTCGTCGAGCGCGAGTCGCTGCCGGTCCAGGCCGTCGCGCACACGGCCGCCGGCCTGCTGATCCTCGGCGTCGGCTTCTCGCGCATCTACTTCGGCGTACACTTCCCCTCCGACGTTCTGGGAGGCTTCGCCGCGGGCTTTGCGTGGCTCGGCCTCACGTCGCTTTCCCATACGGCAGTCGAGGCGACAGAAAAAGATTAGGTGCTATGTCCTCCGTAAATTTCGGCGCAAACATCGCCTTCATTGAAGAGCTTCACGAGAAGTACCGCAACGACCCGCAGTCGGTGAGCCCGAGCTGGCGGGAGTTTTTTGATGACTACGAGACGCCGGTGGATGGTGATCGGGATTTGGGGCAAGGGGCATCAGCGGCTCACGAGACACCCACCGCAAGTCCCAAAGTCCCCCAGCCCCAGTCCCCAGTCCCCGTACCCCAATCGCCGCCACGTCCCACGCCCGTCCCATCGCCCGCACCCGCGGCAGGACAAACAGCGGTCCCATTACGCGGCGCGGCCTCGAAGATCGTCGCGAACATGGAGACGTCGCTCACCGTCCCCACCGCGACGTCCGTGCGCAACATCCCGGTCAAGGTGCTCGAGGAAAACCGGCGCGTGATCAATACGCACCTCGCGAACAACGGGCAGCCGAAGGCGTCGTACACGCACATCGTCGCGTGGGCGCTCGTCAAAGCGCTGAAGGAGTTTCCGCGCCTCAACGCCGCGTTCGCGAATCAGGACGGCACTCCCTCGCGCATCGACCGCGAGGACGTGAACCTCGGGCTCGCGATCGACATCGAGCGCAAGGACGGCTCGCGCTCGCTGCTCGTCCCGAACATCAAGCGCGCGAACACGCTCGACTTCGCGCAGTTCCTCAGGGCCTACAACGACGTCGTGCGCAAGGCGCGCGCGAACACGCTCGAGATCTCCGACTTCGAGGGCACCACGCTCTCGCTCACGAATCCCGGCACCATCGGCACCGCCGCCTCGGTACCGCGGCTCATGGCGGCGCAGGGCGCGATCATCGCCACGGGACAGATCGACTATCCCGCCGAATACTCGGCCGCCGATCCCGACGTGCTCGCCGACCTCGGGATCTCGAAAGTGATGACGATGACGTCGACCTACGACCATCGCATCATCCAGGGCGCGGAGTCGGGCGCGTTTCTCGCGCGCGTCCACGAGCTGCTCCTCGGCGCGGACAACTTCTACGACGACATCTACCGCGACCTGCGCATCCCCTACGAGCCGATCCGCTGGGCGAAGGACCGCCATCGCCTCGCCCTCGGCACCGCGAACAGCGACGAGATCGTGGCGCGCGAGGCCGCGGCGCTGCAGCTGTTCAATGCCTACCGAGTGCGCGGCCATCTCCTCGCCGACCTCGATCCGCTCGAGTACAAGGTCGGATCGCATCCGGAGCTCAACCCCGCGTTCTACGGCCTCACCATTTGGGATCTCGACCGCGAGTTCGTCTGCGGCGGGTTGTGCGGCAGGCAGACCGGAAAGCTGCGCGACATCCTCGACACGCTGCGCGAGACCTACTGCGGAAAGATCGCCCCCGAGTACATGCACATGCAGGAGACGGTGCAGAAGCGCTGGCTGCAGGACCGCATGGAGCCGACGCGCAACAGGCAGCCGCTCGACGGCGCGACGAAGCGCCGCATCCTGATGAAGCTCAA
>Ga0134123_10002864_pt1 | contig 11223 bp, 11 predicted proteins | sample KB303_FD_96460 | JGI IMG/M metagenome (GOLD analysis project Ga0134123, IMG submission 96460) | Terrestrial soil microbial communities without Nitrogen fertilizer from Kellogg Biological Station, Michigan, USA - KB3-0-3 | ecosystem: Environmental > Terrestrial > Soil > Unclassified ...
AGTTGAACCCGGCGTGCATTGCGCCCGGCTGGCGGTAGCAGCGCAGATACTCGGCCTGCGCTTCGGGCGAAATCGCGTCCAGCCGCGCGCCCCACACCTTGTAGAAGAAGCCGAGATAAATGTGCTCGCGCCCGGCGGTAAGTTCTTCCGGCATTTCCGCCTCCCAATGGAAGCCATGGTGCCAGCGATTATTGAACATCACCGGCGTGCCGTCGCCCGGCACCGGCACGTCGAAGATCGCCATTCGGCGCACCGCGTCGCGATGCTGCGCGGCGAACGAGTATGCAACCGGGCCGCCCCAGTCGTGGCCGACGACGAACATCCGCTTCTCGCCCAGCACGTCGTGCATCAAGCGCCACACATCGCTGGCCACCGTCTTCTTGTCGTAGCCGCTCGCCGGCCGCGACGAATCGCCCAGGCCGCGCAGGTCCGGCGCAACCACGCGGTACCGGGCGGCCAGCCCGGGGATGATGTCGCGCCACATGTGCGAGGTCTGCGGCCAGCCGTGCAGCAGCACCACCGCGGGTCCCTTGCCCGCGATCAGATAGTGGAGGCGGACCTCGCCGAGGTCCGCGAATTCATGGCGCGGGGTTTCGGGCATGGTCGGTTCGGAGGGATCGCGGCATCGGTCAGTACGCTGTCTCCAGGCCTGACCCGGTTTTCTCACGCCAGGTCGGCCATTTCCTACTCGGCGACTTCCAATCGGACGGCGCCATGGGCATCGAAGAGCACTCGCACCGCTGTGTCGTCGAGCGCGACGCCTATTGACCGAACGTTGGAAACGCTGCCGGACAGACGGATATTGGATTTGGTCTGATTGAGCGCGGCGGTCAGGTTAACCGTCAGATTGTCGATGCGGTCGCCCAGGCCCCAATGCAAGGACGATGCGATGCGTTCCCTGAGCTGAGAATCAGCGATCCAGTCATACATGGCCGCAAGTGCGTTGCGAGTATCTTCCGTGTAGTCGAAATTGTCGGCCCGCAGCTCGCGGAAGTCGCGATCATACGAGGGCGTACCCTGGGCGTAGATTCTACCCGCGACCTCACCGTCTACGTCGATGGCGGCAACGATATTTTCACCGGACGGATACAGCGATATGTTCCGAACGCGAAGCGTGTGTCCCGGCACGGGCAGATTCTTTCCGACAAGCTCCTGCCGTACGCGATTCTCTAACTCAGTGAAGCGGATGCGGACTGGCACGGCAACATGGAATCCCTTGTCGGTGACTTTGGAAGTGTCCAGTGGCGGCAAGTCCGGTCCGGCTGCGGCTGGCGACGATGCCGATTCGACGACTCGCGGACGACCAGCGATCGTCCCCGTAAAGGCCAATTCCGTACCGCTAATTTGCACAGTCGAGACGCTTGCGGATTGCGGATCCATCTGCAACCACAGGTTATTCTCCGAATCAACTGGAATCGGCTTGCGCAACATGTCCCACGCTTTCGCGGCACGAGTACGAAGATCACCGTTGTCCGCAACAAATCTGTCCAGGTCCTTCGCTGACTCTTTCAACGGTCCGACAATCGCACTCACTGCATGATCCGTTACGTCCCGGCTCTCCATGCCGACGGGAGAGATGATGCAACGGTCTCCCGGGGCAACATCTACCGCAAAACCCGATATCACTCGCCACTCGGGAGTGAGCGCAATCGGGCCGCCAATTGTGATTGGAATCGTGCGACGTGACGCATTTTCATTGTCATTGTGCCGGTTGCACCAAGGCTCGCCCTGACAGCCGCAGCTGGCATTCCACCAGGCAAGAAAATTCACTCTGACTCGCAGCGCGTACCGAAGGGCGGTAACGACACGCAGGTCCGATCCATTGAGCACCACCTTGAATGGGTCGCGCTCGACGCGGTACCGCAGCTCTGTATGGGGATCGTCGCCGACTTTCATCCACCACTTGGACTCTTCAGGCGGACGGTCATTTACACCACGACCCGGCCCAAACATGTTCGCCCGCTTTGGGACCACCGACTCCAACGCCGTCACGGCGGGCCCAATGTCGAGGTAAATCGAAAACGAGGTACTCGACAGCTCCGGAGCGGACAATTCAACTCTGTTCTTGCTCTCCGGCGCCGAAATGGGCGGCAGATGCCGTACGCTGCAGGCTGTTGCCGCAAGGCTGAGCGCGGCCACCGCCAAAAAAGCGGGCACCTTCATGACCGGTGTCGTTATTGCTTGCCTGTCCCCCATGCCGCCTCAGCTCTCGCCATCGGGAAATTGTGGCACGTTTGGCTGGTCCGATAAATGTAAAGTTACCTTCCCGCCCACCACGAAATTGTGGTCTCAACGTGTCATTGACGCCAGCCGGAGCCGCATGTTATCGAGATGAAAGCCAGTCAAAGAATTGATGGATGGAAGCCGTTCACTGTCACCCGGGAGGTGATGTAAGTACATGAAGATTACCCGCGCAGAGAGCTTTATGTTGCAGGTCCCGATCCGGCGTGAAATTGCCGACGGCATGCAGGCGACCAGCGTTCTGGAATTCGTCGGAATAAACGTCTTCACCAACGACGGAATCAGCGGAACGGGATACACGATTACCGTCGGAGCAGGCGGCAGCGTTATCAAGGAAGTGCTCGATAGTCTCTTCGTCGACCAGCTCAAGGGAAAGGATCCGTTCAACGTAAAGGAAGTCTGGTACCAGCTCTACTATGGAAAATCACACTGGATTGGCCGCGCGGGCGCCACGACCATGGCTCAGTCGGCGGTCGATATTGCGCTGTGGGACATCATCGCAAAGAGTGCGGAACGGCCGTTGTGGCAGGTTCTGGGCGGATGCCGGTCGATGGACATTCCGACATACAACACGAATGCCGGATGGTTGAACCGGACGGAGGATGAGCTGAAAGACGAAATGCTGGCTCTGCTCGACGAGGGATACACCGCGCTGAAGATGAAGGTGGGCAATCCAAACCCGCGCGAGGATTACCAGCGTGTGAAGGCAGTAAGGGAAGCTATCGGCGATGATACTTTGTTGATGATTGACGCAAACCAGAGCTGGGATTTGATCACTGCCAGTGTCTGGGGAAAGAAGCTGGAGGAGTTCGACCTCGGCTGGCTGGAAGAGCCTTTGCATCCGGACGACATCAAGGCGCATCGGCTGCTCAAACAAGCGACGTCAATTCCGATTGCGCTGGGCGAACATGTGTACACGACCCAGAGCTTCCGTGACTACATCGAAAACGCGGCAGTGGACATCATTCAGGTGGATGTTTGCCGCATCGGCGGAATAACACCCTGGATGGAAGTTGCCGCCATGGCGAATGTGCAGAACATCCGGGTGTGCCCGCACGCAGGAGACTTGATGCAGGTGCACCAGCACCTGGTCAAGACCATCCCCAACAGCTGGTACCTGGAGGTGATTCCGTCCCTGGTCGACGACCTTTTTGAATACCCCGTTCAGCTCAAGCAGGGAATGTGCATTTCCCCGCTGGAGAGCGGAGCTTCAACTGAATTCGCAAAGAAGGCGTTCCGAAAATATAGAGTTGGCTGAAGTCATAGCCACAGTCATTGCGGTGGCTGAAGCGGGACACGCGCCTTTGACCTCCGCCGAAACCATTATTGCTTCCGGCAACTCAGTTCGCGGAACGATCTTGAACCGAAGCGTTTGAAGCCTGAGTTAGCGGCGCCATACCTTGGATCCTACCGTCCATACGTGTTTCTACGTCAGGCCCCGTTCGGCACGCAACAGGCGGCGGCTTTGATTGGAATGCTGCGGACATCGGTGCGTGTATCCCGGCCAAACATGGGGATATCCGACAGAGTGTGGAAAGTCTCCCAAGCGATGCCTTGCGGGTCCTGCACCCAGTGTTTGTTCGACGCCGAGTAGCAGCAGGCCGCGTCAGGCTGATCAACAACTGGTTGGTCGGCCTGGGACAGGCGGTTGCGCATTTCCAGCAATTCCCCATCGTTCTCTACCTGGATGCCCAGGTGATTCACGCCCGTCGTTTCTCCGCGCTTGGAGATCGCGAAATTAACTCGTGGATTGTCCAGCATCCATTTGGCGTAGTCGTCCTTCCTCACCGACGGTTCGGAACCGAACAGCGAACTGTAAAAGCGGATGTTCTGATCCAAATCGTCGACGGCCACGTGCACATGAAAGCGTTTCATGCTGATTTCCTCTTCGAAGTTTTGACGGTTTCGCCAACGATGGCGCAGGCCTCACCGTCGCAGCAGTTCTCGGTGAGGTAGCCGACCAGCGCATCCATAGCCACATAGTTGGCCGAATAATGGATGAAGCGGCCATCCTGACGGGCACTCACCAGTCCGGCTTGATTAAGTTCCTTGATATGGAACGAAAGGGTGGCGTTCGGCAGAGCAAGCTTCTCGGCGATTGCGCTTGCCGGCAGTCCTTCGGGTCCCCGCTGAACTAGCAGGCGAAAAATAGCGAGGCGCGTGTCCTGCGCGAGTGCGCCCAGGGATTTGATGGCTTCACTAGTTTTCATATTTCCAGTATTATGGAAATAAAAAACGATGTCAAGCGGCCTTTCGGAAGGTGGGACGGCGAGAGGGGTCAGGCAACCCAATATTTACGGAACGCCTTCCTGGCGAATTCAGGGAAGGGCTATGTACGATCGGATTTCCGCAGTCTTGCCTGATGACCCTGGCAAGGCGACGAACAACGTTTTCCATTCCTGGACGTACAGTGAAGTGCGCGCGCCCAGGCGCGTCTGGATTTTTCCGGCCAAGCGGTAGTGGTCCATGTCCAACTGTTCAAAGACAAAGACAAATCCTTCTCCACCAGAAACGTAAATGCGGTGCATGCCGCCATCGTAGAAGATGTCGTCGGCGTCGCGGACGCTGTCCAGAGTTGCTACTACCGAACCGGACGAAGTATCGACCACGATGAATTGCGCAGGGCTGCGCGTGCCCACGAATAGCCGACCGTGTGCTTCGTCCAGCGCCATCGGAAAGTTGTTGCGCGCAGGCAGAGGCCACGACGCCACCACGTTCCCGCCGGAGCGATCCACGACCTCAATCGCCTGTGCTGTCGGAACATTCACAAAAATGCGATTTCCTTTGGCTTCGAGCTGGAAGGATTCCGGATGTCCGGACAGTTGGACATTGGAAAGCATCGCGTCTGTCTTCATGTCCAGCACCGCGAGCGCACTGTCGCGGCCTTTTCCGCAACCAACATAGGCCCGCTGTGTCTCCGGGGCATAGCGGATATTGTCGCCGTCGTCCCTTAGCTCTACCCTCCCGACAGGGTCCAGCGTGTTGCTGTCGAAAATCTGTGCAAATGCACTCTCGCCGTTGGTCACCACAAGACGCTTCAGCTCAGGTACCAAAAGCACACCTTGCGGCTCCTGGAATCCTGAAAGACGTTTCCCGACTCGTCCGGCGCCCAGATCGACGACCTCGACGGTGTTGTTTCCCAATGCGGCAACAAATAATTTCTTGTTCGCGATGTCGAGAGCCATGTGGTCGATGCGACCGCCCACGCCAGGCAATTCGATGCGCTGGGTTTCACGCAGCAATGGCGAAGCTCCATGCACCCCGAGAGGCAACAACGAGGCGCTGGCAGATATCAATAGCGGAAGAATTGATCGTTTCATCAGCGGTCCCCTACCCCATAAGGGGGACTGAAGTGAGTCGCACCAAAGAGAGCCGGCGATTCAGATATAACACGATTTGAACCCTCTCTCCCCTAGCGGGACTCACTTCAGTCCCCCCTTGTGGGCTAGAGGGTCGGGGAGAGGGGGGATCTTATTTGTTCCGCTTGGCGAAGACTCCCCAGACAAACAGAACGATAACGGCGCCGACGACGGCGCCGATGAGCCCGGCACCCTGGCCGGGCGCATACCATCCCAGCGCTTGCCCGAGATAGCTCGCAACGAATGCTCCCACGATGCCGAGGATTGTCGTCAAGACGAAACCCGACGGCTCGTTCTTCGTGCCTGGCATGATGAACTTAGCGATAACGCCGGCGACTAATCCAATGATGATCGTCCAGATGATGCCCATGGCCTGCTCCTCTAAGGGGCTCGGTGACGTCCGAGCTGGCACATGACGATACACCCCGACAGTCGTTCGGGAAATAGCACGCTGGCGCCGGGACTTGTTGCTGCGCCGATGTGTTCCATTAGGACATAAAGGAGAAATGAAATGAGTCGCGGAATGCCATCCATGGTTGCACTTTTGGGACTTCTCGCTGTCGCGGGTTATAAAAACCGGGACAAAATCACCGAAGCCCTCGGCGGGCTTAAGCAAGGGCAAGGCGGCGCACCCGGTCCGAACAATCAGCAGGGCAGTCAGCGCGGCGGGCTCGGTAATCTGGGCGGGCTCCTCGCCGGTGGGAGTCTGGGGAGTGTGCTCAGCGGTGGGCTTCGCGACCTGGTCGAACGCTTCAAGCAGAACGGTCAAGGGCAGGCGGCGGATTCCTGGGTCAAGCCAGGTCCCAATCAGGAGCTCGGCCGGGATCAGCTCGAGCAAGCGATCGGCCCCGATGTGCTGAACACGCTCTCGCAGCAAACCGGGCTGTCGCGAGAAGAGTTGCTTTCGAGGCTGACCCGGGATCTACCTGCAGCGGTGGACAAATTTACGCCGGAGGGCCGGCTGCCGACCGAAGACGAGGCGGCGCGGCTGATCTAACCACTGAGCTGGAATCCGGCGACTGAATCTCAGTCGCCCTGTGTTACGTCGGGCAGTGCATTACTGAATGCACCGAGGGTAGTCCTTTCGGCCCTACGCGCCGCCTGCCGCAGCCTTGCGCGGAATACTGGAAGAGCTGACTCGTCACAATTCAGCGCGATAGCAACTGCTCGGCTATCCACCGTGCGTCGCGCGCCCGCTGCGGCCCATCATGTTCGGATGCGGCAATCGCGCCGTCGAACAGCACAACAAGCGCGCCGGCTGTTGCTGCCGGCTGGGCAACGCCTGCCGCGCGCGCCCATTCCAGGAATTTCGCGTGTATCCACCTGCGCTGCCCTGCGACCACGGTTCGGGCCGGATGTTTGGTGTCACTGAGTTCGGCCACGACGTGTTGCAACGGGCAGCCCCGGAAGTCCCGCGATTTGGTCCACTCTAAAACCCAGTCGAAGAATTTCAGCGCGCGCCCGGCGGGCGGAATTTCGGCAAGGTAAGCCTCGATCTGCGCGCGGGCGTCAGCGGCGCGCCGCTCGACATGGGCGGCAACCAAGTCATCCTTGCAACCGAAGTGCGAGTACAGAGATGCCTTAGCCGCCCCGGCTTCGGCCAACACCCGGTCGATGCCCACCGCCCGCACCCCCTCCTGGTAGAAGAGGCGGTCCGCGGTATCCAGCAGCCGTTCGCGAACGGCAGCTGGCGGTGTGGCTGAGCGCTTTTTTCGAGGCATGCTTGACAATACAGACAGACCTGTCTACAGTCAAGCCAGAAATAGACAGGTCTGTCTATTACAATCAATTTCCCCGAGGACAATGATCATGGCTTACTCAATCAAAGGCAGCACGGCGCTGGTTACCGGCGCCAACCGCGGTATCGGCGAGGCGATCGTCGATGCACTCGTGGCGGCAGGCGCGGCGAAGGTTTACGCTGCGGCGCGTAATATCAAGGATCTTGCGCCGCTGACTGCGCGACATGGCGCGCGCGTCGTTGCGCTGCGACTCGATGTGACCGACGCCGCTCAAATCGCGGCTGGGGTCTCCGCGGCGCCCGACGTTCAACTCCTCGTCAACAACGCGGGTGTTGCTGGTCACGCTGGCGGCGCTTTTACGGACCCAAGATGGATCAGTGCCGGCCGCCAGGAGATGGAAGTCAATTTCATCGGCACATTTTCCGTGACCCAGGCGTTCGCCCCTGTACTTGCCAGGAACGGCGGAGGGGCCGTCGTCAATATCGCCTCCGTGGCGTCGCTCGTGAGTTTTGCGCTACTCGCGTCCTACAGCGCGTCAAAAGCGGCCGTGCACTCGCTGACGCAGGCGACGCGCACGATGCTCAAAGCTCAGGGTACGCAGGTATTCGGCGTCTATCCCGGCCCGATCGACACCCGCATGGCCGAGGGAATTCCCTTCGACAAAACCTCACCTGCGGACGCGGCGCGCGCGATCGTTGCGGGAATCGAAGCTGGTGTCGAAGAAATCTTCCCCGATCCGATGAGCCAGGGGATGGGCGCAGGTTACTTTGCCAACCCCAAGGAGACAGAGCGGCAGGTTGCCGCCATGGCCGGCTGAGCTGGTTAAAAGTAGTGGGACGATAGGCACGAGGGGGTCAGGCTGAGCCTGACCCCCTGCCGAGCCGAGTGTAGGACGGATCCCGTCTGCGCTCGTGGTTAGAGTGCGATTTTGAGCATCGAAATTGACCGCCAGGCCTCTCAAGTAAAAATTCCTGTTAGTTGCCGGCTTGAAGTCCGAACCCGTTCAGCGGGGGACGGTTGCGCTGCCGCATTCTTCGTCGCGGACAGGCTTGCTCATAACAACAAAATCCCGCTTATACTTCCCAAAGTCTGAGATACGGCAAACTGTCCGGCTCCCGCAGACTGGCAAACGCGCCTTCGCCTTACAGCGCATGAATTGTCACGGGAACGGCAGGCCTGAGGATGGGGAGGCATGCAGCGTCGCACGTTTATCAAGTTGCTGGCAGCGAGCTCTCTAACAGCATGCGCTCGGCCAGATCACGCCACGATTCGCGGTCTTACCATGGGCACGAGCTACACCGTGGAGTTGGCCGCGCCGATCGATGCTGCCGTGCGGACGCGGCTCGTGAATCTTATCGAGGCCGAGCTGGCCGCGATCAATCGGGCGATGTCCACCTACGACCCTCGGTCGGAGCTGTCGCAATTCAACGGGGGGCCGGATCTGCGTTGGACGCCTGCGTCACGGGGCCTGCTCGAGGTGCTCGATAGCGCATCGCGGATCAGTACCTCGACTGAGGGTGCATTCGATGTAACCGTCGGACCGTTGGTCGATCTCTGGGGATTCGGTCCGCAGTACGGTACGCGACGAGTTCCGAATGACGCTGCAATCGAGCGGGTTCGGGAGAGCGTCGGCTACCAGCACGTGCAAGCCAACCCATCCACCGGTGCGATCCGAAAAAGAGACCGTCGCACTCAAGTCGACTTGAGCGGAATTGCCAAGGGGTACGGTGTCGATCGCGTGGCCATGATCCTGGATCGCCAGGGTGTTGCCAACTACCTGGTGGAAATCGGTGGAGAACTTCGGGCCAGGGGCACCACGGCGGCAGGAAAATCCTGGCGCGTCGGCATCGAGCGCCCGGTGGAAGGTCGACGCATCGTTGGAGAGATTGTCCTCCTCGGGAACCGGGCGATCGCCACCTCCGGCACCACGCAGGACTTCTTCGAGCAGGATGGACGGCACTATTCGCACATTATCGATCCCAAGACCGGGCGGCCGGTCGAACATCCGCCGATTGCGGTGAGCGTGGTCGCTGATACGGCCATGGAAGCCGACGCATGGGCGACGGCGCTGGTAGTCCTCGGTCCCGAACGAGGCTACTCGTTGGCGCAGGCACGCGGTCTTCCGGTGTTGCTCGTGACGGCCTCCGGGCGCACATTTGATGTCCGTGTCACCGACGCGCTCCGTGCCCAACTCGTGGGCTAGCGCGCAATTGTCATCAGACCGGGACGAATCATCGTGCGTATAAACTTGAGCAACGAGCCGGGGCTTTTCTCCTTTTGTACCATCGCGGCGCTCGTCTTCCTGGTATCTCTCGCGCTCCTCGGTATCTCGGGGTCTGTGTATGCGGCGGAGCAGCCTGACTGGTTGAAGAAAGACACCGTTGATCGCCTGTTCCCCCAGCAGGCCGCCTACACCGGTCCAAAGTCGGGAAAGCCGCCGGCCATGACCGTTTACAGCGCCGGGCGCGCCATCGGCTTTCTGTTCTCCACCGATGAATTGACCGATGTCGTCGGCTTCTCCGGTACGCCGTTCAACTTCGTGGTCGGGCTGGATCTGCAGGGGAAGATCACCGGCGTCGTCCTCGTGGAGCACCATGAGCCGATCATCGACTACAACTCCATGGGTCCGCAGCTCGCTCGTTTCATCGCGCAGTACACCGGTCTTAACCTGGCGGGCTCGGTTTCGTTCTCCGGCAAGGGCACGCCGGGCGGTATCGACGGCATCAGCGGAGCGACCGTGAGTGCACGGGCGTTTCATCATGCCATTCTCCAGAGCGCCCGCCTGGTAGCCCGCTCTCGTGGACTTGCGGCGGGCGCCGCGTCGGCGGCCATGATCGATACGGTGAACTTCGCACCCCTGACCTGGCCGGAGCTCATCGCGGCGGGTGCGATACAGCGAATCCGGATTCCCCTCGGCGGCAAAGATAGCCAGGATGCCGCACTCGATCTCGAAGCGGCCGTGGTCACTCCCGCCTCGGTCGGCCGCAATCTTCTCGGCCCCATGCGCTACGGCGAGCACGTGGTGCCGTACGGTCCGCAGGATCTGATCGTGCTGCTCATGGGGAAGGGACCCTACTCCTTCGTCGGCACCAAGGTGTTCGAAACGGGCACGTTCGATCGGGTCCGGATCGAGCAGGGTGCGCGCACATTCGTGCTGCCGCGAGAGCGAACGCAGTATCAGTATCTGCCATTTGTCTCAGCCAAAGGGGCGCCGAAATTCAACGAGATCGGCCTTTTCCGAATACCGGCTGAGAAGGGGATCGATGTTCTCGCACCGTGGCATCTGGTAATCGTGGTGGGCGACGGTTCCGGTTCCGGCGCGCAACCGCGAGAATTCAATCTCAGCTACACCCTGCCCTCGCGATTCGTGCTGCCACCCGCCGACCCGTCTGCCCTGGAGCCGCTCGAGGCACCCTGGCGGGAGAGTTGGCGCGCACAGGCGCGCAACATTGTCGTGCTTTGCTTTGGCCTGCTGGTGCTCACAACGCTGCTCATCGCGATGGACAGGCTGACGCGCCACGCGCGTCTCTATCAGGCGGTGCGCATTGGCTTTATGCTCTTCACGCTGGTGTGGATAGGCTGGATCGCGGGGGCCCAGCTCAGCATCATCAATGTTTTTGCGTGGTTGGGCGGGCTCATCAATGGCAACGGCCTGGCCGTACTCCTCGCCGACCCGTTGCTGTGCGTGCTGCTCGCGTTCGTAATCGTAAGCTTCGTCATTTGGGGCCGTGGCGTGTTCTGCGGCTGGCTGTGCCCGTTCGGCGCCCTACAGGAGCTCCTGGCCAAGCTCGCCCGCGTCGTCAAGTTGCCCCAGTGGTCGCCGTCACACCGGGCTCACCGTATGTTGTGGCGCTTGAAGTATGTGTCGCTCGCGGTGGTGGCCC
>Ga0134123_10002866_pt1 | contig 11220 bp, 11 predicted proteins | sample KB303_FD_96460 | JGI IMG/M metagenome (GOLD analysis project Ga0134123, IMG submission 96460) | Terrestrial soil microbial communities without Nitrogen fertilizer from Kellogg Biological Station, Michigan, USA - KB3-0-3 | ecosystem: Environmental > Terrestrial > Soil > Unclassified ...
CCGCCCTGTACACCGGAGTGACCGCGAATCGCCATCAAGCCGCACTTCTCGCGTCCAACGAATCCGCGCGCCAGTGCCAGATCGACGATCGCGCGGACGTTGGCTACGCCGTCTCGGTGTTGAGTGATTCCCATCGACCACACAAACACCGCAGAGCGAGCCTCGCCGATCATTCGGGCAAAGCGAAGCATTTCATCTCGCGGCGCGCCGGACTCGGCTTCGAGTGCGTCCCACGAACAGGCCGCCAAAGCCGCTTTCAGGGCTTCGAAGCCGGAAGTGTACTCCGCTATGAACGCCGCGTCGGTCCAGCCTTGCTCGATCAGATGCTTGATGACCCCTGCGAGAAACGCTTTGTCGCCGCCGGTGTGAACTTGAAAAAATGAGTCGGCGATTTTCGTCCCGAACATCGCGCTCTCAGCCACCGAAGGAATCCAGTAACGCTCGAGTCCGGGTTCGCGATACGGATTGATTACCGCGACTCGGGTCCCGAGCTTCTTAGCCTGATAGATGTACTTCATCGTGACCGGCTGGTTGTTCGGAGTGTTGCTGCCGAAGAATACAAGCAGGTCCGAGCCGATCCAATCTTTGTACGAACAGGTCGTAGCCGGTACCCCGAGCGATTGCTTGAGGGCGACAGTAGACGGCGCGTGGCAGATTCGCGATGAGTTGTCGATGTTGTTTGTTCCGAGGAACCGCGTGGCCTTCTGTGCTACGTAATAGGTTTCGTTTGTCAGGCCTCGCGAGGTTAGGTAGCACGCGAGACGGTGCGGCTCGGTCATTCGGATGCGGGCGGCGACGGTTTGAATCGCCGAGTCCCACGAGACTCGCGAGAAGCCCGGCTCACCTCGGCGCCGAATCATCGGGTAAGGCAGTCGCCCGAGCCCGCGAAGCTCCGACGCTCTCATACGGCTGAGCGCGCCTGCGTCTTGCGTTCGTCTCATATCGAGGGCGGGCATCGTGTTGAGCCGCAAGAGGTCGAGCCTAACCATGCACAGGTGAACTCCGTCCATCGTGAAGTCGCGGACGCCGGTTGTTCCAAGCGCACAGCCGTCGCAGACGCCGCGCGTGAGGATTCTCCACGCAAACGGGAGCTCGTCTTTGTTGCGCCAGATGGTCTTCGCCATCTCGACGTAGTGGTTGGGCTTGGTCTGGCCGATTCCATTCGGCGAAAGCCCCGCCCAACTGCTCTTGTCCCATCTCGGCATTTGAAAGCGCCTCTTCGCGAACGCACTTCATATAATCACGGCAGCAGTATCAGCGCCAGCCGTGAGTTGTGGGTTAACGCGTGTTGAAGAGGTTCTCGCAACAAAGTCGCGAAGACGCGAAGGTTCATGAAGTCCTTGTGGAGCTTGGTTTCTTAGAGCCTTTGTGGCAAGACGGGATCGACCTCGCACAACAGCGGCTCATAAGAATGACATGAGTATCCGGTCAATCAGGTCACTATGACGGAACACAACAAGAGGCCAAAAGAAGCCGCCTTTCCGCGATGAGTCGCCAACCGGTTTCGCTGTTGCACTTGCGTGGCGCGAGACCGAGAGAGAAGCGCGTGGCATCGTCGTTGCCTTGTCATTTGGCGACGCGGATATGCAATTCGCGAGGGTTGATAATCGAGAAGGAGCGAGGATGTTAGAGGCAGGGCAAAGAGTGGATTTGGGTGTGGACTTCGGTGGGTACATCGATGAGCCGTTCCCCACGATTCACGCTTCCACACGCCCGGAAGAGGAGAGCAAAGAGCGGCAGTTAGACGCGCTCACCGTTTTGGCGCTTTTGGTCGTCAACGGCGCATTAATAGTGGCAGTGGTAAAGGGCGGTCCGGCTCGGTTCGAGGGATTCCCGGGCGCCGTTCAGGCAGTTCTCGCGGTATTGTGGTCGCTTCAAGCAGTCATAACATTTCTGTTCTTCGTCGTAGTCGCGCGCTGGCTGAAAAGGTAGCGCAAGCTCGTTTCGCTCGGCGGGAGATCGGACCGCTTAACCGCGACCCACTCTCTTCGCATTTTGATTGTCTCCTAAGTCATCTCAGGCCTGCCTCTCCGGCGGGCCTTTTTTTCTGTCTAGCCTGCCGTCGCGCCTTCAGTTGTTCCCGCGCGTGAATTGCGGGAGAATCATCACGCCAAGTTATTGTATGGGCGGCCTTCCGTGGCCGTCCTTAAGTTCATCAGAAAGGCTTGAGTGCTGGAGAGAGGCGCGGCCACAGGGCGCCGCCCGGACAGATCATCCACTCGGCATTGCGGTAGGCATGATCATCGTCATCGACAACTACGATTCTTTTACGTACAACCTCGTCCAGTATTTAGGAGAGCTTGGCGCGGAGGTGCGCGTGTTTCGCAACGACGCGATTTCGGTGGAGGCGATGCATCGCCTGAAACCGGCCCGGCTGTTGATCTCGCCTGGCCCGGGTGTGCCCGATGACGCAGGAGTTACGCTCGACGCGATTCGCGGCTTCGCGGGCAAAATCCCGATTCTCGGTGTTTGCCTCGGACACCAGGCAATCGGACAAGCGTTTGGTGGAAAGGTCATTCGGGCGCCCTCATTGATGCACGGCAAGACCAGCGAGATATGTCACGATTCGGCAACGATCTTTCAAAGCTTGCCGTACCGGTTCAAGGCGACTCGCTATCACTCCCTGATCGTCGAGACGGACACCTTGCCTGCCGTGCTCGAGATTTCGGCCACCACACCGGATGGCGTGATCATGGGATTGCGGCACAGGCGATTCCCGGTCGAAGGTGTTCAATTCCATCCGGAGTCGGTGATGACAGAACACGGGAAGGCTCTGCTTACGAACTTCTTGAAGCTGTGAAATGGAGGCACGCTCCGGCGCTGAGGTATCGGCGAAGGAGCGCGCTCCTCAGTAGTTGGGATCGAAGTAGTGATAACCGCAGAGGCGCAGAGGGGTGCGCAGAGACGGGCTACTTATGCAAGCGACTCTAAAGCCGCGAGGTTTATTGAGCGCGGGCGGCGTGCTGGATCGCATCGTGGAAGCGAAAGCTCTGCGGCTTGAAGCGGCAAAGCTTGCAACTCCTCAGGAGTTTCTTAAGGCTCAGGCGGTTGATGCCTCAAAACGGGACCGCCCGCGGTTCTCCGAAGCACTCACTCGGACGAACAGAACCAACATCATCGCTGAAATAAAACATCGCTCGCCTTCACGGGGACTCATCTGTGAAGACTTCGATCCCGTTAGAATCGCCGGCAGCTATGACTCCGGCGGCGCAGCGGCCTTGTCCGTCCTGTGCGAAGAAGATTTCTTCGGCGGGTCGCTCGATCACTTGAAAGCAGTGCGCGCATCGGTCGAACTCCCCCTCCTCAGAAAGGACTTCATCTTCGATGAGTACCAACAGTACGAGGCAGCCGCCGCTGGTGCGCAAGCGGTGCTGCTGATTGCGGCGATCCTCGATCAAGAACTGCTCGGGAAGATGCTGGGTATCTCCGCCCAACTCAACCTGGATGCGCTTGTGGAGGTCCACTCGCGCGAGGAGATGGATCGAGCTGTTAGCGTGGGGGCGAAAATCATCGGCGTGAATAATCGCGACCTGACCACGTTTGAAGTTGACTTGAATACCTCAATCGATCTCGCATCAGCGGCTCCGAGCGATGTGATTCTTATCAGCGAGAGCGGGATTTCAAGCAGTTTGGAAATCCGGAGATTAATGGACGCAGGGTTTGTCGCGTTTCTCATCGGTGAAAGATTCATGCATGCGGAAGATCCGGGTCGGGCGCTCCGCGAGTTGTTAGATGAAGTTGGCAAGCAATGAACAGAGTGCGAGTAAAGATCTGCGGCGTCCGAAGCCTTGAAGAAGCGGAAGCGGCTACGGAATGCGGTGCTGATGCGCTGGGCTTCAACTTCTGGCCGAAGAGCCCCCGGTACATCACTTCCGAGGCTGCGCACGACATCATTGCCGCACTCCCCCCTTTTGTTGCGTCCGTTGGCGTGTTCGTGAATGAAGAGCTAAAGGCGATCGAAGCCGTCGCGTCGGATCTGGGTCTCGCTGCGGTCCAGCTTCATGGTGATGAGTCGCCGGAATTCTGCGCGAGCCTACTCGTGCGCAAGACGATCAAAGCTGTTCGAGTGAGCGAAGGCTTTGAGCCGCAATCGATCAAGCTATACCCGGTGGACATGATCTTGTTGGACACGGGATCACCCGGCAGGTACGGGGGAACTGGAAAGACGTTTGACTGGGGCCTCGCAGCCGAGTGCGCGAGGCTCGGGCCAATCATTCTTGCCGGCGGCTTGACCCCCGAAAACGTAGTCGAAGCGATCACAACGGTTCGACCCGCTGCGGTTGACGTATGCAGCGGGGTTGAGACCGAACCGGGCCGCAAAGATCTGGACAAGCTTCGAAACTTCATGCTGGCAGTTGCCGACGCGAACACGTTTCTGCAGCGCGAGAAACACGGAGCTTCGAACCGATGATGTGACGACGTCAAGTTTTGGACGCTCGACACTTGGCGACAACCGGCTGCATATGGTACAAGCTGTAAACACGATCAGTGGTATTATCGGCAGGAGCGGAGGCTCAGGAAGAGACGCCAGCGAGGACATCCTACTTCATACTCCCACGCTAGCGTTTTAGCAGTCAGCGCCTCGGCATTTATCCAAGGGTTGCAGGTGGAATTCGAGAGACTAAAACTTCGCTGGGAGGTTTGCGTAATGAAACGGATCGTGACCTATGGACTGACGAGCAGTCTGCTCCTGGTTGGTTTCTTCTGGATTGCAACGGGCTCGGGTGCCGCGAGCGACAAAGCTGCGATCACCTTCTCAAAGGACGTCGCTCCTATCATCCAGAAGAATTGCTCAACGTGTCATCGCCCCGGCGAAGTCGCGCCGATGTCGCTTATCAGCTACAAGGAAGTTCGTCCCTGGGCGAAGTCGATCCGCGAGAAAGTCGCTCAGCGGCAGATGCCGCCGTGGCTGGCCGATCCGCATCACGGCAAGTTTTCCAACGATCCCAGCCTGTCTCAGAAGGAAATCGAGACGATCGTCGGGTGGGTGGATGGCGGCGCAGTGGAAGGCAATGCGAAAGACCTTCCACCTCCCCCGCAATTCGTCGAGGGTTGGAACATCGGCAAACCCGATGTGGTCATCACGATGCCTGAAGACTTCAACGTGCCGGCGGAGGGCGTGATCCCCTACAAGTATTTCGCGGCGCCGACCAACTTCAAGGAAGATCGATACGTACAGTTCGCGGAGATCAGGCAAGGCAACCGATCTCTCGTGCATCACGTGATTGTTGATGTCAGGTATCCTGGCAATGGTCCGCTCCCGGCGACGGGTGAGTTGAATCCTGAAGTGCTGCGAAGTTCGCGATCGAGTTCCGGCGAACGGCCCGCCGATTCGGATGGCCGTCTGGTAGGCTGGGCTCCCGGTGAAGCGCCGCTTATTCTCAAGCCAGGTCAGGCAAAACTCATCAAGGCGGGCTCGGTTCTGATATTCCAGGTGCACTACACACCGAACGGCGAGCCGGGTAAAGATCGCTCAAGCGTTGGGCTGATCTTTTCCAGAACCCCGGTCGAAAAACGAGTCATCACCGCGGGCGCCTCTGCGCGCAGCCTCGCGATTCCGCCGGGCGATCCCAACTACGAAGCAAAGGCTTCCTTTGAGTTCAAAGAGGACAGCCATATCGACAGTCTTCACCCCCACATGCACTTCCGCGGCAAGGACTTTGATTATCGACTGGTTTATCCGGACGGAACGTCAAAAATTCTGCTGTCGGTGCCTCGATGGGACTTCAATTGGCAGATGACTTACTTTTTCAAAGAGCCGATAGCCGCACCCAAAGGCAGCAGGTTGGAGTGCGTGGCCCACTACGACAACTCGATCAAGAACAAGTTCAACCCTGATCCAACCAAGCTCGTTTCATGGGGACCGCAAACCTGGGACGAGATGATGATCGGCTATCTCGACTATACGATCGACAAGCAGGACCTCCGAAGCAAACTGCCGGAGGCCGCTTCGAAGTAGTCGTTGAGTCCGGAAGACTTTCGGCGGCGATCTGTTCGTCACACCGAGATTGAACCGCCGAACTCCCGGTCTCAAGAGAAGGAGGAATGATGAAGCGCTTGTTCGTTGTTCTGTTCTCGGTATTCGCCATTGCCGCGGTGGCGGCTTTAAACCACACCAGCGCATCTGAAAAATCAGTTCCGACTTTCGCCAAGGACGTTGCGCCGATCGTCTTCAACAAGTGTGCTACGTGTCACCGTCCCGGTGAAGCCGTGCCGATGTCGCTGACCTCGTATCAGGAAGTGCGGCCGTGGGCGAAGGCCATCCGCGAGCAGGTAGCCGACCGAAGCATGCCTCCGTGGCACGCCGACGCCGCGTCTTCGCTTAAGTTCCGTAACGACCGTCGGCTCTCGCAAGCGGAAATCGACACCGTGGTGGCCTGGGTTGACGGCGGTTCACCAAAGGGCGAGGACGCGGACCTGCCGGCATTGCCGAAGTTCGCCAAGGGCTGGAGCTGGGGTGAGCCCGACTTGATTATCCCGATGCCGGTCGACTTCGAAGTCCCGGCCGAGGGCGAACTGCCAATGCAGAATTTTTACGTCGCGGTTCCGTTCAAAGAAGATCGGTGGGTGGAAGCCGTCGAGCTGCGGCCGGGGAACCCGGCCGTCGTGCATCACTCGATAGCAAACGTTACTCGGCTTCCCGAAGGCAGTAAGATAGTCAACGGCCGCGCAGTAAAAGCCGAGCTCAACACCTCGGACGCAAGCCGCACCGGCGGACTCCGAGAAGGAAACGAGGTCTTCCAGACTCAGGACTCATTTGCTCGAGCGGGCGCGTTCAAGTTAATTGGCCAGGCGCCGGGTAAGGGGTTTGAAAGACACCACGAAGGCACAGCAAAGCGAATCAGCCCCGGGATGTATTTCCAGTTCAATATGCATTATCAGCCGAGCGGCCGTCCTGAGAAGGATCGGTCGATGCTCGGGCTTTGGTTTGCGAAGGCGCCCGTGACTCACGAAGTGCTGACGAAGGGCGTGACGGACACAGTGTTTGTGGGCGGCAAGGACATCGGCGAAACCAAGGTCGTCAACGGCCGCGAGGTAAAGTCCCGAGGGAGGATCCCGAACATCCCACCCTACGCGGACAATTGGGAGATTGCCGGCGAGATGTATGTCAAACAAGACATCACTCTCTATGCCTTTGCGCCGCATATGCACCTGCGGGGCAAGGACATCAAATACATTCTGCAATGGCCTGATGGACGCAAGCAGACGCTTCTGTACGTGCCGAAGTTTGATTTCAACTGGCAGCTTCACTATGAGCTGGACCAACCCCTGAAGATTCCGGCGGGCAGCAAGATGATCGCGATTGCGCACTACGACAATTCGCTCAAGAACCGGTACAACCCGGCGCCGCAAAAAGAGGTTTTCTGGAGCGAGCAGAGCTGGGACGAGATGTTCATACCGTGGTTCGAGTACACCGTGGATAGTGCGAACCTGACCAAGATCGCTTCCGGCCAAACAGGGAAGTGACCTCGGGTTGTTGTGCGCGCTCGTTGCAGGCAGTCAGCATGTCTGCCAAGTCGTTCGGGCTGCGGAAGCGTGAAACCAATCACAATCCGGCCTCTGGCCGCGAATCCGGTTCAAAACTGCTGAGATGATCTGCGATGATCTGGGCACTCCTGCTTATCTTTTTTCTTTGGCAACAACCCGGTCGCCCTACAGAACCGACCGATCCGATGCCGCCACCAAACCTGGATTACTTCGTGGGGACGTGGTCCTTCGACTGGAACATGCCGGAAACACCGCTCGGTCCGGGCGGAAAAATGAAGGGAACTGAAAGCTACAAGAAGATCCTAGGCGGTCAGACCTACGAGAGCGACATTCGAGGTGACGGACCGGACGGGCCGTTTCAAGGCAAGGCCGTCACGAGCTACGACGAGAAGGAGAAAGTCGTCTCTCGCTATGAGATCTTCAGCTACGGTCTGACTGCGTTCAAGAGCGGCTCGATAGGCGGAGACCTGGGCGGCTACTACACGATTTATTGGGAAAGCGCACCGATAAAGAAGGACGGCCACATCGTCAAGCTCAAGGGGAAAACGCAAATGCTTTCCCCTGCAAATTATCGTCTGCAAGTCGAGATGTCAGTAGACGGCGGCGCATACACGAGTCTGGGCAATCCGTGGTTCAGGAAAGTGGAAACAAAGACGCCCTCAAAGCCTTAGCTTCCCGATTCAATCGCCACTTCAACCACGGCTGGTGATTCATTCTACCGGTTCGACTACGACTGCGGTTCCGTAAGCCAGCACTTCGGTCACTCCGTTCATGATCTCATTGGCGTCGTAGCGCATTCCGATAACCGCATTAGCTCCGATCTCGCTCGCGTGCTGAACCATGATGTCGAACGCTTCGGCTCGCGCGACCTCGCACAGCCTTGTGAAAGCAGTTATGTTACCGCCGACCAGCGTATGGAGCGTTCCGCCCAGCGTCCCAAAGATCGAGCGCGACCGCACCGTGATCCCTCGGACGACTCCGAACGTGCGCACAATGCGCCATCCATCGATCGTGAATGCAGTAGTAACCATGTGATGAGAAAGGGTGTAACGCTGAGACACCGAGTAGGGGGCGCTTGGGTTGAGGCTTGCTTTAGCCTGCTCGAGCTCGTCTAGTTTGTCTTTCACTACAATCAACCGCCTTTCATCGAAGTTGGATCGCAGAGCGGAGACGATAAAAGCTTCAAATCCAAACTGCAATCCGAAATCGGCCGGTTGGACGTTAGGCGCTCGTTGCGTCTGACGTAAGCCACTCGCGTCTCTGCGCAAACCTCCGCGTCTACGCGTCTCCGCGTCTGTGCGGTTAAGAGTGCGGGCGGATTGTTACGATGAAGTCTATGTTAGCTCAATACCTCTTTTTGCTTAATCCTTCTCCTAACCTCAGAGGCGCAGAAACGCAGAGGTTTGCGCTGAGAAGAAAGGCGCGTCTTGGCCTTTCAAAGACCGCATTGCTACAATCCTCGTTCTCATTCAACTCATCAAGGAGCATTGCGTGTCAGACATCAGTCGAAGACGTTCGGTCGCGGTTAACATCGACGGCGTCAGAGTGGGGGGCAGCCACCCGATAGTCGTCCAGTCGATGACAAACACCGACACGGTCGATGTCGCAGGGACCGCGCTGCAGGTTGAGCAACTGGCTCGCGCCGGCTCCGAGCTTGTCCGAGTCACGGTAAACACGCGCCAGGCGGCTGAAGCTGTGCCTCAGATCGTTGAGACTCTTGGCTCGCGTGGCATATCGGTGCCCATCATCGGTGACTTTCACTATAACGGTCACATCCTCCTCAAGGAGTATCCGGAATGCGCGCGGGCGCTTGCGAAATATCGAATCAACCCTGGTAACGTAGGACCGGGCCAGCATCACGACAAGAACTTTCAGTCAATGATCGAAGTAGCGATCGAGAACAACAAGCCGGTTCGGATCGGAGTGAACTGGGGCTCGCTGGATCAAGGTTTGTTGACGCGGTTGATGGACGCGAACGCGTCTCGTCCTGATCCGAAGGACGCGCGCGAGGTGATGCGCGAAGCGGTAGTGGTAAGCGCGCTCGAATCGGCGGCGCTCGCGGAGCGCGCCGGTCTTGGCCACGATCGAATCATCCTAAGCGCCAAGGTTTCGGAGGTGCAGGACCTCATCGCGATCTACGGCGATCTGGCGGCGCGCTGCGACTACCCCCTGCATCTCGGGTTGACCGAGGCAGGGATGGGGAGCAAAGGGATCGTGGCTTCGACCGCGGCCCTGGCGGTCCTTCTGCAGCAGGGCATCGGCGATACGATTCGAGTCTCGCTTACGCCGAGACCCGGCGGCGACCGGACCGAGGAAGTGATCGTTGCACAGCAGATCTTGCAGACAATCGGGCTGCGAAGTTTTATTCCTTTGGTGACGGCTTGCCCGGGCTGCGGTCGAACTACCAGCACGTTGTTTCAGGAAATGGCCGAGGACATCCAGAACTACATCCGCGAGCAGATGCCCGCCTGGAAAGAAAAATATGTGGGCGTCGAGGAAATGAAAGTCGCGGTTATGGGTTGTGTGGTGAACGGACCGGGCGAGTCTAAGCACGCAAACATCGGCATTTCGCTCCCGGGAACTGGCGAAGATCCGCGGGCGCCGGTTTATGTTGACGGCGCGAAGTTTGTGACGCTTCAAGGGCCGGCTATAGTGCCGGACTTCATGAAGATACTCGATGAGTACATCGAGTCCCGCTACGCAGGCCGCGAATAGGTAAAGGCCGATTCGGCCTCACACCCATTCGCCTGCCTTAATGCTCTTGCAGAGTGGTGCTGAAAGCTAAGTGTAGATCCACTAAGATTACGCTTTCGCCAGAACCCGTTTGCTCTGCCGGGCTTGAATGCCGAGTTGCAACTCGCGGTTTCGGCGAGGTGAATCGACGTGCGAAGGACAACCCTTGCATTCAAGTCCGGGCTTCAAGCTGAATCGGCCAACCTGGTTAGGGCTTCTTTTCAGCCGGCTTGCTGTCGTGATCGTGTGCGCTTAGGTACGGGACCTTTACTTCTGCCGCGCAACTGAACTTGCCGCTGCGAGCTTCGAGCAGGAAAGAGTCCGTGTCACTGGTCGGTCTTAGATCGAAGCTCAGATAGGACACTTCGGTTGCGCCGGCGGATGTCTTAAATGGAACTGATATCTCTTTGCCGCCGCTCCGAAGCAAAAGGGCGAAGTCGTCGTTGGCGCCAAAGCTGATCCCCATATCATACGAGCCCTTCGCTACCGGCGTGCCGCCGAGCACAACGTCGAACTCGCTATCGAGCTTCCCAATCTTCTTCCAGAGGCCGGCGTTCAAACGCTGCCGAAGCGTCTCGTTCTTTTTGGTATTCAAGTAAACCGGCTCGTTCCAGTGTAGTGACTTGTAGCTGATGGTGAGCTTGCCGGCGCCTTCAACCGTGAGCGTATGTGAAAAGTCTCTTGCGACGGTGCGAGGGTCGTGTGCCGTCGCGATCTGCACAGCGCACAGGACGATAACCAGTGCCGAGAACAGCGTCTTCTTCATAGTCTCTCTCCTTCAAACTGAGTATTCCGAGGCCTTCCAATTGTGCTGCGTTGCGGTTCGTCCGAACTGCAGCGACTTGCGTCAAAAGTAACTCTTGTTGAGCCCCGGATTATATCCCTCGGATGAAGTGGTGACAACGCGAAGCTACACGCCACCGTCGTTGTTTGAAGGGTTAGACTCGCGTAACGTGTGCGCCAGGTGGACGGGATTTCTCTCGGTCAGCGACCGGCAAC
>Ga0134123_10002867_pt1 | contig 11219 bp, 8 predicted proteins | sample KB303_FD_96460 | JGI IMG/M metagenome (GOLD analysis project Ga0134123, IMG submission 96460) | Terrestrial soil microbial communities without Nitrogen fertilizer from Kellogg Biological Station, Michigan, USA - KB3-0-3 | ecosystem: Environmental > Terrestrial > Soil > Unclassified ...
CCCCCACCTTGGCGACCACCTCCGGCGGGTACCAGGGCGGGAACCCATCCAGCCGGGGCAGCTTCTTCAAGGCGTCGAGCATGGCCTTGATGTCCGCGGGGGCCGCCGGCGAGATCTTGCGCTCGCCCTGATCGGCGGCCTTGTCCTCGGGGACGGCGAAGGGCAACGGGCACAGGCCGCGCACCTTGCTCTCGTTCCCCATCTGGTAGCCGACGTCCGCGCTGTGCTCGCCCAGCTTCTTGTCCAGCGCGGCCAGCGACTGCCCGGGGAAGGCGGCGGCGACGGCGCCGTCGAGCCGCTTGCCCTCGGCCACCGCCGCGACGAATGGGGTGATCTTCTCCCGGTTGCGGCCTTCGTCCCCGTGGAGGATGTAGTCGAAGAGGGTCCGGCCGGTGTACTGGAACCAGCTGCGCGCCTCGTCGCCGTCGTAGTCGTCCCAGGAGATGGCCGCCACCTTCTCGAGCGGCAGCAGGGTGTCGGTCTTGCCCTTGGGCACCCCGAAGCACGCGGTCCGCCGGCCCTCGCCCTGCCGGTATTCGACCGTGCGCGCGTACGACGCGAAGCCCTCGTGGAACCACAGCGGGGCGTGGGGGAACTTCTGCTCGATGAAGAGGTGGGTCAGCGCCTCGGTCCCCGCGTGATCGCTCTGCACGTCCTTGAGGACGATGAGTCCCTTTGCCCCGACGGTGGTGGCGCTGGAGGGCAGCTTGGCCAGCACCAGGTGCGAGCGGCGGAAGCCCAGCAGATCGTTGAACTCGTCCTCCTCCAGGAACAGCACGTCGACCTTGGGCAGCTCGACGCCCCGGAAGAACGAGGACGACAGCGAGGCGTACGAGTACTCCAGCCCCGCCAGCGCCGTGGTCGCGTGCCGCGGAGCACCAACGTAGACGTTGAAGTGCTGCGACTGCATGACGCTCCACCCTTCGGAGCTGCCGATCCCTCCGTGAGCACAGCCCAGGGCCAGGGTCAGCGCCCCGGCCAGAATCCACACCTTCGATCGCAGCATCGAGCCTCCTTCGAAAATTGTTGCCGCTGGCTGTCTGCAACCATGAGGCCAGCCGCTCCCACATGTGGAGAACTGCCGCCCAAATGTCGATCTTATGCCGCGGGGATTCTTGTCTTGGACGCGCATCATCGCGCATCCTGGATCCATCGTGTCCCGTCGCCGCAAGAAACCTCAGCCTCACCACGCCCCCGCCCTGACCGCCACCGAAGACTTCTCCGATCAGGAGCTGGACTTCTTCCGCCGCGGCGACGAGCTGCACCCCCCCGCCGGCGACACCAGCGAAGCGCCCGAAGCGGACGCGTAGAGTCCGCGAAGATCCCGTGGTCGTGGCCGTGGCCGTCGACGTGGCCGTGGCCGCCCCCGTGGTCCTGGCCGTGCACGTGACACGGGAACGCCAACGTGGGCGTGGCCGCAGGGGCCCATCCTTGGGTCGAACCGAAGACGTCCACGGAATCTCTCTTCGAATCGTCCCCTCGTTGACGATGTGCGATCACGTCCACGGGTGCGTTCCCGTTCACGTGCACGGCCACGACCCACGGGGGCGCCCACGGCCACGTCGACGGCCACGGCCACGATCACGGCGTGGCATCATGACGGCATGCGACCGCTTGCCCTCGCTCTGCTCCTGACGGTGGCCTGCCAGTCCGAGACCAACCCTCCCTCGGGCGGTGCCGCCCCGGGCCCCGTGGTTCCCCTCGGCGAGCCCCAGAGCGGCGAGGGGACCTACTACGACGCCGACGGCAGCGGGAACTGCATGTTCGACAAGAGCCCCGGCGACCTGGACGTGGCGGCCATGAACGCCGCCCAGTATGCCGGCAGCGCCCTGTGCGGCGCCTGCGCCCACGTGACCGGTCCCAAGGGCGAGGTGACGGTGCGGATCGTGGATCAGTGCCCCGGCTGCAAGAAAGGCGATCTCGACCTTCACCCCCAGGCGTTCGACAAGATCGGCGAGCACAGCGCGGGCCGCATCCCCATCACCTGGAACCTGGTCGCCTGCCCCGTCACCGGCAACGTCGACTACCGGTACAAGGAGGGGAGCTCGCAGTGGTGGACGGCCATCCAGGTGCGCAACCACCGCCTGCCCATCACCAAGCTCGAGCTGCGCAAGAACGGCGCCTGGGCCGCGATCCCGCGCGAGCCCTACAACTACTTCGTCGACGCCGGCGGCGCCGGCCCGGGCCCGGTCACCGTGCGCATCACGGCGCTGGACGGCCAGACCCTGCAGGACTCCATCGCCCCCGCCAGCAGCGGCGCCGTCGTCCCGGGCGCGGCGCAGTTCCGTTGAGCGGTCGGTTCGTGTGCGATCGCCGTCACACCGGCACAGTTCGGACGGCCTACAACGACGCACAGGTCGTTGGCGGAATTTTCCGTCGAGCGTGCAGACGATCCCGTAGAGCGGCCGTATGATTTGCGCGCAAGGGTGTCGATGGGGAAGTCGCTCAACGTCCTGCTGGTCGAGGACTCCGAGGACGATGCAGCCTTCGTTCTTCGCGAGCTGAAGCGCAGCGATTACGACATTCATTGGCAACGGGTGGAAACGCCCGAGGCAATGAACGAGGCCCTCGATCGCCGGCGTTGGGACGTGATCCTCTCCGACTACCACATGCCTCGCTTCAGCGCGCCCGAGGCGTTCCGCCTGGTGAAGGGCCGCTGCATCGACATCCCCTTCATCATCATCTCGGGGACGGTCGGCGAGGAGGTGGCGGTGGAGGCGATGCGGGTGGGCGTCCACGACTACCTCCTCAAGGGGATGCTCACCCGGCTGATGCCGGCCATCGAGCGCGAGCTGCGCGAGGCGGCCCTGCGCGCCGAGCAGCGCAAGATGCAGGAGCAGCTGCTCATCTCCGATCGGATGGCCTCGGTGGGGACGCTGGCCGCGGGCGTGGCCCACGAGATCAACAACCCGCTGGCGGCGCTAATCGCCAACCTCGAGTTCTCGCTCGAGGAGGTGGACAAGCTGGAGACGGGGCACGCCCGCTCGGCGGAGATCAAGGCCCCCTTGCAGGAGGCCGCCGAGGCGGCCGATCGCGTGCGCATGATCGTGCGCGATCTGAAGGTGTTCTCGCGCTCGGGCGACGAGGAGCGGCGCGGGCCCGTCGATCTCAAGCAGGTGCTGGAGTCGTCGCTGCGCATGGCCTGGAACGAGATCCGCCACCGGGCCCGCCTGGAGCGGGACTACGGCGAGATCCCGCCCGCCTGGGGCAACGAATCGCGGCTGGGCCAGGTGTTCCTCAACCTGCTCATCAACTCGGCCCAGGCCCTGCCCGAGGGGCGCAGCGAGACCAACGAGATCCGGGTGGTGACGCGCGCGCACGGCAACAAGGTGGTGGTCGAGGTGCGGGACACCGGCACCGGCATCCCGCCCGAGGTGCTGCCCAAGATCTTCGATCCCTTCTTCACCACCAAGCCGGCCGGGGTGGGCACCGGGCTGGGCCTGGCCATCTGCCACAAGATCGTCACCGGCCTGGGCGGCACCATCGAGGCCGACAGTAAGCCGGGCGCGGGGACCGTCTTCAAGGTCACCCTCCCCACCCGGCCCACCAACCCCGAGCGCAGCACCACCAGCACCTCGCTGCCGGCGGTGGCGCCGGCCCAGCGCGGGCGGGGCAAGGTGCTGGTCATCGACGACGAGCCGATGATCAACAGCATCCTCAAGCGGATGCTGGGCAAGGACCACGAGGTCGAGTGCGCCGGCTCGGTGCGAGAGGCGCTCGACCGCATGAAGAAGGGCGAGCGCTTCGACCTCATCATGTGCGACCTGATGATGCCGGAGATGACCGGCATGGACCTGCACGCGGAGCTGCAGCGGACCGATCCGGCCCTGGCCGAGCGGCTGGTGTTCATGACCGGCGGTGCCTTCACCCCCGCGGCCCGCGAGTTCCTCGATCGGGTGCCCAACGCCCGCGTGGAGAAGCCCTTCGAGGTCCAGAATCTGCGCTCGCTGATCCAGACCCTGCTGCCTCGCTGATCGGGAGGAGTTCCTGTACGATGCGGCAACCCATTTTCGTGAGCGCCCAACGGAGGGGTCCCTGCATGCCCACTTGCCGCCTCTTTCTGGTCGCTTCGTTGCTGCTGCTCGGTGCCGCTCCGGCGCTGGCCGACGAGGACGGCGAGTCGCTCTTCGACGTCGAGGTCCACGGTTTCGTCAGCCAGGGCGCCATCAAGACCATCCGCAACAACTTCCTGGTGCCCAACAGCAAGCGGGGCAGCTTCGACCTCACCGAGGCAGGCATCAACTTCACCAAGCCCGTCAGCGATCGCCTGCGCCTGGGCTTTCAGCTGTTCGGCGGCGGGTTCGTCCCCACCGGCGCCTACAACGCCAAGCTCGATTGGTTCTACCTCGACTACCACTGGAAGGACTGGCTGGGGATCCGGGCTGGCCGGGTCAAGCTCCCCTTCGGCCTCTACAACGAGATCAACGACGTGGACTCGGCCCGGGTCCCGGCGCTGCTGCCGCAGTCGACCTACCCGGTGGCCAACCGCAACTTCCTCCTCGCCCAGACCGGCTTCGAGCTCTACGGCTACCTCGGCTCCGAGCGCGCCGGTGCCCTCGAGTACCGGCTCTACGGCGGGACCATCGTCTTCGATCTCGCGCCCCAGCAGAGCGGCCTCCCCTATGTCGTGCGGGGCGTCGACTTCGCCTACCTGGCCGGGGGCCGCCTCATGTGGGAGCTGCCGGTCGAGGGGCTGCGGCTGGGCGGGAGCGCCCAGGTCCTGCGCCTGGACGCCGACCTGCAAGGGACGACCGACCCGCGCTTCACCGGGCACATCGAGATCCCCGCCGTGCTGTGGATGGGCTCGCTCGAGTACTCCGCGCATGATTGGCTGCTGGCCGCCGAGTACGGCCGCTGGCACAGCAAGCGCGAGAGCAACATCATGGCGCCGCCCCCGCTGGGCACCGGCCTGGCCGCCGCCCCCTGGACCGCCAACGAGCGCTACTACGCCCTGGTCGCCTACCGCTTCACCCCCCACTTCCAGCTGGGGAGCTACTACGCCGGCTTCTTCCCCAACGTCGACAAGCGCCACGGGCGCGAGAACCAGCAGCACGACGTGGCCGGGACCCTGCGCATCGACATCACGCCCAACTGGCTGCTGAAGCTGGAGGGTCACTACCTGAAGGGCACCGCCTACCTGAGCGCCGCCCTCAACGACCGGCCCATCCAGTACCTGTCCAGCCGCTGGGCCCTCTTCATGCTGAAGACCACCGCCTATTTCTGAGATGCGCGCCCTTCGAACCATCGTCTGCCTCCTCGCCCTCGGCGCCCTGGCCGCGGGGAGCTCGCGCGCGTCCACCTCGGGGTACCGGGTGATCGTGAACTCCGCCAACCCGTCGAGCGCGCTCGACCGCAAGTTCCTCACCGATGCCTTCCTCAAGAAGACCACCCGTTGGCCCACCGGCGAGCTGATCCGTCCGGTGGATCTGGGCAGCGACGCGCCGGTGCGGCGGCGCTTCTCGGAGGAGGTGCTCAACCGCTCGGTGTCGGCGGTGAAGAGCTACTGGCAGCAGCTCATCTTCTCGGGCCGGGCCATCCCCCCGCCGGAGATGGACAACGACGAGGAGGTGCTGCGCTACGTGGCCAAGTATCCGGGCGCCGTGGGCTATGTTTCGAGCGTGGGAGAGATGACCGGCGTCAAGGTGGTGAGCGTGAAGTGAGCCGTTCTGGATGCACCTGACCTTTCGGACCAAGCTGGCGCTGGTGGTGGGCGCCGCGGCGGCGGCGTTCCTGGTGCTGATCGTCGTGGGCACGCTCAGCGAGCGGCGGGTGGAGCGCCAGCTGGCCATCATCCAGGTGCGCTACGTCCCCAAGGTCGAGCTGGGTCCGCAGCTGGAGAACCAGTTCGAGGCCCTGCGCCGCGGCCTGCAAGACGCGGTGGCCACCCAGGACCCCGACACCCTGGTCGCCACCCGCCAGACCCTGCTCCACTTCCTGGATCAGCTGGCCGCCTCGCACGAGGCGGTGGCGCCCAGCGAGGCCGCGGCTTTGCGCGCAGCGGTCCAGGACTATTACAACGCGGCCTACGACGTGGCCCGCCGGCTGATCGCGGGCGAGAAGGGTGAGCCGATCGTCGAGGCGATGGCGGCCATGCAGGCCAAGCACGCCCAGACCGCCACCCGGCTGCAGCGGGCCACGGCGCTCGACCGGGGCGAGCTGGCCAACACCTTCCTCGAGGCCAGCCGGGCCCAGGCCACCTCGGCGCGCATCCGGCTGGCCATCAGCCTGCTCTGCCTGGGCCTGGTGGTGCTGCTGTCCCTGTGGGTGGGGCGCGACGTGCTGCAGTCGCTGTCGGCGCTGTCGGCGGGCGTGCAGCGCTTCGGCAAGGGCGACTTCGCGCAGCCCATCCCCATCAGCAGCCACGACGAGCTGGGCGCCGTGGCCGAGCAGGCCAACCACATGGCGGCCAGCCTGCAGCGGCTGGGCAGCGACCGCGACCGGCGCGACTGGCTGAAGGCGGGCGAGGCCGGGCTGGCCCACGAGCTGCGCGGCGATCTCGAGCCCAAGGAGGTGGCCAACCGGGCGGTCCGCTTCCTGGCCCGCTACCTCCAGGCCCCCGCCGGCGCGCTGTACTTCGCCGAGCCGGGGCGCAACCTGGTGCTGCTGGGCGAGTACGCGCTGGCCCACGGCGCCGGCCAGCCCGGGGCCCGGCCCAGCTTCGCTCCCGGCGAGGGGCTGGTCGGACAGGCGGCGCTGAGCGACGAGCTCCAGGTGATCGGCGATCCACCGGCCGATCACCTGAAGGTGAGCTCGGGCCTGGGTGAGAGCGCGCCGCGGGCCCTGGTGTTCCTGCCCCTGGCCCGAACCGGGAACGTGAGCGGGGTGCTGGAGCTGGCGGTCTTCGCCGCCTGGACGCCCCTTCAGGGTGAGCTGTTGATGGCGGTGCGAGAGACGCTGACCATCGCCCTCGAGGTGGCCCGGGCCCGCGCGGCCCTGCGCGATCTCCTGGCCGAGACCCAGCGCCAGGCGCAGCGCCTCACCACCCAGGAGGAGGAGCTGCGGGCCACCAACGAGGAGCTGCAGGCGCAGCAAGAGGAGCTGCGCCACACCAACGAGCAGGTGGTGTTGCGGGCCAAGGAGCTGGACGAGCAGCGGCGCGCGCTGGAGCAGAAGAACGCCGAGTTGCAGGACGCCCGCCGCCGGCTGGAGCAGAAGGCGGTCGAGCTGACCACCATCAGCACCTACAAATCCCAGTTCCTGGCCAACATGTCCCACGAGCTGCGCACTCCCCTCAACAGCATGCTCTTGCTGTCGAACCTGCTGGCCCAGAACGAGACGGGCAACCTCACCGAGAAGCAGGTGGAGTTCTGCCGGACCGTCAACGCCGCCGGCAAGGATCTGCTCGCCCTCATCAACCAGGTGCTGGACCTGGCCAAGATCGAGTCCGGCAAGCAGCAGGTCCGCATCGAGGAGGTCTCCCTGCGCCACGTGGTCCAGCACGTCGAGCACGTGTTCGGCCCGCTGGCCCGCGAGAAGGGGCTGACCTTCACGGTGGAGGTGGCGCCGGAGCTCCCCGAGACCCTGGTCACCGATCGGCAGCGCCTGGACCAGATCCTCAACAACCTCATCGGCAACGCCATCAAGTTCACCGACCGCGGGCAGGTGGGCCTGAAGGTGGCCCGGCCGGGCCCGCACCAGCGGCCGGGCCGGGGCGACCTGGATCCGGCCAGCACCCTGGTGTTCGCGGTGTCGGACACCGGCATCGGCATCCCGCCCGAGTTCCAGCAGCGGATCTTCGAACCCTTCGAGCAGGTGGAGTCGCGCAGCGATCGGCGTTACGGCGGCACCGGCCTGGGGCTGCCCATCGCCCGCGAGCTGGCCAACCTGCTGGGCGGGGAGCTGGAGCTGCAGACGACGCCGGGCGGGGGCAGCACCTTCCTCTGCTACCTGCCCGAGCGGCGGTCCGAGACCGCGCAGGCGCCGGCGCCTGCGCCTGCTCCCCCTCCCCGGCCGGCCCCGGCCTCCGACGACCGGAGCGCGCTCGAGCCGGGCGAACGGTGCATCCTCATCATCGAGGACGACCCGGTCTTCGCCCTCACCTTCGGCGCCGTGATCCACGATCAGGGCCTCAAGTACCTGGTGGCCGGCGACGGGAAGACGGGGCTGCGCCTGGCCCGCGAGAAGAAGCCGAGCGGGATCGTCCTCGACGTCAAGCTGCCCGACATCGACGGCTTCACGGTGATGGAGTGGCTGCGCTCGGATCCGGAGACGGCGGGCATCCCCGTCCACTTCGTCTCGGGGATGGACGGCGGAGAGCGGGGCATGGCCATGGGCGCGGTCGGCTACCTGACCAAGCCGGCGACCCAGCGTGATCTGCTGCGGGTGATCGACTCGCTGGTGCCGCGGGGCGAGCGGGAGTCGCGGGTGCTGATCGTCGAGGACGACAAGGACACCGCCGACTCGCTGGTGCACCGGCTGGTCGGCGAGAAGATGGTGGCGCGGCGGGTGGCCAGCGCGGGCGAGGCCCTCGAGCTGCTGGCCAAGGAGCGCTTCGACTGCATGATCCTCGACCTGTCCCTGCCCGACATGGACGGGCTGAAGCTGCTGCAGGCATTGCAGGAGGGCGGCTCGCCCGACTCGCCGCCGGTGGTGGTCTACACCGGGCGAGCCCTCTCCAAGCCCGAGGCCAAGCGGCTCGAGGCCTACGCCGAGGCGGTGGTGCTGAAGGAGGGCCCCTCGACCGAGCGGCTCATCGACGAGGTGCGCCTCTTCGCCCGGCGCTTCCGCGACGGCATCCCCACCCGCCGCCGGCTGGCTCCCCGCACCCAGGCGGGCGAGGTGGACCTCAACGGGCGCAAGATCCTGGTGGTCGACGACGACATGCGCACCGTCTACGCCCTGTCGGCGCTGTTGCGGGCCAAGGGGGCCGAGGTGGTGGCGGCCGACACCGGGCACGCGGCCCTGGACATGCTGGCCGCGCACCCCGACGTGCAGCTGGTGCTGATGGACATGATGATGCCCGAGATGGATGGCTACGAGGCCCTGCGCCGGCTGCGCCAGCAAGAGCGCCTGCGCGCCCTGCCCGTCATCGCGCTGACCGCGAAGGCCATGAAAGGAGACCGCGAGCAGTGTCTGCAAGCCGGAGCCAACGAGTACATGTCGAAGCCGATCGATCCGGATCGCCTGCTGGCGATCCTGCAGGGGCAGCTGGCCGCCCGCGGTTGACGGTGGCCACCGACGACACCGAGGCCCTCGAGCTCCGCCTCTTGCTCGAGGCCATCTACGCCCAGTACGGCTACGACCTGCGCGACTACGCGCTCTCCTCCATGCACCGGCGGGTGCAGGCGGCGCTGGTCGCCTCGGGCCTGCCCCACCTGGGCGAGCTGCAGCACAGGCTGCTGGTCGACCCGACCTTCTTCGCGGAGGTGCTGGAGACGCTGACGGTGCGGGTCAGCGAGCTCTTCCGGGATCCCGACTTCTACCTCGCCTTCCGCGCCCAGGTGGTGCCGGTCCTGCGCACCTATCCCCTCTTCAAGATCTGGCACGCCGGCTGCGCCAACGGCGAGGAGGTCTACGCCATGGCCATCATGCTGCAGGAGGAGGGCCTGTACGACCGGGCCCAGATCTATGCCACCGATCTCAGCCATGAGGCGCTGGATCACGCGCGGCAGGGCATCTACCCGTCGGCCCAGCTGGCCAAGTTCACCGACAACTACCAGCGCGCCGGGGGCACCGCCGGCCTGGCCGCCTACTACACCGAGGCCTACGACCGGCTGGCCATGCGTGAGTCGCTGCGCCGGAACGTGGTCTTCTTCCAGCACAACCTGGTCTCGGATCACGTCTTTGCCGAGATGAACGTGATCGTTTGCCGCAACGTCCTCATCTACTTCGGACCGTCGCTGAAGGAGCGGGTGCTGGCCAAGTTCGAGCAGAGCCTGTGCCCGCGAGGCTTCCTCTGTCTGGGCACCAGCGAGCACCTGACCTCGTATCCCACCCACAAGAGTTTCGAGGAGTTCGCCCCGCGCGAGCGCATCTACCGGCGGGAGACCTAACATTGGGAGCGATGTCGGACGACCAACCGAACGTCCTGCTCGTCGACGACGTGGAGGCGAACCTGGTGGTGCTGGAGGCGCTGCTGGGCGGCCTCGACTGCCATCTGGTGCGCGCCGCCACCGGCAACGAGGCCCTGCGCCAGCTGCTCAAGCGGGAGTTCGCGGTGATCCTGCTCGACGTGCAGATGCCGGGCATGGACGGCTTCGAGGTGGCCCGCTACGCCCGTGACAACCCCTCCACCAGCGAGATCCCCATCATCTTCCTCACCGCCATGCACTCGTCCGACGAGAACCTGCTGCGCGGCTACGGCACCGGCGCGGTCGACTTCCTCACCAAGCCGATCAACCCCGAGGTGCTGCGGGCCAAGGTGCGCGTCTTCCTCGAGCTCTACCTGGGAAAGCGCACCCTCACCGACGAGATCGCCGCCCACAAGCAGACCCTGGCCGACCTGGAGCTGGCCAACCAGGCGCTGCGCGCCTTCACCAACGCGGCCTCGCACGATCTGCGCGAGCCGCTCCGGGCGGTGGACGGCTTCATGCAGGCGCTCGACGAGGACTTCGGCGACACCCTGGCCCCGCAGGCCCGCGACTACCTCGAGCGCTCGCGCCGGGCCAGCCAGCGCATGGTGTCGCTGCTGGACTCCCTGCTGGCCTACGCCCGCCTGCAAAAGCCGATCGCCTGGCTCAAGGTCGACTGCAACCACGCCGCCGAGCAGGTGAAGGGCGACCTCGGCGAGCGCATCGCCGCCGCCGGCGCCACCGTCACCATCGCCCCCTTGCCCAGCGTCCGCGGCGACACCGCCCGCATCTACCAGCTCTTCCTCAACCTGATCGGCAACGCCATCAAGTTCCGCCGCCCCGACGTCCCCCCCGTGGTGGAAGTGAGCGCCGACCGCTCCGCCGAGCCCGTCTTCACCGTCGCCGACAACGGCATCGGCATCCCCGCCGAGCACCAGGCCACGGTCTTCGAGGCCTTCCGCCGGCTGCACAACCGCACCCAGTTCGACGGCAGCGGCCTGGGCCTGACCATCTGCCAGCAGATCGTCGAGCAGCACGGCGGCCGCATCTGGCTGGAGTCCGAGCCAGGCAAGGGCACCAAGGTGTCCTTCACCCTGGGGAAGGCTGTCTAGGGGGCGTCCCTATTAGGCTGGGCGGCGCGCCTCCCGCCGACGGGCTCCTCCCCCAGCCGTCCGCGGGTGGGGGAGGTTGGGAGGGCGCGGCGCCCCG
>Ga0134123_10002869_pt1 | contig 11213 bp, 9 predicted proteins | sample KB303_FD_96460 | JGI IMG/M metagenome (GOLD analysis project Ga0134123, IMG submission 96460) | Terrestrial soil microbial communities without Nitrogen fertilizer from Kellogg Biological Station, Michigan, USA - KB3-0-3 | ecosystem: Environmental > Terrestrial > Soil > Unclassified ...
GCCGCGCCGGCGCAGTTCCGCGAGAGCATCGACGTCGTCCGCATCGCCGTCGATTTCCGCGTGACCGATTCCCGCAGCAACGCCATCCGCGACCTCACCCCCGCCGACTTCGACGTCCGCATCGCCGGCAAGCGCGCCGAGGTGGAGACGGTGGAGTGGGTGGATGATGTGCAGTCGTCGAGTCGTCGAGTCGACGAGTCGACGAGCACAGCGGCCCTCGACGACTCGACGACTCGACGACTCGACGACTCCTCCGGCCGCCTCTTCATTTTCTTCGTCCAAACCGACTTCGCGCGCAACGCCATCCGCATCGGCGGCCATCTCAACTTCCTGCGCTACGCCGAAAAGATGATCGAGGACTTCGCGCCGGAGGACCGCGTGGCGGTGCTGCAGTTCGACTCGCACCTCAAACTGCGCCTCGACTTCAGCAGCGAGAAGGAGCAGGTGCTCGGCGCGCTGCGCGACACGATCCTCATCAACGTGCCGAACCGCCCGCCCCTCGTGCCCGAGCCGTCGCTCGCATCGCGCTTCGATTTCGACGACGCGCGCCGCGCGACGGACTCCGAGACCGGCCTGCTGGTCCTCGGCAATGCGCTGCGCTCGATCCCCGGAACGAAGACGATCCTGCTGATGGGCTGGGGCCTCGGCCGCCTGAGCAACGGCGTGGTGCGCATGACCGCGAAGTACACGCTCGCCCGCCAGGCGCTCGACGCCGCGCGCACGGCGATCTTCGCCATCGACGTCCCCGAGGCCGACTATCACAGCCTCGAAGTCGGCCTGCAGCAGGCCGCGCAGGACACCGGCGGCCTGTACGTGAAGACCTTCCGCTTCCCGCAGATCGCCGTCGACCGCATGCAGCGCACGCTCGAAGGCCACTACGAAATGACCCTGCGCCGCCCCGACGGCCTCGTCCCCGGCACGCACGAGCTGCGCGTCCGCGTGAAGCGCCGCGGCGCCACCGTGCTCGCGCCGTCGACGTACATGGACCGGCACTGACCGTTGCGGTTGCGCGGTCACGCGGTCACGCGGTTGGCATTCGCATGCACCTTGCACACATTCGTGTGCTGGAGGAATGCGGATGGCTGTGAAGAAAAAGTACGGGAAGAAGGCTCAGGACAAAGTCGAGAAGGCGATGCACGAGCGCAAGCGCGGCACGCTGAAGAGCGGCTCGGGCAAGAAGGTGACGAGCAGGAAGCAGGCGATCGCCATCGGGCTGTCGGAAGCGAGGCGCGCGGGCGGGAAGGTGCCGGCTAAGAAGAAATCTTCGTCGAAGAAGAAGTGACTTAGTGGTTACGCGGTTGCGCAGTTGCGCGGTCGTGGCCGCACGGTCTGCCGCGTAACCGCGCAACCGCGTAACCGCGCAACCGGGTTCACGGCACCTCCACCCCCACCCCGTGTTGAACCATCAACACCGCCGGATTCCCGCGAGCGGCAACCGCGGCGCGGAGGTCGTGCATCGGCTCCTCGAAACCGTCATCGCCGAGGAAGAACGTGCCGTAGTGCATGGCGATGCTGGTGCGGGCCTGGAGCGCGAAATGCGCGTGCACGGCTTCGGCCGGTGAGATGTGCGCGGGCTTCATGAACCAGCGCGGCAGGTACGCGCCGATCGGCAGCATCGCCACGCGCACCGGCCCGAAGCGCTCCGCCACCTGCGCGAAGTGCTGCCCCCACCCCGTGTCCCCCGCGAAATACGCGCTGCCGGACGGACCGGCGATCACGAACCCGCCCCACAGCGTGGCGTTGCGGTCGGAGAGTCCGCGTGCGCAGAAGTGCTGCGCCGGCACCAGCGTCACCGTCACGCGATCGGAAACCCGCGCCGACTGCCACCAGTCCAGGTCCGTCGCCCCGCCGACATCGTGCCGCGCCATCAGCGCCGCATTGCCGAGCGGCGTGAAGATGCGCGCGCCCCGCAGACGCCGCAGCGTCGGCGCATCGAGGTGATCGTAGTGATTGTGGCTGACCAGCACCGCATCGATCGGCGGCAGGTCTTCGAAGCGCAGCCCCGGCGCGCGATGCCGCTTCGGTCCCGCGAACGGGAACGGCGACGCGCGCTCGCTCCAGATCGGATCGGTGAGCACGTTCACGCCGTCCATCTGCACGAGCATCGTCGCGTGGTTCACCCACGTCACCCGGATCCGCCCGTCGTCCACCCGCCGCGGCGGAGGCGGACCCGGCTGCGCGTCGATCCACTCCGGCCACACTCCCGGCTTCTTCGTCAGCTGCCACTTCAGAAACGACCCGCCCGACTGCCACCCCGAGGAGAGATTGTGAAAGCGGCGCCCGTCGAAGTGATCGCTGATCGGGCCGTGATAGTGCGGCCCCGCGACCATCGTCCGCTCGACCACGATCCCGAGCGCCGCCACCGCGGCCGTGACCCCGGCCGCTTTCACGAGTCCACGCATCGGCGCGCATTCTATCCGCCGCCGGTGTCCGAAAAGGTCACACGCGTCCGGATTTCAAATAGTCGGCGACTCCTTCGAAAGGAGTCCGCGACTCCTTCATAAGGAGTCCGTGACTCCTTCATAAGGAGTCGACGACTTCATGCATGGGTACCACCGACCCCACGCATGGGCAGCACCGACCCCAAAGAAGTAGTCGAAGTACCCACGCATGGGTGTTTCGACTGCACGAATGGGTGCCGACCAGCCACGAACGGGCCGGGTGTTCGAATTTCAAATAGTCGGCGACTCCTTCGAAAGGAGTCGAGGACTCCTTCATAAGGAGTGGCCGACTCCTTCGTAAGGAGTGGGTGACTCCTTTGGAAGGAGTCGTGGACTCCTTCATATCGAGTGGGCGACTCCTTCGAAAGGAGTCGGGGACTCCTTCATATCGAGTCGCCGACTCCTTCCGAAGGAGTCGCTGAAGCCTCGCGTGGGGTTCATGGAACGCATGGAAGGAGTCATCAACTCCTTTTGAAGGAGTCGCCCACTCCTTTCGAAGGAGTCACCGACTCCTTTCGTGAGGTCGGAGGACTCCGTCCGCGGGTACGGTGACCCCCTGGATCGGATGATGCGACTCCTTCCGTGGATGCGGGGACTCCTCCCATGCAGTCGCCGACTCCTTCCGAAGGAGTCGCTGAACCTGTGCGTTGTTGACGCGTCGGCGCGCGTTCGCTATCGTGAGCCTCCCGCACCGGAATAGCGGTCGCGGACGGGTCGTTGACAAGGCTTCGAACAGGCGCTTAGCTCAGTCGGTAGAGCATCACCTTCACACGGTGGGGGTCAGCGGTTCGAGTCCGCTAGCGCCTACCACTCTAAACTCCTCACGCCGCTCAGGTTACGAAGACTGAGCGGCGTTTCCTTTTGCTGCATCAGCGCTCGAAGTGTTCGCCCAAGTGTTCGCAGGGTCAGGGTTGGGTCCGACCGCATGTGTTATTCGGCGCTTTTTCTGCGTCGCTGCCTGTCGGTTGGGGTGGTGGGACGTCGATAGTTCGGTTGGGCAACGTCGTGTCTTGCGGGGGCCCGGCGGATGGCGAGTTCGTCCTGGTGCTTGCGGTCGCTGGTGTCGCTCGGCGTAGGTACGCGACCAGCGGAGTAGCGCGTCATAGTCCTTCAGGTCGTACTCGTGTTCACGCGCGAATTTCTGCGCATCCTTACTGAAGTACGTGGTGGTGACGAGAACCGCTTTGCTTGCCCGCTCGTAGTCCTTCACACCCAAGAGGCGTTGGACCCTGATAACCGCGCGGATCAACTTCGCCCGTTCTTGGGGAAACCACCATGCGTCGGCAGTGAATGACGTGTTCGAACAATGATATCGGCACCGAAAGGCTGACCTGCGATCACGCCCGCGAACACTCCCAACTCCTGCCTTGGCTTTTCTGTTCGATCGTGGCGCACCTGCGCGGCACCAAAGAAGGGAACGTTCGACTCCCTGCGTCGCCGATGACATCAACAACAGGTTCGGCAGTTCAGGCGCAGATACCGCGAGATCACGCGGCAGCTTACAGTAACGTCGATGCCGCGACAAACGCGAAGCATCGGCCGAAGACTTGCGCGTGGCGCTGTTCTTCGTCGGGCGCTTGAGTCACACATGTCTCTGCACGAAACGAGCACGACGCCGAGTTACCGTACACGCTGGTTGGTCGCTCGACGATTTGACGGATCTCGGGACTGTTGTCGCGCCAAATATCGTTCGCTCGTCCGCTGCCAGTAGAAATCGGCGCCTCCGGTCGCGGGCATTCTGACTGCCAGCCGATTTCCCGCTACGGTACTCTTACAGCCGGCGTCGAGAAAGCCGCAACGATAATCGACGACCCGGGCGACGCGAACACTTGCGAACTTTTTCTTTGCGTGATCACGTTGTCTGTCCTAGACTACCGAGAGAAGCGGCCGCTCCTCCTGCCGTGGCAGGTTAGTTACGATGCCGAACTGTAGTTCTGTGTATCCAAGTGCCCTGTAGCGGGCTACCCACTTACTCCAGCCCCACTTTAGCTCCTGTGGCTCGGCGGTCAGCATGCCAAGGCCCTTTTGGAACATTGGAACTTGGGAGAGAGCCAGTGGACTGGGAATTCGCTTTCTGCCTCCAACACGCCACATCAATTCCCCCTCCAAGTGATACCATCGGACGTGTCCCAATCTGTCATCCACATCTAGAGCGTGAACTGCGTTAATCACGCGAACACCGGCCGGACCAACTAGCGAATAGCACATCAAGGCGAACTTAAAATCGAGCAGTCGGCGCATGGCACCCTTTAGCGTGCCGACCACGTAGAAAAGGCCATCGTCGCCACCGCCGGAAGAGACGGCAAGGGAACCGCGAAACTCCAAAGGGCACGGAGCGAATGGAGGATTACTAACGATCAAATGCCTTGGCCCGGCGCCTGCTGTCAAGCGCCAGGATGAGTCGTCCAACGAATGAGCGGCGAGAAATTGAGCCGGCAGTGAATTAATAGCGGCATTTTGACGCGCGTAGAGAACGGCCCTGCGATTGATGTCGATGCCGAAACGACGTGCCGAGCTGGTTGCGGCTAGACAGATCGCGCCGCAGCCTGCAAAAGGATCAAAAACGCAGAGGTCTCTTGGGTAGCCGTGTTGATCAGCGAGCCAATCAACCAGCAGAGTCGACTCGTCCGCAAAGGGAAAAACGCCGTCCGGCCCAAGTTGGTAGCGTTCCACGGAATCCGTCAGAAGCAGGCAATCTCCAATCATCTCCACGCGACATTGGTCTGTGAGCGCAAATGCCCATCGACATGACCAGAGTTTTTTTTGAAGCGCCGTGCTCGCAGCCTCAAAGCGCGCCGAGTGAAGTAATACGGCCGTACCAGTGCTTAGTGTCTCAGCTGCATTCGGTAGCTGGGTTATCGAGCGGACACCCTCTGCTGGCGTTACACAAGCCAAGCATGGTACATCATCCGCCGCGACGACACACAAGCCGCATTCGGCCGAACCGCAATCAGGAACAACTACGGAACCTGTCTCGCTCTGCCGTCGGCTTAGATATTCCAGAATGGTCGCCATTGGAGTATTTCAGCCATGTTGTTACCGTGAATAGACGCCGTGATGAATCTCCGTGATGCTATTTACGCATCTGATACCGTTTCGGTGCGCCTAGCGTCGTCGGCTCACTTACTGCGCCGCCGTTCATGACAGCCGCTCCGAAGCGTTCCCTGAGGGTGACGGCGTTCTGTCTCACGGTTCTTAGTGCTTCAGGAGACGGTGATAGCACGCGCGATCTCGGATCGCCCGGTTCTGGCGTCGCAGCTTCCGAGCCCGAGGTCGCGATTAGCGACGTATATTTGCGGAGCCGCTCGACGTTCGGAACTATCCGAGACCCGCACGCGTTCTTACCCCGCGTCGCGGCTGATCGCGCCGCGGTACTGGAGTCGCTCGTCTTGCTTGTGCGGAATCTGGTACCGCTTTCGGCGAGACGGCGGTAGCCTCGCTGTGCCGAAGTAGCTGTTGCGCGTCATCCTCGAACAGCTGGCGAGTCGCTGATGCGAGTCCATTCGCGTTGCCGTGAATCAAAGGTCCCGTAAACGGGAGCGAAGTCTGGAGGATCAGGCCAGGCGTCGCGGGTTGCGTAGCACGAGCAGACGCCGGTGATGTTGTCGTATCGCTTTCGTCGACTTCGATGGTGTAGCGATGCCAGAGGTCGGCGCGGAGACCAACAGCAAGAACGCGTCGGAATCCGACTGCAATTGACCAGCATTTCCATCGCGCTTGCCGTCCGCCGATGTAGAACGTGTCGATTCCGGATTGTTCTTGTTGCGACAGCGCCGCGAGATGGATAGTCGTACCTTCTGATTTTGCTAGCTCTACGTGTTCCTTGGTGCGCGGCGCTACGGTGGTGGCGGTAAAGCCATCGTCGTGCCCTTCCCACACTGAAAGGAAGAGAGCATTCCCGAAGAGTTCGGCGAGCTTGATGCTGAGCACCGGCAGCGAGACGTCGTAGCGCTCTTGGAGCAGCAGCACGCCTCGCGCGGTCAATCCGAAACGTTCGGCGTCCCGGTAGAGTTGTTGTGTTGGCATGAGGAGTTCACCCGCGAAAACGTTGCAGAGATACTCCTCCTCAGCGTTGTGCGTATTGAAGAAGTGTGCCGGCACGCTGTCCCGCAAGTATCGGCGCAAGACAAAGTGTCCGATTTCATGTGCGATGGTGAAGCGTTCACGACGACGCTGCCCCTGCTGTACAGGGGCTTGCCGCGGGAGAAGAATACGGGACGCTGATGTATCCCAGTCCGCCAGTCCTCCAGCGGTTGTGAGATCAGTGCGGACGATCGGCAAGTTTAGCGATCGTGCACAATCCCGGATCGGAACCGGGACCGACGTGCAGGCGTGCGTCCGTTGAATATCCTCGGCGAGCCGTCGCACGGTTCGTTCGACGTGTCGTCCGCCACCTCGCTGCGTCAGTAGTGTCGCGATCGTGCCTGCTCTTTTACGCATCGTAGCGCCGCCGGCGCGTGTAATCGGCGAGGATGAGTCGGTGGAACTCTTGCTGATCCGGAACACGGTGACTCGTTCCTGCGCCGCGTGCAGCGATCAAGGGCGTGTCCAAGTATGCTCGGTGCCACGAGGCGAACACGGCACCGCCGACGATTGCGAGCTCCTCGGTATTCGGAATGGTCGTCACGGCGGTGGTCATCGCGCGCGACCAATTGAAGCGAGCCAGTTCGACGGGGTTTGCGCGGTCGCCGAGCGAGGAGTGCCACTGTTGCCATAGCGGACGAGCGCGGAGCGCGAACAGCGGGTCAGAGAACAGGGCGGTTGCGAGCATCACTGCGTCGGCGCCGGCTTCCAGGTACGTAAGAACGTCGTTCGGTTCCGTAACTCCACCGGAGGCGAGAATGCAGAAGGCGGTTCCTTCTTGCTCTCGAAATTCGTGCAGAGCCGATACCGTGGCCAGGCCACATGGAAGAATCGGGCTCCCCGTGAGTCCCGCCTTGAGACCTGGCTGTCCAAAAGCGTTGACCAGCGCGGTTTGGCCATCTTGATGTGCTTCGACCGGAAAGCTGTTGATCGCCGAGTAGCCGTCGACGTACTGGATGGTCGCACGGACGAACTTCAGCAACTGGCCTTTCGGCATGTAGCCGATTTTGATTAGCAGTTTCGCGCCTCGCGCGGCTTGTTGCGCTGCTCGACAAATTGCGATCGTGGTGTCGACATCCTTGAAAACCTCTCCTTCGCGGCCCGAGCAGTTGGGGCAGCTGAGATTTAGCTCGATGACTTCTGCGCCGGCGTCGCGCCCAAGGGCGACGACCTTTTCAAAGTCGTCGATGAGAACGTTGGGCGGATCGTCTTGCGTTGCAGTACCGGTGACACTGAGGATGAGGAGTTGTCCGGGCTTGACGTTTCGTGCCGCTGCCTGGAAGTCGATTGTCCACTGCTCCGGCGTGCTCGATGGCATACCGTATCGGTTGATGAGTGCTTTGTACGGCTGCGGCGCGTCGTCGACAGATGTGACGTGATAGGGCGTTTGCTGATCGTTCGGTGTCAGTGGGCGCGTGTCGTCACAGGCGAACGCGTTCGGTTTCGGATGGGGTTTGTATGCGCGTGATCGCACCGTTTTGTAGACGACGATGTCGTTGCCGACGTTTAGGAGGTAACGAACGAGTTGTGCAGTCGAGGTCAAGACTGATGCTGCCGCACCGACGACGCCGCTGACCGGGTGATCCAAAATGGTCGTGATCACGTTGCTCAGCGGCGGGACATGCGGCGGCTCGGGCACCGGCGCATTGGTGTTGTTCTCATAGCTCTGCCGAAAGTCCCAAATGAGCCGCGCCTTTTGGTACAGGGCTGGTTCGACACCCTCGCTTCGAGCCAGCGCTTCGATCAGGGCGATATTCTCATCCTGAATCCGCCCGCCTTTGAACCAGGGCGCAACGGCGCGATCGGTGACGTCAAGCTTCTTTGCGAGCCAGTGCTGCGATCTTTGACCCTTGAGATCTTGGAGGAGTTGCTGGAGCCGTTCAGGTTCGTAGTTCACGGTGTGAGTATCAGCCCCCGCCGCGGACAGCGCAACCACATTGCGGACTTTTTCGACTTCCGGAAGTCGTACGGAAGTCTCACTACATGAGGACTTCCGTAAGCCTGCGGCGACGCAGCCAGTCCCTTCGGTCGGTTCGTGACGACTGCCGGATGCCCCCCGACTAACCTCTACCGTAAGAGGCACTTGCGTTGACGTTGCACCTGCCTCGCCACGATCTTGATGTTCAACACGATCTTGGTGCCCCAAAGGAGCGCTTGGAAATGGAGAACATCGATATTTCGGGTCTACTTCCGCACTGGACAGTAGCTGTCCTGGCGATCCTCGGCAGTTTCGAGGCCGCACGGCTCGTTGCGTATTTGTTACTCGCGATGAGCCGCGAGTTGCGTCGCCAGATCGTCCATACGTCACACGCCGCCGGTGCCGCGCACGTCGAGTACCGCACGTGGCGAGCCTTACTTTCCCAGCTCTCCCGCGGCGCGAAAAGGGCATTCCGCCGTGACATCGCGCTTGCTGAGGGGCCTTGCGCAGGCAGGAGGAGAAGACCGTCTCGGCGTGCGGCGATTAGCTCGATGCGCAGTTTCCTTCATGTTCGCCGGCGTCGATTGCAGACTGTTGAAGGGCATCGTCCAATGACCACCGACACAGCCATTCTGGTCGGTCGGCGTACGTCGCCACGATCGTGAGTCCGCACCCCTTCCGTTTTCTGGCTAGGCGCGATTCCCGCCGCGAGAATACTCGGGAGCGACAGGTTGCGCCGGCGCTTGCGGTTCGCGTGGCTCATGCGCGGGCGGTGCCGGTGCGACCGGCTGATCGTAGGGGCCTACGGCGATGTTGTACTGCCGAAGCCACTCCGGCAGCGAAGGCAGGGTGCTAGGGTTTCGATCGTCTGGCATGGTCACCTCGTTAGCGTTTTATCGCATCAAATGCTGGTTTGATCTTCTCGGTTATTAATGTTTCTTTCTGCAGGTAAGAAGCAGGAAACATTGGCTGACGTTGTGCTGGTTGCCATGGGACTCGGTAGCCTTGGTGATCTTTGCGTTTCTGTCTCGTTCCTTGAATGATAAGCGAGAAGAGTTCCAAGTATCGTCTGGGGCCTACACCGGTGAAGGGGACGAATCGAGCCAGGTGTTGTTCGCCGCACGTTGTGCATCGACCGTCTTCGTCGAAATAAAGGATGACAGTGCTTGCGCACGTTTGGCATTTCTTTGCATGCTTCTCGTCTTCAAGGGGTGGTCTCGTGTCGCCGCAGTTCGTGCAGACGCTGCGGTGATCCGTTGTTGCGATCTCGTGCTGGTACATGTGGGCTACTTGGCTCTTCGGGTAGGGTTCGATGTACACGACACGGCGAATGCCTGCACCCAGGATCAGTTTCGCACACTCATGGCAGGGGAAGGTGGTGCAGAATAGGTCAGCGCCTCGGACGCTCGTGCTATTGCGCCCGGCAGCGAGCAGCGCGTCCATTTCAGCGTGCAGCGAACGATGGAACTCAAGAAGGCCCATGATGCTCGTTTTGCTCAGCGTACGCCCGAGGTCCTCGGTTGTCGCTTCGCTCGTGCCGGTTTCTCTCGGTAGCGCGTCGCCGATCTCATTCAGAATCTTCTCCTCGTAGATTTCCGCGGTGCCGCGCTCGTGCTTGATGTCGCGGTGGTCGTAGTGGTCGCCCGTCCAGTAGATGCCCCCTCCTGCACGTGCGACATCATTGCAGCCGACGCTCAGGATGTCGCCGCTGTTGCTCGTGATCGCTGCACCGACCTGCCGCGCAAGGTCGCCTGATCGCAGCGATGCGCCGTACGCGTGAAACATCGCCGATTCTTCCCGTGTGGGTGTATGGTCCGTACAGCCCATAATCAGCTGCACAAAACGGTGGATCTGCTTTGTAAGGCGGTCAAGCGCGATCGGCGATCCGTCTTCAAAGGAGACAAAGAGGTCTGCGCTTGGAAACGTATCGGTAAGTTTCTGTCCGTACTCTGACTGCTCATCTTCGTCACGCTGTACGAGTTCCTCGGCCACACCAAGCCATGCGGCTGTGTCGGCCGTTTCATGGGTTTCTGCGATTCGTTCAGCCAGCGACTTGATACGCAACCATCGCGGCGCGACAACCGCGATGAGAAAGAACCCCTCGTCGTAGACGGCGCGCAGCTGTTCGACCTCTTCAGGTCGTTTGAGCGAGTGGAGGACGTAAGCGCTCCGTTGTGGAGGGAGCGTACGGGTCTCGGCGATCTCCTGGATCGCGCGAATTGCCAAGGCTGCCTTGTTCCCGACGGCGTTGCGAAGAGCGTTGCCGCCGTCCTGATGCGATCGGATTCGTTCGTCTTCGGGGCGGTTCTTGAGCTCGATGGTGGCCTTGCCATCGGAGAGGTTGTACTCGGGGAGGAACGAACTGAGGCGAATGGTCTGCGTCGAGTACGAAACCGCTACGAGGGCATCCTTGAGGGTGTCGGTCACCTTCGAGAATCGCGTACCGACGGGTCCTGCGAGACCGAACACCAATTCGACGGGCTCATTCTGCGGGCGCACCGGGAGAAAGAGTACCGCACTTCGCTTGTTGCCGGCCTCGAGGGTACTTAGAACGACGCCACGGCGAAGCGCTTGTTGCGGGCTGCGGCAAAAGAATCACCATCTCCCCAAGTGTTCGCGAGGTGTTCGCAGGGTCGGCCTACGGCCATCCTAGTCGCCGTTCAACCTTGAAGTAGTGGGTAGACGTGACGGAGCTTGGTCCGTGCTTGTTCGATGCTGAAGCGCCAGTTGACGCGTACGCCGTTGCGATTGCGAGCTTCGTCCCAAGCAGC
>Ga0134123_10002871_pt1 | contig 11203 bp, 9 predicted proteins | sample KB303_FD_96460 | JGI IMG/M metagenome (GOLD analysis project Ga0134123, IMG submission 96460) | Terrestrial soil microbial communities without Nitrogen fertilizer from Kellogg Biological Station, Michigan, USA - KB3-0-3 | ecosystem: Environmental > Terrestrial > Soil > Unclassified ...
GCTCACGTTCCTGGTCGCGAGTCTGGTCTCTATCGCGCCGGTATCGGCCGACGAGCCGCTGTTCGGCTACGCCTACACGGCCGATCTCCTGCCCAAGGGGAAATGGGAGCTGGAGCAGTGGATCACCGACCGCGAGGGGCAGGCCTTCGGTCACTATCACAACTTCAAGTTCCGCACCGAGGTGGAGTACGGCCTGACCGACAACTTCCAGCTCTCGGGCTACATCAATTACAGCTACCTCAACGCGAAGAACAACAGCGTCGCCCACCTCACCGAGGGTCTCGACATCCCTTTCAATCACGACCCGACGAAGCAGTACAGCGCGATGCGCTTCGACGGGATCGCGGTCGAGGGGATCTATCGCTTCCTGAGCCCGTACAAGGATCCGATCGGTCTGGCGGTGTACCTCGAGCCCGAGGTCGGGCCCCGCGAGCAGGCGCTCGAGATCAGGCTGATCCTCCAGAAGAACTTCCTGGACGATCGGCTGGTCGTGGCCGCGAACGCCTGGATCGAGTTCGAGCACGAGCAGGGCTCCAATCTCGTGACGCCGGGGAGCGGTGATGTCCCGGACGGGGCTATCGAGAAGGCCACGATGGCCGAGATCGACGTGGGCGTCTCGTACCGGTTCCTCCCGCGCTGGTGGGGCGGGATCGAGTTCAGGAACCACAACGAGTTCGAGGGCTTCTCGCTGGCCTACCGGAACATGGAGCACACCGCCTTCTTCCTCGGCCCGACCATCCACTACGGTAGCGAGCACTGGTGGATCACCATCTCGGCCCTGCGTCAGGTGGGCGCGATCGGCGTCAGCAGTGAGAACAAGGCGCAGATGCGCGGCCACCGGATCTTCGGCGACGAGCACACGAGCTGGGACGGCATTCGCGTGCGGGTCGGCTACAATTTCTGAGCCCCGGCCGGCGCCGGCGCGCAGGCGTCGCCTCGACCCGCGATGAGACGGCGCTGGCCCGTCCTTCCGCTCCTTCCCGCCGCGGCGATCGTCATGGTCGGCCCCGGGCCGGCTCACGCCGTTCAGTACCTGACCGTCGAGCAGGCGCAGCGGCTCTGCTTCGCCGAGGCGACCGCCTTCGAGCCTGCCGACGTGAAGCTGACCCGCGAGCAGATGCGCGCCATCGAGAAGGACTCGCGTGTCGACGTGCGCGAGGCGACCGAGAAGGTATGGCGCGTGCTCAAGGGGACCACGGTTCTGGGTTGGTTCATCGAGGACGAGGTGGTCGGCAAGCACGAGTTCATCACCTGGGCGCTGGCCTTGAATGCCGACGGCTCCGTGCGGCAGATCGAGATCCTCGACTATCGCGAGACCTACGGCCACGAGATTCGCGACCCGAAGTGGCGCGAGCAGTTCGTCGGCAAGACCCGCGGCGCGCCGCTGAAGCTCGACAAGGACATCAAGAACATCAGCGGCGCCACGCTTTCCAGCCGTCACATTACCGAAGGGGTCCGGCGACTCCTGAGCTTCCATGAGCTCGTCCTCAAGCGCTGACGTCCGGCGGTGCCGGCCGCTTCTCGGCACCTTCGTCGAGGTGGCCGCCACCCACGCGAGCACTCGGCAAGCGCATCGCGCCGTCGACGCCGCGTTTGATGAGGTCGCGCTGGTCCATCGCCGTATGAGCTTCAACGATCCGGACAGCGACGTGAGCCGGCTCAACCGCGAGGCGCTCGACCATGCGGTGGCCGTGCACCCCGCGACCCTCGATGTGCTTCGCTGGGCGCGCACGATCGCCGAGGCTTCGGGCGGCTGCTTCGACGTGACCGTGGCGGCCGAGCTCGTGCGGCGGGGAATACTGCCGCGCCCGTGGTCTCCACACGAGCCGTGCCGGGATGGGTCGTGGCGCGACGTCGAGCTGCTCGATGACGGCCGCGTGCGCTTTCACCGGCCGCTGTGGATCGATCTCGGTGGGATCGCGAAGGGCTATGCCGTCGACCGAGCGACCGAGCGGCTCGGCGCGCTCGGGGCGACCCAGGCCTGCGTCAACGCCGGAGGCGATCTGCGCGTGATGGGCGACGCAACCGAGTGCGTTCGTCTTCGACCCGCCGCGGCGTCGGACCGGCCGACGGCGGTCGTCGAGCTCGCCAACGGAAGCCTCGCCAGCAGCGGCGGCAATGTGGGGCAGCCGCACGACCTCGAACGCTTCCCCGGGGTTCACGTTCACGGCGCACATCGGCGACTCGCGGGATCAAGGACGTTCGCATGCGTGATGGCGGACCGCTGCGTGATCGCCGACGCCTTGACCAAGGTCGTCCTCGGCACGCGGAGTCGCGGCGCCGCTCTCTTGCGGCAGTACAGGGCGACGGCGCACCTCTACACCGTGCGAAGCGGGTGGCACACCGTCGGGGCCGCCGCGTGACCGTACCCCGGTCGCCCCGAGCCAACGGCGGCGCCCGCGTGGCGGCGTTGCCGCGGCTCGTCGTCAACGCCGTCGGCGCCGGGCTCTGGCTCACGGGCGCCCTGTGGCTCCTCTTTCACTATCTGCTGAAGCGCCAGGGCTGGCTCGGCGCCGTGCATCCAATGGAGACCTGGTGGCTACGCGGCCACGCCGCGTTCGCGTTCGGCGCGATCTGGACGTTCGGCTTCCTCTGGGGCACCCACGTCGTCCCGGGCTGGTGGATCCGGCGGCGCGTCCGGTCGGGCGTCGCGCTCGTGGCGGTCGCAGGCTGGCTCATGCTGAGCGCGTACCTGCTCTACTACCTCGGGGACGAGGATCAGCGCTTCATCGTGTCGGTGCTTCACTGGTCGGTGGGCCTGTCCTGTCCCGTCCTGTTCCTGGCTCATCGCTGGAGGGCGCGCGCGCACCCGCCTGGGCATTGACTTCCGTCGACCACGGGTTACCATCCCTGCCGACTCCACCCCGAGGAGGCAATACCGATGGCCCAGTCGATCGATCGCCGGGCGTTTCTCAAGGGAGCCTCCACCACCGCCGCGCTGCTCGCGGGCGCGCCGCTCCTCGCAGCCTCGCGGGCCAGCGGAGCCGACGAGCGTCTGGTCGTCGCCGTCGGGCAGTGGGGGATCGAGACGCCGTTCGCCTGGCGCTCGAGCCAGTCGGAAAAAACGCTGTGGGATTGCATGTACGACCCGCTCATCATGCGCGATCCCAAGACTTTCGAATACCGCCCGGGCCTCGCGACCGAATGGAAGCCCTCGAACGAGCTGAGGACGTGGACCTTCAAGCTCCGCTCGGGCGTGCAGTTCCACGAGGGCTACGGCGAGATGACCGCCGACGACGTCAAGTTCACCGTCGAGCAGAACCTCAAGCCCGACTCGCAGGGCGGCTCGGCGCCGTTCTTCCGCATGCATCTGGACCGCATCGAGACGTCGGACAAGTACACGGTCGTGATGCACTTCAAGAATCGCGTCTGGGAGGTGCCATCGAACTTCACCCAGTTCGTCGGCTACCAGAACGTGACGTCGCGCAAGTACATCGAGTCGGTCGGCGAGGACAAGGCATCGCTCCATCCGATCGGCACCGGTCCCTATCGCCACGTCGAAGGTAAGCAGGGAGACTATCATCGCTTCGAAGCGGTCCCGAAGCACTGGCGCCAGACGCCCGCGTTCAAGGAACTGATCGTCCGGCGCATTCCCGATCCGGCGACGCGCCTGGCCGGGCTCCGCGCCGGCGAGATCGACATCGGCAACGTGTTCGGCGACTACCTCGATCAGGCGAAGAAGGCTGGGCTCCGCATCCACGAGACGCCGAACGCCGCGTGTCATTGGGTAGTGCTGCAGGGGCAGACCACGCCCGACCGCGAGGATTACTGCCCGACGTGCCCGTGGGCCGGCGATCCCAAGGACCCGAAGAGCCAGGAGAACGCGCGGAAGGTTCGGCTGGCGCTCAACCTCGCCGTCAACAAGAAGACGATCGTGAACGCGCTCTGGAAGGGCATGGGCTCGGACGCGCCCTTCATGTACTGGTACTACCCGTTCCACAAGGGCTTCAGCAAGGACTGGAAGGTGCCGCCCTACGATCCCGAGCGCGCCAAGAAGCTCCTGGCCGAGGCCGGCCACGCTGGCGGCTTCGAGGTCCGCGTGAATCCGCTGGTGATGACCTACGCCCTCGACGGGCCCGACATGGTGGAAGCCGTCTCGCTCGACTGGGAGAAGATCGGCATCAAGGTCCGGCGCGTTCCGGAGGCCTTCAGTAACTTCCTGCCCAAGAACCGCGCGCGGAAGACCAACAAGACGCACTGGGTGTACGGCTCGCCGCCGTTCGACGAGCCGGTGCTCGCCTGGCAGCGCGCGATCTACTCCAAGGGGCCGTTCAACTTGCTGGCCGACGGGCCGTACGACGAAGACATCGACACAGTCTCGCGCGAGCTCGACGTCGAGAAGCGCGCGCGGATGACCCAGGCGCTCGCCCAGCGGCTCTACGACGACTATCGCGGCGTGATGCTCGGAATGCGGTCGCTGACGTGGGCGGTGAGCAAGAAGGTCAATAACTGGCCGACCCTGGTCTACGTCCCGCTCGAGAACAACTACGAATACGTGAGCTGAGGGGAGGCGTCATGGACGTCCATCTCCGTCGGATCGTCCTGCTCTTCGCGGCGCTTATCGTTGTGTGGGCCGGCCCGGCGCACGCCGCCCAGCCCGGCGAGGCGGTCATGGCATGGCATGTCACGATCGCTCCAACCTGGTTCGATCCCTCGACGGCGCCGCCGCAGATCACACCGTTCGGCATGCTCTACGCCATCCATGACGCGATGGTCCGGCCGCTGCCCGGCCAACGGATGGCGCCGAGCCTCGCGGAGTCGTGGAAGGAGAGCCCCGACGGCAAGGTGTACGAGTTCTCCCTGCGCAAGGGGCTCAAGTTCCACAACGGCGACCCGGTCACCGCGGAGGACGTGAAGTTCAGCTACGACCGCTACCGCGGCACCGCGTACCGGGAGTTCGAGGCCCGGGTGCAGGGCGTCGAGATCGTCGACCCGCTGACCGTCCGCTTCATCCTGAAGGAGCCGTGGCCGGACTTCATGACCTACTACGGCACCACGGCCACCGCGGCCGGACTCATCGTCCCGAAGAAGTATGTCACGCAGGTCGGGGACGAGGGCTTCAGAAAGCATCCGATCGGCGCCGGGCCCTACAAGTTCGTCGGCCACACGCCCGGCGTCGAAGTCGTGCTCGAAGCTTACGCGGGGTACTGGCGGCACGCGCCGTACGTCAAGCGGCTCGTCATGAAGAGCGTCCCCGAGGGGACGACCCGGGCGGCGATGCTGAAGACCGGCGAGGCGGACATCGCCTACGCCCTCGACGGCCCCGACGCCGAGAACGTCAAGCGCGACCCGCGCCTGCAGATCGTCGCCTCGCGCCACGCCTCGATCAACTGGCTCGAGTTCCCGGAGCAGTGGGACCCGAAGTCGCCCTGGGCCGACAAGCGCATGCGGCTGGCGGCCATTCACGCGCTCGATCGAAAAGCGATCAACGAGGCCGCATGCCTCGGCTATTGCCCGCCGACCGGGATCATCATCCCTCGGGTCATGGACTTCGCCATGCAGACCGAGCCGCCGGCCTACGACCCGGCGAGATCGAAGCAGCTTCTGGCCGAGGCGGGATATCCGAGCGGTCTCGATGCGGGTGAGCTCACGCCGATCCCGCCGTTCTTCACGATGGCCGAATCGGTGGTGAACTACCTGAACGCGGTTGGCATCCGGGTGAAGATGCGCATCCTGGAGCGCGCGGCCTTCTACGCCGCCTGGCGCGAGAAGAAGCTGCGTAATCTCTTCATCACCGGCGTCGGGAACTCCGGGAACGCCGCCAGCCGCGTGCAGGAGTTCATCTACTCCAAGGGCGCCTACGCCTACGGGGGCTATCCCGACCTCGACGACCTCTTCCTGCAGCAGGCTCGCGAGCGAGACGTGAAGAAGCGCGAGGCCCTGCTCTTCAAGATCCAGCAGGCCACGATCGACCGGGCGATGTTCGGGCCGATCATGGACTTCCGCGCGCTCATGGGCGTGGGGCCGCGCGTCACCGAGCACACGATCACCCAGATCCACAACTCGCCGTTCCCGTCCTACGAGGACATGCGGATCAAGGACTAGGAGAGGACATCGCCATGGCCCGACCGATCGATCGCCGAACGTTTCTCAAGCGCGCCGGCACGGCCGCGGCCACCATCACCGCAGCCCCGCTGGTGCTTCCCGGGCGCGGCGCCGGCCAGGCTCGCGATCGGCTCGTGGTGGCGGTGGGGCAGTGGGGCACCGAGACGCCGTTCGCCTGGCGCTCGACCCAGAGCGAGAAGTGCCTGTGGGACTGCGTGTACGACCCCCTCATCACGCGCGATGCCAGGACCTTCGAGTACCGCCCGGGGCTCGCGACCGAATGGAAGGCGTCGAACGATCTCAAGACGTGGACGTTCAAGCTCCGCTCCGGGGTCAAGTTCCACGAGGGCTGGGGCGAGCTGACGGCCGAGGACGTCAAGTTCACCATCGAGCAGAACATGAAGCCGGATGCCGGCGGCGGCTCCGCGCCGTTCTTCCGCAATAACCTCGAGCGCATCGAGACGCCGGACAAGCTGACGCTGGTGCTGCACTTCAAGAACCGCGTCTGGGAAGTCGCGTCGAACTTCACGCAGTTCGTGGGCTACCAGAACGTGGTGCCGAAGAAGTATCTCGAGTCGGTCGGCGAGGAAAAGGCCGCCCTGCATCCCATTGGCACCGGGCCCTATCGCCACGTCGAGGGACGCCAGGGCGACTATCACCGCTTCGAGGCCGTTCAGGGCCACTGGCGCAAGACGCCCGGCTTCAAGGAGCTGGTGATTCGCCGGGTGCCTGATCCGGCCACGCGGCTGTCCGGGCTCCGGGCCGGCGAGATCGACATCGGGATCGTCTTCGGCGACTACCTCGATCAGGCCGTCAAGGCCGGGCTCCGCTTGCACGACGTTCCCAATTCCGCGTGCTACTGGGTGGTGCTCGGCGGCCAGACGACGCAGGATCGCGAGGACTATTGCCCGACCTGTCCGTGGGCGGGCGACATGAACGATCCGAAGAGCCGCGAGAACGCCCGGAAGGTCCGTCTGGCGATGAACCTCGCCGTCAACAAGAAGGCGATCATCAACGCGCTCTGGAAGGGCAAGGGCTCCGACACCCCGTTCTCGTACTACTACTACCCGTTCCACAAGGGCTACAGCGCGGACTGGAAGCTCCCGCCCTACGACCCGGAGCGTGCGAAGAAGCTCCTGGCCGAGGCCGGACACGCGGGCGGGTTCGAGGTGCGCGTGAACCCGATGGTCATGGTTTACGCCCTCGACGGGCCGGACGTCATGGAAGCGGTGGCGCTCGACTGGGAGAAGGTGGGGATCAAGCCCAAGCGCTTCCCCGAGATGATCAGCACGTTCGGCCCCAAGAGCCGCAACCGCAAGGCCAACAAGACGCACTGGGTGTACGGCTCGCCGCCGTTCGACGAGCCGATCCTGGCCTGGAGCCGCGTGCTGCATTCCAAGGGCTCCTTCAACCTCCTCCTCGACGGCGCCTACGACGAGGACATCGAGACGGCCATGCGCGAAGTCGATTCCGATCGCCGAGGCAAGCTCAGCTCCGCGCTGGGTCAGAAGCTCTACGACGGCTACTACGGGGTCATGCTCGGCATGAAGTCGATCACGTGGGCCACGAGCAAGAAGGTGGGCGGCTGGCAGACGCTCGCGTACGTCCCCATGGAGACCAACTACGAGTACGTGAGCCCCGCGGGCTAGTCAGCCATGAAGCGCAGCAGCGACCGCATCCTCACGACGCACGCGGGCAGCCTGCCGCGGCCGCCCGACCTGCTCGAGCTGATCCGAGCGAGGTCGGGCGAAGAGCCCTACGACCAGGGTCGGTACGCGAGCCGGGTGCGGACCGCGGTGAGCGAGATCGTCACGAAGCAAGCCCAGCTCGGTGTGGACGTCGTCGACGACGGCGAGATGGGTAAGCCGGGCTTCATTCCCTATATCAACGAGCGGCTCTCGGGGTTCGAGCCCGACCGGCAGGGGCGGGGCAGCCCGTGGAGCGGATCGCGCGAGGTGCAAGCCTTCCCCGAGTTCTACGAGTGGTTCGGACGCGCGATGCCGAGCCCTCCCGCGCGGTCGATGCACATGGTGTGCACCGGGCCCATCGCCTACAAGGGCGCCAAGCACGTGCAGGCCGACATCGACAATCTCAAGGCGGCCCTCCAGGGTGCTGCTGTCCAGGAGGCCTTCATCCCGGCGATCTCGCCGACGAGCGTCGAGGACTGGCAGCGCAACGCCTACTACAAGACCGACGAGGAATATCTGTTCGCGATCGCGGACGCGATGCACCAGGAGTACCGGGCGATCGTGGACGCCGGCTTCCTCGTGCAGATCGACGATCCGCATCTGGCGACCCACTACATCACCCATCCCGAGCTCGGCGTGGACCAGGTGCGCCGCTGGGCCGAGGTGCGCGTGGAGGCGCTCAACCACGCGCTCCGCGGGCTGCCGCGCGACCGGATCCGCTGGCACACGTGCTACGGGATCAACATCGGCCCGCGCGTTCACGACCTGGAGCTGAAGCACTTCGTCGACGTGATGCTGAAGATCCGCGCCGGCGCCTATTCGTTCGAGGCCGCGAACCCGCGCCACGAGCACGAGTGGCGGGTATGGGAAACCGTGAAGCTGCCCGAGGGCGCCGTGCTCATCCCCGGCACCATCACGCAATCGACCGTCCTCGTCGAGCACCCGGAGCTGGTGGCCCAGCGCATCGTGAGATTCGCGAAGGTGGTGGGGCGCGAGAACATCATCGCCGGTGCCGACTGCGGCTTCGCCACGTTCGCGGGATCGACCGAGATCCACCCGAGCGTTGTCTGGGCAAAGTTCGAGGCGCTGGTGGAAGGGGCGCGCATCGCCACGCGCGAGCTCTGGGGCCGCGCATGAGGCGACGGGCCCTCGCCCTCTCGGCAGTGGCCGTCGTGTTGGCGCTCGCCGGCTCGCGCCCCCTGGAAGCCCAATCGTTCTTCGCCGGCAAGACCGTGCGCATCGTCGTGGGCCTGGCGCCCGGCGGCGGCTTCGACACCTACGCGCGGCTTCTCGCCAGGCACCTCGGCCGGCATATCCCGGGGAATCCCGCGATCATCGTCGAGAACATGACCGGCGCCGGCGGCCTCATCTCCGCCAACCATCTCTACCGCGTGGCCAAGCCCGACGGTCTCTCGCTGGCGCACGTCCCCGGCACGCTGCTCCTCGCTCAGGTGCTGGGCCAGCCGGGGATCGAGTTCGACGCACGGCGCTTCGAGTACATCGGGGCAACCCTCAAGGAAGAGGTCGTGTGCTCGATGACTCGCGCGAGCGGGATCACCTCGGTCGAGCAGTGGATGGCCGCCAAGACCCCGGTGAAGATCGGCGCCGTCGCGCCCGGGGCTCCCACGGACAACTCTCCGAGAATCATCAAGGCCGCCCTCGGGCTTCCGATCCAGGTCGTCACCGGCTACAAGGGGACCGCCGAGATCCGCCTGGCCGCGGAGAGCGGCGAGGTGGCCGGCGCCTGCTGGGCCTGGGAATCGATGAAGGCCACCTGGCGCCGCGCTCTCGAAGCGGGTGACGCGGTGCCGGTCATGCAGGTGACCTCGAAGCCGCTGGCCGATCTGCCGCGCGTTCCGCTGGCCGGGAGCCTGGCGAAGAGCGACGAGTCGCGGCGGCTCCTGCAGGTGGGCATCCAGGACGGCAGCGCGTACTCGCGCCCGTTCATCGCGCCGCCGGGTACGCCGAAGGACCGGGTCCAGACGCTCCGCAAGGCGTTCCTGGCGGCGCTCGGCGACCCCGCGCTCAAGGCCGAGGCCGACAAAGCGCAGATGACGATCGAGCCGGTGTCCGGCGAAGAGCTGGAGCGGCTCATCGCCAACCTCTTCGCCCTCGAACCGGCCTTCGTCGACAAGCTCCGGAGTATCCTTCACCGGTAATGCAGCGCTTCATCCTCGGCCGGGTGGTGCAATCGATCGTGTCGATGTTCGTGGTCTCGGTCGTCGTCTTCGCGCTCGTGCGCATGTCCGGCGACCCGATCCAGATCATGATGCCCGCCGAGGCGACCAAGGCCGACATCGAGCTGATGCGCGCGCACCTCGGGCTCGACCGCCCGTGGACCGTGCAGTACTGGCGCTTCGCGACCCAGGCGCTGCAAGGCGATTTCGGGCGATCCGTCCGCTTCCGCCGGCCCGCCCTCGACCTGGTCGTCGAGCGCTACGGCGCCACGCTCGAGCTCGGTGGCATCGCCGTGCTCATCGTGATTCTGGTCGCGCTGCCGGTCGGTGTGTATTCCGCGGTGCGTCGCGGCAGTCCGCTCGATTACGCCGCCCGCGCCTTCGCCGCGCTCGGCCAGGCGGTGCCGCCGTTCTGGCTGGGGCTCGTCCTCGTGCTCATCTTCGGCGTGCTGCTCCATCTCTTGCCCACGTCGGGGCGCGGCACGCCGCTGCACGTGCTCTTGCCGGGGATCACGCTCGGCTGGTTCGCGGTGGCCGGGCTCATGCGGCTCACGCGCTCGTCGATGCTCGACGTGCTGGGCAGCGAGTACGTCAAGCTCGCCCGCATCAAGGGCCTGCCCGAGCGCCGCGTGATCTGGCTGCACGCCTTCAAGAACGCGGCGCTGCCGGTCGTGACCTTCGCCGCGCTCTTGTTCGTGGCGCTCCTGAACGGCTCGATCATCGTGGAGACCGTGTTCGGGTGGCCCGGGCTCGGGCTGCTCGTGATCGAGGCGGTCGACTCGCGCGACTATCCCATCGTGCAGACGGTCGTCCTGTTCCTGTCGGCGATGTACATCGGCGTGAACTTGCTCGTGGACGTCCTCTACGCGTACCTGAACCCGAAGATCAGATATTCGCAGTGAGCAACGGCGCCGCCATCGCCACCGACTCGGAAGTCCTCGCCCGGCGCGCGCGCGACCGCCGCTGGCCGCCCGCCGTGCCGCTGACAGTCGTCGCGCTGCTCTTGCTGTGCGCGCTCTTCGCGCCGCTCCTGGCGCCGCACTCGCCCCTCGAGGGCTCGCTGGGGGAGCGGCTGGCGCCGCCGATCGGGCTCGAGGGCGCCAAGCCGGGGCACCTGCTCGGTACCGATCGCCACGGTCGCGACACATTGAGCCGCCTGCTCTACGGCGCGCGGATCTCCCTGGCCGTCTCGGTCGTCGGCATCACGCTCACCGGCGCGGCCGGTAGCCTCATCGGCCTCCTGGCCGGCTTCTTCGGCGGCTGGGTCGACACGCTCCTGATGCGGCTGGCCGA
>Ga0134123_10002877_pt1 | contig 11181 bp, 13 predicted proteins | sample KB303_FD_96460 | JGI IMG/M metagenome (GOLD analysis project Ga0134123, IMG submission 96460) | Terrestrial soil microbial communities without Nitrogen fertilizer from Kellogg Biological Station, Michigan, USA - KB3-0-3 | ecosystem: Environmental > Terrestrial > Soil > Unclassified ...
CGCGCTCGGCACCGTCGACGGGATGCTCAAGAACGAGGTGAACACGACCCTCGAGGAGCTTCGTCGCGCGCTCGCCACCGCCGACGGCGTTCTCAAAAGCACGGACGCAGCCCTCCTCGGCAAAGACGCGCCCGGCCAGCTGGAGCTTCGGGAAGCCTTGCAAGAGGTTACCCGCGCCGCCCGGTCGTTGCGCGGATTGACTGATTTTCTCGAACGCCACCCCGAATCACTGATTTGGGGCAAGAACGGGGCCAAGCAATAATGCGCAGTCGCCTCGCCGCCGTGATCTTCTGGGCCCTCGGGATGCTGATCGCCGGCTGCGTATCGTCGCCGGAATCGCGCTTCTTCACTCTCAATGCCACGATGAACCACGCCGTCGAATCATCCAGCCTGTCGGTGGTCGTCGGCCCGGTGTCCGTGCCGGCCGCGGTCGACCGCCCTCAGATCGTCGTCAGCACGGGCCCGAACCAGGTTCGAGTGGACGACTACAACCGGTGGGCTTCGCCGCTGCAGAGCAATATCTCGCGTGTGGTCGCCGACAATCTCGGCTCGATACTGGGCACGCCGCGTGTGACGGTGTTTCCACACGCGATGGGCGCGACGGCCGACTATCAGGCCGCCGTCGAGGTGCAAAGCTTCGGATCGGCCCTGGGCGAGGCGGCGACGCTCGACGCGGTCTGGACGGTGCGACGCAACAAAGACGGTAAGCTGCGGGTAGGCCGCACGACCGTACGCGAGCCGGCGTCGGAGCGAGGCTACGATGCGCTCGCCGCCGCGCACAGTCGGGCGGCCGCGCGCCTGAGCGAGGACATCGCCGGCGCGGTGCGAGCGCTCGATGGTCCCGGAGAGTAGGGCCAGACCCGCCGGTGGCTCCCGGCGCTTCGGCGTGCTGAACACAGTATCGGCCTTCCAAGGAGCTGTCTATCATGCGAACGAGACAAGTACTTCCCCTGATGCTGATCGTTGCCCTCGCCGGCTGCAACCCCTATGTGCTTGCGGCCAAGGAGAGCTACGAGGTCGCCTCCGATCCCCGCTCGCTCGTGACCCAAGCGACGGACACCGAGGCCGAGGCGCAGATCAAGGCTGACCTGCTGGCCTCGCCGGTGAGCGGCACCAGCGCGCTCGACGTATATTGCCGCCAGGGAGTCGTGGTAGTCGCGGGCCTGGTGCCATCGGGCTCACAAGCGGGTCGGGCGGCGGTGGAGATCGCGCGCAAGGCCCCGAACGTGAAACGGGTCGAGACGTATTTCGTGTCCCATCGGCCCTCCTGGGAGAACGACATCGCCATCAAGGAACGAATCAGAGCGGTCCTCATCGCGGACCCCGCCCTGGTGTCCAGCCGGGTCGACATCGGCGTCTACGCGGGCCATGTTGTTCTCGTCGGGGCCGTCCCGTCGCGGGCGAATGTTCAGAAGTTCATTTCCGACGCACGCTCGGTGAGTGGAGTCGTGTCCGTGACGTCCTACATCCAAACGGTCTAGGTAATCTACGAGGACAGCCCAGGTCCTCGATAAACAAACGAGGTTGCTTGCCCTGACCTCGGCTAGACTCCCGCCAGCCATCCTCACCGAGGTGCCCCATGCGGCGGATCGGGCTCGCGGTCGTTCTCGCCCTCAGCCTTCTTGCGCCGCTCGCTGTCGAGGCGCAGGAGCAGGGTAAGGTCTATCGCGTTGGTCGACTCTCGGTTGCGGCGGTGGGATCGGCGTCGACCGAAGCATTGCGGCTCGGACTCCGCGAGCTTGGCTGGGCGGTAGGCCAGAACCTTCTGATTGAGATTCGCAGTGCGGAGGGCGATGCGAAGCGACTCCCGGCACTGGCTTCGGACCTTGTGCGAACGAATGTCGACGTGATCGTGGCGGTGGGTAGCGACTCCGTCGACGCGGCCTTTCGGACGACGAAGTCCATCCCGATCGTCATGGCGGTGGGCAGCGATCCGGAGAAGCGTGGGTGGATCAAGAGCCTGGCTCGGCCCGGAGGCAACGTGACAGGCTTGATCGGCTTCATGCCGGAGATGGCGGGCAAGCGCATCGAGTTCGTGAAGGAGCTTCTGCCGAAAGCGCGTCGTGTTGGCGTGATGACCGACGTCTCACCCGGCAATCGGACGGAGTTCGAGCACGTCGAGGCAGCGGGACGAGCCCAAAGCCTGGAGATCCAGTACGTGGAGGTGAAGAGCGGTGAGGGTCTCGATGCCGCGCTCAGGTCCCTCAGAAAGGCTTCTGTCGATGCGCTTTACGTCCAGTCGAGTGCCCGCGTTCTCGACCCACTGCGGAGTCGGATCGCTGCCTATGGGATCAGCGCGCGTCTTCCCGTCATTGGCTCGATTCCCTTCCATGCCGAATCGGGGTATCTCCTGTCCTATGGAGCAAGCGCCGTTGGTTGGCACCACCGCAGCGCGTACTTCGTCGACAAGATCCTCAAGGGCGCCAAACCCGCTGATCTTCCCGTCGAGCAACCCACCAAGTTCGATCTGGTGATCAACCTCAAGACTGCCAAGGCGCTGGGGCTGACGATCCCGCCGTCGTTGCTGCTGCGAGCGGATCAGGTTATCGAATAGCGCAGCCTCCACCGAGGTGCCCACGCGGGTGATCGGGTCGGGGCCGCTATCGAGCTTCTATCAACCCTTTTTAGAGCGCCCGCGCGATCAGTGCGGCCCCGGTGACGAAGAGCACGGCTCCGATCACGCGAGCCATCGTTGCGGGTGCGACGCTCAGGTGCACTCGATTTCCGACCCAGAGCCCGACGCCGGCGACGGGAAGCAGAACCATGACGGCGATCCAGAGCGCGCGAGATAGCAGGATCCCGGCAATGGCGAACGCGACGACGCGCAGCCCGACGTTCACGATGACCATCTGGGAGATCGTCGCGCGCTGGACCGCCGGGTCGGCGAGCCGCCCGGTGATGTAGACGACATACGGCGGACCGCCGATGCCGAACAGGGCGCCGATGACGCCGCCGAGCACGCCGGCGGGCGCGGCCCACCACCGACTCAGAGGTCGCGCCGGGCCGCGACGAAAGATCACGTAGAGCCCGTACACGCACACGAAGACTCCCAGCGCCAGCACGGTGGCGTCGCGCGGGAGCCTGACGAGGAGTGTCACGCCCAGGGTCAGCCCAACGAGCGTGAACGGCACGAGCGTCAAGAGCTCGGGCGCGTGGGCCTGCCGGCGCGTGTGAAATCCGAGAGCCAGTCCTGAAGCGAAGTCGAGGAGTGCGGCCAGGGAGAGCACGAACGTCAGCGGGAGCACCTGGGCCAGGACGGGGATCGTTATTGGTGATGCGCCGAAGCCGGTCGCGCCGAAGATGGTGTAGCCGACGAAGACGACGAGCGCGACGAGGATCAGGGTCTCGGGCGCGATCGTCATCGCGTTATGATATCCCCGACGAGCCGCCGACCAAGTTCGAGCTGGTCATCAAATTGCCTCTTTCCGCCCGGCGTGCCAGAGTAGCCCGCCATCACACGAGAGGAGCCGCGCATGATCTTCGAGATCGGCATGATCCAGACGGTTGTCGGGACGGGAGAGGACGGGTACTCGGGCGATGGAGGTCCGGCGACTCAGGCGCGGATCGGCGAAGCATACGGGTGCACCTTCGACACGAAGGGCAACCTCTACATTTCCGACGGGCGCAACCACACCATCCGCCGAATCGACAAGGGTGCGGGCGTCATCACGACCGTCGCGGGAAGCGGGCGCCAGGGCTACTCGGGGGATGGCGGTCCCGCGACCGCCGCGACCTTGAACAACCTCTATTCACTCCAGGTCGATACCAATGGCGACATCTATATCGTCGACCGGTTGAACGCTGCTATCCGCAAGGTCGATGCAGGCACGGGCATCATCACCACGGTCGTCGGCACCGGCGAACCAGGCTACGGAGGCGACGGCGGCCCGGGAATCCGGGCCCAGTTGCGCGAGCCAAACGATTGCTTCCTGGACGGCAGAGGCGGATTGCTCATCGCGGACATTCAGGACCAGCGGATCCGACGTCTGGATCTGAAGACCGGCGTCATCACCACCTTCGCCGGCACCGGCGAGAAGCAGCGAGCCGGGGACGGGAAGCCGGCCACGCAAGCTTCGATCATGGGCGCCCGCGCGGTCTGCATGGATAGTAAGGGCAATACGTACATCTGCGAGCGCGAGGGCAACGGTGTTCGGAAGGTGGATGCCCGCGGCGTCATGTCTACGTTCGCCGGGACCGGCGAGCGCGGCTATAGCGGCGACGGCGGTCCGGCGCTCAACGCTACCTGGGGCGCGCCCAAAGCCATCCGGTGCGACCATCGGGACAACGTCATCGTGGTGGATACGGAAAACCACGCGATCCGCCGCATCGATGCCGTGACGGGCGTCGTGATCACCATCGCCGGTGGGCATCGGGGAGGCGATGGCGACGGTGGGCTCGCCACGAAGGCCGGTCTGGAGCGCCCCCACGGCTGCGGGATTGATCTACAGGGCCATCTATATATCGCCGACGGGATGAATCATCGGGTCCGGGTTGTTGGCATGGCGTGAAGCGCTGGCGGAAGTCACCGTCTGAGAAGTAACCAGAGTCCACGCGGGACTCCTGCGCAGTGCTCTTCGCGCCTACCCTGAAGCCACGCGAGCGCCAGCGGGGCGCCGTAGCTGCCGGCGCGCTCGATGAATTCCCAGATCGGCTCACCGGCAAGCGGCCGGAAGGCTTCAACCGCGACCTTCCATGCGAAGACGAAGAGCAGGACGGGGCGCGTCGGCCAGGCCAGGACGGTCAGCCCCAGCACGCATTCGAACCATCCGGCCAGAGGGCTCAGGGGATGGGTCGCCACCGCGGTCGGGCTGACGCCGACGCCTGCTGCGTAGCTCGGCCAGTTCTTCCCCATCGCGAAGTCGAAGCCGCCGTGGCCGATCAGCAGGAGCGCGGTTGTCACGCGTAGGATCCAGCCGATTGTCGCGGCTCGCGCGATGGTGAGGGGAGGCGCCGGCCGGAAGGAGAACCAGTCGGCGAGGGATCGGCCGGACCCGAGCAGGCATAGGAAGGCGAGCGGCACGCCGTAGTTGCCGGCGCGCTCGAGGAGCTCCCAGACGCCCTGGCCGGCGAGCGGGCGCAGGCACGCGGTCTGAAATCCCCAGAACGTCATGTAGAGAACGACTGCGCGGACAGGCTGGATCAGAGTCAGCACGCCGACCGAGATGTCGACCGTGCCGACGACCGGCATGAGCTTCCACGCCCACGCCTCCGGAATGCCGAAGATCGCGAAGTACGGCACCCAGGCGGCCTTGGTGATGATCCCGAAAGCGCCGTGGCCGATGAAGCAGCCCGCCACCGCGACGCGCAGGATCCAGTGCAGCGTCGCAGCGGTCGATGGCTCGATCAGCTGCTCGCGGGCGGTCACTACGTCTTGCTCCTCGATTGCGCGCATTCGATGTCCTCGCGCTCCGAGGGCGCCGACAGGCGACGACGAGCCGCCCGCCGGCGCCCGCAGCCCTACTTCTTTGCCGGTAGCAGGTAGAGCTTCGCCGTGCGCTCGCCCACCTTGCGCCCGAGGGCCATCCCGTCCTCGCAGGCGCTGCGGAAGTGGATGCCGGCAAACACGCGAGAGTCCGCGCTCTCGCGCGCCGCCTGGGAGAAGCTCGTGAACGACCGGGTGATGCCCTCGAAGGGCTTGCCGCTCGTGACGGTGAAGCTTGCTTGATCGCCGCCCAGGGTGCTGGCGAGTGTCACGGCCGCGGCCGCGCTGAACGTGCTCTGCGTCGATGGGTAATCCGAGACCGACGGCGTGTTCTGATGGCTGTCCCATGCCGCGTCGCCGGCCGTGGCGTCGTTGCCATCGTTGTCGCCTTCCCGGATGGCCGTGACCGGTCGCCAGAAGTCGTACACGTATCGGATCTTCCAGCCGGCGATGTAGGCGTCGACCATCGCCAGGTTCATCAGGGCCAGCGTGCGGGCGGTGTCCCGGGCGTCGAGGCCGCGCGCCGTGGCGACCGTGCGGGCGATCGTGTTCCAGTTGCCGGGCCCCTCGAACCAGAAGCGGGCGATCTGCGTCTGATCGGCGGTCCGAACCGTGCTGATCTTGCCGCCGACGTTCTTCACCTCGTTGTAGTCACGCGCGTACGTCTCGCTCGTCAGCGCGGGCGGCCCCGGAAGCCAGAACTGCGAGGCCGATAGCAAGGTGAACGGCGTGATGTTGACCCAGCCCGGATTCGCGGTCGGCTGGTAGCCCCGCGCCATCTCCGCGTTGGCGATCGGCGGATTGGCGGGAACAGGGTTGGGATGCGGACGCCACTTGCCCGGCCCCATGGCCGGCGTATACGGCACGTCGCGGGTCGCCCCGTCGTCCTTGCGAAGCGTCAGGATTGCCGCACCGGCGGCGCGGCCGACCGCCACACCCTTGTTCCGTGCGGGTCCGTCGGTGACGCGTGCGATCGACGCGGCATAGGCCTGGTCGACGAGGGCCAGGGTGTCCACCCGCTGAGCCGGCGTGCCGTAGATTCCGATCACGCCGACGAGCACGGTGTGGGCCGCGGCCGCGACCGCGGCATCGGGCGAGGCCGCCGGATCTGCTGGCCCTTCGAAATAATAAGGATCGTAGCGCCGGCTGATCGCGTTCAGCGCATCGTGCACGGCGACCTGCACCATGGCCAGCGTGCGCGTGGAGACGACGTTGTTCTGACCGTTCGCGGCGATGGCCTTCATCGTCGTCTCGTTCCACTGAACGACCTCGTTGGCCCAAGCCAGGGACGTGAACAGGGCGGCGGTCAGGCAGAAGACGTAGATGGCAATCGGCACCGGGGTAATGAAGCCGATGGCCCGAAGGCGCTTCACCATGGATGCAATCCTCCTCTGATCGGCCGTGGGACCTTGTTACACAGCGACAACTCCACGAAGTTTGGGATCTCGCCGCGGGCTAACCACCTCCCCTGCGGAATTCGGGCGTCGTGTCGCATGCTCATTCGATGCCAGCCAATCGGTCAGCTGACAGACGCGCGAATTCGCACACATCGCCCCATGGTCGATGCGGCTCGCGGGGCGGCAGTTGGGGAATTTTGCCCGATCGACCGGGCGGATCACCAGGACGCGACGCGCTCTGGCTCGGGGAGTTCCGGCGGGTCAACCGGGCGTGCTCGCGGCGGCCTGGGCAGCATGAATTCCACGATTTCCTCGGCTTCAGACCACCTGGTCCTCGTCGGGTATCCCACGGATATGACGTGCGGGTCAGCGATGTTACCTTTCTGCAACCCCATTTCTCAACACGAGGTGCCGCCGTGAAGTCGGAGGACGTGATTCGCGGGCTCATCCAGGACAAGCTCTCCAGGGGTGAGCTGCCCAGCGACGACTGCTCGAAAGTTCTCGGCGGGACCTCGAACGGAGAGATCTGCGATGCGTGCGGTGATCCGATCGTCTCGCCCCAGCTCGTCATGGAATGTATCGGCGATCACTTCCCGCGAGCGATCGTGTTTCACGTGCTCTGCTTCTATCTGTGGGACTCGGCCCGACGGGCCCGCGGTGCCGGGCCTGGACCGTGTGACGTCCGTTAGCCAGCGCTAGTTCCGCTCGCGACGTTCGGCTAGACTCCGGGCAGCCATCCCTACCGAGGTGCCCGTGCGACGGCTAGCAACCCACCAAGCTCGGATCAATCGTCGACGCTTCATAAGTGCACTGGCGGGAGGGCTTCTCGCCGCGCCGCTCGCCGCCAGCGCGCAGCAGGCGGGGACGGCTCATCGTGTCGGCGTGCTGGAGAACCTGGAAGCGGGCGCGAATGTCGCGAACCTCAACGCGTTCCGACAACGGCTCAGAGAGCTCGGATACGTCGAGGGTCAGAACCTCGTCATCGAGTACCGCTCGGCGGACGGCCGCCCTGAACGGTTCCCCGATCTGGCCGTCGAGCTCGTTCAGCTCAAGAGCGACGTGATCGTGACGAATGGCGACGAAGCGGCGTCAGCGGCCAGGCGGGCGACGCGGACGACTCCCATCGTCATGGCATCGAGCCTCGATCCCGTCGGTACCGGCGTCGTGGCCAGTCTCGCGAGGCCGGGGGGAAATGTCACCGGGTTTCATTTCTGGGCTTCCCCGAAACTGGGAGGCCAGCGATTGCAGCTCCTCAAAGAGCTGGTGCCTTCGCTGTCGCGAGTGGCTCTACTGTGGAACTCGGGGAACATCTACAGCCACCTGGTCGTGAAGGAAACCGAGACAGTCGCCTCGGCATCGGGCGTACAGCTCCAGCGTCTCGACGTGAACAGGCCGTGGGATCTCGAGCGTGCGTTCGAGGCCGCCATGCTGGGCCAGGTCGATGCGCTGATACCGGTGGACGATTACCTCACCGTGACCGACCGGGTTCGCATCGTGGATTTCGCGGCGATGAGCAGACTCCCCGCCATCTACGGGCTCAGGGAATTCGTGGATGCGGGTGGCCTCATCGCGTATGGCACCGATCGCCGCGATCTGTTTCAGCGCTCCGCCACCTACGTCGATCGGATCCTGCGAGGCACCAGACCGGCCGACCTTCCCGTGGAAGCCCCCACCAAGCTCGAGCTGATTGTCAATCTCAAGACGGCCAAGGCGCTCGGGTTGACCGTACCGCGGTCCATCCTCGTCCGGGCCGATCAACTCATCCAGTGATCGATCGGCGTCAGCGACCCAGCGACCGGTGCTGAAGCACCTACGCACTCTTGCGGTTGTCGGCGCTCTGCTGAGCGCTCTCGCGGCCGCGGGCGCCTGGGCGTCGATCGGCTTCGTGCGCTACTACTTCCCGGACAAATCGGTCGTCCCGCTATACTTCGAGCTCGCCGCATGGTCCGTGCTCACGGTGTATCTTGCGATGGTTGCCTACTTCGATAGTCTCAAGCTGTGGCGCAAGAACTAGGAGGCATTCATGGCTGACCGCTCATACGTCGCCGAGAACGATCGTGAACGCCGCCGGCTCGAGGCCCTCGTCGGGAAGCTCGACGACGCGGCGCTCGGTCGGGCGATGCCGGCCGGCTGGACGGTGGCCGCCGTGCTCGCGCATCTCGCGTTGTGGGATCAGCGGATCGTCCTGCTCAGCGAGCAGCTGAGGCGGGGCGCCTCGGTGCCCCAGATAGACGGCGGCAGCGTCGAGTGGATCAACGACTCGGCGAAGCCGATGCAGCTCGCACTGCCGCCGCGTCGCGCCGCCACGCTGGCCGTCGAGGCGGCGCGTGCCGCCGACCAGGCCGTTGCCTCGCTGTCGGACGAGCTGCTGGCGAACAACGCCGCCGCCGGGAGCCCGCTCAACCTCCTGCGCGCAGAGCACCGTCGCGAGCACCTGGACGAGATCGAGCACGCGCTGTCCCGCGGCTGACGTCGCCCTGACGTAGTCCCGGCGCGCGGGCCCTCGCGAGCAGATCGCCAAAGCGCGGTAAGATCCGCGGCGATGGTCGAGCACTCGACCGACGTGCAGATACGCTGGAGCGACGTCGATCCGGCCGGGATCGTCTTCTATCCGCGCTTCTTCGAGTGGTACGACTTGGGCTGCGAGTCGCTCTTCGCGTCCCTCGGCCTGCCGTGGCCCGAGGCATTCCCGAAGTACGACATCGTCGGTGTGCCCATCGTCGAGTCCGGGTCGAAGTTCCTGAGCCCGGCGCGCTACGGCGACGTGCTGACGATCAGGTCGAAGGTGGCGTGGGTGAAGACCCGGACGTTCCGGATGGAGCACGAGATCTCGGTTGGCGCCCGCCTCTGCTCGACCGGCTTCGAGGTGCGCGCGTGGGTCGGCCGGCCCGCGTCGCCCGGCGAGACGCTGCACGCCCGGCCGATTCCGGAAGACGTCGTGCGACGGCTCCGGGGGGCCTGACGGCCGTCATTTGGCCGGCCCCGCGGCCTCTGCTAGAATCCCGCAACTCGTTTCAAGCTCGCGCGACCGCGCCGCGGTCGGCGAGGTCGATCCGGTTGTGCGCGCTGCAGGCCGTCGCGGGACTGGGGCCCCGCCGGCCGAGGCGCGCCTATGAATTGAGGAGGTCAACCGTGCGCACGAAAGCTCTCGCTGCTCTGCTCGGGCTCCTCGCGGCGCTCATCGCGCTTCCGGCCGCCGCGGACACGGTGAAGATCGGCTTCATCACCACGCTCTCGGGGCCGCAGGGCGCCATCGGCGAGCACATGAAGAACTCGGTCGAGCTCGCGCTCGATCATCTCGGCCGAAAGCTCGGCGGCCATGACGTCGAGGTGATCTACGGCGACGACCAGGTCAAGCCCGACGTCGGCAAGCAGCTCGCCGACGAGATGCTCAAGAAGCACAAGGTCCACTTCGTCTCGGGTGTCATCTGGTCGAACGTCATGCTGGCGGTCGCGCCGACCGTGACGGGCGCCGGCACCTTCATGATCGGAACCAACGCCGGGCCGCACGAGCTCGCCGGCAAGATGTGCCACGAGATGTTCTTCACCACGTCGTGGCAGAACGATCAGACGCCCGAGGCCATGGGCAAGTACATGCAGGACCAGAACCTCACCGACGTGTACGCGATGGCGCCGAACTACGCCGCCGGCAAGGACATGATCTCGGGGTTCAAGCGCTACTTCAAGAACAAGGTCGTCGCCGAGGTCTACACCCAGCTCGGCCAGCAGGACTATCAGGCCGAGATCAGCCAGCTTCGCGCCGCGAACCCGAAGGCGGTGTTCGTCTTCTATCCGGGCGGCATGGGCATCCAGTTCCTCAAGCAGTACGCCCAGGCCGGTCTGCGCGGCCAGATCCCGCTCTACTCCGTCTACACCGTGGACGAGATCTCGCTGCCGGCCGTGAAGGAAGCGGCGCTCGGCCAGTTCGAGACCCGCTACTGGAGCCCCGACCTCAAGAACGCCGCGAACGAGAAGTACGTCGCCGCCTACAAGAAGAAGTACGGCAAGATGCCGGTCTTCTACGGCGCCCAGAGCTACGACGGGATCATGCTGATCGACAGTGCGATCCGCGCGGTGAAGGGTGATCTCACCAACAAGAAGGGCATGATCGCGGCGATGCGGCGGGCCGACTACAAGTCGACGCGCGGGCCGTACTCGTACAACTCGAATCACTTCCCGATCGAGAACTTCTACCTGCTCAAGGCCGTGCAGATGCCGGACGGCGAGTTCGCGATGCAGATCCAGAAGACCGTCTTCGAGAGCCACAAGGACGCCTACGCCGCCGAGTGCCCCATGAAGTGGTAGCCGCGGCGGTGGCGGCGCTCGCCCGGCAGTGAGCTGGGCCCTCGTTCTCGAGCAGAC
>Ga0134123_10002881_pt1 | contig 11174 bp, 7 predicted proteins | sample KB303_FD_96460 | JGI IMG/M metagenome (GOLD analysis project Ga0134123, IMG submission 96460) | Terrestrial soil microbial communities without Nitrogen fertilizer from Kellogg Biological Station, Michigan, USA - KB3-0-3 | ecosystem: Environmental > Terrestrial > Soil > Unclassified ...
CGGCTCGCCGCTCTCGTCGAGAACCCTGCCGGCGAGGCGGGCCCCTGCTTCGAGCCGCACCGTCACAGGAGCTCCCATCGGTGGACGAAGACCTTGGACCGCCGCTGGAAGATGGTCCGGAGCCGTCACGAAAAGATGGACCGGCTTGCCCACGGGCAGGTCGGCCAGCGTGAAGCGGCCGTCAGCCCCGGTGGTCTCGTCGGGCCGCTCGTCGCGGAGCTTGATCTCGAGCAGCTCCGGCTCCACCACCTGGGCAATCCGGTGGATGCGGGCCTCGGCCACCGGCCGGCCCGCCGAATCGACGACCCGGCCGGCGAGCGCCACTCCAGGCTGCAGAACGAGGGCGCCCAGATCCCAGGCACCGCTGCCCGCGGGAAGCTGCCGCCTCCGCTGCACGGCCGGCGTATATCCCGGCTGCGACGCGAACAGGTCGATCTCGCTCGCCGGCACCTCTGGGATGACGAATCTCCCCTGGGCATCGGTCACCGATTCAACGATCCCGCGCTCTCCGGCCGCGGGCAACCGGAAGGGCTTCAGCTCGCGGCTCCCGGGGGCCGCGGCGCGCCGCAGCACGACACGTGCACCGGCGAGAGGACGCTTCCGGCCATCCACCACGAGCCCTTGCGCCGAGCGAGACGGAGCGAGCACCAGAAGGATGGGTGGCAGAGCCCGCGCCGTCGCCGGAGCGGACACCTCGGCGCTCGCCCGCAGGAACCCCGAGCGCGTGGCGCGGATCTCATACAGCGTCCCGGCAGCCAGCCGGCGCAGCTCGAACCGGCCTTCCGCCGAGCTGCGCCCCCGGTCGACGACCATGGCATCGCGACCGGCGGCCCCTCCGGCGACCGCTTCGACGAAGACGTCGCCGAGCGGCGCTTCCCCCGGGCCGAGCACGACGCCGCCCAGGGAGACTGCCGGCCGCAGCGCGAAGACCGGCAGGCGGCGGGTCCGGATCTCGGGCTCCGAGGCACGGGCTGCTCCCGTCAGGTGTCCGGCCACCGCGGCGCGGACCGGAAAGGCCTGAGAGTCGGGCGCCGCGAGACGATAGGAGCCGTCCAGGCCGGCCCGGGTGAAGCGCCCCGGCTCGGCAGGCGACCACAAGAGCGCCCCGCCGAGAGGAGCCTGAGATCCGGCTTCGACGACCCGGCCTGCGAGGAAGCGGGGCTCCCCTGGCAGGCGAATCTCCGCGGTTGCGGACTCCGGAGCGAGCTTCCGAATCTCGCCTCGTCCATCGGCGGTGGCGATCCGCAGAACCGTCGAAGCTCCGGCCGGCACGCGGCAGCGAGCCGCGCCGTCGGCATCGGTCCGGGCGACGGGCCAGGCCTGCGGCCCGGCCCGCAGGAGCGCTCCGGGGACGGGCCGGCCTTCTTCGTCGACGACGCGGACGAGGGCTTCGCGGCCGCGCTCCGCCGGGCCGAGGGTCACGGAGAGCCCGGACTGCACCCCGGTTCGCGCGATCTCGGCAAAACCGAGGGCGAAGAGCGAGACCGCGAGGCTCTCGCCCTTGCTCCAGGGCAACCGCACGGCACCGTCGGAGCCGGTGTGCATCTTGCGCGCGGCGGTCCGCCAGCCGCCGGAGGCCTGCTCCTCGGCCATGGCGAACACCCAGAGCCCCGGCAGGCCCCGGCCCGCCTCGTTCACGGCCCGGATCACCAGGCCGGCATCCGCCGCCAGCTCCACCGGTTCCAGCTCGGCCGGCTCGGCCAGGACGAGCGGCGCCCATTCCACCGCCACCTTGCCCTCCGCCCGGACCGACAGGCGGTAGAGCCCGCTCTCGGGCGCATACAGGGCGAAGCGGCCCTTCCCGTCGGTCTCCACCCTGGCAGCAGGGGCCGGTTCCGGCGTGCCGTCCAGCACCCGGAGGCCTGCCTCGTAGCCAGGAGAGATGACGCCGAGCTCCACCTGCGCTCCGGCGATCGGTTGACCCACCGCATCCAGGACCGTGCCGGTGACGGGGAGCGCAGCTTCAGGCGAATTTGACTGCCTGCCGGCGGCCGCCACGGACGGCCAGCCGACCAGCAACGTGACGAGAAAAAAGCGGACCCAGCTCATGACGGTTCTCTCCGGTCTACCGATCTCGAAAGGGGATCTCCTCCCGGGCCACGACGGCCGCGGAGGAGATCCCTGCCGGACTCACTCAGAAGATGATTTCGCAGGACACGTAGGTCTCGCCGGTGGTGCAGGAGTCCGTCCCTGCCTCTCCGTCGAGATAGTCCGTGTCGTTTTCGCCGTAGATCGTGTCATTGCCGGAACCACCCTTGATCGTGTCGTTGTTTCGGGAGCCAGCGAGCGTGTCGTTACCCAGACCGCCAGAGATAGTGTCATCGTGTCTGCTGCCATATGCGGAGTCGGGGTCGTCGCCGCCGTCGATGTCGTCGTAACCATCCATTCCGTCGATCAGGTCTTTCCCGCCCTCACCATTGATCTTGTCGTTTCCCGTACCTCCGCACATCGTGTCATCCCCCGCGCCGCCATAGAGGACGTCGTCGCCGGCGCCGGCACAGAACACGTCGGCGCCCGCCGTGCCGAACAGGGTGTCGTTGCCCGCCGTGCCCGGGATCGTGCAGCCGGTCGTACATTGAGCCGAGGCCAGCGAGGGAAGGCACACAAGGGCCAGAGAGAAAACCAGAGACGCCAGCAGAGAACGGTGATTCATGCTCTTTTCCTTTCCAGATCCCGCATCGCGACCTTTCGCGAGCAGGGAACAGCGATCTGTAGCGCCCGGATCAGTGCAGAACCCGGACCTGCCGGGAAGAAAGCGGTAAGTGATTGGAAACAAACGATTGTCCCCTGCGGCTCGGTGATCGGGGTCCCACTTCTGAGACCTTGCGCAGGCCGGGCGGTCTCAAATTTGAGACCACGAACGCTCCAGGCACCCGACTTCCGCCTGGCGCGGTCCTTGCGGTCGGCGCCCGAAGCTCGCTCGGACCCTCCGGATCAGAGCTATGCTAGATCTTGTATGAGAGCTGTGGGCCTGGTCTGGAGGGTTTTCTGGGTAGCAACCCTGAGTAGCTGCGCTTCCCTCTCGCTCGTCCACCCTGTACAGCCGGAAACGCCGGCCGCGACGGTCGTGAGCTGCCCGTTCTCCACACCGGGCCTGGTCGTTGAGACCGTCATTCCGGAGTCTGCAGGTTTCCGCGCCGGGTTGATGCCCGGCGACCGGCTTTTTTCTTGGTGCCGGCCCCCCACTGGAAAAGGAGGATGCATCGCGCGAGGAGATCTCCGCACACCGTTCGACTGGCTGGAGGTCGAGTTGGAGGAGGTGCAGCGCGGCGGGGTCGTCCTCGAAGGGCGCCGAGGGACGGAGGATCTCCGCTGGAATCTGCTGCCGGCATCCCAGGTCATCATCGTTGCGCCATTTCTGCAGGGCGTACTTGCCGAGGCGTACCAGGTGGCCCTTGATCGCGAGCAGACTGGTGATTCCGCGGCCGCCGGGCAGGAGCTCGAGCGAGCAGCAGAGCTGGCCTCTGGAAGCGATTGTGCCGACGTGGAGCTGTGGCTCCGAGAGCAGGCTGCCCAGCTTCGCGCCAAAGCGCGGCAGTGGCCCGAGGCGGACGCGGGATACCAGGCCGCCGTGGCAAAAGCTCACGCGATGGGAGCGGGCCGGGTGGAAGCGCGTCTCCAAATGAACTGGTGGGAGATGTTCTTGCTGCGCGGCGACCTTGCGCGAGCGCGACAGCAGCTCGAGAGAGCCCTGGACTTGGAGGAGAAGAATCATCCAGAAAGCCTGTTGGTCTCTTTGATCCTCATGCGGCTCGGCGAACTGGCCGACAAGCAGGACAATCTGGTCGAGGAAGACCGTTTGCTCCAGCGTGCCTACGACCTGGTTCGCCGGTTGGCTCCCGGAAGTGGCGCCGAAGCAGCCGTGGCGAACAACCTCGCGGCGAACACGGCAACCCGTGGGGACCTTGCGCAAGCCGAGCTGTACCTGGCCCGCGCTCTTGCGATCCAGGAAAAGAATGCACCTTCGAGTGGTGGGGTTGTCATGAACCTCTGGAACTACGGCGAGTTGCTCCTTCACCGCGGTGATTTCGCAGGTGCCGAGGCCGCTTTTCTTCGTGCCAAGAGAATTCTCGAAAACCTCAAGAACAAAAGCACAAACCTGGCAATCACGCTGCACCTGCTCGGCGAGACCGCTCAGCAGCGCGGTGACTACGCCGCCGCCGAGAACCTCTTCCGGCGGGAGCTTGCCTTGTTCGAATCCCTCGATCCAAGCGACAGCCGTATACGAGAACGCCTGACGAGTCTCGGCGAGTTGGCGCTGCTGCAGCACGAAGGAGACAAGGCGGAAGGATCATGGCAGCGCGCCCTCGCAATCAGCGATAAGCTCAACCCGACAAGTCCGAGAAGCGTTTTGTGCCTGATGGGTCTGGCAGAGGCGAAGAGACTGCAAGGGCGGGACTCGGAAGCCGAGACGCTTTTAGAGCGTGCCCTGGCGATCTGGAAGGAGATCAATCCGGAGGCAATCGACACCGGGCCCATCCATTTGAAGCTCGGGACTCTTCTTCTCGAGCAGGGTAGCATCAAGGCCGCCGAAGCTCATCTCCACGCTGCGATTCGCATCCACGAGAAGTACCGTGGACCGCTCCCCGAAAGCTATCAGGCCCTGGCCCGATTGCAGGCGCGCCAGGGCCGGCGCGAGGAGGCCGCGGCGAGCTACCTGGCGGCGGTCGAAGCGCTGGAGGCCCAGCGGACGCGCCTCGGAGGCGCGCAGGAGTCGCAATGGCTCTACGGCTCTTCCCTGGGCGATCTCTATTTCGAGGCTGCCGAGAACCAGATCGCGCTCGCCCGTCCGCAAGAAGCCTGGGAGCTCATCGAGAGAGGGCGCGCCCGGGGTTTTCAGGAGATGATGGCACAGCGGGACCTGCGCTTCGCCGCGGAGCTTCCAGCGGATCTTTACGTCGAAAGCCGCCGGCTGGATGCCGAGTATGATCGGGCACAGGCGGCCCTCGCCGCGTGGGAGCCGGCACAGGGCGCGCAAGAGCTCGAGACTCTCGAGGGCCGCCTGCGCGACCTGCGGCTCGAGCAGGCGGAGGTTCAAAAGAGGATCCGGCGTGCCTCGCCGCGCCTCGGAGACCTCGAAAGCCCCGCTCCCCTCGACCTCGCGGCGACGCGTTCGGCTCTCGATCCGGGAACCGTGCTCCTCACCTATGCCGTGGGCGCGTCGCGCAGCTACCTGTTCGTGATCGAAGCGGAGGGCGTCCCCGGCCCGGGATTCTCTTTCCATCAGCTCGCTATCGGAAGAGAGGGCCTCCATAAAGAGATCGAAGCCTTCCGCGGCTTGCTGGGACGGCCGGAGACCCTCCTCTCGGCCGTGCAGCAGCGCGGCCGGCGCCTCTACGACCTCCTGGTGCGACCGGCCGAGCCGGCGCTCGCCAGGGCCGACCGCTGGCTCATCTCACCCGACGGACCATTGCACGTCCTCCCTTTCGCGGCTCTCCGAGCCGGTGATCAATACCTTGCGGAGCGCAAGCCGATTCACGTCGCGGCTTCCGCGACGGTGTACAAGGAGATCCAGGCGGCGCGACCGGAGAAACCCGCCGCGGCGGCGATGGAGATGCTCGCCGTGGGAGACCCGCTCTATCCGGCGGGTCTCGAGGCCCGGGACGAGACGGCGGACACCGATCCGCAGGTGCAGACGGCCCTGCGCCGGGGCTTCCGCCTGGAGCCCCTGCCGGCGACCCGGGGCGAGGTCGAGGCGATCTCCGAGCTGTTCCCCCGGGCGCGGACGCTCCTCGGCCGCGACGCCACCGAGGAGACAATCAAATCCCTGGCGCCGCGGGCCCGGCGGCTCCACTTCGCGTGCCATGGCCTGCTCGACGAGCGCTTCCCGCTCAATTCGGGCCTGGCCTTCTCGATCCCCGAGCACCCGGAAGCGGGCCGCGACAACGGCCTGCTCCAGGCCTGGGAGATCTTCGAGAACGTGCGGCTCAGCGCGGACCTGGTCACACTCTCGGCCTGCGATTCAGGGCTCGGCCAGGAGATGGGAGGGGAGGGTCTGGTCGGCCTGGTCCGCGCCTTCCAGTTCGCCGGCGCCCGCTCGGTCGTCGCCTCGCTGTGGAGCGTCTCCGACGCATCGACGGCGGTCCTGATGAAACGTTTCTACACCTACCTGCGCCAGGGCAAGACGAAAGACGAGGCCCTGCGGGCCGCGCAGCTCGACCTGATCCGCTCGCAAAAAAGTGAGCTTTCGCACCCATACAACTGGGCGGGGTTCTCGCTCTACGGAGATTGGAGATAGGAAGACGAATCGTCCTATTTCCAATTGCCCGCCAGTTGGAGCCGCTCGAGCCGGGCGAGGGCCTCCGCCAGCGCCGCGTCTTCCGGCGCGCTGTGCACCGCCGCCCGCAATTCGTCCCGCGCTTCAGCCAGCAGCCCGAGATCCCGGTCGACTTCGGCGAGCAGGGCCAGCAACGCGCTGTCTCCCGCTGCCTCCACAGACACTCGCAGCTTCTCCCGTGCCTTGGCGAGGTCCGCGGACAGTACGACGAAGTCCGCGTCGCCTCTGGCGACCGGCCCCACCCGCTCGATGGTGCGGACCGTCCAGTGATAGCGCAGCCCGGGCTTCAGACGTCCTGCTGGAAGCTTCACTTCGGCGGCCGTCACTGCGGCAGTCGTCGTCTCCTCCGTAAACACCACGTTCCCCTGGCGGTCCTGGACTTCGACCCGATATCTCCCGCCGCCCTCGACCGGCTCGAAAGAGAGGACGGTCGCCGCCGCGAGGGTCGCCGCTCCGCAGCAGGGATAGAGCCCGGCGATACTTTCCGCGCGGATGATCACGGCGCCTGCACACAATCCGGGCTGCTCTTCCTTTGCGATCGGCAGCAGATAAGGGAGAGGAGTCACCGCGAGAAGAGAACGCACCGGACCGGAGCGCGAGGAGAGGCCTGTCCGTCCGAGCGTCACCCTGGAATGCTCGCCGAGCTCATAGCGGTGACCGTTCGCAAAGGCCAGGGCGAGGCGGGAACCGGTCTCCGTTTCGACAGTCGTTCCCGCCGGGAGGCGGTCGAACAGGCGCAGCGCCCGCCTCCCCTCGGATGCGGTGGTGAGCGTGGCCTCGCCCGCGAGCGAGTAGACGAGAGCCACGGGCTTTCCCGCCGCAGCCGAAGCGCCGGGAACGAAACACAACAGGACGCCGAGGCTGATGATGCGCGACAGGCTCATGAGGGGACCTCCGGAGCACGCGGCAGCCGCCGCCGGATGATCAGTGCCAGAGAAAGACCGGACAGGACGAGGAGGAGAGGGAGCGAGACCGGAAGGACCCGGCCCGCCCACCAGAAGACAGGAAACGAGATGGCGAGGTACAGGCCGGCTGCCACCGCCAGCGCCAGGACCGCCGGGCCCGACCGCGGCGCGAAGAGGACCGCTGCCAGGGCAAGGCCGAGCAGCAATGCAGTCACCGTCACGAACATCGGCCGCCGCGGCTCGCGGACCGGCAACCCGGCGGCGATCGTGTCCACGAGGAGCGCCTGGAGAATGAGCCCCGAGACGACCACGGGGTTCTTCGCCAGATGCGGCGCGCTGTGGCGATCGTCCCCGGAGCCCTGGAAGTCTCCGACTCCCAGCAGGACGAGCCGGTCCCGGAAGATCGCGGGCGTGCTGTCGAGCGCGGCCGGTACGTCACGCCAGGAGACGTGCCGATAGCGCGGCCAGTCGATCCGCGAGTCGATCCAGAAGACGCTGGCTGCCGCGCCCGGCGCGGTCTCGCCGGTGGCGAGCGCCTCCGCCGCTCGCGCGGCCCAGGAGGGGCGGAGGTTGCCGGAACGATCACGGAAACGCAGCCGGCCCCGGCGCGTCACTCTGTCCCTGTCCTCGTCCAGGTTGACGAACCCGAAGAGCGCCCGGGCCGGGTCCGGACCGAGCGCCACCGCGGTCAGGCCGCCGACGCAACCGGTGCCGACGACGCTTCCGTCCGGCTCCGAGAAGGCCGCCAGGATGAGCTCTCCGCGATGCCGGAGGACCAGCTCCGAGAAGGCCGGCGCCTCGCTCCACTTCTCATGCAGGAGCACGTCGATCGCCACGCCGCGCGCGCCCGCCGCGAAAACCCGGTCGAGCGTGGCGCCGACCTCGTCCGCCCGGTCAACGAGAGGCGCCCCTCCCTCCAGGCTGGCCTCGTCCAGGGTGAGGAGGAGGATCCTCGGGTCCGGGGGATGCGGCGGAGCCGACCGGACCCGCAGATCCTGGATCCGATTGTCGATCTCTGGCAGCACGGACCAGGGCAGGAGGAGGCCCGCCGCCAGCACGGCCGCGGTCAGGCCCGCTGCAATCCACGCCCGGCGCGGCTTCTCGACGGCCCACCAGCGCTCCCGGGCCGCTCGTTCCGCGGCCCGCTGGAGCTTCCTCACGACCTCGGTGGCGCTGGCGGGACGCGATGCGGGATCTTTCCGCAGCGGCTCCAGCAGAGCCTGCCAGACCTCCTCGGGCAGCGGCGCTCCCGGCGGCGCCGGGCGAGGCGGCTCCGCGTCCAGGTGCCCGGCCAGGACCTCCACCGTCGCGCCCCGGAATGGCGGATGGCCGGCGAGGAGCTCGTAGGCGATCACCCCGAACGAGTAGAGGTCGGTGGCGCGGCTGGCTACCTGCTGCCAGATCAGCTCGGGCGCTACGTACAGCGGGGTTCCCAGGAGGGAGCCCGTCGCGGTCAGGCGATCCGATCCCGCCTCCAGACCCTCTCCGGCGTGAGCCTCGATGGCTTCCGGCTGCATCCCCGAGATCTCCGCCAGACCGAAATCCAGCACTTTGACGAGCGGCCCGCCTTCAGGCGTCGTACCGAGCAGGACGTTGCCGGGCTTGAGGTCGCGGTGCAGAACGCCCTGCGCGTGGGCGGCGTCGACCGCCGCGGCGATGGCGTCGAGGAGGGGCAGGGCCCGTTCCAGCGGCAGAGGACCCTGCCCGCGGCAGAAGTCCGCGAGCGTCTCCCCGTCGAGGAGCTCCATGACGAGATAGGAGGCTCCTCCCGCCGCCGCATCGATTCCGAAGTCGGTGACCTCGACCACGTGCGGATGCCGGAGCTGGCCCAGCGCTTCGGCCTCTCTGCGGAACCGCGCGAGCGAGAAGGGGTCCAGGGAGCCCGTCTTCAGCAGCTTGACGGCGAAGCTCTTCTTCAGGCCGAGGTGGAGGGCGCGGTAGACGACGCCCGTGGCGCCCTCGCCGAGACGCTCGTCCAGCCGGTACTTGCCGTCCAGGATGATCTCGACAGTTGGCGGGGGAGACTTCATGGTTGCCCGGAGCCTTCGCCCAAGAGCCTACTACCTCCTCTCTATATGGCGAAAATGCTCCGGACGTTTCCTCGCGAGCCCTCCGGCACAAAAGACAACCGCGCCGGAGGGTGGAAGGATCTAGCGCCGGCTCAACACCAGCAGCTCGTCTCGGGGATCCTGGTGAACGAGCACGCCTTGTTGTCGCTGGAGATGATGCCGGCGGCGACCAGCTTCAAATCCTCCTGCGCTTCGAGGCTCGCGATCGTCTCTCGGGAGAGTGCCAGCTTTTTCGTCTTCTTCTTCATGAAATCCTCCTTGTCGCGGCGCGCGGACAGCGAGCGGCCGTCTTGAAGCGCCGGGGAGGATTGTATACGCAAGTGGCGATAGATCCCTCACCGGCCGAGGGCTCGTCCGAGCAGCGCGAGAAGCCCGCCGATGTCGGCAGATGCGTCGCAACATCCCTGGACACGTCGCGATCTCTCTGGATGTGCCGCAATGTCTCTAGAAATTGCCGCGAAGTCTGCGGATATGACGCGAAATCTCCAGCGGCGTCGCAATGTCTCCGGATATGTCGCAATGCCCAGAGATGCGCCGCGATCTCTCTGGATATGCCGCAACGTCTCCAGAAATCGCCGCAAAGTCCGCGGATGGGTCGCGAAATCTCCAGCGGCGTCGCAATATCTCCGGACAAGTCGCAATGTCCCGAGATGTGTCGCAATGTCTTTGGATGTGCCGCAATGTCCTTGGAGGTGTCGCGAAGTCTGCGGATTGGCCGCGAAGTCTCCAGCGGCGTCGCAATATCTCTGGATGCGTCGCAATGTCTTCGGACATGTCGCGATGTCCCGAGATGTGCCGCGATCTCCCCGGACATGCCGCAATGTCTCCAGAAATCGCCGCAAAGTCCGCGGATGGGCCGCGAAGTCTCCAGCGGCGTCGCAAAGCCCGGAGATGCGCCGCAATGTCCCTGGATATGTCGCAATGTCCGGAGATGCGCCGCGATTTCTGGCGAGCAACCGAATCTCCGGAGAGTTGTCGCAAAGTTCCGGGAGACAGCCCGATGGCTGAAGACTTCGCGACAAACGCGCCCGAAGTCCGTAGACTGGTCGGTAAGGTCCGTGAAGGGAGGAGATCAGTGAGCACACAGCTTTCTGTTGCGCAAGTCCTGGCGAATCTGGAAGCGCAGATGGCATTCCACAAGGAACAGCAAGCCCATCATGCGCAGCAGGAGATCTTTCACCGGGAGCAGCAGGCCCACCATGCAGCCGAGTACGAGAACGTGGCGAAGCATTACGAGGGGTTCAAGGCCACGGCCGGGGCCGCAGCGGAGATCGCTGCCCGCACCGCCACCGCCCCTGCCCCGGAGCCACCCCGGCGCGACGAGCCGCCTCCAGCTCCCGTCAAGCCGGTCCGCCCGCACAAGCTGGTAGCCCGCCTGGTCGCGGCGCTCCCGGCGGGCGAGACCTTCGCGCCCTCCCGCGTGGCCGCGGAAGTGAACCGGCGCTATAGCCGGGAGCTGCGCAAACCCCTGGATTCCCGTCTCGCCTCGACGGTCCTGCGCCGCCTGCTCGCCGACGGCACAGTGCGGCTCGCCAAGAAGGGCACCGCGCACCACGAGGCGGTCTATACGAAGAGCTGAGGATGGGAGTGAAGGCTCGCGTCAGCCTTCGATACCTTCCAGCTTCGCCCGCAGGCGCGCCAGCTCAGCCTCGGCGGCATCTCCTGCGCACGGCGAGAGCCTGACCCGAGGGGCAAAAGCCCCCTCGGGACTCCCCCATCCTATTTGATGGTCCAGAGATTCAGAGGCCAGAGGGTTCAGAGATCAGAAGAAAATGGGAGCAGCACGACCCGAAAACCGATGTCGGGGCGCCGGTCGGCAGGGTCGCCCGAGTTGCGGCAGGAGCACCGGGCTTCCCAGTAAAATTCGAGGTAGGAACCGCCTCGCAGCACACGAGAGAATGATGCTTTAGTATCCTCGCGTCC
>Ga0134123_10002884_pt1 | contig 11166 bp, 7 predicted proteins | sample KB303_FD_96460 | JGI IMG/M metagenome (GOLD analysis project Ga0134123, IMG submission 96460) | Terrestrial soil microbial communities without Nitrogen fertilizer from Kellogg Biological Station, Michigan, USA - KB3-0-3 | ecosystem: Environmental > Terrestrial > Soil > Unclassified ...
AGACTCCGCACCGGCGGAGGGCTGCCTGCCTGCCCGATCGGGCGGGATTGCGAAAGCCGCCTCGCTTCTCTTCTGACATACTCCGCCTCGATGGCCCGGCGTTCTCCATGAGACTGCACCGCTTCCGCCGCTTCCAGCCCATCGTGCGCCCCAAACAGGGCCGCCGTCTCCCGCGCGAGCTCCGCGGGCACAACGTGGTGCAGCTCGCGGCGAGCTTCCCGGAGGGGGTCCACGATCCCGGGTTCGAGATCCTCCTGCGGCGGATCGACGGCGCTCCCCTGCTCGGTGGCAACCAGGTCGAGATCTACGTGCGCGGCGAGGACGCCTTCGCCGCCATGCGCGAGGCGGTGAGCTCCGCCCGCCGCGAGATCCTCCTCGAGTCCTACATCTACAAGGACGACGCGACCGGCCGCGCCTTCCTGGAAGACCTCGCCGCGGCCGCCGCCCGCGGGGTCCAGGTCAAGGTGCTGGCGGATGCCATGGGCTCGTTCGCCACCGGGCGGGCCTTCTGGCGCGAGATGGAGCTGCGCGGCATCGAGAGCCGCCTGTTCCATCCCCTGTTCAAGAAGCTCTGGTACCAGCCGTTCCGCGACCATCGCAAGATCCTGGTGGTGGACGGCCGCGTCGCCTTCACCGGCGGCATGAACATCGGCGAGGAATACGGCTCCGCGGTGAGGACGACCCGCCCCGGCTCGACCTGGCGGGACACCCACCTGCGGGTGATCGGGCCGACCGCCTGGGAGATGGCCATCGTCTTCGGCGAGAGCTGGGTGCAGGCCGAGGGCTCGCCCCTCGATCTGGCTCCCCTCGACGCCGCGCAGGCCGAAGCTCCCGGGTCGCGCATCCTGGTCCTCGACTCACGGCCGAAGCGGGGGCAGGCGGAGTCGGCAGCGGCGCTCGCCGCGATCGTGGGCGCGGCGCGGCGGTCGATCTGGATCACCAACGCCTATTTCGCTCCCGGCTGGGCCGGAGCCCGCATCCTGGGGCAGGCGGCTCGGCGAGGAGTCGACGTGCGCCTGCTGCTGCCGGGTCTGACCGACGTGCCGGTCGTCCGCCACGCCGGGCACGGGTACTTCTCGCGGCTCCTGCGGCGCGGCGTGCGGATCTTCGAGTATCAGGACTCCATCCTCCACGCCAAGAGCCTGGTGGCAGACGGCTACGTCTCGGTGGTCGGCTCGACCAACCTCGACTTCCGCTCCTTCATCTTCAACGCCGAGTGCGACCTGCTGGTCCTCTGCGACGAGACCGCGCGGCGGATGGAGGAGGATTTCGAGGAGGACCTGCAGAAGTCCGTGGAGATCCGGCGCAGCGACTGGAAGCACCGGCCCCTCCTGCACCGGGCCGGAGACCGGATGGCCCGATGGCTCGCGCCGGTGCTGTGAATCCCGAGCCCTCCTGAAAAACCCTGCAAATCCAGCTGAGCCCGATGCGCGAGCAGCCGCTTCGCATCTATAGTAGAGGGCACGCCCACTCAGTTTGGAGGTGTGCCATGAGATGCAGCTCCCTGGCCTGGCTCCCGCTCGCTGGATTGTTCCTGGGGACCCCCGCGGTCCCGAGCGGACCAGGGGAGGACGGCGAGATCCTGCTCCCCGGACAGGCCGCCCGCGAGTACCCGATCGCGGGGACCGAGGCACACGTCTACCGCATCGAGGTGGCGGACAGCCCCGTCCTGGTCACGGTCGAGCAGCAGGGGATCGATCTCGTGGTGGAGGTCCGGGGGCCGGCCGGGCAGGAGACTCTCGCGGTGGACTCCCCCAACAGCCGCTGGGGACCCGAGATCGCGGTTCTGCCCGCCGGGGCCGTGGGCAGCTACCGGATCGAGGTGCATCCCGGGTCGGCGTCCGTTCCACCCGGGCGCTATACGGTCCAGGCAGAGGCTCTGCCGCAGGCCGGGGAGAAGGAGGCGCGGCGCACCGCCGCCCTGGCAGAGATGAGCCGCGCCGGCCAGCTCAATTCCGGACCTCCCGAGGCGCAGCTCCAGGCTCTGTCCATCTACCGCGAGACGCCGGCGGTCTGGCACGAGCTCGGCGAGCTCCGCTGGGAGGCCGAGGCCCTCTTCGCGGCAGCCCAGTTGGAGCAGCAATCGGGTGACCTGCGGGCGGCGGTCACCGACTACGAGCGTTCCCTGGCGCTCTGGCGCGACCTCTCCGCTCCCCACCGCATCGCGATGGCCGCGAACGGGCTCGGGAACACCCTCCGCACTTCCGGGGAGACCGAGGCCGCACGCGGCGCTCTGAAGGAGGCGCTCGCGCTCTGGCGCGACCTCGACGAAAGCTTCGAAGAGGACTTGGCGCGCAACAACTTGTGCCTGCTCGATCTCGACAGCGGCGTCCTGTCGACGGCGCTCTCCTGCTACGAAGAACTCCTCGATTTCCACCGCAGACGCGGCAGCAAGGCAGGTGAGGCGAACGTCCTCAACAGCCTGGGCGGTGTGTATTCCAAGATGGGCCAGCCCGACGCCGCGCTCGATCACCTACACCAAGCCCTAGGCCTGCGGCAGGAGCTCCGTGACGAAGCCGGTGAGGCGCAGAGCCTCAACAACATCGCGACGGTCCACAGCAGCCTGGGCGAATGGCAGGAGGCCCTCCGCGTCTATGACCGCGTCCGGCAGATCCTCTCCCACTCCGGCAACCGCCTCGCGAATGCCAGCCTGCTCCACAACCTCGGCTCCGCCTACAACAACCTGGGAGAGCCGCTGCGGGCCCTGACCTTCTTCGAGCAGTCCCTGAAGCTGCGCCGCGAGGCCGGGGATCGCCGGGGAGAGGTCATCACCTTGAACAACATCGGCCTCGCCTGGCGCGCTCTCGGCGATCTCGAAAAGGCGCTCGACCATCACCGGCAGGCCCTCGAGCGGGCGGTCGAACTGAAGGACCGGCGGCAGGAGGCGATCTCACGGCTGCGCCTGGGCCAGGCCCGTCTGGAGCAGGGAGATCCCGCGGGCGCGCTCCTCGATCTCGATCAGGCTCTCGCGCCTCTGCGGGAGATGGGCGACCGGCAGAACGAAGTCGAGGTCCTCCAACTGCGGGGGCGTGCGCTCGCTCTCTCGGGCCGGCAGCAGGAGGCGCTCCCCGTCCTTCAAGATGTCCTGGTGCGGCGGCAGGCCCTGCGTGACCGCGCCGGCGAAGCCGAGACACTCCGTGCCCTGGCCTCGGCGGAGCGCTCCCTGGGGCTCCTCGACGAGGCGCTCATCCATGCCAGAGCCGCGGTGGCCAAGGTGGAGGAGCTGCGGACCGGTTTCGTCAGCTCGGACCTGCGCGTCGCTTTCCTGGCGACCCGCCGCAGCGCCTATACCCTGCTGATCGACCTGCTGATGGACCGGCACTTCACCGATCCGGACTGCGGCTATGACCATGCCGCCTTCGCGGTCAGCGAGCGGGCGCGCGCGCGCGGCCTGATCGACGCTCTGGAAGGTGCTGGCCGCACCGGCGGCGCCATTCCGGCCGAGCTGCGCGAGCGGCGGCAGTCGCTGCGCCGCCGGCTGAGCGCAACGGCCTACCGAGAATTGCTGGAGAAGGAGGGCGCGCGGGCGGAGGCCCTGCAACAGGAGCACGAGGCGCTCCTGAGCGAGCTCGACGGCGTGGAGGGCGAGATCCGACGGCACGATCCTCTCTACGCCGCCTTGAGCGGACCGCCGCCGGTCAGCGTCGACAGCATCGCCGGTCTGCTCGATCCCGGCACGCTCCTTCTGGAGTACTCGCTGGGTGAGGAGCGTAGCTACCTCTGGGTGGTGGGCGCCGGAGGTCTCCGCAGCTACGTTCTCGCGCCCGAGCGGGAGATCGAGGCCTTGACGCGCCAGGTCTTCGCGGAGCTGAGCACGGTCGAAGCCGGAGCCGGGCCCCGGAACCAGGCGATGGAGACTCTGAGCCGGATCCTGCTGCAGCCCGCCTGGAGCGAGGCGGCGAGCCGGCAACGCCTCGCCGTGGTGCCCGACGCGGCGCTCCACCTCCTCCCGTTCAGCGCCCTGCTGGTTCCCGGTGCGGATGGCGGGAGCTGGGAGGCTGGGGGTTCTCTCAGGCCTCTCCTGGAGCGCCAGGAGGTGGTCTATCTCCCCTCGGCCGCTACCCTCGCCTTGCAGCGCAAGAGGCTGGAGCAGCGGGCTCCGGCTCCGCAGTGGGCGGCGGTCTTCGCCGATCCGGCTTTCGGCCCCGCGGAGCCGGCTGGAGGCCTGCTCCCGCAATTCGAGCCCCTGCCGTCCTCCCGGCGAGAGGCGGAAGCGATCGCGGCCCTGGCTCCGGCCGGCCAGGTGTGGACCGCGCTTGGCCCGGAGGCCAACCGCGACGCCGTGCTCTCCGGACAACTCAGCGCCTATCGCTTCATCCATTTCGCCACCCATGGAATCGCCGACGCGCGCAACCCGGAGCTGTCCGGTCTGGTGCTCTCGCTCGTCGATGCCGGCGGCCGGCCCCGCGACGGCTTTCTCGGCCTGGCCGACATCTACGAGCTCGATCTCGCCGCCGATCTGGTCGTCCTGTCGAGTTGCCGCACCGCGATCGGCAGGGAGGTCCGCGGCGAGGGTCTCATGGGGCTCACGCGCGGCTTCCTGTACGCCGGAGTGCCGCGGGTGGTGGCGAGCCTGTGGCCGGTTCAGGACCGCACCACGGCGGAGCTGATGTCCCGTTTCTACCGGGCGCTCTGGGTGGACCGCCTGAGCCCCGCCGCGGCCCTCCGCGCTGCGCAGCGCTCGCTGCGCGGCGAGCCGCGCTACCGCGATCCCTACTCCTGGGCCGGCTTCGTCCTCCAGGGCGACTGGCGCTGAAGGTCTCCCATCCGGAGCCGGTGAGATAACCGGCCTCCTCGCGACAGCAGAGGGATGAAGAGGTTGAACCCTTGACATTCCGGAAAGGAGACCGACATGGCCTACACAGATGTGAAATTCCCGAAGACATGGCAGGTCACGTGCTGCAGCAATGAAGAGCTCGGCCTGCAAGCAGAAGATTGTCTGGTGCTCGAGGGGAACGGCAACGGTGGCCCGTCGAGCACGCTCTTCAAGGTGCAAGGAGTGGTAAAGACGCCCTGGGGCTTCGGCTGTTCGTACTCCAGTAACCAGGGCAACGAAACAGTTACGGGGGTCGTCGATAGCCAGCGGCTGTTTTCTCTCAAGTTCGGTGTCTCGCCAACCTCAGGCACCCCAAACCTCGAAGGCGAGGTCTTCAGCAAGCCGGAGAGCACGCCGGCGAGCATGCCGGCGAACGGCCAGGAGACAGACCCCAACCCCGGCGGCGGCTCGTGGACGGCGGAGCAGGGAGGCTGAGCCACGCCCCGGCGATCGTACCTTCACCATCGCAGACCTCCTCCCCGGCGGTCGCCCGGCCGCCGGGGGTGTTTCGAAATACCGATCGAACGGCAACATAAAAGGAAGGCATATCATGAAAACCCAGACCCAGATCAAGGCAGGTGCCCTGACGACCAATCACAACCAGACCGTTGTATGCCACGCTCCGGCTGGTTGGTCCAACCACAATCAGGCCCTGGTGGGAACCCTGGCCTTTGTCATCGCGCTGCTCTGCTGCTCGATGCAGGCCATGGCCGCGGATCCCTGCTTGGAGCTGAACGGCAAGTCGCTGGAAGTCAACTTCAACGGCCTCCACGGAGTGCTTGGCCCGACCGGGATCAGCCTCGTCCCCAAGAACAATATTCTCACCTTCACGACGACGGTCCAGCTCATCAACGAGCCTTCGACCCAGGTCACGGGTACGTGCAAGGATCGGCACATCCAGTTCACTAGAGGGATCCAGTCCTACAACGGCTGGATTTTCGACGCGGAACATTCGAAGATGGCGGGAACTTTCTCCCAGAATAACCTGGAGAATGGGTGGTCCGCAACAACCAAGCAACCGCCGTCCCCGCCTCCACCGCTTCCTCTGTGTGCCAACCTGGACGGAGAGACCTGCACGTCGCCAAAAACCAAGGCCTGCTCGAAGGGTGGTGGAGTGCAAGGCATGTGCTATTGCACCCGCCATGACGAGCCAAACGTGGGGGTGTACTGGGACTGGTCGTGTAAATGAGGAGCCGCCCAGGAGCAGACTCGAAACCCATTCGATATGGAACGGGAGGCAGACCATGCTTTCATTCAGCGGCCGAGCATTCCTGGCGTTGGCAGTGACCGGCGCGGGCATGGCGGCTCCGACGTTCGCGCCCGCGGAGCCGCCCGTCTACACACTGTTCGAAAGCGGCCAGGTCCGGCCGCTCGCGTTGTCTCCCGATCGCTCGCAGCTCTTCGCCGTCAACACCCCCGACGGCCGGCTCGAGGTGTTCGACGTCAGGCCGCACGGGCTGTCGCACCGCGTCTCGATCCCCGTCGGCATCGAGCCGGTGGCGGTCGCGGCGCGGACGAATTCCGAGGTGTGGGTGGTCAACCACGTATCCGACAGCATCAGCATCGTCGACGTGAGCAGAAGCGGACCGAACCGGGTCGTCCGCACGCTCCTGGTGGGTGACGAGCCGCGCGACGTCGTCTTCGCCGGCCCGCAGAAGCGGCGCGCGTTCATCACCACCGCGCACCGCGGCCAGAACAGTCCGGTCGATCCGCAGCTCACCACTCCCGGCGTCGGCCGGGCCGACGTCTGGGTATTCGACGCCCTCGACCTGGGCGGGTCGCTCGGCGGGACGCCGCTCACCGTGCTCACGCTGTTTTCCGACACGCCGCGGGCCCTGGCGGCGACGTCCGACGGAACGCGGGTCTACGCGGCCGCGCACGCCTCGGGCAATCGGACGACCACGGTCCACCGGCTGTTCATCCCCGACGGCGGCGAGGCGGCGGGCGGCACCCCCGCGCCCAATGCGAACCATGCCGGCGTCCCCCAGCCGGACACGGGGCTCATCGTCAAGCTCGACGGCGCGCACTGGGTCGACGAGCTCGGCCGCGCCTGGGACGACAAGGTGAGGTTCAACCTCCCCGACAAAGACGTCTTCGTGATCGATGCGATGGCCGCGATCCCCAAACCCATCCCGGGGCTGCGGGGATTCTTCTCCGGGGTTGGTACCGTGCTCTCCAACATGATCGTCAATCCAGCGAACGACAAGATCTATGTGACGAACACCGAGGCGCGAAACCACGTCCGGTTCTCCGGACCCGGGATCTTCGCGGGCACCACGGTCACCGGTCACTTCGCCGAAAACCGGATCACGGTGCTCGATCCCGCGGCGCACACGGTCGCCCCCCGGCACCTGAATCCTCATATCGACTTCGGTACCTGCTGCGCCGAGATTCCCAACCCGGAAAATGCGCTCAGCCTCGCGCTGCCGCAGGGAATGGCGATCACCGCGGATGGCAATACCCTGTACGTCGCCGCCATGGGATCGGACAAGATCGCCGTGCTCGACACGCAGGAGCTCGAACAGAACACTTTCTGGCCGGACGCGGCTGCACAGATCGCCGTCAGCGGCGGAGGGCCGACAGGCTTGGTGCTGGACGAGCCGCGCGGCCGCATCTACGCGTTGACCCGGTTCGACAACGCGATTTCGGTGATCGACACGGAGAGGCGCAGAGAGATCCGGCACGTCGCGATGCTCAACCCCGAGCCGGCGAGCGTCACCGTCGGCCGCCGGTTCCTCTATGACGCGGCGCGGACGTCGAGCCACGGCGATTCCGCATGTGCGAGCTGCCACGTCTCCGGAGACACCGATCATCTGGCCTGGGATCTGGGCGATCCCGATGGTGACATGATCACCGCCCCCGGGCCGTTCCGGGTCATCTTCGATCCGAGCACGATCGACTTTCACCCGATGAAGGCGCCGATGGGCACTCAGAGCCTGCGCGGATTGGCGAACCACGGTCCGATGCACTGGCGCGGCGACCGCACGGGCGGGTTCAACGAAGCCAGCGCGCAACCCGACAGCGGCTCCTTCGACGAGGAGGAGGCCTTCCGGCAGTTCAATCCGGCTTTCGTGGCCCTGCTCGGCCGTTCGCGACCGATCTCGGACGAGGAGATGCAGGCGTTCACCGACTTCGTGCTGCAGATCACATATCCGCCCAACCCGCACCGTGCCCTCGACAACTCGCTCACTCCCGACCAGCAGACGGGGCGCGATCTGTTTTTCAGCAAGCCCGCGACCGTGGGGTTCACCTGCAATTTCTGCCACGTCCTCAATCCGCAAGGCAATGCGGAGCACGGCGTCCGCCGTCCCGGCTTCTTCGGCACCGACGGAAACTCCGTCGGCGGCGAATTCCCGCACAGCCTCAAGATCCCCCACCTGCGCAACCTGTACCAGAAGGTCGGGATGTTCGGGCTCCCCCGCGAGGAGCTGATCAATCCCGATCTCGAAGCGGGCCACATGGGGGACCAGATCCGAGGCTTCGGGTTCAGCCACGACGCGACGATCGACTCGCCCATGCGGTTCATCAGCGCGGTGGGGTTCATTCAGGACGATACCAATCCCGACGGGTTCCCGCGCGATGCGGCGGGTCTCCTGGAGCGCCGCCAGATCGAATCGTTCCTGTTTGCCTTCGACTCCAACCTCGCGCCGATCGTGGGCCAGCAGACCACGCTGCGCTCCGACAACGCCGCCGTCGCCGGGCCGCGCATCCGCCTCCTGATCGAGCGGGCGGACGCCGGGGAGTGCGACCTCGTCGTGCACGGCCGGAGGCGCGGCGAGATGCGCGGGTATCTGTATGCCAACGGCCGCTTCCAGCGCGACCGGGCGAACCGGCCGTCCTTGTCGGACTCGGCGCTCCGCCTGCTGGCGCAGCATCCCGGTCAAGAGCTCACCTACACCTGCGCACCGCCGGGCTCGGGAGTCCGGATGGGGATCGACCGCGATCTCGACGGCGTCCTCGATGGAGACGAGGCGCGCACGCGCGACGAGGAGCAACGAGCGGGAGGGGGCAGGCCCGGTGAGGGCCAAACGAGCTCGTAGCGGCGGGGGCTGAGGGGATACTCGCCACTATTACGTTGTTCAGCAACAGGTGCCCGAACGGCTGCCGTTATGGCTCAGCCGCACTCGAAGGCTCGCTCATGATTACGCTCATCATAGGACCGACCAGTGTCGGCAAGACGGGCGAATCCGTCAAGTTGGCCAAGGAGTCGGGCGCTCCCGTCATCTCGATGGACCGCATCCAGTGCCTGCGCGGCGTGTACGTCGGCAGCGGACGCCCCACGGGCGATGAGTTGGAGGGGACCAGACGCATCTACCTGGACGATGACCGGCCCCTGTTCAAGGGAGAGTTGGACATCGAGGTGGCGATGCACCGCCTGATGACGATCGCGGGTACCGCACTGTCCGAGTGCGGCCAGGTGATTGTGGAAGGCGGCTCCATCTCCATGATCGAGCGTCTGGCCGCCGACACGTCCTGGATGGCCGCCGCGCCCATCAAGGCGGTGTGCCTGCTGCCCCGGGACACCCAGGAGTACGGTCGCCGCATACAGAAGCGCGTGGCGGCGATGGTGGGGTATCACCGAGGGCTGGACACCATGCAGCAGGAGATAGCGCGAGCGTGGTACACGCACTCGGCAGTGCCGGGCGTCCTGAGGAGGATCTGCGGCTACCGCGAGATCATCGGCATGGCGGCGAGGCGCGGTCTCATAGCGCCACAGGTCGCCGAGATTCAGCTTCGCGCAGAGTGCATGGCCGCTGTGGTCGGCGCGCATCTAGCGTATGCCTCGCTGCAGCAGCAAGCGATGCGACGGGCGATGCGCAGCCTGAGGGGTTGCATCATTGAAGTGTGAGGGGCGGGCGTTCCTCTTCGTCTTCCGCGCCCGGGGGTCACGTCCTCCCGAGATACTCGATCGCCTCGACGAGCTGAAGGTTCGGGTGGCTCTGGACCAGATCCCGTAGAAGGGGAGAGTGGCCGGAGCCGAAAATCACCAGGATCCGGTCATCGGGCGCGTTGATTATGCGCATCAGGTTCGCGAAGATCCGGAAGTTGCGTTGGTACCAGGCGGCGAGATGCCCTGATGACCGGCGGGGGAGTCTTCCGGTACAGCAACACCCGGGGACCGACGTCGTTCACCAACTTCAACGGCTACCCTCAGCCCACGCTGGTGGCCATCGATCCAGCGCCCTCGATGAACGCCAACGTCCTGGTGGCCGCGGGCGCCGACTCCGGGGTGTTCTTCAGCGTCAACGGCGGAGCCGCCTGGACCCGGCTCACCGATCCTCCCGGCTTGCGGACCGCCTGCAGCCTCCACGTCCCGCGGGCGCGGTACGCGCATTTCGACCACGACACCGCCGACCGGATCCGCGTCTACCTCGGCACGCAAGGCCGGGGAATCTGGCGGATGACCATCCCGTCGAGCCTCCGCGGTCTCGACAACAACGAGGAAGGAGATGGGTTCGGGCAGGCGCTCGCCGCCGGAGATTTCGACGGCGACCACATCCCCGACCTGGCCGTGGGCGCTCCGACCGAGGCCCTCGGAACCGGTCCCCGCTCGGGGAGCGTCTTCGTCTTTCGCGGCACGCACAACGGCCTCCAGCTCTGGCAGAGGCTCGACCAGCAGCCCCTCGATCCCAACGAGTTCAACGACCGGTTCGGATCTTCCCTGGCCGCCGGGGAGACCAACGAGGCCGACGACCAGTTCGGCCAATCTCTCGTCGCCAGCGACTTCAGCGGCGGCGGCCGGGCGGACCTCGCGGTCGGCGCTCCGGGAGAAGCCCTGGGAGCGGCCGCGAAAACCGGAGCCGTGTTCGCGTTCAAGGGCGCGGCCGGGGGCCTCGTCGGCTGGAAGGTCATCGATCAGACAGGCCTCGATGCCAACGAAGGCAACGACGCTTTCGGGTCGGCGCTGGCGGCTGCCGATTTCACGGGCGACGGCATGGCCGACCTGGCGGTCGGCGCACCCACCGAGGCCGTGGGCACCGCGGCCACGCCTCCCAGGTCCGGATTCCTGTACACGTTCAAGGGAACAGGGGAGACCCTGGCGGTCTGCCGGGGCCACGGACAGGGCGAATAGCGGCCGATCGCGGCTCCCGGCCCCCCTCTCCCCCATACGCGCTAACTTTGTGCGGGAGTTGGGGGAAGGAGCCGCACCTTTCGCCTTCCGGGTGAGGAGGACAGCCTGCCGGTTGCACCGGAAAGCCTTCCGGTGGAGGAAGAAAGCCTTCCGGCTGAGCCGGAACGCCTTCCGGTCGAACCGGAAAGCCTTCCGGTAGACGAAGAAGGCCTGCCGGTTGCACCGGAAAGGCTTCCGGTGGAGGAAGAAGGCCTTCCGGCTGAGCCGGAAAGCTTTC